>ERZ780076.121-NODE-121-length-44068-cov-6.744894_pt1 | contig 44068 bp, 38 predicted proteins | sample MGYA00511022_ERZ780076 | MGnify/ENA primary metagenome ERZ780076 (study PRJEB29588, sample SAMEA2148733) | human gut metagenome | biome: human gut; feature: human-associated habitat; material: faeces | place: Denmark | collected 2008/2010 ... | reverse complement strand
CCCCATCCCGCCCCCCACAGCCATGTCATACTGGCTTTTGGCAGCCTGTGCCTGCGCCTTCATTGCCTTGTAGTTGGCATAAGCCTCGTCACGCTTCTGCGCACTCATCACGCCCTCGTCGAACAGCCGCTGCACACGTCCGTATGACTTTTCCGCTATATCCATACCTGCCTTTGCCTGCTGCCAAACCTCAAACGCTCCTTGTACCTGTTCGCGGCGTGCGCCTTTATCCGCCATTGCACTCAATGCCGCAGCCGCATCTTCTGCGCTGACAGCCTGTGTTTTCTTGGCTACGATGTCGGGAGCGTCAAGGATGGCAAGCGTGTCACCCACCTTGACATAATCGCCTTCCTGCACACGCAGTTCAAGGATACGTCCGGGAACCTTGCTCGACACCCTGTATTCAGAGACTTCAACTTCACCCTGTATTGTATCAGGTGTGCGGCCGAATGTCAAAAATCCTATGACACCGACGATTATTACAACCGCCGCAAAACACAGTGTGGCAAGCAATATGTTGTTATGTTGTGTTTTCTTTTCCATCTTTTAATTTATTTTACTGGGAGAACGGAGAGTTTCTGAGAGAGCTGGGAGACCTGGGAATACCTTATTGGGACTGCCCTGTCTTAATTCTTAATTCTTAATTCTTAACTCTTAATTTTTAATTTAATATATTATTTCTCCAAGAACTTTCTTCAGGTTTGTCTGCGTGAGTTTCACATCAATGTCGGCATCTATCTTCTGTGAACGCGCCTGAAGCCAAGCTGTCTGTGCCGCCATGACATCGGTCACGTCCATCACTCCTTCCTTGAAACCAATATTGGCACAGCGCAGGTTCTCATCAGCCTGTTCCGTATTCTTTTTCGCCATGGCCAACTTCTTGTTTGCCTCGTCAACTTTGAATGAGCTTTGGTTTACTTGCAGCTCGACCTTCTCACGCGCTTCCTCAAGTTCAAGCATGGCTATGCTCGTAGCGGTCTTACCTGCACGCACCTTATAAGTTCCTTCAAACCAGTTCCATACCGGGACCCTTACTATCACACCGATATTCCAGACTCCGGAAAATTTGCGCTGAAAACCGTTGTAAAGTGAAGGATTTGTGGCAAGATATCCACCTGTCAACGCTACTTGCGGCAAATACGCGGCACGTATAAGTTTTGTTGTCTGCCGGCTTATATCAACCGTATTCTCAAGCATTTTCAGTTCCGGGCGGTTATCAATAGCGAACGTCACATCGGCTACCGGAGAACTTTCTGTCGATGAAACTTCGTCCTTGTCTTCATCAACAAGGATGATTTTCCCGTCAACAGGCAAGCCGCACAACTGACACAACAACATCTTGGCAAGAGACAGGCCATTATCCACTTGGGTGAGCTGCATTTCCGCCTCGTTGACCTTTACATCTACTTTCAGCCCGTCAGCTCTTGTCGCAACACCCTCCTCAATCATCTTTTTCACATCGCTGCTGAGTTTCTTGACAAGTTCAAGATAACTTGTGGCGAGCCTTTGTTTATGCTTCAATGAAACCACCGTCCAATAGGCGTTGTCCACATCATAAACTATGTTCTGACGGCTGTTTTGGATATCGTTTGCTGCAAGTTGTTCGCTTATGTCGGCAATCTTGTTCGCCGCAACGATGCTTCCACCCATGTATATTGGCTGCGTAAGCATCACCGACACGGCAAACATATTACGGGTGTCCGTCTTAAACGCGTCATTGATTGTCTTTCCTATCGCATTGCCCGTCTGCTCTATGCCTGGTGCGAGTTTTCCCGCGATATTGCCAAGAGCCGTAGCTGTTTCCTGTGTTATTATGCCTTGACCGGCCATTTCAGAAATGACAGATGTCATTGTGTTGCCTATCTGACCGGCAGCAGCAGTGCCAATCTGGCCTATCGCTCCTCTCTGTCCGTCGCTCAAAATGGATATTTCCCTGCTCGTAAACTCGTATCCGCCAAGCACATCAACGTGTGGCAGGTACTTTGTACGCGCTGCCTTGCGTGCATCACGCGCCATGTCCTGCTTCAGCTTGGCTATTCCGAGCTTCTTGTTGTTGCTCAACGCCATAGACCGGCAACTGTCGAGCGACAACACGCGCTGCGCCCCAACAGGCAAGGCGATGAACGCCAGCATCAGAAATATCGTTACTTTCTTCATATTACTTTCGGCTTGAAAGAAAACGCGGACTTACTTTCAATGCAAAAATCCGCCATACTGCCAGACATATCTTCAGTCGACCGTGAAGTTTCTCGAACCTATCATGTTACCGTCAGCAAACACACTTACATTATAAGTACCTTCACCCAAGAACTCATTGACAGTCCAATATACCGTTACAGGCGTTTCATTACCAGTGTATTCTATGGTTTTCTTCATCGAATAAGGAAGGCTACGGTTCTCATAAGGGAAAGAGCCTCCGCCAGAAAGAACGGTTCCGGTAGGTGTGGTAATACGCACATACACTGTTTTATTGCCACTCGTGGCCGTCACGTTCTTTGCTATGTTGAAGCTGACCTGTATTGTCTTGCACCGCTTTATTTTCTTTGTCGCCTTGCCACGTTTATTCTTCAAGGTCATCGTTATGCCTGTAGCGTCAAGCTGTGCTGCGATGGCTACCTTTTCGGACAAAGTCTGCTTGTCGGCACTTAGTCCTTCTATCCGCCTGGTCGCCTCTGCATACTGCCCCTTCATACGGGTGTTTTCCTCCGTAAGATTCTGGTTCAGCCGGTTGAGCGAGTCTATTTCCAACACATAACTGCGTATCACGGCACGGCAAGTAGCCAATTCCTTTTTCAGCCGTGCTATCTCCCTTGCGTCTGAAGCCTTGACGTTTTTCAATTCCTCAAGCAGTTTTTCTGTTTTCAACTGCTCCTGTGTAAGCTGCTCTATTATCGAGTCGTTGTTTATTTGAGTCTTAAGTTCACTATACTGGTCGGCGAACTTCTGATACTCGTTTTCCATTTCCTTCTTGTCCAACTCGGCCAATTCCTGCATCTCCTTATTCGCCTTCTTCTGATTGTTCAGGCTTATGGCAAGAAACACGATGCCTCCAACCAGCAACAAACCTACGATAACGGACGGAATGATTACTTTATTCTTCATATATCTTTAATTATACACAATTGAAAATATAACCATGCAAAATTAGCCTATTTCCATCAAACACCGCAATTTTTTTCGAACTATAATACTTAAATTTGTAAAATTAGTAATTTTACCGAAATTTTGAACAACATTAAAATGATTTTTTTATCTTTGCAAACAATATACCAAACTTCTGCGGAAGCCCAAACTGCAAAACACAACGGCAAATACTATGATAAAACAAATAGTAAGTTTCTATCATGACGGCTTCAGAAGCATGAGGCTCGGCAAGACATTATGGATTGTCGTGATTGTCAAACTCGTAATAATCTTCGTTGTGCTCAAGCTCTTTTTCATGCCTGACATTCTTTATGAGCGTGCAGATGGTAACGAAGCCGACTACGTATCGGCACAAATAACCGAAAGAGCCGCGGAAAAATGAGAAATAAAATATCCATGCCGCCACATGCAACACCACGGCGTTTGGTTCTTTCATCTCACCATACAAACAATAGAAAATTCAATAAATTATGGACAACTTGTTTTTAAGCATAAGTGCCGGCACTGTGGATTGGTCAAGGGCGCAGTTCGCCCTTACCGCCATCTACCATTGGCTCTTTGTTCCGCTAACGTTGGGTCTTGCACTTATCATGGGCATCATGGAAACATGCTATTACCGCACAGGCAAGACTTTCTGGAAAGACGCGTCACGTTTCTGGCAAAAACTGTTCGGAATAAATTTCGCAATGGGCGTTGCCACCGGCATCATACTCGAATTTGAATTCGGCACAAACTGGAGCAACTACTCATGGCTCGTGGGCGATATTTTCGGTGCCCCACTTGCCATTGAAGGCATTGTAGCCTTTTTCCTTGAGGCGACTTTCGTCGGAGTAATGTTCTTCGGCTGGGAAAAAGTGTCACGGGGCTTCCACCTTGCGTCGACATGGCTAACCGGACTTGGTGCTACCATATCGGCATGGTGGATACTTGTTGCAAACGCTTGGATGCAATATCCCGTAGGACAAGCGTTCAATCCTGACACAATGCGCAACGAGATGACTTCATTCGCCGAAGTGGCATTGTCGCCGTTTGCCATCGACAAGTTTTTCCATACCGTCATATCGGCATGGATAATCGGAGCCATCTTCACGGTTGCCGTCAGCTGTTACCTTTTGTTCCGCAAGCGGAATAACGCCATGAACGTTGAAAAGGACCGCCGTCTGGCCGTGCAAAGCATAAAAATAGCATCTATAATAGGTTTCGTTTCATCGTTGCTCGCCATGTACTCCGGCGACAACTCGGCATACATGGTGGCGAAGTCGCAACCGATGAAGCTTGCCGCAATGGAAGCCCTGTATGACGGCGGACACGGCGAAGGACTTACGGTCGTAGCTTGGGTAAATCCTTTTGAGCAGCCCGATTACACTTCTACCGAAGAGCCTCCCTGCAAGATAGCAATGCCTAAAATGCTGTCACTGCTTGCCACACGCGACCTCAATGGCTACGTGCCCGGCATCAACGACATAATACGCGGCGGATATACACAGCCTGACGGGACGACTGCCGTGCCTCTCGAAGAAAAGATGGAACGGGGGCGCAAGGCTATTACGGCATTGGCCGGCTACCGAGAAGCCAAGAAAAACGGCGACACCGTAACTGCCGACAGCCACCGCAAAGCACTTGACGAGAACATCAAATACTTTGGTTACGGATACATTGACAACGCCGAACAGACTGTACCATACATTCCCGTATGTTTCTGGGCGTTCCGTGTAATGGTCGGTTTGGGCGTATTGTTCTTGCTCTTCTTTGCCATTACAATGTTCTTGTCCTATAAAAAGGACATAACCAAGATGCGTTGGCTGCACATAACCGGCATGGCTCTGCTGCCGCTCGGATATATAGCCAGCGAAGCAGGGTGGATTGTCGCCGAGTTCGGCCGCCAGCCTTGGACAATACAGGACATGCTGCCTACATGGGCCGCCGTGTCCGACATAAGCTCAAATTACGTCATGCTTACTTTCTTCATGTTCCTCGCATTGTTCACCATCCTGCTTGTAGTTGAAATCAGCATCATGTGCAAGGCTATAAAGAAAGGGCCGGAATACGAAGATGTGAAAAGTTAAAATTGAAGAGTGAAAAATTATGAGTGAAGAATTTATTTGCTCTTCCATAATTCCCGTCATCTAATAAAAAACGAAATTATGTCATACGATTTCTTACAGCACTATTGGTGGTTTATCATTTCCCTGCTCGGAGCATTATTGGTTTTTATGATGTTCGTGCAAGGAGCTAATTCTGTAATGTTTTCACTAAGTGCCGACGAAAGCGAACGCCGCCTGATAACACGTTCTACCGGAAAAAAATGGGAACTCACGTTCACCACGCTCGTTACATTCGGCGGAGCGTTCTTCGCCTCGTTCCCGTTGTTTTACAGCACAAGTTTCGGAGGGGCATACTGGGTGTGGATGCTCATACTCATCACATTCGTGCTGCAAGCCGTCAGTTACGAGTTCCAGAACAAGTTGGGCAACCTGCTCGGCACGCGCACATTCCAGTGGTTTCTAATCATCAACGGCATCGCGGGACCGCTGTTGCTCGGCATCGCCGTCGCGACATTCTTCAATGGGGCGAACTTCATTGTTGAAAAAGCCAACATCCTCAACGGCGCAAGCCCCATAATCAGCCGGTGGGCAAACGCAAGCCACGGACTCGACGCCCTGCTCAACGGCTGGAACTGGATATTCGGGCTCGCAGTGTTCTTCCTTGCACGCATCCTCGGCATACTTTACGTCATCAACAACGTTGACAACGAAAACATACGCTCGCGCGCTACGGTGCGCCTTGTCGGCAACTTTGTGCCGTTCCTCGTGTTCTTCATCGTCTCCGTTGTGTATATCCTGCTGAAAGACGGCTATGCGGTAGACATGGCCAATGGCGAAATATACATCGAGCCTGACAAGTATTTCAACAATTTCTGCCAAATATGGCCTCTTGCCGTCATCTTGCTTGCAGGGGTTGCGTTATTCCTTTTCGGCTGCATGAAGACTATCTTCAGTGCTACTTACATCCGTGGAATATGGCCTGCCGGCATCGGTGCAGTGCTCGCCGTTCTTAGCCTGCTGCTGTGTGCAGGGTGGAACAATACTGCTTATTATCCTTCCACTGCCGACCTGCAAAGCAGCCTTACCATAAGCAACAGCTGCAGCAGCGAGTTCACTCTTACAGCAATGTTCTATGTCTCGCTGCTCGTTCCGTTTGTAGTTGCCTACATTGCCTATGTCTGGAGGAAAATGGACAAAAGGAATTAAGAATTAAGAGTTAAGAATTAAGAAAAGCACCGCCATAAAGGTATATTTCTTAATTCTTAACTCTTAATTCTTAATTATTTTTCACTTCCACGACTTTCGTCGGGCCTTGTTCCTTGTTACGGCGGTTTACCGTTGTAATAACGGCTTGTGCAAGGTTGATGAATGCCTGACCGGTCATAGTGTCGGCGTTAAGTGCCGAAGGCTTGCCGTCATCGCCGCTTTCGCAGATGCTCTGCACCACCGGGATTTGGGCAAGCAAAGGCAGGTTCATCTCCTTTGCAAGGTTCTTGCAGCCTTCCTTGCCGAAGATGTAATACTTGTTTTCGGGCAGTTCCGCCGGAGTAAACCATGCCATGTTCTCCACAAGTCCGAGTATCGGCACGTTCACCTTGTCGTTCCTGTACATGTCGATGCCCTTGCGAGCGTCGGCCAGCGCCACCTTCTGCGGCGTGCTTACAATGACCGCACCTGTTATTGCCAGCGTCTGCAACAGCGTCAGGTGGATGTCACTTGTGCCCGGAGGAGTGTCAAGTATGAAATAGTCAAGTTCCCCCCAGTCAGCATCGCCGATGAGCTGTTTGAGCGCATTCGACGCCATTCCGCCGCGCCATAGCGTCGCAGTGTCTGGATTTACGAAAAACCCTATGCTCAACAGTTTCACGCCATACTTCTCTATAGGCTCTATCAGGTCGCGGCCATCCTTGTGGACGGCGTATGGGCGTGCATCCTCGACATCGAACATCTTAGGCATTGACGGGCCGAAGATGTCAGTGTCGAGCAGTCCGACTTTATAGCCAAGCCTCGCAAGTGCGATGGCAAGGTTTGCTGCAACGGTGCTTTTGCCAACCCCGCCCTTGCCTGAACTTACGGCCACCACGTTCTTAACACCCGGAAGCATCTTTCCCGGCTCTGGCCGTGGCTTCGATTTCGTCTCCACCGTAATCGTAACCTCCACATCCTTGCTTACATGATAGTGTATGGCAGCTTCGGCAGCCTTGAGCGTAGACTTCATGAAAGGGTCTGTATCACGTGGGAATATCAACGAGAACGACACTTTCATGCCGTCAATCCTCAAGTTGTCGGAAACCATATCGCTCTCAACAAGGTTTTTCTTCGTGCCTGGATACGTCACCGTAGCCAAGGCGTCCATTATCAGTTTCGGGTATAGCGTCATAATACTCATTTTTAATTTTCCGTGCAAAATTATAAAATTATCCCGTTACTGTAAGCTTTTTATTTCCATAAAATGCCTTTCAGCGTTCTTTTTCGGGTACAACTTTCCTGCCGGTAGCTACATATACGGTGAAAGGCGCCGAAACTGTCAGCATCCGCATCCGCCGCCATATCTTTCACCGCGTAACATCTTCTACCTCAACATGTTGCACCACGAAGCGAAATACGCAACACAAAACGGCATCTTTCATGCTCCAATTTGCGGCAAATTGCAATGCAAAATGCGGCATATCGCGCTGCGATATGCCGCATTTTGAAAAAGGCCAAATGATAAAGAAGCCATTGCCCGGCCAAGAGTATTGGATTTCCCTTCACTCACCTTCCGCCAATTCACTGCCTTGCTTCCACTCCGCTGCGCCCGGAACGTTTGTAGCTACGGTAGTCGTCAACAGGAATTTCCACGCCCGATTCCGTCAACTGAACGGCGTGCGGCAGGCGGAACTTCATGTAACGGATGTTCAGCCCACGCTCTATCCACTGGCTCTCGTAATAAGTCTGAATGGAAAGTATGCGGCGCGTCTCTCCGTCAACATCATCAGCATGGTAAAGGTCTTCGGTTGAAAAAAGCACCGGCAGGGCGTTATGTTCCACCATGTACTTTGTATATGTAAAAAGGAAGTTGCTGTCTGTCTTGAGATGCACAATGCCGCCATCAACGAGAAAGCGGCGGTAACGCTCCATGAAATACGTGCTTGTAAGGCGCTTGCGGACGTTTTTCATCTGTGGGTCGCTGAACGTCAGCCATATTTCCTGCACCTCGCCGGGAGCGAAAAAGCGGTCGATAATCTCAATGTTGGTGCGCAGGAACGCCACGTTTGACAGCCCTTCGGCAAGCGCCTGGGTTGCCCCTGTCCACATGCGCGCGCCCTTTATGTCCACACCTATGAAGTTGACATCAGGAAACATGCGTGCCAACCCCACTGCATACTCGCCCCGGCCGCAACCGAGTTCAAGTACAATGGGGTTGTTGTTATGGAAATACATTTCGCGCCAACGCCCCTTCATCTCGAAAGGAACATTGTTCACAACCGAATACGGATATTGGAACACGTTGGAATAACGCTCCATATCGGCGAACTTAGCCAGCTTGCCCTTAGACATTTATTCTAATTAATAATGAAAAATGAAAAAAATGAAGAATTATAAAGTGAATAATGAAAAATGAAAAATCCAATAGCTGATATTGGATACAAGGCTAATGGATTTTTCATTTTTCATTATTAATTTTTAATCTAATCGATTACAACTTTCGTCCAACCATGCACGTCTGGTTCTATGCCATACTGAATGTTGCGCAACTTGTTGTAAAGCTTGGTACTTATAGGACCGGGATTGCCGTCCTTGCTGATGACGTAGCTCTTGTGATTTTCCAAATCGTCAATCTTTGATATTGGACTTATCACGGCTGCCGTGCCGCATGCTCCGGCCTCTTCGAACGTGGAAAGTTCTTCTTCAGGGATTTGCCTGCGCTCCACTTTCATGCCCATGTCCTCGGCAAGCTGCATCAGGCTCTTGTTCGTGATGCTCGGCAGAATGCTCGTAGACTTGGGTGTGACATAAGTATTGTCCTTGATGCCGAAGAAGTTGGCCGCACCGCACTCGTCAATATACTTCTTTTCCTTAGCGTCGAGATAAAATTCGCAAGCGTAACCAAGGTCGTGAGCCATCTTGTTGGCACGCAGAGAAGCGGCATAGTTTCCACCAACCTTGTATATACCAGTACCGAGTGGAGCCGAGCGGTCGTATTCACGTATGATTACGTATGGATTGGTAGCAAATCCGCCCTTGAAATACGGACCTACGGGAGTAACGAATATCATGAACATGTATTCGGAAGCCGGATGCACACCGACCTGCGCCGACATGCCCAGAAGCAACGGGCGTATATATAATGTGGCACCGCTCTCATAAGTGGGAATGTAGTCCTGATTGAGGCGGACAACCTTCGTAACCATCTCCTCAAACAGTTCGGTGGACACTTCGGGCATAAGTATGCCGCGGCAAGTGCTTTGCAGGCGCGCGGCATTCTCATCCATGCGGAACACACGCACCTTGCCGTCAGGGCAACGGTAGGCCTTCAGCCCTTCAAAAGCTTCCTGACCATAATGCAGGCATGTAGCTGCCATGTGCATCTTGATGTACTCATCGGAGCACACCTCGATTTCTCCCCACTTTCCGTCGCGGTAGAAACAACGGACGTTATAGTCTGTCGGCACATAACCGAAAGACAAGTTTGCCCAATCCATATTTTTCATAATACAGCTTTGATTGATGAGTTTATTATTGCAAAAGTAACAATTATCTTAGTAAAAAGCAATTTTTATCAAATAAATTTGTGATAAAGCAGATGTAATGAATTGTAAATTATGAATTAAGAATCGCCAAGTATTTTCTTTATTTCCACATCGGTCTTTGCCAGTTTGTCCTTACATAGCTTGATTAGGCGCTGTGCCGTCTTCAGCTGTTGCGACATGCTGTCGATGTCGAGCTCGTCGTTTTCCATCTTGGCTACGATGGTTTCAAGTTGCCTGAGGGCTTCTTCGTAAGTGGTTTCTTTCATTGTTGGGACAGTTTTAAATTCTTTTGGAAGATTGGGTGATATGTGGTTTACGGAAAAATCCAGATGGTTTTATTTGGCGTTCTTTATCACGGTTGACTTTATCCGGCCTTCGCCAAACAGTGTCTCGACCACATCGCCATCGCTTAATGCCGCCGATGAGCGCACAGCGCGGCCATTGTGCAATGTTATAGAGTAGCCGCGTTTCAGCAGGCGCACAGGGTCAAGCGCGGCGGTGCGTTGCGCGAGCAGCTCGATACGGTGCATTTCGGCGGTGATGCGCCGTGCCGACAACGGCCGGATGCTTGCCGACAAGCATTCTATACGGTGCAAGGCATTACCAAGAGTGGTGTCAGCTGCTGTGCGCAGTTTTGCCGACATTGCTTCGATGTGCGCCTCGTGCCGTGTCTTTACGAGAGAGAACAGCACGGGGATGCGCTCTGCCGAACGCGCAAGGCGCAACCGTTCAACATCCATTCGGCGGCTTACGGCTGTAGCGACGGCCATGCGTGCATGGTCGATACGCTCCGAAGTGCGCTTCAGGTTGTCAATAAGCATCGCGGCTGCGGCGGTAGGAGTCTTCGCGCGAGTGTGCGCAACCATGTCCACAACGGCCTCGTCGCGCTCATGGCCGATGCCCGTAATGACTGGCAGAGGAAAGTTTGCAACGTTCTCGGCAAGCTCTAACGAGTCGAAAGCCGACAGGTCGCTCGTTGCGCCTCCACCTCTTATTATAACCACGCAGTCATATTTTTCAACGTCGGCGTTCACACAATCCAAGGCGGCGATGATGCTCTGCGCGGTGCGTTCGCCCTGCATTATTGCAGGAAAAAGCGTCACGCTGAACCCGAAACCGAACTGGTTGGTGTCCAACTGGTTGCAGAAGTCGCCGTAACCGGCAGCCGTCTCGCTGGATATTACGGCTATATTCTGGGCGAACGGCGAAAGGGCGAGCTGCTTGTTAAGCTCGAACACGCCTTCTTCCTTCAGCTTGCGGATAATCTCCTGACGCTTGCGTGCCATGTCGCCAAGGGTGAACGTTGGGTCGATGTCTGACACAATCCATGAAAAACCGTAGTTCTCATGGAACTGCGCACGCACCTGCAGCAGCACTTTCAGCCCCTGACGGAGAGTCTCGCCGGTAACGCGCTCGAAATGGGAGCGCACCAACATCCACGCGCTGCGCCAGCACTTTGCCGACGCACGCGCCACAGGCGTAACCCCGTCGGCGGCTTTCTGCACAAGCTCCATATAACAATGGCCGCCACGCTCGCGCACTTCCGACAGCTCCGCCTCCACCCAATACTCGTCAGGCAGAGTCAATTCTACTGCCTGACGCACAAGGGAGTTGAGTTCAAGGAGAGTCATTTTTACCATAACAAATATCTTTTCCAATTAAGAATTAAGAGTTAAGAATTAAGAAAAACACCTTTGATGGCTGCCAACAAAGCATATTTTCTTAATTCTTAACTCCTAATTCTTAACTTCCTCCTTCCCCATTTCGTATGCTTTCCAGAAATCTGGTATGCCGTAACCATAGATGTTGTCCGGCGTAGCGGCATTGTCAGCGCAGCGGCGCAGCAGGTCTACCATCTGCAAAGCCGTCTTTCCGGGCAACGCCTGCCATAGACAGGCGGCCAGTCCGGCCACAAGCGGAGTGGCAAACGACGTGCCCACATCTTTTATTATAGTGCCCCTGCCGGTGATGACAGCCGTCGGACTGCCCTGCGCCATGACGTCGGGCTTTATGCGGCCGTCGGCCGTAGGACCGATGCTGCTGAACGAAGCGTTGAGCCTGTCGGGCGTAACCGCGCCCACGGTGATGATGTCCTGCGCGTCGGCAGGCACGTTGATTTTCTTCCACGAGGCCATTCCGTCGTTGCCGGCACTGTTTATGAGCAGTATGCCCTTGGCTGCAAGCATCGAGGCTGTACGTGAAATCAGGGCGGTATGGCCGTCAAGCTGACGGTAGGTATAGTTGTCTGCGGAACTGTCGAAGGCATGGAAGCCCAACGAGCTGCTTATTATGTCAACGCCTACGCTGTCGGCAAACTCGGCCGCCGCCGCCCAATAGTCCTCTTCGGCAAGGCTTTCGGTATAACCGTCCTCGCACCGCAGCAGCCAAAAAGAGGCATCAGGAGCCGCCCCGACGAATGTACCGGGCACGTCGGCGGCCATTACCGAGAGCACCTTCGTGCCGTGGTCCATCTCCTTAAATATGCTTTTCGAGCTTGGCACAACGAAGTCTGCCGTGCCGACAACACGCGCTTCCTTCAGGCAAGGGATGCGGTCGGCGTTCATAAAGCCTCCGTCAAGCACGGCAATAGTCATTCCGCGTCCGCGAAAGCCGCGGCGGTGAAGCTGCTCGCCGGCCACCATCTCGGTCTGTTCGAGCGTCACTCCGTAAGTGCTTTGCTTTACAGTCTCCCAGTGGTTGAACTCCGTATGATACCTCGCACGCGGCGGCGAGGGGGCAATAGAGTCGGGAGACGTCCACACCTTGCGGATGGACTTGACGCATCCGAGCAGCGCGATGCTCTTCAGCCGTGACAAATGGCGGCTGCGCACAAGCACAGTGTTGTTCCATTTGCTGCGCCCCACAACCTCAACTCCCGTAGAAAGTATTTCGTTTATGTAAGCCGGATTTACGGGAAGGTCGGTGGAATCGAGCCGCAAATGCTGGCGGTTGCGCCGCTCCAGAGCCTTTGCCGACAGGAACTCCGACGGCCTGTCGAGGCTGAAGGGCGTACCGTTCTTGTCTTTCAGCTCAACGCGGAACATGTATGTCCTGCCGCCCGGATACTTCACCTTAAGCGCATTTTCACCCGTGCGCGCGCAAACAGCTGAGGCGAACGCGAGTAACATCAATATTGCTGCTATCTTGTGCATCGGCTTTACTTTCGCTTTTAATGTGCAAAGATAGTGCAAGCCAAGCGAAATGCAAAATTAAAGGACGTGAAACGGACTTTTATTTTCATTTCCGAGGCGCAGCCTGTCTTATCCAAAGATAGTGCAAGCCGAGCGAAATGCAAAATTAAAGGACGTGAAAATGACGAACCCACCCCAACCCTCCCCAAGGGAAGGAGCTTGATATACTCCTATTAATTGTATTCGCCTTATTAGTCCTATAAGCCTTATAGGGCCTATTCGGCTGACAAGCCAAATACCGCTTGGTAACTCCCTGATTATCAAGTGCTCCGCAATATGCCACCTTTTACCTTGCAAAAGGTGGCCTTTTAGCTGCTAAAAGACGGCCTTTTGCAAGCCAAAAGGCCGTCTCTTGCAATTCATCCGCAGCCCGGCATGACAGAATACTGCCATCATCCAAGCCGTCACAAGTCAACAGCCGCTAACCGACCGGCCTGCAAATGTCACTCCTTGTTGCGCTCAAGCCATTCCGTGCGACGCACGTCTGGCAGATGCTTGACGGAAAAATTGTCGAAGCGTACATTGAAACCGTCGCCGTCGGGACAAGCCCCCATCATGCCAACCATCACGGGCGTATTGTCCTTCAGCCACGCATTGCGCATCATGACATACTCCTTGTCGTCGAAAGAGTAAAACACCTCCACTGCGTCACGCCTGCGCACGGCCTTTATCCACACACTTTCCACCGGCTTGTCGAGCGTTATCACACTCCAGTCCGAGGTGGTGTGCGTCACCACCACGCTAAGGTTATACTTCCCGCCGACGTATTCTATACCTGCCTTGATGTAATTTTCATGGTCGATGCGCACCATTAGTCCTGCCTGGTCGAAGCGCGCCTGATAGTCGCCGGTAATCTTCACCTTCGCCTCAAACTCGCCTCCATACGTTGCATAATAAAAAGGCGCGTCGTCAACGGTAAATCCGTAATGCGAGATGCGCCAATAGTCGCTTTTCGGAGTAACCTCCATAAGCAGCGCACCGTCGCTTACCGCCCACTTGGCCGGTTCGTTGTACCATGTCATCTTTTCCAATGTCTGTGCCGTCGAAGCAGCCACCGAGCCAAACGACAGCACGGCCGCAGCCAATGTTTTCGCCATAATGTTCATTTTCATTTTTCCTATATTAAACAAAATTCAGTACCTTTGCAAAGGTAAAGGCGCACAGCCAAACCTGCAATAGTCATTTATAACCATTTTCCTCGATGAGCGGCAACAAGGCAAAAGAGCTTGACACGATGCTCACCCGTCAAGAGTTCGCCGACGGACAGACTTGTCCCGGCGAACTTGACGACTATAAGTGCATAGCGCGCGGCTACGCAATGATTGAGAATGTCATCTCCGTGTTGAGCGACATGCGTACATATACCAGCTATATATATTATGGTGGGTTTGCCGAACGCCTTGGAATCGACTGCGGGCAAAAGCATGAAACGGTGTTGTCGATATGGGAGGAAAAAATACTTGGACTTATCCACCCAGACGACTTGCCGGAGAAATACCTGCATGAACTTTGCTTCTTCCGCTTCATAAAAAGCAAGCCGCCGTCGCAATGCCATCGTTATTGCCTCGCAAGCAGGCTAAGGATGAGGGATGCTGCCGGGAATTATGTGCCGGTACTGCACCGGTTGCACTACATTCAGGAGCAGTCACGGCCGGCAATGAGGTTCGCCTTGTGCCTATACGGCCCTGTTCCGGCGGATTTCAGCCTGCGGTGCGCAATAGTGAACACCGTCAACGGCCGCATGACGGAACTGCACCTGCACGGCAACGGACAGTTACTGTCATGCCGCGAAGCACAAGTGCTTACGCTCATTGACAAAGGACTGACAAGCAAAGACATCGCCGAAACGCTTGCAATAAGCGTCAACACGGTAAGCCGTCACCGGCAGAACATCTTGGACAAGCTACAGGCAAAAAGCTCGATAGAGGCATGCCATGTGGCAAAAAGTTTGAAAATAATATAGATACGCACACGTATCATGCACGCACAAAGGCGAACAAAACATGCACGGACACACTGATTGTCGTCTAAAATTATTAATTTTGCATGGAATTTTAATACAAAACGCATTATGACACCTAAAGATATACGCAACCAACGGCTTGCGGAGAAGATGATAAAGAACCTGAAAAGGCGCAACTTCGAGGCCATATACTGCCCCACGGCGGCTGAAGCAGTTGAACAAGTGTCGGCCATGATACCCGACGGAAGCAGCGTATCATGGGGCGGCTCGATGACGATACGCGACATGGGGCTGACCGAAGCGCTGCACAAACGCAGTCTGAAACTGCTCGACCGCGACCTTGCCGCCGACCGTGACGAGGCGCAACGCATATACCGCGAGGCGTTCTCGGCCGACTTCTACCTGACAAGCGCCAACGCGATAAGCGAAGACGGCGTGATAGTGAACATCGACGGCAACGGCAACCGCGTTGCCGCAATCACCTTCGGCCCTAAGAAAGTAATACTCGTAATAGGGCTTAACAAGGTGGCGCAGGACGTAAACGCCGCCCTTGCCCGGGCACGCTCGACGGCCAGTCCGATAAATGCCGCACGCTTCGACATAAAGACCCCGTGCCAGGTTGACGGCGTATGCCACAACTGCAACTCCCCCGAGAGCATCTGCAACTACATACACTTCATGCGCAACTCCCACCCGGCCGGCCGCCACACTGTGGTGTTGGTTGGAGAAGAGCTGGGGTATTAAGATACCCACCCCAACCCTCCCGAAGGGAGGGAGCTTGATATGCCTTTGCTTTAATATACATACAAGGTACAAGAAAGTGGGTTGAAAAATGAGATTTTGATAACATCAGTATAACAATTAAATAAAAACCGCCACAGAGTAATCAAACTCCCTCCCTTCGGGAGGGCTGGGGTGGGTCTTCTATAAATGATTGTCTGCATCGCCGAGAAACCGAGCGTAGCGCGCGACATAGCGCGAATACTGGGCGCAACAGCCTCGCACAAGGGCTACATCGAGGGCAACGGATACCAGGTGACATGGACTTTCGGCCACCTGTGTACACTGAAAGAGCCTGACGACTACACCCCTATGTGGAAGCGGTGGGCACTCGGCGCGCTGCCGATGATACCGCAACGCTTCGGCATAAAGCTCATCGAGGACAAAGGAGTGGCCGAGCAGTTTGCCGTGATAGAACGCCTTATGCAGGCCGCCGACGGCATAATAAACTGCGGCGACGCCGGACAGGAAGGAGAACTGATACAGCGGTGGGTGATGCAGAAGGCGCAGGCGAAGTGTCCTGTGAAACGGCTCTGGATTTCGTCGATGACCGACGAGGCCATACGTGAAGGTTTCAGAACGCTGAAAGACCAGGATGAATACCAGCCTTTGTACCTTGCCGGACTTAGCCGGGCCATAGGCGACTGGCTGCTCGGCATGAACGCGACACGCCTGTACACGCTGAAATACGGACAAAACCGCCAAGTGCTTTCCGTCGGACGTGTGCAGACGCCCACCCTCGCGCTAATAGTAAACCGGCAAAAGGAAATCGACAACTTCAAGCCCGAACCTTACTGGGTGCTCTCCACGGTGTACCGCGACACGTTGTTCACCGCCACCAAGGGCAAATTCACGAACAAGGAAGAGGGCGAACAGTCGTTCGCCCAGATAGAGGGAAAGCCCTTCACCATAACCGACGTGCAGAAAAAGGCAGGCCGCGAAGCCCCACCTCACCTCTATGACCTCACCTCCTTGCAGGTTGACTGCAACAAGAAGTTCTCCATGAGTGCCGAAACAACGCTCAATGTAATCCAATCGCTTTACGAGAAAAAGCTCACGACATACCCCCGTGTGGACACACAATACCTGAGCGACGACATCTATCCCAAGTGCGCCGCCACCCTGCGTGGGCTACGGGGCTACGAGGCGTTCACGCAACCGCTGGCAGGCAAGCCGCTACCGAAGAGCAAAAAGGTGTTCGACACGTCGAAAGTAACCGACCACCACGCCATCATACCCACCGGTGTTCCTGCCCAAAGCCTTACCGACCTGGAACGGAACGTTTACGACCTGATAGCCCGCCGCTTCATCAGCGTGTTCTATCCAGACTGCAAGTTCTCAACGACAACCGCCACCGGACAGGTTGACAACGTAGAATTCAAAGTCTCCGGCAAGCAGATACTTGACCAGGGATGGCGCGTACTGTATGCAAAGGACGTTCCGCAAGACGACAACGACGGCTCGAAACAGCAGGATGAAGAGCGCACATTGCCGGCATTCACCAAGGGAGAAAGCGGACCTCACAAGCCGACACTTACCGAAAAGTGGACGTCTCCGCCACCTTACTACACCGAAGCGACACTGCTAAGGGCGATGGAGACGGCAGGCAAGTTCGTGGAAGACGAGGAATTGCGCGCCGCTTTGAAAGAAAACGGCATCGGAAGGCCGTCGTCGAGGGCGAACATCATCGAAACCCTGTTCAAGAGACACTACATAATGCGCGAACGGAAGAAGATTGTCGCCACACCGACAGGCATAGAACTCATAGGAATCATCAAGGAAGAACTGCTCAAAAGCTGCGAGCTTACCGGTATATGGGAAAAGAAACTGCGCGACATTGAGCACAGGAAATACAACGCCGGGCAGTTCATAGACGAACTGAAGCAGCAAATCACGACAATAGTAAACGACGTTCTGGCCGACAACAGCAACCGACACGTAGCCGTTACGACCGACGAAGACCTGAAGAAAAAGGCCAAAAAGAAAGCCGCAACGCCAAAACAGACAGGACAAAGTACGGCGAAACAGGCAAGAACAACACAGAAGAAGAAGGCGCAAACGCTGACAGCCGACGACTCGATAATAGGCAAAACCTGTCCAACATGCGGCAAAGGGCACATCATAAAGGGCAAGACGGCCTACGGATGCGACCGCTGGAAGGAAGGGTGTACATTCCGACTGCCGTTCAAACAATAAATAACAGTAAAACAAGTTATTATATAAAGCCCCTCCAGACCTTCCCCGTAGGGAGGAGCAAGATTACCGTCAAAGCTGTCTTTCTCCTCCACACGGGAGAGGTCTGGAGGAGCTTTTCATCCTTTTATGACATGAAAATCAGACTATCGGCATATATAATAATAGGTGTATTGACGCTTTCTTTTGTTTCATGCGGTGCCGACCACTACATGAAAAAAGGCGAAAAAGCCCTCGCCTTGGGCGAATATTTCGACGCGGCGGAGGAATTCAAGATAGCCTACAACAAAACACCGGCAAAAGAAAAGGCCAAACGCGGGCAGCGGGCGGCAAGGCTTGCCTACTGCTACGACCGCATAAACTCCAACGCAAAAGCAATAGCCGCCTACCGGAACGTAATCCGTTACAAACAGGACAGCATCAATACGCACCTCGCCTTGGCGCGCCTGCTGATGAAAGCGGCCAGCTACAAGGAGGCGGAAAAGGAATACCAGCTTGTATTGGACACGCTTCCCGACAACGAGCAGGCCAAGACCGGCCTGCTCGCAGCACAGACCGCACAGGCCGAAAAGGATGCAGGCTCACGCTACATTGTAAAGAAGATGGACATATTCAACTCACGCCGGGCCGACTATTCGCCCATGCTCTTCGGCGACGAGTACGACCAGCTGTACTTCACTTCCACCCGCAACGAGGCTCTTGGCGACGAACTTAGCGGAATAACAGGCACTAAAAACGGCGACATATTTTACTCGCAGAAGGACGAGAAGGGACGATGGCAACGCCCGGAAGCCATAGAATCGGGACTGAACACGGAGTATGACGAGGGCGCATGCTGCTTTACCACCGACCAAAGGGAAATGTATCTCACGCAATGTACTACCGACCCGGACTATCCGCGGTATGCAACCATCGTGACATCGCCGAGGAGCGACGCCGCATGGGGCAAGCCGCAGCCGCTCGAACTGACGCGCGACACGCTGTCAAGTTACGCACATCCTGCAATATCTCCTGACGGACAGTGGCTCTACTTCACGTCGGACATGCCAGGAGGAAAGGGCGGCCTCGACATCTGGCGCATACGGATGACAGCCGCCGGGCTTGGAGGTGTGGAGAATTTGGGCGAACCTATCAACACTGAAGGCGACGAGATGTTTCCCACGTTCCGGCCGAACGGTGACCTGTACTTCTCGTCCGACGGGCACAAAGGGTTTGGCGGACTTGACATTTACATAGCCAAGGCCGACCCGAAGACAGGCCGCGTGACATTGGAACACCCCGGCTACCCACTCAACTCGCAAGGCGACGACTTCGGAATGACCTTCGAAGGCCCCCACAACCGCGGCTTTTTCTCATCCAACAGGGGCGATGCGCGCGGATACGACCACATCTACAGCTTCGAGAAACCTGAGATAATACAGACCGTAAAGGGCTGGGTTTACGAGATGGAAGGCTACGAACTGCCAGAAGCCTTGGTGTACATGGTGGGCAGCGACGGCACAAACCTGAAGCTAAGTGTGAAGATGGACGGGTCGTTTACGCAGGTAATCCAGCCCGGCGTAGACTACATCATGCTGGCTACGTGCAAAGGTTTCCTCAACCACAAGGAGGAACTTCGCGTAGAGCCGGTGCAGGAGTCGAAGGAGTATGTGCTGCAATTTCCATTGGCTTCGATACGCGTTCCTGTGCTGATTGACAACATTTTCTACGACTTCGACAAGTCTTCACTGCGCCCGGAATCGACCGCCGCGCTCGACGAGCTCGTGAAACTGCTAAACGAAAATCCCAACGTTACCATAGAACTTAGCGCGCACTGCGACTACAAAGGCAGCGAGGAATACAACAAGGGGCTGTCGCAACGCAGGGCGCAGGCCGTGGTTGACTACCTCATAGAGCACGGAATAGCCAAGGACAGACTGTCGCCCGTGGGCTACGGCAAGGAAAAACCGAAGACCATACGCAAGAAACTGACCGAGAAGTACCCGTGGCTGAAAGAGGGAGACGTGCTGACAGAGGAGTATATAAAGAAGCTCGACCCCGAAAAACAGGAAATATGCAACCAGCTGAACAGGCGGACGGAGTTCATAGTGCTGCGCATCACATACGGGATGTACGACGAGAAGGGCAACCTGAAGAACCCTCCGAAACCGCAAGAGCCTGAAAACGGAGGCGCGGACGACGGCGAGTTTTACTTCGACATCGAGTAAAACACCCGGCGACAGGCAACATGACAACCAACTACCACCGGCCTAACACCCACCCCAACCCTCCAAAAGGGAGTGAGCCTGACATGCCTTTGCAGGGTGGCGTTGTTAGTCTTATCAAGCCTATCCGCCCCATTCTTCCTGTTGATGAACAGGGTTTATAAGACCGACAGGACACATCTACTAACCGACTGATTGCCAACAAGTTACCAAAAGGCCGCCTTTTAGCTTCTAAAAGGCGGCCTTTTATCGTGTAAAACATGACCTTTTGGAATGCGAAAGACCGTCTTTTGCAGTACAGGTGTGCAGTACGCAAGTCTCAAACATAACTACACGTAAGTTCGGTATAAGTTAAAGGTCTTATAAGACACCGCATGCAGTTCCCACAACAAGTGTAAATAAAAGGTTTACAGATTGTGTTAAAGCGGTTTGGCCCATGTTAATTTATGTTCAGAAATTGTCCGAAATAAATAAATATCTTATAAATTTGCAATCAGACAATGCCGCCATACAAAGGCTGAAAACAACTTGCGGAACGCAGTGTAAATACTATTTTTACATAAGAAACACCCCAAAAGGCGGAAAGGGACAGCCATGAAGGATGTTAAAAAACACACAAACAACAAGTCCCCACAATCAACTAACCGAACGCCTGCGGCAGCCGCAGGCATAAAAACAAAAACATTACAAAAATGAACAAGAAGAGTTGGAAGTATCTTGTACCGTGCATGGCCTTCGCGCTGTGCTCAGTAGCATTCACATCGTGCGGCGACGACGACGAGAACGGCCCCACACCGACTGGCCCTGCGGCAACGTTTGCAGGCAAACTGCCCACACAGGTAGGCGACTACACGTTCCACTACGACAGCAACGGACGCTGCACACGCGTGTCGTCAAGCTACGGCAACGTGCTTGAAATAGACTACAAGCGCAACATTATAATGACCGACGGCGAAGACGACTACATGAACATAACCTTCAACGGCAAGGGATACATAACAAAGATGTCTGGTTCGTGGAGTTATTCCGAAGGCGGCGAATATGAAAAGGGCAGCGGCACGGTGACGTTCAAGTATGACGGTGACGGCCACCTGACAACATATACGGGCACATCGAAGGAAAGCTACAGCTACGACGGTGAAAAATACTCGTACACCGGCTATGGCAAGGTTAGCTGCACATGGCGCGGCGGCAACCTTGTAAATGCAGAATACATATACGAGGAGACCGAAAACGGCGATAAAGACACCGAAACCGAAGACTACACCATAACCTACGACGAAACGTCGGACAACGAGACAAGGCAGTGCCCCATGGCACTTAACGACATATTCGGCGACGACATGTACCTGCTTTCTATCGTTGGCCTGTACGGAGAAGGGCCGGCACAGCTTCCCGAAAGGATTGAATGCGTAGGCAAAGACAACTACGGCTCAAGCTATACCGACATAACCAATGCTGCATACGGCCTTAACGCCGACGGCACGATTGACTGGGAAAGTCTCAACAGCTACCGCTACGACTACTCATACACAACCTTCTCGTCTGGCGACAATGCGGGGACAGCGGCATACAGCATGACGAAAGCCATGCAGGCAGGGCAGAAGAAACTGCGCGTGCGCGACTTCTTCATGCACAAGCGTAACCGCAAATAATGCAGCAATACTGCATTGCAGCATACAATCCGCCAAAAAGGTGCGCTTATTTGAGCGCACCTTTTTGACGTTTATGGCACGCTACGTGCAACCGGCTGATTATCAGCAGCTTCCCCATATGCCACCTTTTAGCGTGCGAAACATGGCTTTTTGTCCTATAAAAGATGACCTTTTACCGCCTAAAAGATGGCATATTGAAAAAGCGCCAACGCCAACCCCGGCATTAAGCAGCAGCAACTACCGGCACGACATATCAAGCTCCCTCCCTTCGGGAGGGCTGGGGTGGGTTTTCAATTACTTTGTTTTTTTGTCATTCCCTTTCTTTAATCAACTTTTTACAGTACCTTTTGATAAGGTACGCTGCGTCTCGGAAATGCAAAATAAAAGTTCGTTTCCCTCACTTTTATTTTGCACATCGCTCAACTTAAATAAAATTCTTACGCTCACAAAAGTAAAAACTGTTTTCCTTTTGCTTCGCTTAACCGAAATTTTGCAGTACCTTTGCACACGATAAAGAAAGGTTTATATGGATAACAGACAGGCAACACTTGAACTTGGAACAAAGCCGGTAGGCAAACTACTGGCACAGTATGCCCTGCCGGCCATCATAGCGATGACGGCCTCTTCGCTGTACAACATGATTGACAGCATCTTCATCGGGCAGGGCGTCGGCGCTCTGGCAATTTCCGGACTGGCAATAACATTCCCTCTGATGAACCTGTCGGCGGCCTTCGGAGCTGCCGTCGGCATTGGCTCGTCGACATGTATCTCCGTGAAATTGGGGCAGAAAGACTACAAGATGGCCGAACACATCTTCGGCAACAGCTTCACGCTCAACCTCATTGTGGGCGTGGCCTTCGGCGTGATAACGCTGCTCTTCCTCGACCCGATACTGTATTTCTTCGGCGCAAGCGAGAACACCATACCCTACGCGCGCGACTACATGCTCGTAATCCTGGCAGGGAACGTGGTGTCACAGACATTCCTCGGCATGAACGCCGTGCTCCGCGCAGCCAGCAAGCCAAGGCAGGCTATGGCGGCAACGATACTTACCGTCATACTGAACATTGTGCTCGCGCCAATCTTCATCTGGCCGTTAGGCATGGGAATACAGGGCGCCGCGCTGGCCACCATCCTGTCGCAGCTCGTCGCACTGATGTGGCAGCTCAAGCTATTCAGCAACCAGCAGGAGATATTGCACTTCCAACGGGGCATATATAAGCTGAAAAAGGACATCGTGAAAAACATCACAAGCATTGGCATGTCACCATTCGCGATGAACGTGTGCGCCTGCGTAGTGGTGATATTCATCAACGCCGGACTGTCACACTACGGCGGCGACAAGGCCGTAGGCCCCTACGGCATAGCCAGCAAGGTGTCGTTCATATTCGTGATGGTAACCATCGGCCTCAACCAGGGCATGCTTCCGATAGCCGGCTACAACTACGGCGCGCAGCGGTTCGACCGCCTCATGAAGGTGCTCAAGATTGCGATGATAACAGCCACGATAATAACCACCGCGGGCTTCGTCATCGCCGAGTTCTTTCCTTACCAGTGCGCGCGGCTCTTTACGACCGACAATCACCTTATAGACCTGGCCATAGAGGGTATAAGAATACACATGCTGGCCTTCCCGATAGTAGGTTGCCAGATGGTAATAACCAACTTCTTCCAGTGCATCGGCAAGGCGAAAATAAGCATATTCCTGTCGCTTTCGCGCCAGATGCTGTTTCTGTTGCCGCTGCTCGTAATCCTGCCGCCCATCATGAAGGTAGACGGAGTGTGGACGGCGATGCCCATATCCGACACAGTGGCGGCCATAGTGGCATTCGCAATGATGGCGAAATACATGAAAAAGTTTAAGAGACAGATGTCAGTCAACAAGCAGACAAGTTGACAAGCAGACAAGGCAATATGCTGTACAAACAGAAAACAGCAACAAAACAAGTTTCCTTGTCTACTTGTATGCTTATCACTCGTCACTAAAAAACAAATATTATGGACGACAAAAAGATAATAATCAACGTAGGAAGGCAGCTCGGCAGCGGCGGCCTCGTCATCGCAAAGATGCTGGCCGACGACTTCAAGTGCAACTTCTACGACCGCGAGCTGCTCAACCTTGCGGCCAAGGAGAGCGGCTTCAGCGAAAAGTTCTTCGAACAGAACGACGAGAAGAAAGGCTTTTTCCGCTCACTCTTCCACATGCACGCACCGTTCGTGTCAGACAACAACTTCTACAGCAACAAGCTGTCGCAGGAAAGTCTGTTCCAATTCCAGAGCGACGCAATACGCAAGGCAGCCGCAGAGCACTCGTGCGTGTTCGTCGGCCGTTGTGCCGACTACGTGCTGCGCGACTTCAAGAATACGGTAAGCGTATTCATCACAGCCGACCTTGACGAGCGCGTAAGCCGCATATGCAAACGCCACAACTGCACGGAAGACGAAGCAAAGAAAATCATCGAAAGCAAGGAAGCCACACGCTCGTCATACTACAACTACTACACCGGAAAGGAATGGGGGCACAGCAAGTCTTACGACCTTTGCATAAACTCCAGCATCTTGGGAATGGAAGGCACCGAGGAGTTTATAAAGGAATTCATCGGGAAGAAACTTGAGATACGGTTATAAGGTTCTTCGGTTATAAGGTTTTACGGTAACATCACCGCATAGCCACAGAACCGAACTACCGCAAAACCTCAAACTGATACGGTTATAAGGTTATACGGTTATAAGACCATACGGTAACATCACCGTAAAACCTCATAACCGCATGACCGCAAAACCTCCAACTGACATGAAAAAAATCGGCATCATAAGCGACACCCATGCCTATTGGGACGACAAATACCTGCATTACTTCGAGCCGTGCGACGAGATTTGGCACGCCGGAGACATTGGTTCGATGGAAGTTGCGGAACGTTTGGCCGAGTTCAGGACGCTCCGAGCCGTATGCGGAAACTGCGACGGAGGCGACCTGCGGCGCATGTTCCCGGAAAAGTTGAGATGGAAATGCGAGGATGCCGACGTGCTGATGAAACACATCGGAGGCTATCCCGGCAACTATGACGCCAGCATACGCGCCTCAATCTACGCCAGTCCGCCACAGCTTTTCATCTCCGGGCACTCCCATATACTGAAAGTGAAGTATGACAAGACGCTCAACCTGCTGCACATCAACCCCGGAGCAGCCGGCCTGCAAGGATGGCACAAAGAGCGTACAATAGTCAGGCTAACCGTGGACGGCAACCAGTTCAAAGACCTTGAAGTAGTAACACTTACCGGCCCGAGGCGCAACAGCGACACAATTTTTTGACAAAAACCGAGTTATATATATACGGTTATTAGGCCATACGGTTATAATGTCATACGGCCTTGCCCAATACGACACCCCAAACCGCATAACCTTATAATCTCCTGAACCGCAAAACCCAATATTACAACCAACAATATGAAGACTTACTTAGTTACAGGCGCAGCCGGATTTATCGGCTCAAACTTCATCAAATACCTTCTTTACAAGAAGTACAAGGATGAAGACATAAAGATTATAGTGCTCGACCTGCTCACCTACGCAGGCAACTACGGCACAATTAAGGACGACATCGACGGCAAACGGTGCGTGTTCGTACATGGAGACATACGCGACCGCGAACTGGCCGACAAGCTTTTCGCCGAAAACGACATTGATTTTGTAGTCAATTTCGCTGCGGAAAGCCACGTTGACCGCAGCATAGAAAACCCTCAACTGTTTCTTCAGACCAACATACTGGGCACACAAAACCTCTTGGACGCCGCCCGCCGGGCATGGGTAACGGGCAAGGACAAATCGGGATACCCGGCATGGAAGGAAGGCAAACGCTTCCACCAGGTGAGCACAGACGAAGTTTACGGCTCGTTAGGGAAAGACGGTTACTTCACCGAGACAACCCCGGTATGCCCCCATAGTCCGTACAGCGCGTCGAAGACAAGCGCCGACCTCATCGTGAAAGCTTATCACGACACCTACCACATGCCTGTAACCATCACGCGATGCTCGAACAACTACGGTCCGTATCACTTCCCCGAGAAACTTATTCCGCTTATTATCAACAACATACTCGAAGGCAAGCAGCTGCCCGTTTACGGAAAAGGCGACAACATAAGGGACTGGCTTTACGTTGAAGACCACTGCAAGGCTATCGACCTTGTGGTGCGTGAGGGACGCGACGGGGAGGTGTACAACGTAGGCGGACACAACGAGATGACGAACATCGACATAGTTAAGCTCACGATAAAGACCATCCACGACATGATGGCCGCCGACAAGCAATTGCGCAACATACTGAAAAAGCAAGTGAAAGACGCCAACGGCGATATCGACATCAGCTGGATTAACGACAGCCTCATCACGTTTGTCACCGACCGTCTCGGCCACGACCAGCGTTACGCCATCGACCCGACGAAAATCAAGAACGAGCTCGGTTGGCAGCCGGAAACCATGTTCGCCGAAGGCATCGTCAAGACTATACGCTGGAACCTGGAACACCAGGACTGGGTAAACGAGGTAACCAGCGGCGATTACCAGAAGTATTACGAACAGATGTACGGCAACAGGTAATTTGTAAGCAGACAAGTTGACAAGCAGACGAGCAGACAAGAAAATATGTCTTGTTACATATAATGATTGAAAATCATCTCCTTGTCTGCTCGTCTGCTTGTCAACTTGTATCTAAAAAACAGCCATGGACGCATTATCTCAAGAACTACAGGACTTCCTGATTCGCCTCGGCAAAGAGCCGGAATGCGTAAGCGAGAAGACAAGGCATTACATAAAGCATATCATGCACCTTGTTTACGCCGCCGACGAAGACATGCTCCAGCAATATTACGGACTGTTCGGCAACGATGTGAAAACGCTTGAAGACATCGCGCACGAACGCCACGTAAGCTGCGAAACCATGCTGAAAATCATCGAGGCAGACCTCCGCAAGATGGCAGTTTCGCCCGAATGGCAGATGGTTAAGCAATTAATCAGTCTACAAGTTGACAAGGGACGAGTTGACAAGGACATACGCCTGAAAGGCATTTCATAGCAAAACCAAATCCCCTTGTCAACTCGTTACTTGTAAACTTGTAAACTAAAAGTACAAGAATAATGAAGAAAATACTATTATTAGGCTCGGGAGAACTGGGCAAAGAGTTTGTAATCGCCGCCAAAAGAGCCGGCCAATACGTCGTGGCCTGCGACCGTTATGCAGGCGCACCGGCAATGCAGGTTGCCGACGAGTGCGAGGTTTTTAACATGCTTGACGGCGATGCGCTCGACAAAGTGGTAGAAAAACACATGCCGGACATCATCGTCCCGGAGATTGAAGCCATACGCACGGAACGCCTGTTCGGCTTCGAAGAGCGCGGAATACAGGTCGTGCCCAGCGCAAGAGCGGTCAACTTCACGATGAACCGCAAAGCCATACGCGACCTGGCGGCCAAGGAACTCGGCCTGAAAACAGCCAAATACTTCTACGCCAAGACGCTCGGCGAACTGAAAGAGCACGCCAAGGAAATAGGCTTCCCATGCGTAATAAAGCCCCTCATGTCATCTTCCGGCCACGGCCAGAGCGTTGTACGTGGCGAGGATGAACTTGAAACGGCGTTCAACGCGGCGATGGAAGGCAGCCGCGGCGACGTAAAGGAAATAATAATCGAGGAGTTCATCCACTTCGACAGCGAGTTCACTCTGCTCACGGTGACACAGAAAAGCGGCCCCACACTGTTCTGCCCACCCATCGGCCACGTGCAGAAAGGCGGCGACTACCGCGAGAGCTGGCAGCCGTTCAGCATCCCGGAGGCCGACCTCAAGGAAGCGGAACGCATGGCCGAGGCCGTCACCCGTGCGCTGACCGGCGCCGGAATATGGGGCGTGGAGTTTTTCTTGAGCAGAGACAAGGGCGTTATATTCTCCGAACTTTCACCCCGTCCGCACGATACGGGCATGGTAACGCTCGGCCACACGCTCAACCTCAACGAGTTCGAGCTGCACTTCCGCGCCGTCATGGGGCTGCCAATACCGGCCATACACCTTGAACACGCCGGTGCAAGCGCAGTGGTTTTGGCCAAGGAAGAGGCCGACCACGAGCCGGAATACAACATGCTCGACGTGACGAAAGAGGACTACACGCGCCTGCGCATCTTCGGAAAGCAGCAGCAACACGTAGGCCGCCGCATGGGCGTAGTGCTCTGTTACGGCGACGTAAACGCAGACACAACGGCGTTAAGGGACAAGGCCAAACGCCTGGCAGGAACGGTAATAGAAGGGTAAAAAAGTAAAAGGGTAAAAAAGTAAAGAGCTTGTCTCTCGGGCATTTTACTTTTTTACCTTTTTACTTTTACCCTTTTACTTTTTTACCTTTTTTACCTTTAAAAATCTCTTTGATATTCAACACGTTATAAAAGGCCGTCTTTTGGAATCCAAAAGACGGCCTTTTAGCTTGTAAAAGATGGCCTTTTGGAATGCGAAAGGCCATCTTTTAGAAACATGCCGGCAGCTTATCCTTCAACCACCGCCGAGGAACGCGCCCGCACCGAAGGCGGTATCAGGATTTGGAACACCTCGTTTTCCCACGCCACCTTGTACCCATGCCTTTCTATAAAGCGGTTAATCAGCCTGATTTTGGCATTCTTGTGCAGGTAAGTATCTTTGGCCTTGTCGTTGTTCCAGTCGGCATACGGCTCGTACCAACGTGGCAACATCGACTTGTCGCGCACTATCACAGGCAGTGCCTTGCGTTCCGCCTCCGCCCTTTTGAACTTCCTTTCCATGTTCGAGGGGTCGTAAGTCCACACCCAAGGATTGTAAAGATAAGGCCGGGTATTCGTCAGGAAGTTTACGGTAGGTATGTTCTGGAAACACAGCAGATAATCGTCACTGTCGACATACTTCGGCAATTCGTGCAGCAAAGGGTCAAGCATCAAGCAGTTCTTTGCCGTAGTGTAAGTAGTGGCCAGCGGCGAGTCGATACGCGAAGTCTTGTCCCAACGCCACCCGTCATCGAAATAACACTGGGCCGCAATATTGTGCAAACCCCTCTTCAGCACAAACAGCGCGAAGACAACGCCGCATAACAGCAGCAAGCGCGACACCCGTCGGTCGGGGCGCAACGCACCATGCAGCCTGTAAAGCGCGCCCAACACGAACGGCCCTGACATGTAAACACAATACTCGCCCATGTTGCCAATACCGTAATCACTGCCTAACGGCAGGGCGTACATGTTGACAATGACTATGAGCGAAAGGCATTTCATTTCCCATCCAGCGGCCTTCCACAGCAGAACCAATACGCACACAACAGTAGACACGGCGTAAAGCGTGAATGTATTTGACGACGAGCGCATCACCAACAGAACATAAACCACACACACAACGGCATACACCACCCAGCCGATACGCCGTGGAACACGCCTGCGCAAAAGCCACATAACAGCAGGAACGGCCGTTATCAGCACCGCATCCGTAATGACTTGTTTGTAATTGAGTATATAAATCACAAGCATGTCCGTAATGTTATGCGTGCTCTTTTCATCGCCGACAGCCGAAAATCCGTCCTCCACGGCCTGCATGAAAATGTCATAATGCCCTGACACCGCCATGAGCGCAAGCACCGACACCACGCCTGCGGCAAATCCAGACACGGCATACAGCAGCATGCGCAGTGCCTTCCGAGCATCACGGTTACGCCGATAATAAGGCACAAGGAGCAATATCAGCAATACAAGCGACAAGTTTGGCAGACGTACAAAAACGTTTATGCCTATGATGAAACCGCTCAACATCATAAGACGCGGACTGTCTTTCTGCAACGAAAGAAACAAGGCGTAAGACGCGCCGACAGCCAACAAGGCCGTAAGATAGTCGTGATAAAACACCATCATGCCATAGCCCGCACAAAGGAAAGCCCAGAACATGCCAGCCATTATGCACCACTGCGGCACATAATTCCTCATCATACGGTAAACGATATACGCCGTGGCGGTTATCACGAGCATAGCCAACAGGCGGAAACCGAATATGCCGCAGCCGCCCCAAAGCATGTACCACAAGCCCCCTACATACTCTGACAGGTAGTAAAGAAAAAGATATTGCACCGACTCCGGGTCGTTGAACATCTGCTGGAAACCCGAAAGCACCCACCCTTCATCGCACATGTCGAACCCTTGGATGCCGAGGACTGTGTAAAACAAGGCTATCGAAAACAGATAAACCGGCAAGAACCAACCTTTTGACTTATTTCCGTACACTTCCATAATGATTGCTGTTTGCAGTAAAAAAGGCTTTTAATCCGTTAGGCAAACATAACGGACAAATTTGTTGCAAATATACTCAATTAGAGATATTTATAATGCTTTAATGCACAACTATCTGCTTATTTCATGCCGATATGCCATATCACACCCTCCGTAAAGACATCTGCCGGCATTCAATTTTTCCTGTTTCACATTATAACAAAAGGCGGAAACATACGTTAATAAGGTATGAAAGTATCTGAAGCGAAAATCGTTGACATAAAGAAAATCACCGACATAAGGGGTAACTTGTCGGTAGTAGAGGGACTTGCCGACATACCCTTCGACATAAAGCGCGTCTATTGGGTGTACGACGTGCCGGGCGGCGAATGCCGCGGAGGCCACGCCCACAAGCGGCTGAAGCAGTTTCTTGTTGCGTTGAGCGGCAGCTTCACCGTGACGCTCGATGACGGAACGGACAAAAAAACGTTCCTTCTCAACCACCCATACCAAGGACTTGAAATCGAGACTGGCATCTGGCGAACGCTTGACGACTTCTCTTCCGGTGCGGTGTGTCTCGTCCTTGCGTCCGAACTTTACGACGAGAGCGACTACATCCGTGACTATAACGAGTTTCTGGAATACGTAAGATGTTCGAAATAACAAGATATTCAGCCGACAAAAAGGCGGAGTGGAACGACTTTATCGGTCGCTCGAAGAACGGCACTTTCCTGTTCGACCGCAATTACATGGACTATCATAGCGACCGCTTCGACGACCATTCGCTGATGTTCTACCTTAAAGACAGGCTCTACGCAGTGCTCCCTGCCAACGTAAAAGACGGCACTCTGTACTCACACCAGGGGCTGACCTACGGCGGACTTGTCACGGACTGTGATGCAAAAGCCGCCGCTGTGTGCACGCTTTTCAGCGAATTGAACAGCTACTTGCAAGCATCGGGCATACGGAAAGTTGCCTACAAGCCCGTGCCTTGGATTTATCCGTCCCATGCTTCGGAAGAAGACCTGTATGCAATCGTGAACATTTGCGGTGCAAAACTTGCCGCACGCGACATCTCATCGACAATATTCCTTGACCGCAGGCTCAAGTTCGGCGAGCTGCGCCGCCGCTGCATAAAGAAAGCAAAGCTGTCAGGCGTCACCGTAAAAGAAAGCAATGACACCGCAGCTTTCTGGCAGATACTCGACGAGAACTTGGAAAGCAAATACGGAGTAGCCCCTGTCCACACTTGCGGAGAACTTGAACTGCTGGCAAACCGTTTCCCGTCGAACATCAAACTGTACGTAGCCATACTCGGAGAAGAAACCATTGGCGGCGTAGTCCTTTACATCAACCGGCACGTTGTACACACACAATACATCTCGGCGTCACCGAAAGGCAAGCAACTTGGGGCACTCGACTTGCTGTTCAATTACCTGATAAACAATGCCTCTGTTTCATTCAAGTACTTTGACTTCGGCCGTTCCACCGAGAATGGCGGCAAGTATCTCAACGAGTCGCTTATATTCCAGAAGGAAGGGTTTGGCGGCAGAGGCGTGTGTTACGACACTTACGAATGGACATTATGATAAAATATCTTGAATTGGGCAAGGTCACAGCCATGCACGGGGCTGAAATAAGCGAAGCTGCAAGCCGCGTCGTCAACGGCGGATGGTATCTGCAAGGCGAGGAAACAAGGCTTTTCGAGCAGGAATACGCCGCTTACATCGGCACGAGACACTGCATCGGATGCGGCAACGGGCTTGATGCGCTCACACTGATATTAAGGGCTTACATCGAAATGGGCGTGATGCAAAGGGGCGACGAGGTAATAGTTCCGGCCAATACGTACATCGCCAGCATACTGGCTATCAGCGAAAACGGGCTTAAACCAGTATTGGTTGAGCCGCGGATTGACACCTTCCAGATTGACGACAGCCTCATAGAACAGACCGTAACGCCGCGGACAAAGGCCGTCATGCTAGTCCATCTGTACGGCCGTTGCGCATATACCGAAAGGCTTGCGGACATCTGCAAGCGGCACAACCTGAAGCTTATAGAAGACAACGCGCAGGCACACGGATGCACGTTCGGTGGCAGGCGCACCGGCAGCCTTGGCGACGCGGCAGGACACAGCTTCTATCCGGGCAAGAACCTCGGCGCCCTCGGCGACGCAGGAGCCGTCACGACAGACGACGACGAGCTTGCCGCAACAGTGCGCGCCCTCGGCAATTACGGCTCAAGCCGTAAGTACGTGTTCGACATGAGGGGACGTAACAGCCGGATGGACGAGCTTCAAGCCGCCGTACTCCGCGTCAAGCTGAAGTATCTTGACGAAGACAACGCTACGCGCCGGGCCATCGCCAAGCATTACATCAGCGAAATAAACAACCCTGAACTGCACCTGCCAGGCAGCGACTTCTGCGCCAACAGCGTACACCACATATTCCCCGTGCTTTGCAAAAGGCGCGACGAGCTGCAACGCTACTTGACCGACAGCGGCGTGCAGACCATCATCCACTACCCCATTCCGCCCCACCGGCAGCAATGCTACGCAGAACTCGGCGGCCTGAACCTGCCCATAACAGAGCGCATACACCGCGAAGAGCTTAGCATTCCGCTAAACCAGACAATGCCGGAAGAGGACGTTGACAAGGTAATACAGCTGTTAAACGATTTCATTTGACGGTTTATTGGCAGGTCAACAGCACCATTTGCCATCCTCATTAAAGCCTGTCGGCTGAACAGGACGAATAAGACCGATAAGACAAATAAAACCTATTGGAAAAAGCATATCAATCTCTCTCCCCTCGGGAGGGCTGGGGTGGGTATCGCTTAAAATTGAGAATGGAGAGTTGAGAGTGGAGAATTATGATTACTTTTAAGGCTGTCTGCCAACAAAGCAAATCATAATTCTCCATTCTCAATTTAATACATGGCTAATTGCAATGCAAAAGGCCATCAATTGCAACGTAAAAAGCCGTCTTTTACAAGCTAAAAGACGGCCTTTTGCAATATGCCTGACTGTCAACAGCTTACACACCGGTGTGCAAACTGCCTGCAGGCGTTAAAGAATCCTGCCGCAAATGCGGAAGTTTATGACGGGATAAACGGTGATTTTGCTCAACGTCTTCATAAGTCCGCCGTCCTCGCCGTTGAAATCTTCCTCGGTAAGACGGTCGCCGTTACAATACAGTTTGGGCGAACCCCAGAACTGTACGCCGGCCTCGAACATGAAGCCGATGCGCTTCTTGGGGACAGCACGGCCGAAACCGAGTCCGACGTAGGGCTTGAACGAGGCTGTCTTTATCTCCGCTTTGATGTTTCCATCCTCGTCCGGCGTAAGCAGATAGTCGCCCAGTTCGTAACCGATTTCATTTCCCGGATTGGCCCTGTTATAGTCAGCCAAATCCTGAAGCACGCCGTCTTCCTTATTATAAGCCTTGATTATGGCCGACGAGCCGAAGTAAGCGCCTGCCGTGATGTGGAACGAACTGCTTTTGAAAGGGAACACGTCGAACAGCAGCTTTCCGTTGGTGAAGCCCACCTTGGCCTCAACTTCCAACGTTTCAGGTATTCTATAACCTGCTATGCTGCCGCCGTCGCTTATGTCAAGATCAGTGCCGAACTTGATGTTTGGCATGAAAGACACACCTGCACGAACCTGCACATAGTTGCCGATAGGCGCCGCAACGTCGAAGCCTATACCGGGAGTTCCAACGTTGACACCTGCCGAAAGGTGGTTGAACATGTTTTTGTCTTCTTCCTGCGCGCTGACTGTCAATGCACCGCAGAGCATTGTCAATGACAATACAAGATGTCTTAATGTCATGATTTGATTGTTGTTTTGTTAATAATATGATTGCTTCTGAATTTCCAACAATGCTAAATAATGTAAACGAAACGGCGACATTATTATCCAAAACGGATGATTTGATGCCTATTTTTCTGCAAAGTTAAGCTTATAAGGTTAATCAACCAACATTTTGTATAAAAACTTTAAAATAATTATTAACTTTGCGCTTGATTGTGTTACCTTTGTAAACCAAGTATTTACACATACGCTTAATGACGCTGCCCGAAGACTTTATCAAGCTGACGAAAGCCGCCCTCGGCGACACAACGTGGCATATCCTTGAACAGGGACTTGCCGCCGAGCCGCCGGTAAGCATAAGGCTGAACCCTTGGAAATGCAGCGGAAAAGGCTGGACGGTTGCAGGATGCAATGGCGAAGTGCCATGGTGCAAGGACGGTTTTTACCTCGCCTCACGGCCCAACTTCACTTTCGACCCGATGCTCCATGCCGGAATGTACTATGTGCAGGAGGCTTCGTCAATGTTTCTCGACCGTGTCCTGCGCCAGTATGCCGCCGAAATGCCGGTCAGGATGCTCGACCTCTGCGCCGCTCCGGGCGGCAAGTCTACCGTGGCGCGTGCCGCACTGGCAGAAGGCAGCCTGCTCGTAAGCAACGAACCGATGCGCCAGCGCGCTCAGATACTGGCGGAGAACATACAGAAACAGGGCCATCCCGACACTATTGTGACAAACAACTATCCGCAGGACTTCCGCCGCAGCGGCCTGATGTTCGACGTAATACTGGCCGACGTGCCGTGCTCGGGCGAAGGAATGTTCCGCAAAGACCCTGCCGCCATAGGCGAATGGAGCGTGCAGAACGTGGAAAAATGCTGGCGGCTGCAGCGCGAAATCGTTACGGACGCATGGCAGTGCCTGCGCCCCGGAGGGCTGTTCGTATATTCTACATGCACCTTCAACACCCGGGAAGACGAGGAGAACACCTTATATATATGTGAAGAGCTGGGCGCGGAAATGCTCCCCGTCGACATTGACGACGGCTGGGGCATAACGGGTTCGGTGCTTCCCGGCCTCGGCAAGCCCGTGTACCGCTTCATCCCCGGCATGACAAAAGGCGAAGGACTGTTCATGGCTGTGATGCGGAAACCGGGCGATGCCACTGCTGCGAACGACCGTGTGAGGGCTAAAAGGACGAAAGGCGAAAGACCGCAAAGCCGCAACAACGCCGCCGCCAACGCCTGCGCAAGATGGCTCAAGCAGCCTGAAGCATTTGAAATAACCGCCAACAACGGCACCATTGCAGCCATTCCACGCCCGTGGAAACCGTTTTACGACATGGCGGCGAAAAGCCTCAATATCATGTCGGCTGGCATACAGCTCGGCGAAGTGAAGGGAAAGGATATTGTTCCGTCGCAAGCCCTGGCCCTGTCGACAAGTCTTGACACGTCAGCCTTCCCCTCCGTAGAACTTGATTACGGCCAAGCATTGAGCTATCTGCGCAAAGAGGCCGTGCCGTTGCCCGAAGGAACGCCGCGCGGACACGTCCTTATGACTTACAAAGGCATACCGCTCGGCTTTGAAAAGAACATAGGCAACCGCGCCAACAACCTGTATCCGGCTGAATGGAAGATAAAAAGCACGCACACGCCGGAGGGGAACAACGGTGTTGTGGAATTAAAAATTAACAATTAAAAATTTAAAATTACCTGTCGGGTAACAACATCCATAAGCCTAATCAGCCATATTTGTCCTATCACTCCTATAAAAACCAGAAAATGAAACAATATCTCGACCTGCTCAACCGCATTATTACGGAAGGCGTAAAGAAGCACGACCGCACGGGAACGGGCACAATCAGCATCTTCGGAAACCAGATGCGCTTTAACTTAGAGGACGGTTTCCCGTTGCTGACGACGAAAAAACTGCACCTGAAATCAATCATCTACGAACTGCTTTGGTTCTTGAAAGGCGACACAAACGTGAAATACCTGCAAGAACATGGCGTGAGCATCTGGGACGAATGGGCCGGACCTGACGGCGAACTCGGCCCCGTTTACGGCCACCAATGGCGCTCGTGGCCCGACTACAACGGCGGACACATAGACCAGATAAAGAGCGTCATAGAGCAAATACGCCACAACCCGGACTCACGCCGCATGATTGTCAGCGCGTGGAACGTGGCCGAAATCAACCAGATGCACCTGCCTCCGTGCCACTGTCTGTTCCAGTTCTACGTGGCGGACGGCCGCCTTAGCCTGCAGCTTTACCAGCGCAGCGCCGACACTTTCCTCGGAGTGCCGTTCAACATAGCGTCATACGCACTGCTATTGATGATGATGGCGCAGGTAACCGGGCTGAAACCGGGTGACTTCATACACACAACCGGCGACACGCACCTGTACCTCAACCACTTGGAACAGGCACGGCTACAGCTCACACGCACGCCGCGCACGTTGCCTACAATGACCATCAATCCTGACGTAAAGGACATTTTCGACTTCAAATACGAAGACTTTAAATTAGAGAACTACGACCCGTGGCCGCATATCAAGGCAGCAGTGAGCGTGTGACAAAGAATTTAGAGAATGTAAAGAAGTTATAGAAGTTAAAGCCATTTGCATTTACAAAGAACCTTTACAACAAAGCATTCGGCTATAACTTCCAAGCGAACGCAGTGAGCGATAACTTCTTTAACTTCCATAACTTCCACAAAATAAACAAAATGAGAATATCAATCATCGCCGCAGTGGCACGCAATCGCGCAATAGGAAAAGACAACAAGCTGATTTACAGGCTGCCGGACGACATGAAGAGGTTTAAGGCTCTGACTACGAGTAACACCGTCCTGATGGGAAGAAAGACATTCGAGTCACTGCCGAAGGGCGCACTTCCCAACCGCAGGAACATAGTATTAAGCCGCACGCAACACGACTTTCCGGGCTGTGACACGTACAGTTCGCTCGACGAAGCCCTTAAGCACTGTTCTGAAAACGAAGACATTTATATAATAGGCGGAGCCGAAGTCTACACGCAGGCACTGCCTTTGGCCGACCGCCTGTGCCTTACCGAGATTGACGACACGCCCGACGAGGCCGACGCTTTCTTCCCCGAATACAACGGATGGCACGAAACAAGCCGCGAAGAGCACGCCACGGACGAGCGGCATGCTCACCCCTTTGCCTTCGTTGACTATGAAAGGAAGTGACATCCGCAAAAAAGTAAATGCTTTTATATTAGATGATGCATTGTAAAAGGTGACCTTTTACACGCTGAAAGGCCATGTTTTGCACGCTAAAAAGCGGTCTATTGCAATGCGATAGGCCGCTTTTTGGTTTCTATAATACTTGATTGTGATGGGGACGACACGTAAAAACGAAAAATAAAAAACGTAAATCCTCTGTCATCTGTCAGTTTGCGGTGTAATGCTTTGATATTCAGTGATATGTGTCCTGACAGATGATTTCAGGCATCCGTCATTCCTGTCTGACACAAATACAACCGTGACTGATGTCCTGACAGATAAATTCAACATCTGTCAGGATGCATGTTGTTGAATATCAACGCATTACACCGCAAACTGACAGATGACAGAAGAATTGCATTTTTCTTTCACCCAATCTCTATCTAATGGCATAGCCACACTGCGGACATGATAAGTCATGTCCGCACAAAAGATGTTTTGATTATTCCCAAACGTATATACTACGGCGACCAGCACCCATTTTGTAAAGCCATTAATCAAAAACCTCTTCGTGCTTCTCGTAATATTCTTTTAGTTTTGGGTCGGACATAAAATGAGTGCGGATGCGGTTACGCCTAAGGTCTTTATATAGTTTTGTTTTAGTATATGGCAACCCTTCGCGTTCGCAAGCCATAATATCTGCATCATATCCGTGTGCGGTGGAGGCATTATAAACAATTGTGTCTGAAGGAACACGCGCATAACAATAGCCATGCGTTATGTACAGACGTAAATCAGTGTACGACCTCGGCAGCGCACTTTCAGCACTAAATACCGCAAAGTTGACTTCCGCCTCCATCTGTCTGTCACGCTCATTCTGTATGAACAGGGCTATCGCTACAATAAGCAATAGCCCTAATACTGAAAATATAATCTTCTTTGATTTTGTCATACCGCTTTTTTAGCTTTTGTCTATATCGGCAAATAGGGAAAAACAAAGTGAAAAGTTACAATAATTCACTTAACTATTGGCCTTGGAGTATATATATTAAGCAGAAAATTGCAGTATATTATAATACCCTTAAGTACGGCACAGCTTGACAACCGTACCCTCCGGCGCATTGCTTACCGTACCGTCTATTACAAAAGAGCCTTGTGCCTGCGCCATTAAAGACAATGACGCAAGCACCAATGACATTAAAGTTCTACGCATGAAACCTCCACTTACTCATCGACAGAATCCGTATTGTCAACCGGCATGTCGACAATCGGCAGCTGGCGGCTGAACGCCGAGTTGAACGAAATTATTGTTTCGCTCCTCGAAAGGCCAAGAGGCTGCAAGCGGTCATGGATGATGTTGAGCAGATGATGGTTGTTGACTGCGTATATTTTGATGAACATGTCATAGTCGCCGGTGGTGTAATGGCACTCGACAACTTCCGGAATTTTCTTCAACTCGTCAACAACCTCGTCAAACCTTTCCGGGTTCTTAAGGTTCAAACCCATGTAGGCGCACGTCTCGTAGCCGATTTTCTCCGGGTCGATGATGAACTTCGACCCCTTCAGTACGCCCATGTTGTTAAGTTTCTGTATGCGTTGATGGATGGCCGCACCGCTTACATTGCACGAACGAGCCACCTCCAAGAACGGTATCCTTGCGTCTTCAGCTATCAGTTTAAGGATTTTCTTGTCTAATGAATCTAAATTGTGATGTGCCATTTGTATTGATATTTTACTCTTAATATTAAATCAGAACAATCCGGTAAATGGCTTTACGCCAAACACATATTGCCTATTGTCCGGCACAAAGATACGATAATTTTATGTTTTTTGCAACAAATCGTAAGCAATTTTTCATCCTTACGATATAGATTAAAACTTTTCCTGAAAAGCAAGAATTATTTTCCGCCCCTTTGAGTGGCCGAATAATTCACCCTGAGCGCACCGGCACGGCGCAACGCCTGGCGTACATCCGACATCACGCCCATCTCCGTTCCGCGGTCGGCCTTTATCGAAACGCTCATCGCACCGGCATCTTCCGGCGACATACGACGGCGTTCATCGGCAACATAGTCGGTCACATCGTCAATGCCTGCATACTTGTCGTTAATCTGTATGCGCGTGCCGTCGCCAACGGTACGGCGCATCTCGTCGGTGGGGCGGCCTATATAAATATATGTAACGGCTGATTTCTTGACAAGACGGGTAAGCTCCGTGCCCTCCGGCACACGGTATTTCACCTTCAAAGTGACTTCCCTCATGTGTGTCACGGTGATGAAGAAGAACAATACGGTGAATATCAGGTCGGGCAAGGCCGCCGTATTGAGCATCGGCACCTCGCGTCTTTGTCGGCGGAAGAGGCTCATCTGCCACCTCCTTCCCCTGCACCGGCGGACGTTTCAGTGATGCGTTGCGGATAATAATCCCTCACTTCGGCACGCTGTTCGGGCGTACATTGGGCGTAAGGACGGCCATATTTCCTGACGGCATAGCCGTTGCGGAGTTCGTTGTAGGCGGCAACAATCTCGTTCTGCAAACTGAAATACACATCATAAGACGCTTGGCGGTCAACTTCCAGGGCTATGATATGGTTGCTGCGGTCGGCAGAATGAGCGACAAACGACATCACCCGGCGGCGCGCATCACCCAATCCGAGAGGCTTTCCGTCGGCCATAAGGCGGTTGGCCCCCCTGGTTGGCCGGGGCAAAAAATTTGCGCCGGCACCGCGTTCCACGTCGGCTGCCTCCTGCCGTGTCTCGTCGGGCATCGGCGGAAGCATGCGTTGCAGCCCCTTGTCAGCGTCCATGGACGTCATGATAAGGAAAAACACCAGCAGGATGAACGATATGTCAGCCGTAGATGTGGTGTTAAGCTGCGGCACTGTACGCCTTTCACGATGCAAAATCATCCCAATTCAATTTTATCCGGGAAGTTAAAGAATGTAGAGAAGTTATAGAAGTTAAAGCCATTACCTTTGCCAGATTGCACAACAGCAAGACATTTGGCTTTAACTTCTATAACTTCTCTACATTCTTTAACTTCCTTTTTCCTATCTTCCTTCCTACCCCCGAGAGGCCGAAGGCCACGCCGCATACGGCCACGGCCAGCAGCACGAGCGAGGTATTGATGAACATATCGGTGGCTTTCAGCCAGAACACGTCGGCATATGGCACGCCGTTGACCGTCACCGGCTCTGCCGACCCCAAGAGGAAGGTAACCAGAAGACTTGCCACGAGCAGCCCCGCCGTGCCCCAAGCGATTTTAGCAGCCGGTATGTTGTTGACCTTTCCCTGCGACTTGTCCCTTGCCTTGAAGCTGATTGCAACGGCGGCAACGGCGAGCAAGGCGGCAAGCAGCACGAGAACGTATATGAAAACAAGCACAAGGTCGGTAAGCCGGGGTGCGTTGAACTCCGGGTTGTCCTCATACGGGACGTCATATCCTATCATGAAAAACGCCACGAAGACAATAACCGCCAGCGCCACGAGCACGTAGAGCACCCGCGTTGACACCTGTTCTGCAGTCAATCCGCCTATGCCTCCATGCAACTTCTTCATTGCCGTGTGAGCTTGTATTTCATTATTATGTCCAAAAGCGTGATGGCCGACTCCTCCATCTGGCTCGTAATATGCTCTATCTTGGACAGTATGTAGTTATAGAACACCTGTAAAATAAGTGCCGCGATAAGTCCGAAGATGGTCGTTATGAGCGCCACCTTCATGCCGGCGGCCACGATTGTGGGGCTTATGTCGCCGGCCTGCTGTATCTGCTCGAAGGCCATCACCATGCCGATTACAGTGCCGAGAAATCCCAACGAAGGAGCCATCGCTATGAACAAGGTTATCCACGAGCAGCCCTTTTCAAGGTTGGCGGCCTGCACAGCGCCGTAAGACGTTATGCTGCGCTCGATGTCTTCCATCGTTTCGTCTATCCGGGCAAGGCCCTGATAGCAGATAGAGGCCACCGGGCCGCGTGTCTCTCGGCATGCAGCCATCGCCCCCTCGATGTCGCCCTGCATCACTTGCGCCTCAAGGTCGGCCATCAGCCGCTTGGCATTAATCTCCGAAAGGGTAAGGTATATGATGCGCTCGATGCAGAAGGCAAGGCCGAGCACCAAGGCCAGAGCCACGAACGACATGAAGCCCGCGCTGCCTTCGATGTATTTTGTCTTGAGCATCTTGTGGAAACCTGCGCTCTCGACGGGCGTCAAAACCGAGTCAGGCACCTCGGCATAGTCAAGCCCCAGCGTGTCGTCAGCCATCCACCCGGCGGTCGTATCAGCACCGGCAGTCATCGAAGTGTCGGCCACTGAAGCCGCAACATGAGCCTGCGGAGCGCCATCCTGGGCACCGGCATAACGGCATGGGGAGAAAAAAAGGAGTGTGATTATTGCAATCTTGACAAACAGATTGTCCATACCTTCAAAAATTAAAACATTCGCGGAGAGAGGGGGATTCGAACCCCCGTGCCAGTTTTGCCGGCTACACGCTTTCCAGGCGTGCCTCTTAAGCCACTCGAGCATCTCTCCCTGAAACTTCGGAATGAAGCTTGACTTACGGCTTGCAAAATTATCTTATTTCCCGTTATTTCACGAATAAAATCACATCTTTTTTGCTTTCATGCCTTATTTTTTCGTATTTTCACATTCGCATGCGCCGCTGTGCCGCCATGCCTTGCGTGCGCCCGGCGATAGTCTGAAGGTGACAGGCCGGTATGTTTCTGCACGTAACGGCTGAAATACGACAACGACGAGAAGTTCATACGCTCCGCCACGTCGGCCAGCGGCATGTCCTTTTCGAGCAGAAGGCGTGTTATCCCGTTTAGCGCAAAGCGGTCAATCCAGTACGACGCAGGCTTTCCGCTGGCCTTGCGGCACACCTCCGAGAGGTAATGCGGCGTGACGCAGAGGCGCGAGGCGTAGTGCTCAAGGCCGCGGTGGGTCATGTATTCGCCGCCGTAAAGCATCCCGATGAACCTGCCGAGCAGCTGCCTCGCGCGTTCGGGTACATCCGTCAATGAGCGTCCGCGCGCGTGAATGTCGTACAGGTCGAGTATGTGTGCCATGAGCAGATGTGACAGCATCTCGCTGCGGAACAGGTGGCCGGCGCTGCCCTCGATGCGCCGCCCCAGGCCGAGCATGGCCTCGCGGCACACGGCGAAGTCGTCGCCCGACAGCTTCATCACCGGGTTTTGCAGCAGCGACAAGTGCCCTATGACACCGTAGTTGCTGCGGAGTGCCAACGAGGCGACAAGAGTCTCTGACAGGCTCATGACGATTGCCTTCACATCAGACGACCCGTTGAAGCCTGACGCGAGTGCGGCGTTGGGCAGTATGACGTAATCCTGCGGCGCAACGTTGTACCTCACGTCGTGCAGCATGAAACTCATGCCGCCGTGCAGGCACAGTATGTGCAGCACGCATCCCGGCCTTTGGGCGTCGGCGAATCCTGTAACGGCGTCGGCAAAGACTATGCCGGTCGCCGCGTCTTCTCCCTTTTTGTAAAACTGTTCCTGGTTGTTCTCCATAAGCGTCATGTCTGTTTGTGCGGCGATATGCCGCATTTCCCGTAACGGTTCGTAACCCTTTGATTGTCAAGCTGTTGCCCGATGTCTTGCAAAAGGTGGCCTTTTACGATGCAAAAGACGGTCTTTCAGCGTGTAAAAGGCCACCTTTTGCAACGCCGTTGACGGCCTTTTGCGGCACGGTTGGCCATAAGCAAATTACCGACAAGCCGCCGGATGACATGCCATAAGCCTGCTACGACATGCAAATATACTGAAAAATCCACGAAAAGTGAAAATCATTCCACGCTTTTCATAACATGTTTCATGCAACTTGGGTGTAACTTTGCAAACGTAAACAGACAGATTTACATGAACAACAAATAAGGCAAGAAGATGAAAGAAGTAAGACTTAACAACGGCGTAATGATGCCGACAGTGGGTTTCGGAGTGTACCAGATACCCAAGAACGATACGGAACGCTGCGTGAGCGACGCATTGGAAACGGGCTACAGGATGATTGACACGGCAGCATCGTACTTCAACGAGGAGGAAACAGGCGCGGCCCTGCGCAGCAGCGGACTGCGGCGCGAGGACGTGTTCGTCACCACCAAGCTGTGGGTTCAGGACTATGAGTATGACGACGCGCTGCGCGCCTTCGACCTGTCGATGAAGAAACTCGGCCTCGACTACCTGGACCTGTACCTGCTGCACAAGCCTTACGGCAACTATTACGCCGCATGGCGCGCCGCCGAAAGGCTGTACAAGGAGGGCCGCATACGCGCCATCGGCGTGACGAGCTTCACCAACGAGCGACTGCAAGACCTCTTCCTGCACAACGAGGTGAAGCCGGCCGTGAACCAGATTGAGACCAACCCCTTCTTCCAACAGCGGCAGGCTAACGCCTTCATGCGGCAGGAAGGCATACAGCACGAGGCATGGGCACCCTTCGCCGAAGGCCAGCGCGACATTTTCAACAACCCTACAATCAAGGCCATAGCCGGCCATCACGGCAAGACTGTGGGGCAAGTCATACTGCGGTGGCTCAACCAGCGCGGCGTGGTTGTCATCCCGAAGAGCGTGCGCAAGGAACGCATGGCGGAGAACCTGGCCATCTTCGACTTCACGCTGAACGACGAGGAGATGCGCCGCATGGCCACTCTCGACACCGGCCGCAGCCCCATCTACGACGACATGGACTTGCAGACAGTGCGCGGAATAAGCACTCACAAAATACATTAACGGTTTTGAGGTTATACGGTTTTGAGGTTGTGCGGTTATAGGGTTTTAACGTGAGTTCGGTATAAGAAAACGATTGAAAAAGTTGTGGGAATGAGATATTTTTAGTACCTTTATAGCTGACAATCAATAAGTTACATAAAAACATCCATTCCCATGACTGATG
>ERZ780076.115-NODE-115-length-45393-cov-6.231550_pt1 | contig 45393 bp, 36 predicted proteins | sample MGYA00511022_ERZ780076 | MGnify/ENA primary metagenome ERZ780076 (study PRJEB29588, sample SAMEA2148733) | human gut metagenome | biome: human gut; feature: human-associated habitat; material: faeces | place: Denmark | collected 2008/2010 ... | reverse complement strand
GGACCGCCTGGACAACGGAGAACCGATAACGGAGACGCAAGACATGAAGTCGGTCTACATCGGAGTGCCGCTCAACCTCATCTTCGCCGCGCCGCGCTTAGACAACGCGCGCCCGTACATCATGGCCGGCGTAGACCCCATGGTAAACCTCTCGGGCGGCGACAACGACTACGTGAAACTGAAGAAATACGACTTCTGCCTGGAAGTAGGCTTGGGATGCGACATATACCTGCCGTTCTTCAAACTGCGTCCCGAACTGAAATTCTGCTACAGCCTGATAAACAGCCTCGACACGAAGCACCCCGACCGCCTGCGCGACGAGAACATGAAAATGTACGCAAACTCGGTAAACGAAGCGCACAGCAAGATGATTGTACTGTCATTCTACTTTGAATGACGCCACGTCACGCCGACGCCGAATGCAAGTGCGTAGGTAGCTTGTAACTCTAACGGCAACACCAGCCGGAAAAGGCGCCGCCAAGCGCCAATATTCATCCCTGCAGGAAACTTCCACACGAACGTTAAACAATCTAAAAACAAATACCTAAAATTAGGTATTCACAATAAATGTATTACCTTTGCATCGTACAAATTTTGGTACAAAACATTATTAATCAAATAAAAACAAGAGTATTATGGCTTACGTAATTGGTGACGATTGTATCGCTTGCGGTACTTGTATCGACGAATGTCCGGCAGGAGCTATCTCTGAGGGCGAGAAGTATTCAATCAACCCTGACATGTGCACAGAGTGCGGCACTTGCGCTGACGTATGTCCGTCAGAGGCTATCAGCTTGGGATAAGGCATTTTATTTAGAATTACAACTGAGGCGGTTCGGGTTTCCCGGGCCGCTTTTTTCGTGCCGGCTGGCCGGCAAACAGATAATGGCCGCCTGCTGCTTGTTGTCCAAGCGGCAGGCGGCCATCTGTTGTTCCGATTTCTTTTTATCTGCGGGCAGGTGTCATTTTACTATCACTTTGCAGCTTTCCGGCTGTTTGCCGCCGCGCACTGTCACAACGTTCAAGCCATGACTGAGCCTTGACGCGCTTATGTTTACAGTCTTTTGTCCGGCAGGAACCTTTTTCTCCCATACCGTTTGACCGGCTGAATTAACTACTACCACATTGCGCTCAACGTTGCTGTCGTCGTCAAGTTCAACCGTAAAGCTGCCTCCACGGTCCTGCATCCGCGGCCTAACGCTCATCCCTTTTATCGGAGCGCCTACCTTTTGGACGCTTGAAGTCTCGCGGTTTATTCTGTAAAAAAACAAGTATTGAGAATAATCATCATCTTGGGTGGTCTTACTATAAGCACCTACGCACAGGTAATAGTTCCCATTAATTTTAATAATTGCCAAGAACTCATTGTTATAGTCCAGTTCCTCCTGTGTGTCAAAGTCGATTCTTTGTAGCTCTGTGCCAGTAACAGTCATTATCTTGAAGCCCACAAGCTGTGGAGTGTACCATGTTTCAATATAGTCAATGGCAACATCGCCATCTTGGTCTCTTTCTTCTTTTCTTTGCGAATATTCGTATATAGGCTGTAAATATTCATATTCTTCATCGTCATTGAACAGTGTTTGGGTAATGTAAAAATAGTTAGAGGTATATAAATCAGCGTCGTCACTGTCGATAAAAGACATCGGTATAGCAGGAGTGTCCCAGTTCAAATCTTCACGTGTCTTAGACCATTCTCCAGTGCAGCTCCATAATTCCGTGTCGTCAGGATATATTATGTGTATCCATCCGCGTTGGTCAATTATTTTGTATTCCATCCCATTCTCAACCTGTGGTAGCTTAAAACTGTGTACGGGAGTAATCTCTTCGTCATATAAAGTTATGTCGAGGGTTTCCGCATCGGGTTTGTAAAAATCTCCAGAGTGAATGGAGATATATGTTTTCCCATCTGTTGTAAACGTGCTTGGCAAAAAATTTATCCCTTCATTGATTTTGATTTCTTCCGCGTTGCCGTCCAACACCTGCGCCATTCCGCTTGTACATGCGGCAAGCATACATGCTAAAAGTACTGTTTTCTTCATTCTTTTTTTATTGTTTTATTGTTAGTTGATTTGCTTGTGTAGGACTGCTGCCTGTCTGTAAACTATTGGTTTACAGACAGGTAGGTGCAGCCAAGGCAAGATTTTAGTCATAGCGCGAAGGTAATGAAAAAACTGTTAAAACTTTCGTTTTGTCATATAAAAATGCTGATAATAAAGCATAATGTCGCAGGTTATTATACACTTTCGGCAAAAAATGTTGTTCTTACCGGCAAAAAGAGTTCTTCTTTCGTGTTGGTTAATGTCCGTCAACAGTCCAGGTGTACAGTATGTAATTTGCCAATGACAAAGATCGGAAATCCAAATTACAGCTAATTGGTAACATGTAATCAAGCTTCCTCCATTCGGAATGGGTTGGGAGTGTATCTGTTGAGGCCGGGGTTGGTGTTTGGTTCAACTATGATTGCTTTGCAAAAGGCCGCCTTCCGCCTTGTGAAAGGCGGCCTTTTAGCCGCCAAAATGCCACCTTTTGCATTGCAAAAGGTGGCGTTTTGGATTGTAAGCAGACGTTGCCTGTTTGCTTACAATATAAAAATTGAGAAGTAACTGTGGACGGACGTTGTAAGTAAAAGTCAGCGTTTTGCTTTGAAAAAATCCTGCATCAGACGGCGGCAGTCGTCTTCGAGCACGCCCGGCGTTACCGTTGCCTTGGGGTGGAGGGCGTCGGGTGCGAAGCGTGTGAAGCCTCGTTTCTCGTCCGGCGCACCGTAGACAACGCGCCGCAGCTGCGCCCAGCCGATGGCTCCGGCGCACATCACGCACGGCTCTACGGTCACGTAGAGTGTGCATCCGTCAAGGTATTTGCCGCCGAGGGCGTTCGCCGCCGCCGTGATGGCCTGCATCTCGGCGTGTGCGGTGACGTCGTTAAGCGTCTCGGTAAGGTTGTGGGCGCGCGCTATCACCCTGCCGTTGCACGTTATCACCGCACCGATTGGCACTTCGCCGGCCTCGCGCGCCGTCTCGGCTTCGGCCAAAGCCTTGCGCATCATCTGCTCGTCGGTTTTCCGCTGGTTGTCTTCCTGTAAGTTTTCCATATATGTGTTTTTGCTGCAAAAGTAACCATTTTAGCCGCAAACTGTGGCCGTATGTTGCGGAAATATTGTATTTTTGCCATTGAAAAGGATTTAGAGAATTAAGAGAAGTTACAGAAGTTAAAGCCATTACCATGCGTGGCTGGCTTTGTATGACATCCTGCAAGGCATTCGGCCTTTAACTTCTTAGCTCGCGAAGCGTGCGATAACTTCTTTTACTTCTATAACTTCTAAAAATAAAAAGCAATGGCCGAACACAACGACACGGGGCGGTGGGGCGAGCGGAAGGCCGCCGAATACCTGGAGCGCAAGGGCTACCGCATACTTTGGAAGGACTGGCGCGACGGGCACCGCGACATAGATATCGTTGCCGTTGACGCCGACCAGCTTGTCGTTGTCGAGGTGAAGACGCGCCGCAGCGGCAGCTTCATGCCGCCCGAACTGGCCGTTGACGCGCGCAAGATGCGCAACTTGGCCATCGCGGCGACAAAGTTTGCCGCCATGTACCGCATCGAGTTTCCGCTGCGTTTCGACATTGTGGCCGTTACGGGGACGACCGACGCCGACTTCACCATTAACCATATAGAGGACGCTTTCATGCCGATGCAATACTGAAATGACTGAAGACGTTGTTATGATAAAGGTCGGCGAGACCGACTCCACCAACCGCCTGCTGCGCGACTACCGCGGAGAGGAAGGACGGCTGATGACCGTTGCCGTTGCCGATTATCAGACGGCGGGGCGAGGGCAGGGCGGCAACACGTGGGAAAGTGCGCGTGGACAAAACCTGCTTTTCAGCGTAAAGGTTGGTCCGAAAGGGCTGGCCGCACGCCGACAGTTCGTCATGCTTGAGGCCGGAGCACTGGCCGTGCGCGACGCTCTCAGGCATTACGCCAACGGCTTTACCGTGAAATGGCCGAACGACGTGTATTGGCGAGACATGAAAATCAGCGGAACGCTGTCTGAATGCACCGTAGCCAAAGGGCTTGTTAGCGGCTGCATACTTGGCATAGGCATAAATGTGAACCAGCAGGAGTTTACCGGCGGCGCGCCAAATCCTGTCTCGCTGGCGAACATTTTAGAGCGCGAGGCGAGCCGCGACGAGCTTCTCGGCCTGTTCATCGACGGCTTCAGAGGCAGTCTCGGCATGATTGACGCAGGGCGTTACGACGAGATACACGCCCGTTACGCCGCTTCGCTTTACCGCCGCGAGGGCTTTCATGCCTACCGTGATGCCACGGGCGGGTTCATGGCCGCTATCGAACGAGTGGAGCCTGACGGCCGTTTCGTGCTGCGCCGGGCGGACGGAAGCGAGAGCGGTTATCTGTTTAAGGAAGTGGAGTATGTTATTTCTGAAGTTAAAGGAGTTAAAGAAGTTAGAGGAGTTAAAGACAAATGATTTTTCATATTGTCGCCAATTGGTTGGGACTAAAAGTCAAAGCATTTGTCTTTAACTCCTCTAACTTCTTTAACTCCTTTAACTTCCAAATATAAAAGAATAGTTATGGCAAAGTACAAACGTATCTTATTGAAGCTCAGCGGCGAGAGCCTGATGGGCAACCAGCACTTCGGCATCGACCCGGAGCGGCTTAACGACTATGCACGCCAGATAAAAGAAGTGCATGAAATGGGCGTGCAGATAGGTATAGTAATCGGCGGCGGCAACATATTCCGCGGCCTTAGCGGCGCAGGAAAGGGCTTCGACCGCGTAAAAGGCGACCAGATGGGCATGTGCGCCACGGTAATCAACTCGCTCGCCCTTAGTTCGGCGCTCGGCGCAATGGGCGTAAAGAACAAGGTGCTCACGGCAATACGCATGGAGCCTATCGGCGAGTTTTACAGCAAGTGGAAGGCCATCGAGGCGATGGAGGCCGGATATGTGTGCATATTCAGCGCCGGAACAGGCTCGCCTTATTTCACAACCGACACGGGAAGCTCGCTGCGCGGTATCGAGATTGAGGCCGACGTGATGCTTAAGGGCACGCGCGTTGACGGCATATACACCGCCGACCCGGAGAAAGACCCCACGGCAACGAAGTTCAGCGACATAACTTACGACGAGATTTACACGCGCGGACTGAAGGTGATGGACCTCACGGCTACCACCATGTGCAAGGAGAACAACCTGCCTATTTACGTGTTCAACATGGACGTTGTGGGCAACCTGAAGCGTGTTATGGACGGTGAGGACATAGGAACGCTGGTACATAACTGAATAAATTAAGAATTAAGAGTTAAGAATTAAGAAAACAACCTGTGCCAATTAGCAAAGCATTTTTTCTTAATTCTTAACTCTTAATTCTTAATTTCCCATCCTTTTGCCACGCAAAAGAATGAAAAAGCTTACATTCCGCAGAACAGGCTGACGAGCAATGGGACTGACATTTCGAGTATTATGCCGTGAAGTATGGCCGCCGGTATCATCTCCTTGCCCGAATAACGGCTGATAGACGGCAGCATGACATCCATCGAATTGATGCCGGCAGCCGATATGGGGGCGAACTTTCCGAACACTTTTGCGAATACAGGTGCGCCAAGCAGCGAGATTATTTCGCGCACAATGTTGGCCAGCAGGGCCAGTGTGCCAAGCTCGGTGGCAATCTGTACGCCGGCCGACGCACCTTTCAGTTCGGTTATGAGCACTGACGACAGCGAGTAGTAGGCGAAGCCGCTGCCCACCGCGAGACAGTCGGCCGCTCCCCAACGTGTGATGAACAGGCTGGCCGCGAGCGAGAATAGCAGCGTTCCGGCGATGGTAGACAACGGCAGGACGAACATCTTTGGCGACAGGCTGCGCAGCATTTCTTTCAGCCGGTCGTTAGAGCCTATGCTTATGCCTACCTGCAACACGAGGGCGTAAAGGATGTATATCGGAGCGTCGTGGGGCAGCAGTCCTTCAGGCAAAAGGCCTCCCAGTCCGAGTGTTATGCCGAGGCTGAACGCCGCGATAACGGTAAGGCAGTCTTTCATTCACCACCTCCTTTCCTCTTTTTCGACACCATGCGGTAGGCGATGTACGACGTCACAATGCTTCCGGTCACGCCTGCCACGGCGAGGATGGCCGCGTGTGCGCCGTATTTTCCGAGATTGTTTACAAGGCTGCTGTTGCTTCCTATGGTTATGCCGAACACGAAAAGCATCAGCAGGACGGTGGCGGATACACTTTTTTCGGTCTTCTTAACGAGGCTGGCATGGCGCAAGACGTAGCCCAAGGCTATGCCACCAGCCAGCAATATCAGTACTTTGAACATGGCTGCTTCTTGTTTTTTGTTATACAAAATCATGCTTCATGCCCTGTTGGCGATGCGGTGAAGGCGCGCAAATGCCCCTCACGCACCGTTTACGGAGCGTGGCAATGCATGCCGGCAATGCGCCAGACTGTGCGGAAAAAATGTGGTGTGGATTTGCTACTTAGATGAAACCACTGAACCAGTGCACATGGACCACAAGGCAGGCGTGCATCCGGCAGGGTGGCCGTCGCAGCGTCATGTTCGTGTTATGTGCAGCAGCTGTTGTCATGTATATTTGTAGCTCGGTTGTTTTTTGCGGCTGCAAAAGTACTAAAAAAGAATGATATTAAAGAATAAAAATGCAGTTTTTATTCCTATGTGTTGGTTCGTGGGCGTTTGTATGGCGTAAAGAAGCCATGCGGTTTGTCTGGTAAATGTTGCCGGCCGGCAATCATTCGGGGGACGGCAGGCAGGCTGATGCAGTCAGGGAAATATGTGGCGGCAGTCCCGTTTGCAGCCTTTTAGATTTCAAATGACCGTGTTTTGGTTTGCAAAAGACCGTCTTTTGCATTCCCAAAGGCCATGTTTTGCATTGTAAAAGACGGCCTTTTGCAACATGTTGGTTATCAGTGCGTTATGAAGGCGGTTGCCGGGCGTAATATGCGTGGCCGCTTTTCGGAGGTAAAACGGCTGCGCGCCGGCCCTGCATGGTGCATGAGCCGGCGCGCGGAGTATGTTTTTTAATGTATTGTGATGCGTCAAAGGTCGAGGGTGATGCCCTTCGAGTCAATCTTCTTGTACGTCTTCCCGTTCACCGTTGCGTTGGTTGAGTTCGTCGCGTTGAACGTGTGTCCTTCGGCGCTTATGCTGACGTTGGTGAGCTTCACGCCGTCTGTGTTGTTCACCACGATGCCCTCTTTTGCGTTGTTTACTTCAAGGTCGGTTATCTGGACATTCTTTACCGGCATTTCGGGCAGTCCGTTGAAGAAGGCCGCACGGCGTGCGCGGCGGCATATAACGTGGTTGATGAATATGTCGCGGAAGCACGGTGTTGTTTCGTCAGCTTTGAATTTGGGTGTGCTTTCCTTGTTCTCGTCGCCGTCTTCGAGCGATTCAACGGCCGACTTTCCGCCGTAATACAGGTCGAATGTGATGGCGTCAGTCTGTATGTCGAACATCGAGATGTCGCTTATGTGGATGCCTTCCACCACGCCGCCGCGTCCCCTCGTGCTTTTGAAACGCAGGCCGACGTCAGTTCCGAGGAACTGGCAGTCGCTTACATATATGTTCTTCACGCCGCCGCTCATCTCGCTTCCAACCACGAAACCGCCGTGACCCTTGAACACGGTGCACCCGTTCACTATTACGTTTTCGCACGGAATGCCGCGCTTGCGGCCGTCCTCGTCCTTGCCGCTTTTTATGCAAATGCCGTCGTCCCCGACATCAAACGACGAGTTGACTATCAGCGCGTTCTTGCACGATTCGAGGTCGATGCCGTCGCCGTTCTGTGCGAATGCCGGGTTTCTTACCTGTACATCCTCAACCAATATGTTCTCGCACATCAGCGGATGGATGTTCCATGCCGGTGAGTTCTGGAAGATGACGCCCTTCAGCCACACGTTCTTGCAGCCCACGAGGCTTACCATCACGGGGCGCAGGTATTGCTTGATTTCGTTCCATTCAGCCTCGCTGTTTACGCCGGTCGGCACGTTCATGTCGGCCATTGTGGAACCTTTTAGCGCGCCTTCTGACGGATACCATATCTTGTCGTTCTGCACAACGCCGCCACGCGAGGTAAATTCCTTCCATTGTTTAGCCGTCACCTTGTCGCGCTTTACCGGTCTCCAGTATTCGCCGTTGCCGTCGATTACTCCCTGTCCGGTTATCGCCACGTTCACAAGGTTAGTTCCCGAGATAGGCGACTGGCAGCGACGGGTGTTCAATCCTTCGAACGACGTGTCGATGATTTTGTACAATGCAGGGTCGGGCGAGAACAGTATTATCGCGCCTTTTTGCAGGTGAAGGTTGATGTTGCTTTTCAAAACGACAGGCCCGGTGTACCATACGCCCTGCGGAACGATGAGCCGTCCGCCGCCCATCTTCTCCAAAGCGTCTATCGCCTTGGCGAAAGCCTCGGTGCAAAGCGACGAGCCGTCACCCTTCGCTCCAAAGTCCTTGAGGTTCACTTTGTTGTTTGGGAATGTAGGCGCGGTGACCTGTTCCATCTCAAAAGGCAGGTTCTTGTACAGGTGGGCGTACTTTGTCTTTCCGCCATCGGCGTTAGCCCCCACTGCGAGCAGTGCCGCGAAGGCCAGGGTCAGGATTTTTTTCATTTGTCTTGTAAGGTTAGATTAAGTATTCTGCGGTTGCAATTCTCACTTCTTTTCCTCGAAATCTACGTATTCACCTTCGTTTTTCGAGAATATTTTTCGGTTGGCCTCGTCGGGCGTGCGGCGGTCGATTATAACCTCGTCGTCGTCCGTCCTTCCGCCGTATCGCTGCCTGCTTGAGCCGTTCCTGCCGGAAGCTGAGTTGAACTTGCGCTTTATGTTGTGCAGCGAGCGGTATATGCGGAATGCCGTGACGCACACAATGATGAACGCCACGAATATTATCAGCAGTATTAAATTTATCAGGAAAGCAAACATTTGATTATCGCTTTTTCTTGTTTGAGTATACCGACAGAAGCACGTACCACACTATTATTACGGCGAATGCCGACATTCTGAATATCAGCAGCAGCGGTATGCAGGTGGCTATGAACGTGTAGCGCACCTCGTTGTCGCGCCATCCCCAGTGCTTGAACTTGAGTGCGAACATGGGAATTTCGGCTACCATCGTGTAGCTTGACAGCAGCACAAGCGCCAGTACGGCAAAAACCATGTACGGTGACGACTCCAACAGCGAGCTTGCCCCTAACAGCAGAGAACCCCAGAACAGGGCGTTTGCCGGTGTAGGCAGGCCGATGAAGCCCATTGTCTGCCGTTCGTCAAGGTTGAATTTGGCAAGTCTCAATGCTGAGAATGCCGCCATTATGAAGGCTGCGAACGGCAACACCTGGCGCAGCGGTTCGAGAAACGCCGGATAGTCGAGCACAGACAGCACGGAGAATACCATCGTTGCCGGTGCCACACCGAATGTTACGTCGTCGGCAAGCGAGTCAAGTTCCTTGCCGATTGGCGACGATACGCCCAACAGGCGTGCGCTCATGCCGTCGAAGAAGTCGAATACCGCGCCTATTATTATAAAGAGAAAGGCCGTGCTTATTTGTCCTCCGAAGGCGAAAGCCGTAGCCGCGCAGCCGGATATGAGGTTGCAGCAAGTAAGAGTGTTTGGGATGTGCTTTTTTATCATTTTTTCTTAGTTGACGAGTGACGAGATACGAGTTGACGAGCTTTCTCTTGCTTGGTAGGCAAGTAATGATATATATTTTGACGAGATGGTTTGACTTGTCCCTTGTCTACTTGTCCCTTGTCTGCTTGTCAACTGTCATTTCAGTTTCGCTATTACCGTCTTGTCGCCTGTGGTGGCCTGCCCCATTTTCACACAGATTTCAGTGCCTAAGGGCAGATATATGTCAACGCGCGAGCCGAACTTGATGAAGCCCAAGTGCTCGTCTATATAACAGTCTTCGTCAGCTTTGGCATATGTTACTATGCGGCGTGCCACCGCTCCGGCCACTTGTCGGCACAATATTTCCGTGCCTTCGGGCGTTTCAAGCATTATGTCGGCGCGTTCGTTTTCCTCGCTCGCCTTCGGCAGCCACGCCTTGTGGTAGTTGCCGTTGAAGTGGTTGACGAATTTCACTTTGCCGTCAACCGGAAACCAGTTAGCGTGTACATTGAAAAGGCTCATGAATATGCTCACCATCAGCCGCCTGTCGTGGAAGTATTCGTCCTCCATTACTTCCTCTATGACCACCACCTTGCCGTCAGCCGGAGCCACGACTATCTTCTCCGTGTCACCGTCGAAGTAGCGTTTAGGGCAGCGGAAGAAGTTTACAACGATGCCGTACACCGTGCCGAACACTATGATGAATGTCCAGAAGAATGCCTTGCTGTCAACGTATATCCACAGCACCATCGCCACGGCCACGAGCACAAGCAGCCCGTAGAACAGCGTGTCCGTGCCTTCGCGGTGAAGTCTTACGTTCTTTAGTTTCCTCATTCTTTTTCCCATGGCGTTCAAATGGCATGTAATAAAGTCGGTGCAAAGGTACTCCTTTTTTGTTTATTACCCAAATTTTTCACCTTATTTACTTTTTTACCTTCCCTCCTTTTCGCCTTTTCACCCTTTCGTCGGGAACATCCGTTCCAGCTTGCGGCGGTTTACGCGCAGGTACCAGAAGCAAATCAGCAGCGACACCAGTGTTGACAGCGGCGGCGCATAACCCATAAGCACGAGGTCGTGGGGATGCAGCTGGCCGAAGATATATGACAGTGGGATGCGGAAGAGGAACGTGGCTATCATGCTGTGCACCATCGGAAACCATGAGTAGCCCTGTCCGCTGAAATACGAGTTGATGCAGAACACGAAGCTCACCATGATGCAATCGATGCTGTATCCGCGCAGGTAGCCGGCTGCCATGCTTACAACGGCCGGGTCGTTGGTGAAGATTGCGGTCAGCGTTCTTGGCATGAATTGCGAGTAAATGCATACGGCCAGGCCGAATACAAGGGCCATACCGATGCCCGACCGCAGGCATTGGCGCATGCGTAAGACAAGTCCCGCACCGTAGTTTTGCGCCGTCATGGTAGCCACTGCTGCGGCGATGGCTGTTGGCGGCAGCATGGCGAAGACGATGATTTTCTCCACAACGCCGAGTGCTGCCGACGCTATTACGCCCATCTGGTTGACTATTACCGTTATCAGCAGGAACGAGACGTTGACCAGCGCGTCCTGCAACGCGATTGGAGCGCCCAGCGTCAGGATGCGTTTTGACAGTTCGCCGTTGGGGCGGATGTGCCTGCGCCCGAAGTCGAAGTGGAAACCGCGGCGGTAGAGAAACCACAGGGCGGCCATGAAGCTGATGCCTTCGACATCACGGTGGCTATGGCCGCACCGGCGGCACGCATGCCGAAGCCGCCCACGAGGACGAAGTCGGCCACGATGTTGATGACGCACGCTATGCCGACAAAGTACAGCGGAGAGCGCGAATCGCCCAGTCCGCGCAATATGCCGCACACCACATTGTAGCCCATAATGAACGGGATGCCTATCGAACAGATTAGTATGTAATGGCGCGTGTCGGCCATCGCCTCCGCCGGAGTGTGCATCATTACGGCTATCTGTTCGTGCGCCAGCACCATTATGCCCGTAAGCGTCAGCCCCGTGAGCGCGAAAAGCCACACCGACGTGCCTATGGCCGAGGCGGTGCGGTTGCCGTCCTTGGCTCCCGTAGCCATCGCGATGATGATTGTCGTGCCGGTAGTGAGGCCGAGGATGATGCCCGTAATGGTCTGCATCACCTGGCTGCCTATTGCCACTCCGGCCACGCTCGCCGCGTCGTCATAACGCCCCACGACGAACAGGTCGGCACCGCCGTACAGTGCCTGCAGCACGTTCGCGATAAGGAAAGGCAGCGCAAACTGCATCAAAACTTTGGTTACGCCGCCCTTTGTCAAGTCTAACTCTTTCATGACCATTCTGTTTTTAAGGGTGAGAAGGTAAAAAAGTAAAAAGGTAAAAAGCTGCGCATTCCGGCAAGCTTGTTCCTTGGTTTTCACTTTTTCCCCTTTCATTCTTTCACTTTTTACTTTTTCATCTTTTTACTTTTTTACCTTTCTACCTTTTTACCTTTAATTCAAATCGGGCGCAAAGGTGGGTCTAAATCCTCACATAACCAAATATTCCGCCGTTTTTTTGCTGAAGCGGCGGACGTAAAGGAGAAAACTTGAAGAGGAAAAACCGCCGCAAGGCGGTAAGAATTCATTACAATCGTTTTTCGCAAAACAGCATCCGGCAGCGCGGCTTCCGGCTTTCCGCAACCTGCGAACGCCTTTTCTGTATTGTAAAAAGCAGCACATTCGCGCGTGAACAGCCGTAAACTCCACCCTTGAAAGCCGACTTTTCATCCTCAAAACATGGCTTTCCGTACTGTAAAAGGTCACCTTTTGCACTGCAAAACACGGTCTATTGCATCACAAACTGCGGCATGTCATCCCTTTTTTAACCGCCGTTTGCCGCAACGTCTTGCAAATCAAGAACTTGCATTTGACGCTCCATAACGTCCTTTTTATGGCGAAATCTCCGCCATCTGTCCGCCGCCTGCCTTCCCGGAGCGTCAAACGTACAGCTTTTAAGAAAACTTTTTGTGGCGGATTACGGCAAGGATGTCTGTATGATAGGTGTATATTATGCTCGAAGGCGGTACTTTTCGAGGCGCTTATTTATCAAAATTGATGTGGCTCCGGCATATATAATTAATGATTTATTTCATTGTTTTAAGCGTTTGTATTAACTTTGTACGGCTCATGTTCATGGAGAAAATGAGGTAAGGGGACATGGGCGGCAGGACAATGCGGCACCGGATGACAGACAAGACAACGATAACCACCGACTCAGGCGAGCGTGTCGAGGCGCATGCTCCGGTCATAATATCGGCCAGCAGGTCGACGGACATACCGGCGTTTTACGCCCGGTGGTTTGTCGGGCGTCTGCGGCGTGGGTATGTTGCGTGGTATAACCCGTTCAACAGGCAGAGGATGTACGTGTCGTTCAAGAACGTAAAGGCCGTGGTGTTCTGGACGAAGAACCCGGAACCGATTATCCCATACCTGCACGAACTTGACGAACTGGGACTGCATTATTATTTCCAGTTCACGCTTAACGATTACGAGCGCGAAGGGTTCGAGCCGAATGTGCCGCCCCTTGGGCAACGCATCGATATGTTCAGGCGGCTTGCCGGGATGATAGGCAAGGAGCGCGTGGTGTGGCGTTTCGACCCCGTGATGTTCACAAGCGTCACTCCGCCAGATGTGTTGCTCGACCGCGTGCGGCGCATCGGGGAGCAGCTGAAGGGCTGCACGGAGAAACTTGTGTTCAGCTTTGTCGATGTGAACGCTTATAAAAAGGTGCAGAACAATTTGATTAGGGAGACAAGCCTGTTTACGAAAGACAACGTCGCCTGTGCCGAACCTGACTATGTGCAGGTAAACCGGTTCGTAGAGGGGCTGGCGCAGCTGCGCGACTGTTGGCGTGAGCGCGACGGATGGAATGTTACCTTGGCCACGTGCGCCGAGGCGGCAGACCTCTCCGGGTATGGCGTGGAGCACAACCGCTGTATCGACGGTGAACTGATGAAGCGCGTGTTTGCCGACGACAAGGATTTTGTGTTTTACCTGAACCACGGCCGTTTGCCCGACAAGGGCAACTGGCTCGACGTAGCCGACGCGTCGCAGGGGCTTGGCCCTGAGGCGATGAAGGACAAGGGGCAGCGCAAGTTGTGCGGCTGTATGGTGGCGAAGGACATCGGCATGTACAACACGTGCGGCCATCTCTGCGTTTACTGTTACGCCAACACGAGCCGCAAGTGCGTAATTGAAAACATTGCCAAGCACAGAGATGACGGCGAAAGCATAGTGGGTTAGCGACGTTCCCATGCCGCCTTTGCAACATGCTGATATTCAACGCTTTGTAAAAGGCCGCCTTTTGGACTGCAAAAGGTGGCCTTTTAGCATGTAAAACATGGCCTTTTGTATTGTAATTGATGGCTTTTCGGAAAGAGACGTTGCGTATTTCGTGCCTGGTCCTTGTGCGGTATGGTGGCCGGCGTGCTTTGTTTCCGGGTTATATTTATGTAAAACTACTACCGTTATAATGCTTTGCAAGGCGCAGTTAGCTGTTGCTTTCTGCCGTCAACCGTTATCCAACATCTTATATTCATTTGCTTTTGTTTATGACCTTTCATTATGTTCGTGGGTACGGCTGCGGCAGAAAGCAACGGGTATGCTGGTCAATCAAAGTGTTACCACCACCCTCTGAAGTTGTATGTCACGGCTGGCTGATGTGAAGCATATGCCAAGGCTACATCCTTTATCGCGTTAACTCTCGCCTTTTCCATGTCACGTTCGTGTGCCGCCGCTTTTGACGCCTCGGCAATCATCTTGTCGTCAATGCTCTGTATGCGGGTTTTCATGCTGCTTACAAGTTTCTTTGCGTCGGCGGCAGAGCTTGACAACGGGTTGACACCTTCAAGCATCTCGGCTACGGCATCGGCATTTTCCGACGTGGGGTTTGATGCCCATGCGGCTTCAGCCGATGCCAACGCTTCAGCCGACTCCTTGTCAATCTTGGCTTGGAAAGCCTTGCCTATCATGTCTTGAGCCTTGTTGTAGCCGGAACATTCTGTGGGTATTTGATAAAGAGTATATACGGCTTCGTCATACATTTGCTGCTTTATCAGCCCCTGAGCGTGTGTGAGCAGATTGTTGATGTTTTTATTGTAATAGTCAACTATCTGTTTGTGGCCTTTTTCAACCATGTCGCATATGGCATCGGCTTTGTTGCCTATGCCTGACACTGCATTGCGTATGGCGGCTTCCTCATTCCTTCCTACCCCCTTTGCACGGATTGAGCATGACGAGTATTTTGTGCCGAGCATTCCGTCACCCATTATGAATGTCACCTGCAAATCGTAGGCAACGGTGGTAGGAGCGGTTGGCAGTACTTGTTTTTCAAGCACATCCCACCTCATCACAAGTACAAACCTCACGGGATTGTCAACTGTTATCATGCCGTTACCCGACAGTATCGAGCCGAGCTTATTTGCAAGAAGGTTGCGCGTATTGTCAGTTATGCCTTCTACATCGTCGGGGATATGCGGCGTCACCATTATCTGTGCATTGGCATTGACGGCGGCCAACATTATGGCAAGTAACCATATAAAAATAGTTCTCATGTTCATTCTGTTCCTGTTATTATTACTGTTACCTTGCCCAAGCCCTGCATTGTAAGCTTGGTTCCTACGCCTTTCGACTGAAGATGCCGTGCCAACCCTCTTGCCCAGCGGCGGGTATCCAAGGCACGTTCGTTCTTGTCATACAATGGTATTCTTACCTGATCGAACTGCATCATGCTTTCTGTTGCGTCGGCAAGGTTGTAAACTCCGTTTACAGTATTATCTGCAACCCAGTTCTCGATCATGTCTGTCAGCACCTCGCCTTTCACTTCGTCTTCAAGAGTGAGGCCGCTGTCTTCGAATATGTTGATGTTCAATGCTACTTCACGACCGCTCTCTGACATTTTTGTAAAATAGTCCATAAGGCCGTTGTTCAGGTTGTCTATGCCGCCAACCATGGCGGATTTCAGCATCATTGCCAGCCCTCCGGTCATTGTCGGGGTGCTTTCACCGCTCATCCCGCCTATCTGCGTGTTGGTATATGCATCAAGGGCACGTAGGTTGTAAACTACACTTTTGCGTGGTCCTTGCGAGTTCTCGCTCCACGAGAGTTCAAGTATAATGTCGCATTTTGCCCTGTTCTTGATTCTGTCGAGCGGGGAAACGAATACTCCGCCGCCACTTTTTGATGTTGTCATCATGTTCTCCGCCGACGTTTGGTTTATGCTTTTCACCATCTGCTCCATGTCTTTTAATGGAAATCCCCTTTCTTGCATGAGAGTCCCCAATGTGGTGATTGCTATCTTCAGGTCGCCGTTTTTCATGAATGCGGCTTCATAGTCGGGTAAGGTTCTTGTCTCCCCGTCAACGTCTATTTGCTTGATGAAGCCGTATCGGTTGCACCAATCGTCGCTCGGTATTACCATAAGCGTAGGCTTTTTGGCCTGTGAAAAGGCGCAAAGGCTTGCCGTAATTAAGACAATTATAGAAAATAGTTTTTTCATCTTATGCTGTTTTTGCATTATTTACATTGTCATTTGAATAAGAAGTCGAGACTTTTGATTATTTTGTCCTTCTCCAACCGCTTGCGCAGACCGTCATAATTAACCTGCACCACCATGCCAACCTTATATTGCTTCTTTGCAATTTTCACAACGTCTCCGGCTGCCAGCTGTCCGTTATTGGTGAGCTGGACATATTGCAGGTAATCGCCTGAATTGAAAAAGTCGTCAAAATATTTCTTATGGGCATCATAGCCTTCGGGTACTAACGGCTTCTTTCCCTGGTCGTAAGCCATGTCACCGCTTGCTGCATATCCCTTGAAAAGTATTCCGTGAATTGCGTTGCGCATGCAGTTGTCCCTTGTAAGTTTCTCGCGCTTGCCATAGTTCCACACTTTGATGAGGCAGTAGCCGTCAGCGACGGCCACCTGCCCTTTGTATGATTCAATCTCATAAAGATATTTTGTGTCGTCATCTTTTGCGTAAAGCGTGGTCGATACGGCCAATGACATCAACAAAATGAGAATGCTTTTTACTTTACTCATATCCTGTTACTTGGTTTGCCTTATGAACATACCTTCCATAATCTTGCCTGCGTTGCCGTCAAATACAGTGTATTTTGCCGCCTGGTCAATGTCGCCATCCTCCTTGCTTTCAGCAGCGCCTTCAATCTTCTCTCCAGCACCAGCACGGTTGTCCCATATCTTGCCCTTGGCAACTTTGATGCTTGCCACCTTATTATATATGGTCTTACCTGTCTTTTGGTCGATGCTAAGTTCAAGAACGTCAAACTTGTCGCCTTTCTTCAAACCTTCCTTTTTGCCGATGTAAGCATATATCTCGTCACCATTGACGTGTACGGCGGAGAGAGTCTTGAACACGTCGTACTTTTTCTGGAGCTTGGCAATCGAACCGTCTGTAGCGCGTACTGTAGCCCGGCTTATCAGCCTTGTTGACGCATCGTCTTTTGTTGTGAACTGCATCGTGGCCGGGGCGTAGTCCATCGTCTTGCCGATATATTTCAATTTGTATGCGTCGCTTTCGTCAAACTCTTTCGTGTCCTTGGCCGAATAGTATTTGCTTTCAAAGTCTTTTCTTGCAGCTTCATCCCACTCAAGTTGGAACAGGTAGCTCCATGTTGTGACGAAATAGCCTTTCAGCACTGCTTTCAGTGCTTGTGTGCCAATGGCTGCATATCCGCCGCCTACTCCTCCGGCAGCGGCGCTGATATAATCTATAATCTCGTCGGCACTTAGATAACCGTAATAAGTAACCATTACAAATGTGTTGGGTATCAACTCGTCAGCAGCGGCATCCATAATGGCGCTATTTCCGGTCACCGTAAGCTTTGCCATGTTCTTCTCTTCTTCGCTGGCGCTTTGCAAACCGCGGTCAGCTATCAGCGAATAGTCGAAAAAAGTTCCGTCGGCGTTTGGTGAAGTCTTTTCGTTATACCACTTGCCGATGAGCTTGTTGGCTATATGGTTGTCTTTGAAAAACTTTAAGATCTTGGCAACGCGCTCATCGTCGGTGCTGTTGGTCTTGCCTGCCGCTACGTTTTTGGCAGCCCTCATGAACTTGCCGAAACCGCTTTTATTTGCGTTGCCGGCCTTTGCTACGGCGTCAATCTCTTCTTGTGTAACATTTATGGCATTGAGATCAAGTGTGCGTATTTCAAGGTTATGGTCATTGTATTTGTCTGGTATGGCAAGCGTGTCAAATGTTTGTGTTACTATTTCTTTGGCATCTCCTGTTAATTTTGTGCTTGGTATCATTATCGTGTAAAGTGAGCTGCGCCTGTAAGTTGGTTGCGCGTTGGTCTCTTGCGCAGTTGCGTTTATGTATGCCGTTAATGCCAAAGCTGCAATTAAAGTTTTTTTCATAGTTGTTTGTTGTGTTATTGTTAGTTTTGTTCCAATTATAAAGCTCCGCCGAGTATGGAATAACTGACAATAAAAAGCGTGGGCGGAAATTTCTCTCTGCTTTTTCCAGGTATCGCCAAACACCATTGCCCACAGATTAGTTTCAGCTCACGCTTACGCGCGAGCATCAACTTCCTCTGTCTTGGGGCTTCCTTAATTTGGCGATTTTGGAAAAACAAGATCCGAGAAGTCAACGCTTCTTATTTTATATGTCTTTTATGCTTTGTTATGTTACATAGGCAAATCGTTTTATTTTTCTGCAATATTAATCATTTTTTATGAAATGTCAAAATATTATTTCACAAAAACAAAATAAATGGTTGTTACTTATCTTCATACAAACGCTAATGTGTTGAAAACCAGATAGTTTTATGCTTGATTGCAAAAGGTGGCTTTTTGCGTTGTAATTGGTGGCCTTTCAGCATGCGAAACATGGCCTTTTGGAACGTAAAATGCCACCTTTCGGAAACCGCGTGATAAGATTTTTTATTCGTTTTTATTTTGAGTTGTCTGCAAGTTGCCTTACCTTTGCATAAGACAAGCGGCACTCGGGAATTTGTAAGCAAGCTTACATTCCGCTCGTTTGCATTGTCTTTGCATAAGACAAGCGGCACCCGGGAATTTGTAAGCAAGCTTACATTCCGCCCGTTTGCATTGTCTTTGCATAAGACAAGCCGCGCACTGACGTGCCGCATGCCACCAAACAGAATTAATGACATTATGAGATACATCATCAACGCGCCTGACAGGCTCGATGCCGCGGTGAGCCTGCCGGCGTCGAAAAGCGTTAGCAACCGCGCTCTTTTAATCAATGCGCTGGCTGGAAGTTGGATTATGCCCGACAATCTTTCCGATTGTGACGACACGCTCGTTATGCTCGACGCGCTGCGCCGCATGCCTGCTACCGTCGACATAGGGGCGGCGGGCACTGCCATGCGTTTCCTTACGGCCTACCTCGCGGCCACTCCCGGCGAGCATGTCATAACCGGTACAGAGCGGATGCGCCACCGGCCGATACGCGCTTTGGTAGACGCGCTGCGCCGCCTCGGAGCCGACATAATGTATGACGGCGACGAGGGCTACCCTCCGTTGCGTATAAATGGGCGCAGGCTCGAGGGTGGACGGCTTGAAATGCCGGGCGGCATAAGCTCGCAGTACATATCGGCGCTGCTCATGCTCGGCCCTGTGCTTGAACGCGGTCTTGAGCTTAGGCTTACCGGGGAGGTGGTGTCGCGGCCCTACATCGACCTTACGCTGTGCATGATGAGAGACTATGGGGCTGATGCGGAATGGACCGACGTTGACATGGTGACCGTAAGGCCGAAGCCTTACGAGCCTCGCCCGTTCTTCATAGAGAACGATTGGAGCGCGGCGTCATACTGGTATGAAACGCTTGTTTTGGCAGGAAACGATGAGCCGGAGGTACGTCTTGACGGACTTATGGACGGTTCGCGGCAGGGCGACTCGGCAGTGAAATACCTCTTCAGCATGCTCGGTGTGCGCACAGTTTTCAAGACGCGCGAGCGCGGTGTGCCTACAACGGTGACGCTGAAGCGCGTAGAACCTGTGCCGCCAAGGCTCGACTATGACTTTGTAAACCAGCCTGACTTGGCGCAGACGCTTGTCGTATGCTGCGCGCTGGCCGGCGTTCCGTTCAGGTTTACGGGGCTTGCGTCGCTGAAGATAAAGGAAACCGACCGTATGGAGGCACTCAAGACGGAGATGAGGAAGCTGGGTTACGTTGTGCGCGAGACTGCTCCGGGTGAGCTAAGCTGGGACGGCGAGCGGTGCGGGAGGACGGAAGACATAGTGATTGATACATACGAAGACCACCGTATGGCGATGGCTTTCGCACCGGCGGCGATGGTGTTTCCTGGGTTGAAAATAAACGAACCGCAGGTTGTGAGCAAGTCGTACCCTCACTTCTGGGACGAGATGCGCCGTGCCGGTTTCACCATAACGGAGGAAGGCTGACATGGGCGTATGGGCTTGGTTGCTGTATCTTGTGGCGTTGACTGTAATCGTCGTAGTGCTTAGACGGCTGTTCGGCAATAGTGGCGGCAGCGGTGCCGGTGCGGAAAAGCAGGATGGGCAGGCGTGCAAGTCGTGCCCGGCGGAGCCTGGCCGGTGCTTGCAGGAGTGCGCCATCGAGGCCGCCGTGGGCACAATCGAATATTTTGACGATGAAGAGCTCGACCGTTTCCGCGGACGTGATTCCAACGGTTACACGGACGACGAGGCCGCAGAGTTCGCCGAAGTGATGTACACCATGCGCCCGGACGAGGTGAAAGACTGGCTGCACAGCCTTCAGTTGCGCTGCGTAAGCCTGCCCGACCAGCTGAAAGATGAGGCATATATGCTGGCCGAAGGCTGACATTGGTTGGCCGTAACGCAATAAAAAGGCTTTTTGCAAGTTATATAAAAGTGGCGTTGCGGCCATTGTTGAAACAAAATGCAAGTCATAAAGACAAGACATATCATCCCCTTTCTTGCGCTGGCGGTACTCGTGCTGGCTGTAGGGTGTTCCACTCAGAAGAACACTCCGCAGAGCCGTTGGTGGCACTCCTTTACCGCGCGGTACAACACCTATTATAATGGTACGGTGGCATACATCGACGGTTCGCTTGAAAAAGAGACCGGCAACAAAGACAACTTCACCGAGATGCTGCCCCTGTACACTGTTGGCAACCGCGAAAGCCGCTCCCTCGGCGAGGCCAACTTCAACCGCGCCATAGAGAAATGCCAGAAGGCCATCAAGCTGCACAGCATCAAGCGGCGGCCAAAATGGACTAAAAGCAGGAAGAAGACGGAGAAAGACATCGAGTGGCTTAACCGTAAGGAATACAATCCTTTCTTGTGGAAGGCGTGGCTGCTGATGGGCCGCGCCCAGTTCATGAAAGGCTCGTTTGACGAGGCTGCGTCTACTTTCGCCTACATGAGCCGCCTTTACGCCACGCAGCCCGCCATCTACGGCAGGGCGAGGGCTTGGCTGGCGAAGTGTTACATCGAGCAAGACTGGCTTTATGATGCCGAGGACGTTATGGCGAAGATGCACCGCGACTCAATCCATTGGAGGGCGCGCAAGGAGTGGGACTATACCTATGCCGACTATTACATACACACCGGGCAGTACGCCGAGGCCATACCTTACCTGCGTAAGGTAATCAAGCACGAGATGCGCCGCAAGCAACGGGCGCGCGAGTGGTACCTTATGGGGCAGCTTGAGGCGGCTCTCGGACATGAGGACAACGCTTACAAGGCGTTCAAGAGGGTGTTGAGGCTCAGTCCGCCGTATGAACTTGCCTTCAACGCGCGCATCGCAATGACCGAGGTTATGGCAGGACGCAAGTCGGGAAAGATGATAAAGAAGCTGAAGCGCATGGCCCGGTCGGAAAACAACAAGGACTACCTTGACCAGGTATATTACGCAATCGGCAACATATATCTTAACCAAAAGGATACCGTTAACGCCATTTCTGCTTACGAGCAGGGCAACATCAAGTCGACGCGCAACGGCATAGAGAAGGGCGTTCTGCTGCTTAAGCTCGGCGACCTGTACTGGGAACGCGAGGACTACAGCAACGCCCGGCGTTGCTACGGAGAAGCTATCGGTCTGCTCGAAAAGGAGCGTGAGGATTACGAACGGCTGTCAGACCGTTCCAAAGTGCTTGATGAGCTTGTGCCATATACCGACGCCGTACATCTGCAAGACTCCCTGCAAGCCCTTGCCAAGATGCCGGAAGCCGAGCGGAACGCTGCCATCGACCGTGTGATCGAGGCTCTGAAAGAGAAGGAAAAGGCCGAACGCGACGCCCAGGCGGAGGCCGAGGCGCAGCAGTATCTTGCCCAGCAGGGCGGCACAGGCAACAATGCGGCGCAAAGTGGAACGCAAACAGGCATGACAGACAGCAAGGGTACGTGGTATTTCTACAACCCCATGGCCGTAAGTCAGGGCAAGGCCACGTTCCAAAAGCTGTGGGGACGGCGTGAGAATGTTGACGACTGGCAACGTGTGAACAAGACTGTTGTGGCGCAGACTCCGGCTTTCGAGGAGCTTACCGACGAGCAACGTGACTCCATTGCAGCCGTGGAGGCCATGCAGGACTCCATCGAAAATGCAATGGACAGTGCCCACAACGACCCGCACAAGCGCGAATATTACCTGAAACAGATACCTTTCACGCCTGAACAGGTGGCTGAAAGCAATAAAATCATTGAGGACGGACTGTTCCATTCGGGGGTGATTTTCAAGGACAAGCTCGACAATCTCGTGTTGAGCGAGAAGAACCTGTGCCGCCTTTCCGACAATTATAAGGACTACGAGAACATGGATGAGGCGTATTATCACCTCTTCCTTCTGTATTCGCGGCGGCGTGAGAAGAGCAAGGCCGACACCTATCTCGCCCTGCTCAAGCGCGATTTCCCCGAAAGCGAGTGGACAGCACTGCTGTCAGACCCGAATTATGAGGTCAACGCCCGTTTCGGAGTACACATTGAAGACTCGCTTTACGCCGCAACATACAACGCATTCAAGGCAGACAGATTTGACGAAGTGGCGGCCAACACGTCGTTGTCGGCGTCGCGTTTTCCGCTTGGAGCAAACCGTGACAAGTTCATCTTCATCGGCGGATTGAGCAAGCTTAACAGCGGCGACAGTGAGGGATGCCTGGCCGACATGCAGGAACTCATCAGCAAATATCCCGAAAGCGACGTGGGCGAAATGGCCGGAATGATTATAAATGGAGTAAAGGCCGGACGTCCTTTGTACGGCGGAAAGTTCGACATGAGCGACATCTGGGAACGCCGCACGATGGTGCTCAACGACAGCGATTCCATAACTGCGCGCACGTTCGTTGCCGAACGCAACACGCCATTCTCGTTCCTTCTCGTGTACCAGCCCGATTCCGTCGACGGCAACAAGCTGCTTTTCGAGCTTGCAAGGTTCAATTTCACCAACTTCATAGTAAGGAATTTCGACATCGCATTGAATGAGCAAGGCGGCCTGCACCGCATGATAATAAACGGCTTTATGAGCTATGACGAGGCGCTTCAGTACGCGCGCCAGCTTTACGGCAACGCCAATATCGCCCGGTTGGCCAAGAAGGCGCGTGCAATAATAATCAGCGACACCAATCTGGAACTGCTCGGCACACAGTACAGCTACAACGATTATGACAAGTTCTACGAGCAACATTTCGTTCCATTGAAGGTCAGCACGGTGCGCCTGCTTACCGAACCGGCAACCATAGAATATGAGCCGGGCGACGAGATAGGCTCTGACGGTGGCGACGGGCTGTATAACGGAGGCGTAATCGAGGGCGGACTGTTCATTGAAGACGAGCCTGCGGCGCAGCAGCAAGACACCGGCACCACATTAATAATAGGTGACGAGGAGAACAACCAGCCGGCATGCAATGCCGGTGCAGGCGCGATTGTGATACCTGAAACCGGAGAACCTGCAACTCCCCAGGTTGACGGCGGTGCGATAACCGTACCCGACACGCCGCAAGAACCGGCTGAACCTGATGCCGTACAGCCGGCTGACGGCACTGTCACCATACCCGACACGCAGGACAACACTCCGCAGGAAGAACCGCAGGGCACCGGCAATACTTTCATCATAAACGACGAGCCGGAAACACCGCAACCGGCAACGGAAGTACCTGAAACACAAGGCGCTACGGTAATCCGACTTGAACCGGAAACTCCACCGCAGGCAACGCCCGGGCAAAAGACGGCAAATGAGCCTGCAAAAGACGGCAAAACGCAAGCCGAAAGGCCGTCAATTGAAAGCCAAAAGACGGCCTCTGACGAAACGGGTACAGACAACACTCCGGATGACGAGTTGATAATCGAGTTCAACGACGGCTTCGGCGGCAATGAAGACGCAGGCAACAACGCTCCGAAAGAGGACAACCGCCAGGACGGTTTCGACCTTGAAGACGAGTATTATGAACTTGACGGATTTTGATATAGGGACGAGTGACAAGGAACAAGCAGACAAGTGACGAGAAACGGGCAGGCAAGCGGCAAGCAGACGAGGCGAACTACCTTGTCAACTTGTATCTCGTTCCTTGTCAACTAAATAAAAAACAATGAGCAACGGATTACTTCTATGGGCCGACGACGAGATGGAACTGCTCCGTGCCCACATACTATTCCTTGAGAAGAAAGGTTATGACGTGGTTACAGTAACCAACGGCACCGATGCCGTTGACCAGTGCAGGCAGCGCACGTTCGACCTTGTGCTGCTCGACGAGATGATGCCAGGGCTTAGCGGTCTTGAGACATTGCAGCAAATCAAGGAAATATCTCCGGCCACGCCTGTTGTCATGGTGACTAAGAGCGAGGAGGAAAACATCATGGATCAGGCCATAGGCTCGAAGATAGCCGACTACCTTATCAAGCCTGTTAACCCCAACCAGATACTCCTTTCGTTGAAAAAGAACATTCACCGCAGGGAAATCGTGACCGAGGTTACGCAGAGCGGATACCGCCAGAGCTTCCAGGACATAGCCATGCAGATAGATGCCTGCAAGACCATTGACGACTGGAAGGAAGTATACCGCCGCCTCGTTCACTGGGAGCTGGAGCTTAGTTCCGCCGACAGCAGCATGGCCGAGATGCTCAAGATGCAGAAAGAGGAGGCCGACAACGGCTTCGCCAAATATATCAAGGCTCACTACATGGACTGGATGGACGACATAAGCTCGTCGCATTCGGCGGCATCTGGACAGGCAGGCGGTTTGCGGATGGCCTACGGCGGACGTGCTGCGGCAGGACATGATGCGGAAAAGCGTCCGATGATGAGCGTCGATGTGTTCAAGAGCAAGGTGTTTCCGCTGCTCGACGAGGGCGAAAAGGTGTTCCTGATCGTCATCGACAACTTCCGTCTCGACCAGTGGCGCGTGCTGGCAGAGGAAATCGGCGACATGTTCGACATCGACGAGCAGACATACGTCAGCATACTTCCCACGGCCACGCAGTATGCCCGCAACGCAATCTTCAGCGGACTGATGCCTGTCGAGATAGCCGGGATGTTTCCCGAACTGTGGGTCGATGAGGACGAGGAGGAGGGCAAGAACCTCAACGAAGGGCCGCTAATCAAGACCCAGCTTGAGCGCTTCCGCCGCCACGACACCTTCTCTTACCATAAAATAAACGACTCCGCAGGGGCGGAGAAGTTTATGCAGAAGTTCAATTCGCTGTCGGCCAACGACCTGAACGTGCTTGTAATCAACTTCATCGACATGTTGAGCCATGCCCGGACGGAGTCGAAGATGGTGCGAGAGCTGGCAGGTGACGAGGCCGCATACCGCAGCATAACGCTCAGCTGGTTCCGCCATTCGGTGCTGTCGGAGCTTTTCCGTATGCTTGCACAAGGCGGATATACGGTACTCTTGACGACCGACCACGGCAGCATACGCGCCTCGAAGCCCGTCAAAATAATAGGCGACCGCAACACGAACACCAACCTGCGCTACAAGCTCGGCAAGAACCTGAACTACAATCCGAAGGAGGTGTTTGCCATAAAAGAGCCTCGTCGTGCCATGCTTCCGGCTCCAAACATCAGTACTTCATACGTTTTTGCCACAGGCGACGCCTTCTTCGCATATCCGAACAACTATAACTATTATGTTTCTTACTACAAAGACACCTTCCAGCATGGCGGCATCTCGATGGAGGAAATGCTTGTTCCGATTGTCACGATGAGGGCGAGGAAAAGGTGAGTTTAAGCAGACAAGCGAACAAGTGACGAGCAGACAAGGAGCAAGTCAAATCATCTTGCCGACTCGTATCTTGTCACTCGTGAACTAAAAATAATAAATATGGAAATAAAAATCAGCAATCTTGACAACATCAGCGAGGCCGCGCGCCAGTTCATTGACAGCATGGGCGAGGCTCGCGTATTCGCCTTTTACGGCAAAATGGGCGCCGGTAAGACTACGTTCATCAAGGCCGTGTGCGAGCAGTTGGGCGTTGACGACGTTATAACGTCGCCCACGTTCGCCATCGTCAACGAGTACACGTCGGCTACGTCAGGCGATACAATTTACCATTTTGACTTCTACCGCATCAAGAAACTCGACGAAGTGTACGACATGGGGTATGAGGAATACTTTTACGGGGGCGGTCTCTGCTTCATTGAGTGGCCCGAACTGATAGAGAGCCTGCTGCCCGAAGATGCCGTGAAGGTAACCATCGAGGAGAACGCGGACGGCACACGCACTGTCAGGTTCTAACCTGTTGGCTCACAGAAAGTTGCCCAAGCCGTTGCAAAAGGCCGTCTTTTAGCCTGCAAAAGGCCGTAAATTACAACGCAAAATGCCGCCTTTCATCGTATGAAAGGCGGCATTTTGCATATCGGGAGGTAATGTTACTTGCCGTTGTATGTCATTCCGAGATTGTACATTATGAAGCTGTAGATGTCAGCCTGCTCTTCAAGCACCTTGCTCATGGGCTTTCCCGCGCCGTGTCCGGCTTTGCTGTCGATGCGTATCAAGGTGGGGTTGGTGCCGTCGTTGCACTCCTGCAAGGTGGCGGCGAACTTGAACGAGTGGGCCGGCACAACGCGGTCGTCGTGGTCGTCGGTGGTTACGAGCGTTGCCGGATAGCGTGTGCCGGGCTTCAGGTTGTGCAGCGGCGAGTAGGCTTTGAGGTATTCGAACATATCTTTCGAGTCTTCGCTGGTGCCGTAGTCGCCAGCCCAGTTCCAGCCGATGGTGAACTTGTGGTAGCGGAGCATATCCATCACGCCCACTTGCGGAATGGCTACGCGGAACAGGTCGGGCCTTTGCGTCATGCACGCGCCTACGAGCAGCCCGCCGTTTGAGCCGCCCACGATGGCTATCTTGTCCTTGCCGGTGTAGCCGTTTTCAACCAGCCACTCGGCGGCGGCTATGAAGTCGTCAAACACGTTCTGCTTCTGCATCTTCGTTCCGGCCAGGTGCCACTCCTCGCCATACTCCGCTCCGCCGCGCAGGTTCACCTGGGCGTAGATGCCGCCGCTCTCGAGGAAGGGGATGCGCGACGACGAGAAGCCGGGGTAGAGGCTGATGTTGAAGCCGCCGTAGCCGTACAGGTAGACGGGGTTCTGACCGTTGCGCTTCAGGTCTTTGCGGTAGGTAAGGAACATGGGTATCTTCGTTCCGTCCTTGCTTGGATAGAATACCTGCTCAGTTGTGTACTCGTCGGCGTTGAAGTCAACCTTCGGCGCGCGCAGCAGCGTGTACGTGTTGCGCTCTATGTCATACTTGTATGTTGCGCCGGGTATGGTGAACGACGTGAATGTGAAGAAGCACTCCTTGTCGTCCTTGTCGCCGCTGAAGTCAACGGAGCCGAGCGACGGCAGCCTGATTTCATGCTCCATACGCCCGTCGAGGGTGTATACGTAGGCGTGGTTGGCCGCATCCTTGTCGTAGGTGAGCAGCATCTTGCCGCCTATCACGCTTGCTCCCGACAGCACGTAGGCGCTTTCCGGAACAAGCTCCTGCCAGTCTTTCACGCCGGGTTTTGCCGCCGTTGCCGTCATGATGCGGTATTTCGGGGCGCCATAGTTGGTTATGATGAAGATTTTTCTGTTGATTACCTCAACGGGCGAATACTGGTAGTTGAAGTCCGTCGCCATCGGAACGAACGGCGCGTCGGCCTTCGTCAGGTCCTTCACATACAGCGCGTTGCCGTTGCCTTCGCCGCTTTCGAAGAGGAAGAGCACGGTTTCGTCATCGCTGACGCTGGCCGAGTAGAAGCGTTTGGGATGCTCCTTGTTCTCGTAAACGAGCCTGTCGGCCTGCTGCGGAGTGCCTATTTTATGATAGTATATCTTGTGGTTCTCGTTCACGTTCGAGTATTCCTTGCCTTTCTCGGGCGCGTCGTAGGCGCTGTAGTAGAAGCCGTCGCCCTGCCATGAAGCCCCTGTGAACTTGGCCCACACTATGTGGTCGCTTAGCGTCTGTCCGCTTTTCGTGTCGATTACGTAAATCTCCGTCCAGTCTGAACCGCTGCGCGAGATGGTGTAGGCCATGTATTTGCCGTCGTGCGAGAAGCTTATGCCGGTAAGAGCCACGGTGCCGTCGGCCGACAGTTTGTTGGGGTCGAGCATCACGCGGGGCGTTCCGTCGAGGCTGTCCTGAACGTACAGCACGCTCTGGTTCTGCAGTCCGTCGTTCTTGAAGAAGTAGTATTTGCCGTGCTTCTTGAACGGAGCGCCAATCTTCTCGTAGTCGGCCACGCTGGTGAGCCGTTTCAGCAGCGCGTCGCGGAAAGGTATTCGCCGCAGGTATTCGCCTGTAACCTTGTTCTGCGCGGCCACCCACGCCGCCGTCTCCGCGCTCGTGTCGTTCTCCAGCCAGCGGTAAGGGTCGGGCACGTTTGTGCCGAAATACGTGTCAACAACGTCGCATTTCCTTGTTTCGGGATAAGCCAGCCGCGGCTGCGCCGTCTGTCCGTTGGCGGCCATAACCATGCCTGCAACGGGCAAAATCAGCAGTTTCTTGTTCATAGTATAAGACTTTGTTTTTCTTGTCATTTGTCAGGCTGCAATATTACGAAATATTTTCGAGAAAGCCGCCTGTGGCCGTTGTTTTTCTGCTTGTAGGCCGGCCGCGGAGCCGCTTTTTATAAGGCGCATTGCAAAAGGCCGCCTTTTAGCTTGTAAAAGGTGGCCTTTTGCACGGTGAAAGACGGCCTTTGGGAAGCTAAAAGACGGCCTTTTGATTTGTAAAAGAACAAGCGTGTTCTTGTTGTATTTTTATTGTTTTGACGTATCTGTGCTATGGGTTTGTAATTGAATGCGTGCTTGTGCGTTATGGTTTTTCATGGGATGCACAGGATGTTGTAACTAATAGTTTGCTGACTATTTATGAAAACCGGAACGTGGAACGGCTTTTTGACGATAAAAACGTGTGGGCAAGCGATGAAATAACCTTAAAGTGCCGATTCTTGTATGGCGGTTATGGTTTGTCAAATAAATTCATTATATTTGCATTCGGTGGGAGCACTCCTTCCAATAGTTTGTGTAGAAAAGAAAGGGCGTTATGTTTGCTGTCCGGTTTGGACGTGTGTAAGGCTTCCCTCTTTGTAGGTTATATGGGCGAACGGGGCTTTATACTGTGGTCGGGATGCTTTTTTCACGCACTTGCTGATGGTGCTTCTTGTTGGCGGCAAATCGGATGTGGCGGCGTTGCAGTTCCACGCCTTGGTGTATAATGAAAGGAACCTTTAGGAACTGGAGGGTGCAAAAGGAGGAAAAGAAATGAAGATGCAACTCTTTTTACTTGTGATGTGTATTGGCTTTGTTACTGCATCGGCGGAGGCAAGACCGGTTTTGAACGCGACGGACAATATGCTTGCCGACGGAGATGTGATGGAATATGGTAATGTGAAGAGCCGGAAAACGAAGGCCGTATGCGATGGAATAGGTAAAGACATGAAAAAAGTAGGCGACAAGGACATGCTTGACCGCTTTCTCAATTATGTGAAGATAGAATCGCAGAGCATAGACACCCCGGATTATACAACATTTCCTTTGTCGGAAGGACAAAAGAAGATAGCTCGCTATGTGGCCGACGAGATAAAGTCGTTTGGTGGTGAAAACGTTGAAGTAACGCTCAGCGACGACGCCTATGTTTATGTAAAAGTGCCCTCCAATCTCGACTCTTCGAGTAAGAAAGCCGTTCCGAGCATCCTGTTCACTGCCCATCTTGATGTCACCCCCGAGTGTGAGGGCAAAGGGATAAAGCCGAAAGTCACTTACAATTATAAAGGTGGCGATATAGAACTTTCGCCGGGAGTGAATTTAAGTCCTACGTCTCCCGAGGGAAGCAGGCTGAATTCGATGCACGGGAAAACCATCATAACGACAGACGGAACGACATTATTGGGCGGCGACGACAAAGCAGGATGCACCATTCTGACTACGGTTATACAAAATCTTGTCAACAACCCTAATCTGAAACATGGAGACGTGTACTTTGTTTATTCCACAAATGAGGATATAGGGCGCGCTGGAGACAGGTTTGATGCACGTGAGGTTTTTGGCGTCCTCCCTGACATTATCATAGATTGTGACGGCGAAGAGCCTAACCGTTTTAGCGTGGAGAACTTTACAGCGGTGGCTTTGAATGTGCTTTTTGATGGGAATGACCGACATCCAGGAAATGGTGCGGAACTGAAGTATGGCGACGCGCTGACAGCTTCGTCTTATTTCATTGGCCAGTTACCCCCGGGCAAGCATCCCAGCGCATCGCGCGGAAAGGAAGGGTACATACATTGTTATACCACGACGCACCCGGTTGACGGTAACGGAAAAGAAGACACGGAGGATGTGATAGTGAAAATCCGTTTGCGTTATTTTGACAAGGCGGAGGGTGATACGCTACGTGATTATATTCACGAAGCGGTTGAAAAGACACAGGTTGCTTATCCTTTTGTTGGTGTTGTCGTTTCGGACGAGGTCTTGCAATACGAGAATGTGGCTTACACTCTTTGGAAAGGCACTGAAGAACTGATATGCAACGCAGCCCGCAAGGTGGGAATGGACATGCAGCCGCAGTCAGTCCGAGGAGGTACAACCGCGGCGATGATTGTAGCGGCAAAAGGTTTGAACGGCGGTGCTAATATTTACAGCGGACAGAATAACTCGCATTCGAAAAAAGAATGGGTGTGCTTGGAGGACATGTCGGATATTGTGATGCTTGTACATCAGATAATAGACGACCTTGTTTCATTCGACAAATAATGAACTTTTTTGTTGCTTTTGCATAAGAGTAGGAAAAAGAAACTCATGTTATACAGCGCCCCCCGGCTGAATCTCGCGTTCAGGCGGCTGTCGTTTCTTTATGTTTCTTCTTAATCAGAACAGTGTCAGCGAGTACAGGTAGATGACTGATGCGGGCATCGCCATCAGCGAAGAGTCGAAGCGGTCGAGCATTCCGCCGTGGCCGGGCAGTATGTTTCCGCTGTCCTTTATGCCGAGGGTACGCTTGAAAAGGGACTCTACGAGGTCGCCCCATGTGCCGAAAACAACAACGACAAGTCCCAAGCCCATCCACTGGATGACAGTAAGCCCCGTGTCAGAGTTAAGCCCGGCCTCGTAGCTTCCTATGAAATAGGCCACGATTAGCACTATTATGCCGCCGCCGATAGAGCCTTCCCAGCTCTTGCCCGGCGATATGCGCGGAAACAGCTTGTGCCGTCCGAGGAGCGAACCGGTGCAGTATGCCCCCGTGTCATTCGCCCAAAGGAAGATGAAAACGCAGAGTGGCACGAGGTAGTTGAATACCACTTCGCCGCTCTCTGTAGCGTTGAACGCCAGCACGTTGATGGTGGAGAAGGGCAGGGCGATGTACATCTGTCCGAGCATGGTGTACGCCCAGTCGTTGATTGCGTTCTCCGTCTTGGCGTAAAGCTCGCTGATGAAGAGGTATACGAGCGTCAGCAGGTAGGGAATGAACACCGCGCCGGTGGGTGTCATGCCGCTGCAAAAGCCGCCGACGGCAAAGAAGAAGTACACTCCGGCTATGGTGCTGATGAAGCGGTTTACCTGTACGCCCTTCACATCGTTCACCAATCCGCTGTATTCCCATATCGTAAGGCCGGTAACCAAGGCGAAAAGAACCTCCATCGCCACTGGTTTCATAAAGCTGACAACGATGGCCGCTACGAAAATCACACCCGTGATGCTTCTTACAATGAGGTTTTTCATATTATAGGGTTTTAAGGTTTTGAGGTTTTAAGGTTATTGGGTGGTTGCCTGTTTGTAACCGTAAAACCCTATAACCTTAAAACCTCAAAACCGCATTTCATACTTTCTCTTCGCCGTTTTCAGTCCCGGCGTTGGCTTCGTTGCTGTCGGCAGCGGTCTGGCTGTCGCCTTTTCCGTCTTCGGTTTCAGGCTCGTTGCCGCCCTGGTTTTCCATTATTTCCTCTGAACGGCTTACCCATGGGCGCTTGCCGAAGATTTTTTCAACGTCCTCGGCGAAGATAACCTCGCGCTCAAGCAGCAGTTCGGCCAGCTTGTTGTGCCCTTCCTTGTGCTCAAGTAACAAGTCTTTGGCGCGTTGGTATTGTTCGCTTATCATGCTTAACACTTCGTCGTCCATGATTTTCGCCGTCGTTTCGGAGTATGGTTTCTGGAAGTTGTACTCGTTGTTGTTGTAATAACAGATGTTGGGCAGCCTGTCGCTCATGCCTGCGTAGGCTATCATGCCGTAGGCACTCTTTGTCACACGCTCCAAGTCGTTCATCGCTCCGGTGGATATGTGGCCGACAAACAGTTCCTCGGCGGCGCGTCCTCCAAGCGTGGCGCACATCTCGTCGAGCATCTCTTCCTTGGTGGTTATCTGGCGCTCTTCGGGCATATACCACGCCGCACCGAGCGCGCGGCCACGCGGAACGATTGAAACCTTAACCAAGGGGTTGGCGTGTTCGAGGAACCAAGATATTGTAGCGTGTCCCGCTTCGTGCAGGGCTATTGTGCGGCGTTCGCCTTCCGTCATTACTTTCGTCTTCTTTTCAAGTCCGCCGATGATGCGGTCTACAGCGTCGAGAAAGTCCTGGCGGCCTACGTGTGTCTTGTTGTGGCGCGCCGCGATGAGTGCCGCCTCGTTGCATACGTTGGCGATGTCGGCGCCGGAGAAGCCCGGAGTCTGCCGTGCCAGCATGTCGACGTCGACGCTTTCGTCAATCTTTACCGGCTTCAGATGCACCTTGAAGATTTCCTTGCGCTCGTTAAGGTCGGGCAGGTCTACGTTTATCTGCCTGTCGAAACGTCCTGCGCGGAGCAGCGCGGAGTCAAGCATGTCGGCGCGGTTTGTGGCGGCGAGTATGATGACACCGCTGTTTGTGCCGAAGCCGTCCATTTCTGTTAGCAGGGCGTTGAGCGTGTTCTCGCGCTCGTCGTTGCCTCCCATTGCGGGGTTTTTGCTGCGTGCGCGGCCTACGGCGTCAATCTCGTCGATGAAAATGATGCACGGTGACTTTTCTTTTGCCTGCCGGAAGAGGTCGCGCACACGGCTTGCGCCCACGCCGACAAACATCTCGACGAAGTCGGAACCACTCATGGAGAAGAACGGTACGCCTGCTTCGCCGGCCACAGCTTTGGCCAGCAGCGTCTTGCCTGTTCCCGGAGGGCCTACCAACAGGGCGCCTTTGGGTATTTTACCGCCAAGGTCGGTGTATTTCTTAGGATTTTTCAGGAAGTCCACTATTTCCTGAACTTCCTGTTTTGCGCCGGCTTGTCCGGCAACGTCCTTGAACGTAACGTTGATGTCGGCACCTTTCTCGTACATCTTCGCCTTGCTTTTGCCTACGTTGAAGACGCCGCCTGTGCCTCCGCCTCCACCTCCGCCCATGCGGCGCATGAAGTAAAGCCACAGGAAAATGAACAGCAGGATGGGGCCGAAGCTGAGCAGGATGCTGAACAAGTCGTTGCCGCGCTTGTTCTCATAGTTCAGCTGTCCTTTGAATTTTCCGGCTTTCTTTTCAGCCTCGACAAACGTCTCAACCTTGTCAACGCTGCCGAATTCGGTTGTTATGTAGGCGTTGTTGCCAACGTTTTTCACACCTTGTTTAAATACGTCGCGCGTGTTTTGAGGGTTTACATACATCTTCAAGGTGCTCTCGTCCTTGTTTATCACGATTTTTGAGGCGTAGCCCTTGTTCACGTAAGTCTTGAATTCGTCGTATGAAACTTTTTTGCTCGCGCTTCCGCCCACGGTTTCTCCGCCGAAGAAATACATGGCCATGAGGCCGAATAATACGAGCATGTAAATCCAGCTCATGCTGAATTTAGGCTTCTTGTTGTTCTTATCTTGTTCCATTTTGTCCATAGATGTTTTGCTGTAAAGAACTCTTTACAACTTGGTGTGTACCGTATGGCGTCAGTCAATGTCGGGAATTCTTGTCAATTTCGCATCTTCCCAAAGGTTTTCCAGATTGTAGAACTCCCTTGTTTCGGGCAGAAAGACATGCACCATCACGTCTGTATAGTCCATCGCGACCCAATGCGCGTGTGTAAGTCCAACCGTGTGTACCGGTTTCTCGCCGGCTTCAACCCTTGCCGTCTCTTCAACGGAATCGGCTATGGCTTCGACCTGTGAGGGCGAATTGCCCTGGCAGATGATGAAATAACGGCATATCGAGCCCTCGATGCCGTTCAGGTCGGCGATGATGATGTTTGAGCCTTTCTTTTCTTGAATGCCTTTTGTTATTGTCTCGACTAATTTTTTTACTTGTTCCATTAAGAAATGAAATGTTGTTAATGCAAGATATCGGCGTGCAGACCAGTTGTGGAACAGTAGCTTCCATGCCTGGCCGCCACACCGTTTTTTATTATGCAAAGGTACATGGATTTATTGTAAAACAATGACAAAGCACTGTTATTTTGAGTTTTTTTAGAAAAATCTTGGACAAAATGTTGCCGTTTCAAAAAAAATATATACCTTTGCACTCGCAAAACACCAGTTAACGGAAGTTTAATAGCTGGTTAAGCATTGGGATATGGTGTAATGGTAACACTACAGATTCTGGTCCTGTCATTCCTGGTTCGAATCCGGGTATCCCAACAAAGACAAGGCATCTTGGTTTCAAGATGCCTTTTTTGTTGGCTCATTGGTGACAATACCGTGACAGTAAACGGGTTTTAATGTCACATCCTAAAGCGTTGATAGACAGCTGGTTACCGCGAAATGTGACAATAAACACGCTTTTCCAAAAAACATCTTATAGCTGTATGCAGTGCAATATGTCGCCTTTTGCGTTGTAAAAGGTCATCTTTTGGCGTGTGAAAGGCCGTCTTTTGCAATGCGTTTCATGGCCTTTTATACGACGGAAGGGCACACGCCATTGTGTGGTTTGAATGTAGTTCTGTTGTTTGTATTCAAATCTTTCATATCGATGCCTGGTATTTGGTAAGCCGGTTTGCCAGGCGGTGGAAGATGTCCGTGCATGAAAATGGGTGTGGCAAGGCGTATTTCATATTAGCATTTTGCCTGCATGTTTGATAATTGTACTAACGTTTCTTGCACTGTTCGTACCATTCGAGAAGCAGGCCGCGCGGCACTCCGTGGCTTACTGCTGCGTCGAGGGCTTTCTTTGCCTCGCTTCTGCGTCCTTGCATGATGAGGATTTCCACCTTTGATACTGTGTAGTCTTTGTTGCCGGGGTCGCGTTTCAATGCCTCGTCGAAGTCGAAGAGGGCGGTGTCATACATCTTCATGTCCTTTTCCAGTTCGGCTCTGGCGGCATAGGCTACGGCATTGTCTGGGTGGATTTCAATCAGGTTGTTAAGTTGGTCGAGCGCACTGTTGGGGCTTTCCAGCTTTATGTAAGTATAAGCCAGCCCCAACCGGGCTTCCGCATTGTCGGGCGACAGGCTTAGAAATCTCTCGTAATCGTTTTTCGCAAGTTCGTAGCGGCGCAGGTTGTTGTTGGCATATGCCCGGTAATACAGGGCCGAGAGGTTGTTCTTGTCTTTCTCAAGAATTTGTCCGCATGCGTCGATTGCGTCATTCCATTCAAGCAGTTGCAGGTTTACCGCTGCTTTGCTTAACAGCAGGCGGATAGAGTTCGGTTCGAGTTTAAGCTGCTTGTTCACAACTTCAAGCGAGTCGCGCCATTGTTTGAGCGACTGTGCCGTGGCTGTCGAGGTTATTGATAGGATGATTAACAATGACGCGATGTGCTTCATAAAAATGTAGTTTTTTTGACAATTAAGAATTAAGAGTTAAGAATTAAGAAAATGGTTATGCAATATTTCACGACGTTTTTCTTAATTCTTAACTCTTAATTCTTAATTATTTTCAGTTTTCAGCGTCTATGGCCTTGATTTTCTCGCGTACAAGGTTCATGTCGTCTTTCAGCTTTTGCACCTTGCGGTTCATCTCGTCAATGAGCGAGTTGCCTTTCTTGCTTGACGCGTTGAGGAAGCCCATGTTGTTTTCGTATGTCTGGATTTCCTGCTTCAGCTGTTCGTAGCGGCGCATCAGGCGTGCACGTTCGTTGTCAAGCGCGTCTACGCCTTTCTCTGCCACGTTCTTCAGATTGCTCTTGAACTTGTCCAGACGGCGGCGCGCCGTCGTTATGTTCAGCTCCTTGTAGAGCCTGCCGAGTATGTCGTGGTATTCTTTGTAAACGTTGTCTTTCTCTTTGAACGGCACGTGTCCGACGGCGTTGTATTGTTCAACGAGTTCGCGTACCTTTTCCTGTATGTCGTCTTCGGCATCGTCAGCCAACTTCTTCAGCTGGGCTATGATGTCGCGTTTCTTTTCAAGGTTTGCGCGTTCCTCAGTGCGTGTGCCGGCGTTTGCATTGTTGCGTGCGTCGAAAAAGTGGTTGCATGCCGTGAGAAAATCGTTCCACAGCTTGTCGCCGAGTTTCTTTGGCACCATGCCAATGGTCTTCCATTCTTTTTGAAGGGCTACGAGTTTGTCGCTGGTAGCTTTCCAGTCGGTGCTGTCTTGAAGTGCCTGCGCCTGCTCTACGAGAGCCTTTTTCTTCTCGGCATTTTCCGCAAACTTCTGCTTCAAATCCTTAAAGAACTCTGCCTTTTTACCGAAAAAGTCGTCGCATGCCGAGCGGAAACGCTCGAAAATCTTGACGTTCATCTTCTGAGGGGCGAAGCCTATGGTCTTCCATTCTGCCTGGATGGCGATTATTTCCTTGGTCTTCTTGTCCCAGTCGCCTGCATTCTTGACCTCTTCTTTCGCTATTTCCTCAACCTTTTCGCATAGGGCGGTTTTCTTTTCAAGGTTTTCTTCCTCTTTTGAGCGCAGTTCCTCGAAATGCTGCTGGTGGCGTTTGTTTATTACGGTAGATGCCGCCTTGAAGCGCGCCCACATGTCTTCGCGCAGCTCTTTTGCAACAGGGCCTGTCTCGCGGTATTCCTGATGCAGCTTCTGCAACTGGTGGAAAGCGCTTATGACATCGCTTTCGTCGGCCAGTTTTTCGGCCGCCTCGCATAAATGTGTCTTTATTTCGAGGTTTTTCTTGAAGTCGTATTCGCGTGCTTCGTTGTTCAGTTTTAGCAGGTCGTAGTATTGTTCAACGTACAGCTGGTAGTTGCGCCACAGTTCGTTGGCTTTTTCCGCCGGGACGAGTTTGATCTCCTTCCATTCTTGTTGGAGCTTCTTGAAGTCCTGATACGACTTGTTCGCCTCTTCGGGCGATGTCGCCATAGCCTTTATTTTTTCTATGATGTCGAGTTTCTTCTTCAGGTTTTCCTGCTTCAGCCGTTCCTGTTCGAGGAAGATTTTAGCGCGTTTTTCCTTGATGACGCTCATCTCCGCCTTGAATTCGTTTTCATATTCATCGGGCGTGACCTTGTAGTTTTCCGGGTCGCCGCCGGCTTCTACGTAGGCTTTCATGTCCGCTTCCCTCTCGGCGAAGTGCAGTTTGTAGAATATTGTCTTCAGGTATTCCACTTCGTCTTTTTGTGGGTCGTCATCGCTGTGGGCTATTTCTTTTAGCCTTTCAATAACTTCTTTCTTCGTCTTGTACACCTTCTTGGGCTCTGGTGCTTCTCCGGCTGCCGCGTCGATGTCGCCGGCAGCCGTATCGACAGGAGCTTCGGCTGGTTCGCTGACGGTTGTGTCGGTTGTGTCGGTGTCAGTCTTTACACTGTTGTCGGCCGGAGCCATGTTCAGTTCTTCTGTCTTCTCTTGACCGAGAGTGTTTTCTTGAGAGTCCATCATTCTAACTTTTTTATTAGTTAATGAATCGGTTTTCCATGTTCTTTTATAGGTGTGCAAACTTATATAAAATAATTGTAAACGCCTAAAATATTTTTGAAAAACTTGTCTTTTCGTGACTAAATGAGACGTTTATGGCGGAAAATCCACCATGAAATGCCTGAAATCAGCACTGACACTACTATCGCGATGAGGAAGCCGAACTTGTTGGTTTCCATGCCGTTTACCAGGTTCATTCCGAAGATGCTTGATATGAGCGTGGGGAACATCAGTATAATCGACACCGAGGTGAGCGTTCGCATTACGGTGTTCATGTTGTTGTTGATGATGCTCGAGTATGTGTCCATCGTCGATTCGAGGATGTCAGAGTATATGTTTGTTGTCTCCCGCGCCTGGCTCATCTCGATGTTTACGTCCTCGATTAGGTCTGCGTCAAGTTCGTCCACCTGCAACTTGAACTTCAGTTTGGCAAGAAGGTTCTCGTTGCCGCGGATTGACGTGATGAAATATGTCAGCGAGTCTTGCAGGCGCGACAGGCCGATTAGCGACTCGTTGTTCACTTCGCGGTCGAGGTTGCGCTTGGCTTTCTCTATCAGGTTGTTGATTTGCTTCAACCGTTTCAGGTACCATACGGCCGACGACAGGAACAGCCGGAATATCATGTCCACGTAGTCGGTGAAGCCTTCGCCGCGCTTTTGCTGGTAGCTTACGAAGTCAATCATCATGTTCGTCTCGTGGAAGCACACCGTGATGGTTACGTCGCGCTTGTGTATGATGCCGAGCGGCACGGTGGTGTACGGCGTGCGCGAGCGTACCTCCTTGACGAACGGGATACGAAGGATAATTAGCATCCATCCGTCGTCGTACTCGTAGCGGGCGCGCTCGTCGTTGTCGCTGATGTCGGAAAGGAAATAATCGGGAATCTTGAATTCTTCTTCAAGAAGACGCTGGTCGTCTTCCGTAGGACATGTCACTTGTATCCAGCAGTTCGGCTCCCACTGGCCAATCTGCTTCAAACCTTTGTTGGTGTTCCAGTATGTTCTCATTTGCTAATCCTCCGAAAATGTTACGCTTGGTGGGAAGACCGCCCTGAGAGACATGCCTCCTCACTTTACAGGTTCATCTTTTCCGCGTGATAGTCGTCCATATAAGTTTTGAATTTCCGTTTTGCGCTGCAAAGATAGTGCAAACCGAGTGAAACGCAAAATAAAACGGTTGAAAATAGTTTTAATTTTGCATTTTCTGGATAGCAGTATTGCAGCCTTTTTCAAAAAGGGTTATGGCTGGCTGTTTTGTAAAAGGTGGTCTTTTACACGCCAAAAGGCCGCCTTTCGCAGTGTGAAAGACGGCCTTTTAGCGTGCAAAACGTGGCCTTTTACAGGCGTGTTTGCAATGTGTTGACAGTCAGGAGGTTACGTGTGAAGCTTCATTTGCGTTGTTGTGGCGGTTTAATGGCTTGCAAATGTTCCTCAATATACGTATATTCTGTATTCGTTTATGCCGCCCGCGCCGCCGTTGACGGTGCATGGCAGGTATTCAAGTGCGCTTATTTCGTGTTCCGTTCCCATGTCGATAACGAGCAGGTGGGGCGCGGCCTTGCCCGGCGCGGTGCTCCAGTAGGTTGACTCTTGCAGGTCGAACGCCTTGTCGCCGGTGTGGTTCCCGCCGTCAATGTCTTCGCTGTCGGCGTATGATGTGCTCCAGTTGCTGCGGTCGATGCGCGTCCCGTCTGCGCCTTTGGCGTAGACCTCGGCAATCGATACGGCGTTTCCGCCGCCGTGTGCGTTGAGGCATTCAATGGCTATGTACCGTCCTTTGGCAGGCGAGCCGAATCCTATTGTCTGCCATCCGCGCTTGTCTGCCATCCTGCCCGACGCCGCCAAGGCCGCCGTTTTCAGGTCGGAGCGGTTGCCGGAAGTGCCATTGCGCAGGTCGTTTTCAAGCTGTAGCTTGTCTAATTCGGGCTTGTCCTGTCCCCAAACCACGGCACGCCGCGGCCCGATAACGTCGAGCACGACTATCTCGTTGCGCCCTTCCTTCAGCCAGCAGCCCGGCACGTAGAGCGTCTGTTGCGGCCCTATGCTCCAGAAGCGGCCTATGGCGTGTCCGTTGACGTACACCTGCCCCTTGCCCCATGACTCCATGTTGAGGAACGTGTCGCCGGTTTTGTCAAGGTTGAAGTAGCCGCGGTAATATCCGGCAGTCTTCATGTCGTCGTCTGTATAGGCAGGCATCTTCGTGCCGCATATCGTCATCCGCTCTTTTTCAGGCGTCTTGGCGTGTCCGCGTTCGAGCGGGCCGTGACGGCTTTGCAGCATGAACGCCGCTTCCGCACGGGCGTAGTCGTCGGGTATGCGGAAGTGCGCCCAGCGGTCAAAGGTGTGTATCGCTTCGCATTTGTCGGTCTTTTCGATGAGCGTAACCTCTCCCGTCAGTCCCTTGCTGTCCTTTATCGCGCGCCCGAAGTTAATCCTTCCCATGCCTTCTACGAGTATTGCCAGTGTGGAATGTTTGGGTATCGGCGGCAGCGTTACCGACTTTTCGCCTTTCAGTCGGTTCACCGTTCCGGCGTATTTGCCGTTTACGAACACCCTGCCATAGTCGTGGCAGCCGTCCAGCAGAAGCGTGCCTGGCGCGTGGGTTTCGGGCAACTGGGCGCAGTATAGCATCTGTCCCCAGCCCATGTCCATGTCTTCAAACGTGCGCAGGCCGCCAACATAGATGCTGTCTGTGCTCAACATAAGCTGCGCGTGTTCGCTGAGCGTCACCTCGGGTATGGTTATCAGCGGTGCGGCTGGCTGTGGAATGTCGGGCAGGGGACTGTCGGCGTATTTCCGCATGACGTCGCGCAGCTTGTAAAACTTCTCCGTAGGCCGTCCGTATTCATTGACGGGAGCGTCGTAGTCGTATGAAGTCACGTCGGGAGCGAAGCCCGGCGAGTTTGCTCCGGCCCAGTGGCCGAACGACGTTCCGCCGTGAGTCATGTATAATGAGAACGATATTCCTTTAGACAACATCTCGTCAATTCCGGCCACCATGTCGTCTGCCGGGCGCGTCTCATGCCGTGCCCCCCACTTGTCAAACCAACCACTCCAGAACTCGGAACACATCAGCGGCGATGTGGGTCGCAGCTCGCGGAGGCGGCTGAACTGGTCGTCGATGTTGGAACCGGTGCCGAAGTTCATCGTCCAAACAAGGTCGTCAAGGCCGTTTTTGGTAAAGTTGCTCGCCCAGTCACACTGGAACAGCGTGACATCTCCGAACCCGGCGCGGCGCACAATGTCGCGTATCGCGCTGACGTAAGCCTTGTCTTCGCCGTAAGAACCATATTCGTTTTCCACCTGAACCATAATTATCGGGCCGCCGTTCTGTATCGTCAGCGGTGCAAGTTGCTTCCCTACCTCGTTCATGAACAGACTGACGCGCTCCATGAAGTAAGGGTCTTGCTCGCGCAGGCGTATGTCTTTCTTCTTTAGCAGCCACCAGGGAAGGCCGCCCATTTCCCATTCGGCGCAGACGTAAGGGCCGGGACGCACGATTACGTACATCCCGTTTTTCTGCGCAAGGCGGCAAAACTCGGCGATGTCGTTCTGCCCCGTGAAGTCGAAAACGCCTTCGCGCTGCTCGTGCAGGTTCCAGAACACGTACATGCAGACGGTGTTCATGCCCAACGCACGGCACATCCTGATGCGGTGTTCCCAGTATTCGCGCGGTATTCTGGGGTAATGCAGCTCGGCGGCTTTCACTATGAAGGGCTTTCCGTCGAGCATGAATGTACCGTTGCCGACGGTGAACGTGCCGCCTTTCTGCGGCGCGCTGTATGCCGCCATGCCGACAGCCAGTGCGGCTGCGACGATGAGCTGACGTAAGAATGATGCTTTTCCCATAGTTGTGATATTGTGTATGGTCGTATTGCGGTTGCGTGCATGGTACCCATGCGCGCGTTCCTTAATATCTTAAATGATATGCAAAGGTAAGTGTTTTCCGGCAAAACGGCAAGTATGCCAGGCTTTTAAGGACGGTTGTACAGCTCCTTTCCGCTGAACCAACGCGACAGTTTCAGCCTGTCCATGACGTAGGCCACGGCAAGACTGCCTGCCAGCACGAACGCGACGGAGAACAAAGTGTAGAGCGATGCGCTGCCGTCGAAGGCGAATACGGGGACAAACCGCTTGGCGATGATTGTGAACATGGGCGAGAATAGGAGTATTGCGAGCGTGTTAGAGCCGATGAAGCAGGCGGCGTTTTTCACTTTCTCATGCAGCAGGCCGTATATTCCGAGCGCGACGCTTACTGCCAAATAGACCATGGCGACGCCCGTCAAAGAGTCTTTGTGCATTTCCCCGGGGCTTACAATGCACAGCAATGCGAAGGGCAGGGCGGCCAGCAGCGACGGGCGGAACACTTGCAGGAACTTCAGTCCTGCTTGTCTTATAAGCACGCCGCCGAGGAAGTAGATGGCGTTGCCCGTCTCTATGACGTGCAGCAGGCGCGCAGCCATGTAGAAGCACAAGCCCAGGAGGCACACGAACGACACCACACCGAGGCGAGGCCGCAGGCGGTTGGCGGCGTAATATATAATGTAACTCACCATGAGAGTGTGCAAATACCAGTAAGGGCCGAGCGGATGCAGCAGCAGCTTTTCGGCGAACAGGGCGGCTGTAAGGTTGTCGATGTGCTCGCGTATGGGCAGGACTGATGCCGAAACGACGTAGCCTGCCTCCATCACGGCGTATGGAATGAACAGCCATTTCAGCTTGGCGAGCATGTCGCCCGCGCCTTTGTCCATGTTGGCAAGATAGCCGGAGATGAGCAGGAAGACAGGCATGTGGAACGTGTAGACCACCTGTTTTGCATAAGGATATTTGTCGCCGACATACATTAAATGGAAAATCACCATCAGGACGATGAACACACACTTCAGGTAGTCTATTTCTTTTACGCGGTTTTTCATGGTGTTTGTCAGCTTGTTATTTGTCGTTAACTTCTGCCGTTGGGCGTGAATATCCTGCGTTTCGTCGATGCAAAGTTAATGCTTTTGCATGTTATGCGGAGCGTCATGCTGCCGTTTTTTATGATATTTTACGTAAAATGCATGACGGCTGTTTTTGTGCGGCTTTGCAAAAGACGGCCTTTTGCGTTCCAAAAGGCCGTCTTTTACACGCCAAAAGGTGGCCTTTTGCATGGTAAAAGGCCACCTTTTGGAAAACCACCTGAAATCAACCTGTAGCCAGTCTTGTGCCAATTGGCCTTGAATGCCTTGTAAGCCTTATGGCAAAGGCGTGCCGGGCTTCGTTGCTTTGGAGTGGTTCTGGTGAATGGTTGCTGTTCTTAGTCGGGCAGAATGGCTACTGACACCGGTGCATAGTCTCCCGGACTGAAGCGGCGCAGGCCGCGTGAAGCCGTTGCGGTTGTGCTGAAACGTGTCGTGCCTCCGAAGTTGTAGAGCTGTCCGCCCACGCATTCGGTTGCGCCATACCAGCTGAATGTGCCCAGCATGCGCAGTGGTTCGGGAGTGCCGTCGCCCACGGTATAGCGCGTTACCGTAGTGCCGTTGAAGGCGTATATGCAGCCGTCGGCCACGCCGATGAAGCTTAGTTGTGGGTTGAGAGAGTCTGCCGGGGCGCAGTCTGTTGGCTCAAGCGCGCCGCCTTTCACGGCGTATGCCGTGTGGAAAAGGTCGTCCATGAGCCATGTGGTGCCGTCGCCGTCGTGCGTAACGGCCACGTCACCGAAGTATTCGCCGTGCTCGTTGCTGCCTTCGAGGGTTGCTGTCGGGTTGCCGTCGGAATCAAGACCGAGGGTGTAAGTTTCTATGGCAGAGCTTGTAACGGCGTAGAGCGTGTTGCCCTCAACGGCCGCCGCCACAGCCGGTGCTGTGCGTAGAGCCGCCGTGAGCCACTGTCCGCCGTCGAGGACGTACACCCCTTCCGCGCCGACTATCACGGGATTGCCGTCCCATACCGCGCCTGCGCCGCTTTCGGGAATGTCGGCGTAAGCCGTCTCTTCACCCGTAGCGGTGTTGTAAGAGCGGAACTCGTAGCTCGGTGTGGTCTGCTGGTAGCCGGTGTCAGTCTGCTTGATAATGCCGCCTCCGTAGTAAATCACGTTGCCGTCGGTGAAGTGCAGGCCGGCAGAACCCTCGTTGCCGAGTTGCCCGAGGTCGTTGAACACGACGTTCTGTTTCACCCGGAGCGTGTTGACCGACTGCTCTCCGGCTATGGCGAACTTGCCTTCGGCCACGCCATCGGCGTCAAGTATCACGTATGGATTGAACGTATAATACTTGCCTTGGCCTACATATTTGGGAGGGTCTTTTACCGGTACGGTGGCGTCGGGGTCGGTAAAAGAGAACGCCGAGCCTACAATCGTAAGCTCTTGCATCGAGCTTGTCGACTCGCGTCCGTTGTAAATCTCGACGTATACGCCGCCGTCCTTATAATACGCTGCCGTAAGCACTACGCCGGGTGCCTCGTCCTTGGTGTTTGCAGGCTGGCGTACCACGATTTGCATGGAGTCGGCCGAGGCTCTTGTACCGGGTGCTTCGCCGAAGCGGATATAGCCTATACGCTCCTTGTCGGTAAGGTTTTTCGCCGCGATAACCTGCACGCTCTCGCCGCCTTTGCCGCCCATCTGCGACAGTTGCAGCCAGTTTGCAGACGAGGTCGCTTCCCATGGCTCGGCTATTGGTATCGTTACGTCTTGCTGTTCGCCGTCAGACGCCAGTTCGAATATACCGGTTTCCTGTGGCGGAGGCGTAGGGCCTGTTCCTGGTTCTGTGGTTTCGTCATCGCTGCACGCTGTTAGCAATGGGACGGCGCATAGTGCGATAATGGCAAATTGCAGTCTTTTTAGATTTTTCATAATATCTGTTTTTAATTATGGTTTGTATTTTTTTGCAAATTAAATATCTTTGCCGACAACAAGTATAACTGTTTTCCGTGATTTTCCTTTCCCGATAAGTAATCGTCTTAAAGCGTCATGCAGCCCAAGGCACTTGCTTTCCCGATTTTGCACTGCGTTAAAAACAGGCATGATGCGGTGCAATGTTTTGTATTTGTTTGTTCTGTGGGCTGTTATGTGAGTTTTTAAGATGTTTTTAACTTAACTGAACTAAAATCAGAACCTTTGTGGCATATAAAATGAAATAAAAGTGTTACTTTTGCAAAAAGAGTGGGGAATAGGTATCTCCACTGTCTTTTTTTGACTTCATGTTGCCGTTTGGGCGGGTGATGTCGATAAGTTTTGTTCCTTGACGGACAAGGCGAAGGATTGAATTAAAAAATACAATAACCACTAAGCACTATGGACATAATCGAAAGATTTTTAAAGTACGTTAGCTTCGACACGCAGTCGGCTGAAGACAGCGACACCGTGCCGAGTACATCAAAACAACTTGTTTTTGCCAAATACCTGCGCGACGAACTGAAGGAAGAGGGGTTTGACGACGTGGAAATGGACGATAACGGCTACGTTTACGCGACGCTGAAGTCCAACATGAAGAAAGACGTGCCCACGATAGGCTTCATCAGCCACTACGATACGTCACCCGATTGCAGCGGCAAAGACGTTAAACCGCGGCTGATACGCAATTACGACGGCAATGATATAGAACTTTCGCCGGG
>ERZ780076.113-NODE-113-length-46262-cov-6.736707_pt1 | contig 46262 bp, 32 predicted proteins | sample MGYA00511022_ERZ780076 | MGnify/ENA primary metagenome ERZ780076 (study PRJEB29588, sample SAMEA2148733) | human gut metagenome | biome: human gut; feature: human-associated habitat; material: faeces | place: Denmark | collected 2008/2010 ... | reverse complement strand
CAGCGGCGCCGCGGCTTCATGAAGCCGTGGCCCTGCTGTCAAGATAAATGATAAATCCTTATGTTTCTATGTGCTGTTGGATGCTATTTTGCATTCTTCTTGTAGTATTCCAATGCGCGTTTCATGTTTTCCGTTACCGCGTCAGATGTGTAAGTAGCGCCCGTTACCGCGTCAATGTCGGTTGAAAGTACTTTGTTTACTTTCATGCCTATCCATTTGGACATAAGGTTCTTCTTCACACGCTCAAAGTAGTTCCTTGTCTCGTTGTTTGAGAGTATTATTATTTTTACGATGCGGTCGTCTTTGATGTGTATCTCCAATGGGGTTGGTCCGTTGTAGCCTCTTACGTCTTTCGCGATTGTTGAAGTGTTGACGACGAACGTCCCATTGTTCTGTTTGCGGATGACCTTGTCTGCTGCGAGCACTGTTGCCGCAGCAGACAAGATAAGGATGGTTGCGAGCAGTTTTCTTATTTTCATTTCAAGATGGTTTTCTTGCCGTTTATGATGTATATTCCTTTTGATGGGTTATATGATTCCGGCATTTTCATTCCGTTGATGCTGTAGACGGTTTTTTCAGTTTCGCTGTCAACGGCGATATTGTTTATGCCCGACGTTGTGCCAATTTTCCACGAACCGAAGAACACGCCAAAACTCTGTTTCAGCTGTGGCTTGACTTCCGTTGTGCCGTAGAATGCGCTGGCGGTTTTACCTCCACGCGAGAGCACTACGAAGTTGTCGCCGTCAAGGAGCGGCGCGGCGGCTGTGGCGGTAGTGCCTGAAGTCATAAGCGTTGTGCGCTGCTCTTCTTTCGTAAGGGCCTTGTCGTAAACCAAAGCCACTGCGCCTGCGCCGCTCATCTGGTATGCCAATGCTATGATTTTGTCACCTTTTAATACGGCGCCTTCTATGCCTGTATTGAGTGTTCCGTAGTTAAGTCCGCTTAAAAGACTGCCGTTCATGTCAAAGCGTGCGATGTAGCCGTCAAGTTGCGACGATGTGCCGGTGGCTGCAATGGTGACATTGTTGTCGGTGATGGAACCGGCCAGGTTGCCGCAGACGTAGAAGCAGCCGTCGAGGATGTTGGCTGAATAAATCTTGAAATTCTGCCTGTCGCCGGAGTTTTTGGCAACCGTATATTCCTTATAGGAAGTGCGTGTGAATGTGGAAAGGTCGATTACGCTGAACGACGGCTGCAGCAAAGCCCCTTCGGCGCTTTTCTTCAATGTTCCGAAAGCATAGAGCGTGCTGCCGTCAACCACTAATTTGTCATATTGTGTATATGTGTAACTTCCGTCGTTCGCGGTGCAGATGCCGGTGTAATATCCGTCAGACGTGAATTTTGCGATGAAGGCGTTGCCGACGGTAACCTGCGAGTCGCCGTCCCATCCATCGTTGTAATACGCTTCAACAGGTACGATGCGGCCTGCCTTGCCTAAGAAATACATCGTTGTACACATTCTTCCTGCCACGTAGATGTTGCCGTCTGCGTCAAGCGCGATGGAATATGTGTAGAAGGGAGTCGAGACGCTTGTTCCGTCGGTTGTTTCGTTCAGGGCGTTTATGGTGCGTGTCCATTCAACCACGCCGTCGCTGTTCACTTTTACAAGTGCCGCGCGGTACGACCACTTGTCAGCGTCAGAGTGCTGTAAGTATGTTACGGTGCCGTCTGAACTTACGATGTGTGCAAACCTATAGTCAGCCCTGTCCGACTGGCGGCCATACATGAGCAATATCGCGCCGCCGTCGGATGTAGGCTGGAAGTCGCAGTTGCTGTTGGTTATGTAACCGAAGTTGGTGTACAGTTTCCATATCGGCTCGCCTGTGGCAGGGTCAACCTTGGTGAAGAGCAGGTTAGGCGTATAGCTGTTGCCGCCGCTATAATCGGCTCCCTCGATGTCGGCTCCGCTTTCATCTTGCAGGTTCTGGCCTCCCCATGATATTGTTTTTCCTGCCGCAGTTGTTCCTCCCCATACAAGAGCTGTAAGGTAATTGCCGTCGGCTGCTTTCTTTACGCCGATGACATTGGCCGCTTGAGCTACTGTGCCCTCAATGGATGTTGCCCAGTTGAAAGTGTAATCGACGGTTTGTGAGAAACCGCCCAGAGTGGCGATTGAAGCCACTAATAAAGTAAATAATTTCTTCATATTGTTGATAGTTAAATGTTAGAGAAATTTTTTGCAAATATACGGTGATTGGCCGATGCGTGAAATACCCAATAGTGGGTATTTGTCTGGATAACAATTAGTTAGTATCAAAACGTGTGGGAGCATCCCTAATAGTAGGTAAATTAAAAAAAACTGTTGCATGCGACTGATGTTTTGCGTAATTTTGTGACGGTTAATGTCAATGAATATGCTGAAAAAAGTTTATGCCATAATATTCCTGTTGTTGATAACAGCGGCTGCGGCAGCCCAGAAAGTCCCGTCGTCAAAAGGCTGGGGGACATTGGACGGCGACACACTGAAGGAAGTGGTAGTCACTGCGCGTGAGTCGGGAGGCATGACGAGCAGCTCGCGCATAGACCGCGCGGCAATGGAGCATTTGCAGCCGACAAGTTTCACCGATTTGCTTGAACTGTTGCCTGGAAACATATCGCAAGACCCTAACATGGGTGCTGTCAACTCGATATCCCTGCGTGAGACAGGCAACCTTACCGCGACTGGAAGCAAAAGCACCGGCTCCGACTACAACATATCGTCGCTCGGCACGCTTTTCCTTGTTGACGGCGCACCGGTTAACGGCGATGCAAACATGCAGAACATACCTAATGCATCAAGCGATGCAACATCACCAGAATATGTGAGGGACATGACCAACAAAGGTGTTGACATGAGGACAATATCGACCGACAACATCGAAAGCGTAGAGATAATACGTGGAATACCGTCGGCGGAATACGGAAACCTGACAAGCGGCGTTGTGAACATCAAGCGCATACGCCGCTCCACTCCGCTTACGGCCCGCTTCAAGGCCGACGGCTATAGCAAGCTGTTCAGCATAGGAAAGGGACTGAACATAGGTGAAAGGGCGATACTCAACATAGACTTGAGCTGGTTGGACTCCAAGATAGACCCACGGGACAGGATGGAGAACTACAAGCGGCTGACCACTTCAGCCCGGCTTAATGTGGGCAAAGACATGAAAGACGTATTCCTTACATGGAACATAGGGGCTGATTACACAGGTTCGTTCGACAATGCGAAGACCGACCCGGACTTGTCGTACAACAAGGTGAACGAATATAAATCGTCGTACAACCGTATTGCGCTTACAAACGAGCTGAACCTGACGTTCAAGAACATGGAATGGATAAGCCGATTGACGCTCAACACATCGGCCAGCTACCAGCTTGACAGGCTTGAGCGCAGAAAACAGGTTGCTCCGCAAAGGGCGTCTGTAGCTCCGACAACGATGGAGGCCGGCGAGCATGACGGACAATACCTGCTGTCGGAATACATCGCGGATTATTTGAGCGACGGCAAGCCGTTAAACACTTTCGTGAAACTAAAAGCCGACGGCGCATATAATATTAATAAGGTGAAAAACAACTATAAGGCTGGCGTGGAGTGGACTTTCTCCAAGAACTATGGACGGGGACAGGTGTATGACCTTACGCAGCCTTTGAGTGCGTCGTGGACAACGCGTCCGAGGGCGTATAAAGACATCCCGGGGCTGCATGTCATCTCCGCATATGCAGAAGAGAAACTTACCGCGCCCTTGCTTGGCAATAAAGTGGAATTACAGGCTGGAGTGCGCACGGTAAGCCTTCCTTTCCTTGACAGCCGGTATGACATAAGCGGCAAGATATTCGCCGACCCGCGTATAAACATGGTATGGCACTTCCCCACCATAGGGGTGAACGGGCTTGACATACTCGTGGCCGGAGGGTATGGCGTTACCACGAAGATGCCGACAATAGACTATCTTTTTCCTCAAAGCCATTATGACGACATTATCCAGCTGAACTATTACGACATAAACAATCCGGCCGAATACAGCAGGGTGAACCTGCGGACTTACATCAATGACGCGACAAACTACAACATCCAGCCGGCGCGCAACTATAAATGGGAAGTCCGCCTCGGAATGGAATACAAGGGCAACAGCCTTTCAGTGACTTACTTCAGTGAGAAAATGACAGACGGCTTCCGCTATTCTTCAACTTATGCGCCATACGAATATAAGAAATACGACGCTTCGGCTATTGATGCCAACAGTCTGACCGGACCGCCCGACTTGGGAACGTTGCCCTATACGGAAGAAAAGGTGCTGCGAGGATATACATACGCTGCCAACGGCAGCCGTATAGACAAACAGGGAGTAGAGTTCCAGTTAAGCACGGCCCGGTGGAAGCTGTTGCGTACAGCCTTGACAATAACAGGAGCTTGGTTTAAGTCGACATACAGCAATTCGCAGATGCTTTTCTCCACGGTCAGCGATGTGGTGGACAACGTCTCCGTAAGCGACCGCTACGTTGGACTTTACGATACTAATGACGGCCGTGTGAACGAGCAGTTTAACACTAACTTCATGTTGGATACGCAAGTACCTAGGTGGGGATTGATTTTCACCACTACGGTGCAGTGCATGTGGTATGTCAAGACGAAACGCTTGTGGCAGAACGGCGTGCCGGCGAAATATCTGGATGCTGAAGACGGCGTGCTGCATGACTACACGGAGTCGTCAGCCAATGATGCTTATCTGAGATACCTTGTCAAGACATACAACGATGACGTTTACCGCACACAACGCGTGCCTTTGGCTTTGTACGTCAACCTCAAGGCGACCAAGACGATAGGCCGGTATATGAAATTAGCAGTATTCGTAAACCGCATAATCGACCATTTGCCTGACTATACAAGCAATGGCCTGATAGTAAGACGTTCGAGTACGCCTTATTTCGGAATGGAACTGAATGTAAGATTATAGAATGAAGATAGATATGGGAAAAATCAAGATTGTTGTGATGTCCGTCATGGCGTTGGCAATAGCTTGCGGTTGTGACGACTCATTGGAGAACAGCATACAGCTGTACAGCGTTGAGATGCAGATTGATTTGCCGGAAGATGTGCAAGGTGTAGCTCTTAGCAATGAACGTTATGAGTTCAAGAACGTGTCGACTGGAAGGTCTGCGACGTTTTCGTCAGCGGAAGACATAAAGGTCACAGTCGGACTTTATGATGTGACTTTCACCGCCGAGGCGGAGATGCCCAATGGTACAGTGTCTACGGTAAAGGCTTTTACCCAGTCGGTGCAGGTTACGGGTAACAATGTTGTTGTAGAGCTGAAAGCTTATAGCAGCATGGAGAGTGACGATTTGGTGATAGCCGAAGTGTTCTTTACGGGCACGCTCCAGTCTTCAGGCAATCAGTACTTAGGCGACGGGTATGTGAAGCTTTACAACAACACCGACCATGTGGTGTATGCCGACGGCATCACGTTGTTTGAGAGCAAGTTCACCACTACGCAGAAATATGATTATGACCCTGACATAATGGACACGGCAATGACCGTGCAGGCTCTCTATACTGTTCCGGGTAACGGTACGGACCATCCCTTGCAGCCCGGAGAATATCTTACGTTGGCAGATGTGGCGATAGACCACCGCACGGCCAATCCGAATTCGTTTGACCTGTCGGGAGCGGATTTCGAATGGTATGACGTGTCAACGTCTCCATCGCATCTTGACATCGACAATCCTGAAGTTCCAAATCTCGACAAGTGGTACTGCTATACTTTGTCGTTCTGGGTGCTTCACAACCGTGGCTTCAAGGCGTTCGGGATAGCACGCATACCGATTGAGAAGGAGGAGTATCTGGCGGATTATTGGTACACCTATGATTACGTGATGGTAATTGAAGCCGGTACGTTCCCTATGTCGCAGTCGGCTTACAAGTTGCCTAACAAGTGGATTGTCGATGTAGTCAACTGTAGCGTGGCGGCCAAATATGCTTGGAATGTATGCGACCCGTCACTCGACATGGGCTGGACTTATTGCGGAACTATCGACCAGGATAAGACAAGATATTTCCACAGCGTAAGGCGCAAGATGCTCTATCTGAACGATGACGGCAACCCCGTACTGAAAGACACCAACAACAGTACGGAAGATTTCAATCCTTATTGCATCGCGTCTGAAATCGAAATACAGGGTACGGCCGTTGACGCTAACGGCACGCTCTGCACAACACGGACTTATGACGGAGTAACACCGATGGAATAAATGAAAACAACTGTCAGATACATACAAGGTTTGTTGGTTGTGGCGACAGGCATGGTGCTTCCATGTGTTGCAATCGCTGCAATCCCACAATCCGCAGATTCCATTCATGTGCTGGACAAGATTGAGCGCCATGATGCAGACTTGTCCGTAATGGACGTGTCAGTATATGCCAATCCGGCGTTAAGGCAGTTCAAGTATGTCAACAGTCTGACAACTGTAGCCGTCGGCTATGATATAATGCGGCAAAGCAAGGCTGTAAGCACCCAAGCCGGTGATGGTGACGATAAAGCGCTGTTCGATGCAACCACATATATTAAATATAAGAACTCTGCATTGTGGGGAAACGGCTGTTACAGCAATGGACATGTGCGTTTTCCTGTATGGAACGAGGTGGCAGATGCGGAACTCGTATATCCTTATTTGACGGCTGACTCCATAGGCGGCGACATGAAACGTGAGATATACCGCTTCTCCGGAGGTCTTGCCTCACGCATCGGGAACTTTGTCTTGGGCGTAGAGCTTGGCTATCAGGCTGGACAATATTATCGTGATGTAGACCCGCGGCCCCGTAACATTACGGGAAAACTTGACATTTCCGCAGGGGCTGGTTGCGTAATAGGCAATTACGTGCTTGCCGTAAGCGGTACTTTCATGACTTACAAGCAGACGAGCGACATTGATTTCATGAGCGAGCTTGGACAAACGCCAATATATCATCTTACAGGACTTGGTTCTGACTATGTGCGCTTCCGCGGCAACGGAATGAACACCCATTACAAGGGAAATAGGTTTGGCGGCAGCATAGATATTGTAAGTGAAGACCGTAACGGACTGTTCGCATCAGTGAAGGTAGCACGCTTTGTTTTGGAGACAATACTCGGCGACATGAACAAACTGCCAATGAGCAGCTTGTGGCACAACAGCATTGATGCCGCTGCCGGATTTAGGAGAAGCAGTGGAAGTACTGCTTGGCAGGTAGCGTGCGACTTTAATGCGTACCGCAGGCACGGAAAGGAGAATGTCTTTGGCGACCCGGCATCTTCAACATATCCGCAGATAGGAACACTTGAGCTATATGCGGACAATCATTGGAAAGCCTGTTTTTCAGGGCTTTATGAGGTGCAGTTGGGCAGATTGAAGGTCTCATACAAGCCGTTGTTTGCATATTCACATAGATGTCAGGTGTATGCTGACCCGGGGCGCGAATGGTTGGTTGACCATATTACGACAAGCCATACGCTTACAGCACGTGGCAGGCTTTCTTCACGCTGGTATGGGAACATGGGTTTTGGATGGAGCCTTTATTCTCCAGTGAAATCAAATCTTGGGCTGAACGATTATGAATCGGGACTGCCCCTGTTGATGGAAGCACTTGAATCAGACTTTGTGTATGCATCGTCAACGCAACGCTCTTATTCTGTGTCGGCATCAGCAGCATACGCGCTCAACCGCCGCAACACGCTTCGTTTTTCCGCAGACTATGAGCGGTGCAGCTATGTGCGCTCGACATTCGGCAATAAAGTGAGCGTTAGCGCGGCATTAATATTCTGATATAAGTAAAACAAAAAACATAAAGAAAAGTAACATGAAGATTAGATTGTCGAGATTTTTACTGTCGGCATCGCTGTTGCTTGCCGCATTCGCCGCGCAAGCACAGAATGTATCGACTGACGAGAACGTAAGGATTGGTAAGCTGAAGAACGGCCTTACCTATTACATCAGGTACAACAACTGGCCGGAAGACCGTGCCGACTTTTACATTGCACAGCGCGTAGGCTCTATAAATGAAGAGGAGAACCAGCGCGGACTTGCCCATTTCCTTGAACACCTTTGCTTCAATGGGACTACGAACTTTCCCGGCAACAGTGTCATATCGTATGCCGAGTCGTTAGGTGTCAAGTTCGGAGCTGACTTGAATGCATATACATCGACCGACGAGACGGTTTACAGGATATGCAACGTACCTACTGACAACCAGGCAGCTCTTGACTCTTGCCTTCTCATTTTGCATGATTGGAGCAACAGCCTGTTGCTGACAGACGAAGACATCGATGACGAGCGCGGCGTGATTAAAAGTGAATGGCGGATGAGGAGTGGGGCCAATTACCGTATGCTCGAACGTTGTGCGCCCAAAATATTCTCGGGTAGCCGTTATGATTCGCGAATGCCGATAGGGCTGATGAGTGTTATCGACAGTTTTGCTTATGACGAGCTGCGTGACTATTACAGGAAATGGTATAACCCGGAAAACCAGGCGATAGTAGTTGTTGGCAACATAGACATCGACCATACCGAAGAGCAGATAAAAAAATTGTTCTCCGGCATCAGGACGCCTAAGACGGCAGGAAAGATTGTGGAGTATGAAGTTCCTGACAACGAGCAGATTATCTGCGCTGTCGAGAGTGACCCCGAGCAAAGCGGACGTATGCTTACGATATATTTCAAGCACGACGGGCTCGATGAAAGCGAAGTGCCGACCGAGGCGTTCTTCTACAATGATTACGTGAAATCAGTCGTGAAGATAATGCTCAACGAACGTCTTGGCGATTTGTCACGCGCCAAGGATGCGCCGTTCACTTCTGCTGCGGTACATGATGAAAGTTTCTTGATAGCGAAGACAAAGGAAGCCTTTGCCGTCCGCGCTATGGCTAAGAAAGACAGCACTTGCGGCACGGCGCGAGTGTTGTCAAGGGAGATTGCACGACTGATAAAATACGGATTTACGCAAACCGAGTATGAGCGTGCCGCAAAGAAAGTGCGCGCATTGATAGACGACTATTATGCAAACCGCGACCGCCGCTCAAACTATGAGTTTTCGCAAGAGTACATCCGTAATTATCTTGACGGAGAGCCGATACCTTCGATTGAGGATTACATGGACATAATAAACCGGGTGGAGCGGTCCGTAAGCTTGGAAGACGCAAACCGCTATGTCCGCAACAATGTTAGCGCAACTGACCGCAACGTTGTAATTACAGCGTTTTGCAGGGCTGCAAGCGATGAACGGTTGCCGACCGAAGAGGGGCTGATAACTGCATTTCGCGAGGGAAGAAACACTGATGCCGGCCCATATGTGGACAATGCCGTGCATGGCTCGGTTCTCGTGGAGACGCCGGAGGCCGGTGTTATTGTCGCTGAACAGGCGCTCGACCAGTTTGGCGCGAAGGTCTGGACGTTGAGCAATGGCGTAAAGGTATATCTGCGTCATTCCGACGTAAAGCCCAACGAAATACGCATAAGCGCAACAAGTCCGGGCGGATATTCAATCAACTATTCTCCCGAAAAAGTGTCTACGCTTAGGATGTTGAACGAGGTCATATCAGAAAGCGCATGGGGAAATTACACCAAGGACGAGCTTAAAAAGCTGCTTGTTGGCACGAATGTCAATGTAACAACAGGAATAGAGCTTACCGAGGAACGGCTTAGCGCAAAGGCTTCGCCTGACGATTTGGTGACGGCCATGCAGCTGATAAACCTCAAGATGACATCGATAAGCCGTGACGACAACGCTTTTGACAATCTCATATCGTCTGCACGGACAAGAATAGAAAACCAGAACAGTAATCCGCGTTATGAAATGGCTGACTCCATTTTCCGTTATGTCTATTCGCATCATCCGCTCGCGGCCAAGATTACCGCAGCCGAACTTTCAGACGTAAGCTATGACGACGTGATAGGTATTTACCGCGACCGCTTCGCCGACGCGTCTGATTTTGCATTCTACATCACCGGAAACTTTGACGAGGCCGTGCTCCGGCCGCTCGTAGAGCTTTACATAGCCTCCCTGCCGTCGCTCAACCGTAAAGAGGAAGCAAAAGACGTGGGCTATCATCTTGCAAGCGTGCCGTCGCATACCGAGTTCAGCAGGGCTATGGAAACGCCGCAGAGCATCGTCTACGTCTACCGCAGTGGCGAGGTGGAATATTCTCCAAAGAATGTAATACTCGCAAATTTTCTCGGCAGCATAATGTCAAACATCTACCGCCGTGAAATCCGCGAGGAGAAAGGCTGGGCTTACTCCATAAGGGGGCATTGCTCCGTGGTGGCGGAGATAAACGGCGGCGACAAGCCACATTTCAACATGCCGGTAAACTGTCCGATACAGCCGGGGCACGAGCGTGAATGTTTGGACATAATCAATACGCGCCTTGAAGAGGTCGCTCAAAACGGAGTGCCGGCCGGAGAGCTTGACAAGGTAAAGAAATACATCGTGAAGAACGCTTGCGACGGCCTGAACGACAATGCCTACTGGGCAAGCGTGTTGAAGCTGTACCACAAGTTCGGTGCAGACTTCTATAACGGGTATATCGAAGACTGCGAGGCAGTTACGAGTGACGACATAAGAGACTTTGTTAAGAATGTCATACTCAAAGGCAACAAGTTCGAGCTTGTAATGACACCTGCTACGGCCGACGAGTAACGGCAAGGCCGTTTCTCGTCACCCGTTACACTGCGTCTTGCGGTGTCATGTGCCGAGGATTTTGGCCAGCCCGCCCTCGCTTGTCTCCTTGTACAGCGACGGGATGTCGTGTCCTGTCTGTTTCATCACGTTTACGACTTTGTCGAAAGGCACGCGGTGAGTGCCGTCCGAGAAGGCCGAGTACAGGTTGGCGTCGAGTGCGCGCGTGGCCGCGAAGGCGTTGCGTTCTATGCAAGGTATTTGTACGAGGCCGCATACGGGGTCGCATGTCATGCCGAGATGGTGTTCAAGCCCCATCTCGGCGGCATACTCTATTTGCGAAGGGCTGCCTCCGAACAGCTGGCACGCCGCTGCGGAAGCCATCGCGCAGGCCACTCCCACTTCGCCCTGGCATCCCACGTCGGCTCCCGAGATGGATGCGTTCTGCTTCACGATGTTGCCTATCAGGCCGGCAGTGGCTATGGCGTGCAGTATGCGTGAGTCGTTGAACTGGTGTCCGCGTGACAGGTGGTAGAGCACCGCGGGCAACACGCCGCACGCTCCGCATGTCGGCGCGGTTACGATTGTTCCGCCCGATGCGTTCTCTTCGCTGACGGCAAGGGCGTAGGCATATACAAGGCCGCGTGTCTGCAACGACTGCTTGTAGCCTGAAGCCTTGACGTAATACGTAGGCGCTTTGCGTGCAAGGTTGAGCGGCCCGGGCAGCCGTCCCTCGTGGCTTATGCCGCGCTCGACGGCGTCCTGCATCGTATGCCATACCTCCATGAGGTAGTCCCATATCGATGCGTCTTCGCACATGTCCACATATTCCCAGTAGCTCCGCCCCGTTTCTTCGCACCACTGCATTATTTCGGTCAGCGAGTTCATGTTGTACACTTCTTCGGTGTCGAATATGTCGCCGTTGCCGCGGCCTTCCGACAACGCGCCTCCGCCGATGCTGTACACCGTCCACTCGTCGGTTACGTTGTGGTTGCCGTCAATTGCGGCGAACTTCATCCCGTTGGGATGGAACGGCAGGAATACACCGGGCTGCCAGCTGATTGTCACCGGTGCCGTGGGGGCAAGCACTTCGTTGATGGCAACGTCGGTCATGTGCCCCTTGCCGGTAGCCGCCAGGCTGCCGTACAGCGTCACTTCGAAGGCCGCCGCCGAACCGTTGCGCTCAAGAAACATCTTCGCCGCCTTCTGCGGTCCCATTGTATGGCTGCTCGACGGGCCTTTACCTATTTTATAAAGCTCTTTTAATGATTTCATCGTTTTCTGTGTATTTATGGTGCGAAGATAGCTTAAAAAAACAATAAAAGCAAACGGCAGCCATGTTTTCAGTGCAATATCAAGATATGAGCATTGCTTGCCGTAGCCGCAGGTTTTTGCCATAAGATGGCAAAAAGCCCTTCAGGAACAATGCCTGGAGGGCTTTTCGCTTATGACTCGATGGCTGGCGGACGTTGCTACTTATTCCACTCTTTCAAATGTCGCGGCTTCGCCGTCGGCGTACAGGCACTTGCCCGTCCAAAAATTGTCTTCAACGACGAGCACCGTCCACGAGTAGTTGTAGTTGCCCCATGTGTAGTTCGTGCCGGGATACACGTCTTCCCAGAACATGCTTGTCGCCAAAGTCCTTGTCTCGGCGTCATACGACCATTCCTTTTGGGCGATGTAGTTCTCTTGGTTTACGTGCTCGTCCTTGCTTACGTAGAGTTTTCCGTCAGGTGCGAAATACCAGTAATGGTTGTTGTAACTCCATGTTCCTACGAAGTTCCGCGCCTCTGCGTCCAGGTCGCTGCCGTCGCCTTCGCCGTAGAATGACAGCCTTTTGTAATAATATATCTCGTAGTCGTATTCGGTATCTTCATACGGTTGCCTTACGATTAGCGAGTCCTTGTCAAGTTTAAGTACGGTGAAGTTCGGGTTGTCCCAGTAGCCGCATTTTATGCGCAGGTTGTTTCCGGAGATGCTGTAAGTTCCTTCCGCGTCTCCTTGTGATGCGTAGACGGCGTATTGGAAGTATCCGTTTTCGCCGAAAATCCATGCGGCTTCCTTGCCGTTCCTGTATCCCGGCCAAGTCCTTACAAGCCCCTCGTCGTAGCGGTAGCTCTCGGTTTTCACTTCGCCCCATTCGCCTATGATAAGGCTTTTGGCGTCTCCTTTGATGCTTCCGTTGTCTCCGTCGTCATCGCCGCATGACGAGAGCAGGCTGCCGAAGGCGATTAAAGCCATGCCTGCGAGCAGTGCCGCCTGGCTGAATGTCCTTTTTGCAAAGTCAAGTCTTTTCATTTTCATATGGTTTAGTCTGTCCGGGCGCGGCCCTTGCCCTTGATGTTGTTTTCGTATTCTGTTGCCTGACTATGGAGCCGCATGCGCTTTTGCGCGTCAAAGTCAGGTGGTTTCAGTGTGTGACAAAAGCGGAATATGGCGTGGGCAGGCGTGGTGCAGGCTTGCCTGAAAGCCTTGTTTGTTTAGCTTTTGTGCTACAAATATATTTAAAATATTGTAATGCAGACCGTGGGAAAATGTTGAATAACGTTAAAAAACACGGTCTGTCGCAGCCGGGTTTACACTTCTGTAAACATACGGTGTACATTGGCGGCGCTGGCGTTATTGAAGTGTGGCATTGCATGCAGCGCCTGTGCCCGCCCTGCAATGTTGCCGCCGGCGGCCTTGTGCAAGGTGCAAGGCCGGTCGTTAGGTGTGCTTTTGGGCGCACATTGTGGCGTCCGTGTAAACGGCTGATAGCCAGAAGGTTTTTAAAAGGCCGTCTTTTAGCCTGTAAAAGGTGCCCTTTTGGCTTGTAAAATGCGGTCTTTTGGCATGCAAAAGGTGGCCTTTTGGAAAACAGCATGCGGCGTGCCGTGCTGATTTTTGTGAAACATTTTTCTGAAAACCGATGTTTTTCGGATTGAAATATGTATATTTGCAAAACGAGGATGGCGTTCGCGCGCATCGCGCCGGGTAAAATGGCGCATGCAGGTACGCCGCAGCGTGTCATTAGGAAAGGGCGGCATGAAGTATTCAATGGTTAGGCGCTGGATGGTGTGGACGGGCCGCATAGGCCGTTGCCGGGGCTTCGGGGTGCAGTCGCCGTGGGCTTACCGCATGGTGCGCTACGTCATCAACGAGCACTGGCCGTATTACGCTTACGGTACGCTGGCGGCGCGCTTTCCCGGGCTTGGCGTTATAGAGCGGCGCGTATGCGAGCTTTGCCTGCGCCTGGCAAACCATTTGCAGCCCCGGCTGACGGCGGGCTTCGGTGTGGGGGGGGCCGCGCCTAGGTCAAGGCCGGATGCCGCCTTACGGAGCTTGTTGAGGCCGGCGGCGATGGCGCGGCGGAGGCCGGTTTCGTGGTGATTGCCCCGTGCGAGGGGTTTGAACAGGTGTTTTACGGTGCGTGCGCCGCCGCCAAGGACGGCAGCGCCGTCATGCTGCTCGACATCCGCCGCGGCAAGGCCGTGCGCAGGCTGTGGCGCAGTGTGGTGGCGGAGATGCAGGGCGTGGTGACGTTCGACCTGTATTACTGCGGCCTGGTGTTCTTCGACAAAAAACGTTTCAAACAAAACTACGTGATAAACTTTTAACCGTTTACGACTATGAAAATAACAAAGGTGTACACAAAGACAGGCGACGGCGGCACAACCAGCCTTGTCGGGGGAGTGAAGGTGAGGAAGACGAATTCGCGCATCGAGGCCTACGGCACGGTTGACGAGCTTAGCGCCGACCTCGGTCTGCTGGCCTCTTTCATGAAAGACGGGCCTGACAAGAACCTCATATACCGCATACAGCGCAACCTGTTCACCGTGTGCTCGTATCTCGCCACGGACAAGACGAAGACCCAACTCGCCCCGTCATACACGCTTGACGCCGGCGAAATAGACGTGCTTGAAAAGGAAATAGACAGCATTGTGGCCGAAATACCTCCGCAGACTGACTTCATCCTTCCCGGAGGCTCGCACGTGGCGGCCTACGCGCACGTGTGCCGCACGGTGTGCCGCAGGGCGGAGCGCAGGATATTCTTCCTTGCGGAGAGCACCGAGCTTGACCCCGAAGTGTTGCAATATATGAACAGGTTGAGTGACTATTTGTTCGTATTGGCAAGGAAATTAAACTTTATTGTAGGTGTAAGGGAAAAAACATGGCGTAAATCTTGCAAATAAGAAAAAATATATTACTTTTGCGTCCGATTAAAAAACGCTTTAAAACTATAGCTTATGTATTGGACACTTGAACTGGCTTCGAAACTCGAAGACGCGCCGTGGCCAGCCACGAAGGATGAGCTGATTGACTATGCCATCCGCTCGGGCGCGCCACTGGAAGTGCTGGAAAACCTGCAAGAGATAGAAGATGAAGGCGATGTGTACGACAGCATAGAAGACATATGGCCTGACTATCCTACAAAAGAGGACTTCCTTTTCAACGAGGACGAGTATTAAGCGGAAGGGCGCTTGGTTGAATTTTAAGAGTTAAGAATTAAGAAAATATGTCTTGTTGGCAATCGGCAAGAATGTTTTTCTTAGTTCTTAACTCTTAATTCTTTACCGCCCCTGCGCAATAAAAGCGCGAGGCGGGCGTTATATTGTCGTGCGAAGACGCATTCTTGTCATATTGTCCGTATTGCTGCTCGCCGCCTCAAGGGCTGGCGCCCAGTATGACGTGTCGTTCAGCCACTACTGGGACTTGGAGCCTTATTTCAACCCGGGTGCTGTCGGCAAGCAGCAGAAACTCAACATCGCGGCTGCATACGCTATGAGTTTTGCCGGCTTCGAGAACAATCCGAGGTCGATGTATGTGGGTGCGGACATGCCCCTTTACTTCCTGAAGAACTACCACGGAGTGGGCCTTTCGCTGCTCAACGACCAGATAGGACTCTTCACCCACCAGCGTCTGGCCGTGCAGTATGCTTATAAGCACCGCCTTTTCGGCGGCATGATAAGCGCGGGCGTGCAGCTTGGGCTGCTGAGCGAGGGCTTTGACGGCTCGAAGGTGGACGTTGAGGATTCGGGCGACCCGGCCTTGGCTACGTCAGACGTCAACGGAAGCGCCTTTGACATAGGTTTCGGCCTGTATTATTCGCGCGGCCCGTGGTATGTCGGCGTGTCGGCGCAGCACATCACTTCGCCGCTTGTCACGCTTGGCGAGACCAGTGAATTGCAGATAGACCCTACGTTTTATTTGACCGGAGGATACAATATTAAGCTTAGAAATCCGTTTCTTACAATACATCCGTCAGTGCTCGTGCGTACAGACGGAGTGGAGTGGAGGGGCGACGTTTCGGGCCGACTGGTGTACACGAACGACAAGAAGGTGTTGTACGGCGGCGTGTCTTACAGTCCTACAAACTCCGTGACGGTGCTCGTCGGCGGCAGTTTCCACGGCGTGCACATAGGCTACAGCTATGAGGTGTACACGTCGGGCATAAGCATCGGCAACGGCAGCCATGAGCTGATAATCGGCTACCAAGTGGATGTCAACATGTTCAAGAAAGGACGTAACAAACATAAAAGCGTGAGGATACTTTAATAAGATATGAAGAAAACGAATTTCATTACGGCACTCGGCCTTGTGGCCTCAATCGTGCTTACCGGCTGTTTCGGCGGACGCATGTCGTCGCTGGGGCGTGGCGGCGAGGTGGTGGGCGTCAGCGGCAAGAGCTTTACCGAGCCTACGCCTTACGGTATGACCCTCGTAAAGCGCGGTTTCCTCAAAATGGGGCTTGCGAAGGACGACAGCCTGTGGGGACGGCAGACACCCGATAAGGAAATATCAGTCGAAGGCTTCTGGATGGACGAGACCGAAGTGACAAACTCGGAGTACAAGCAGTTCGTCTTCTGGGTGCGCGATTCCATACTCCGCACACGCCTTGCCGACCCGGCTTACGGCGGTGACGAGACTTATATGATAACCGAAGACAAGAACGGTGACCCCGTAACGCCCCACCTGAACTGGAAGAAAGCTTTGCCGCGCAAGCCGAACGAGGACGAGCTGCGCGCCATAGAGAGCCTTTATGTCACAAATCCGGTGACGGGGGAGAAGATGCTTGACGCTTCGCAGATGAACTACCGTTATGAGGTTTATGACTATACGGCGGCCGCATTGAGGCGCAACAGGCTTGACCCGGCCATGCGCAACCTCAACACCGACGTGCAGGTGAATCCTGACGAGGTTGTGATGATTTCAAAGGACACGGCCTACATCGACGACGAAGGCCGCATCGTGAGGCAGACGATTGACCGTCCGTTGAGCGGCCCGTGGGACTTCCTGAACACATATATCGTGAACATATATCCCGACACAACGTGTTGGGTTAACGATTTTGTAAACTCCGACAACGAGGTCTACATGCGCCAGTATTTCAGCAATCCCGCTTACAACGACTATCCCGTGGTGGGCGTAACTTGGGAACAGGCCAACGCGTTCTGCGCCTGGCGCACTGACTACCTGTTGAAAGGCCTCGGCGGCGAGGCGAGGTACATCCAGCGGTACCGTCTTCCGACCGAAGCCGAGTGGGAATACGCCGCCCGTGGAAAGGACGGAACGGAGTTCCCGTGGGAACAGGTTGACGTTAAGAGCGAAGACGGATGCTTTTTCGCCAACTTCAAACCCGACCGCGGCAACTATACCGAGGATGGAAACCTTATAACGAGCCGTGTAGGCTTGTTCTCGTCGAACACCAACGGACTGTATGACATGGCCGGAAACGTGGCCGAGTGGACAAGCACGACATATACGGAGGCCGGCATCGACGCTATGAACGACCTTAACCCGGAGCTTCGTTATAACGCAGCCAAGGAAGACCCGTACCGCTTGAAGAAGAAGAGTGTGCGCGGAGGGTCGTGGAAAGACCCTGAGTCTTACATACGTTCAGCCTGGCGCACATGGGAATATCAGAACCAGCCGCGCTGCTACATAGGCTTCCGCTGCGTACGTAGTCTGGCAAACACAACGAGTACGAAACAAAAAGGGAAAAAGAAATAACAATGACCGAATACAGTAAATATAACGTCATCTACCGCCTTCAGCGGTGGTTAGACAGCGTTCCGGGACAGACATTCCTGAACTACGCTTACAGTTGGGGTGCTTCCATAGTCATTCTTGGCACATTGTTCAAGCTGACGCACATGCCGGGAGCCAACCTGATGCTTTACATCGGCATGGGAACGGAGGTCATAGTGTTCTTCATTTCGGCATTCGACCGCCCGTTCGACAAGACCGCAATAGGCAAGGACTTGCCGACACATGTCACCGACAGCGATGTTGAGGATGAAGACGTGCCGGCTGACGAAGCGTTTACGGAGGAACAACCCGTAACAGCCGGAGCGGCGGTTCCTCCCGGAATGGTGGCTTATGTTGGCCCCGTTGCAGGGCAACCTGCTTCTGCTGAAGGTCAGGTTGCGGCGACAGGTACTGCTGAAGAAGGCGTGTTGCCTTCCGGCCAGCCGGTTGTTGCCGGTCAGGCAGTGCCCGGATGGGTGGCTGCGCAGCAGCAGGTGTCTCCCGAAATGGAAGAAGCCACGTCCAATTATGTTGACGAACTTAAGAAGCTTACCGAGACATTGGCGAAGGTTTCAGAGCAGAGCGCACGCCTGACACGTGATTCTGAAGAGATGGAGAACCTCAACCGCACCCTCACCGGCATCTGCAAGGTGTATGAGATGCAGCTGAAAGGCGCAAGTTCGCAAATCGGAACGATAGACGAAATCAACGAACAGTCGCGCCGTATGGCTTCGCAGATAGAACAGCTTAACAAGATATACGCCCGTATGATTGAGGCGATGACCGTAAATATGCGTGCAACCGCAACCAATGGGGGCAACACTGAAGTGTAATAAGGCATGGCAATAAAGAAAAGACCGGTATCTCCGCGCCAGAAGATGATAAACCTCATGTATGTCGTCTTGATGGCGATGCTTGCGCTCAATGTGTCGACGGAAGTGCTTGAAGGCTTTTCCCTTGTGGAGGAAAGCCTGCACCGCACTACCACTAATTCGGCATCGGAGAACGCGGCCATATACGGTGACTTCGAGGCACAGATGAAGGCAAACCCGCAGAAAGTCAAAGTGTGGTTTGACAAGGCCACCGCCGTGAAGCGCATGAGCGACTCTCTGTACAACTTCGCGCAGGAACTCAAGGTGGCAATCGTGAAGGAGGCCGACGGGGAAGACGGTGACGTATTCAATATAGAACGCAAAGACGACCTTGAGGCTGCCAACCAAGTGATGCTCGCTCCTGGCAAGGGACAGGGCAAAAAGCTGTTCGACGCCATCAACTCCTTCCGTGAGCGCATCCTGACGATGGTTGCCGACGAGCGGCAGAAGGCCATAATATCGAGCAACCTGACGACAACGCTACCCAAGAACGCCAAGACCATGGGGAAGAACTGGCAGGAATACATGTTCGAGGACATGCCTGTGGCCGCCGCCGTGACATTGCTTACAAAGCTTCAGAGCGACATCCGCTATGCTGAGGGTGAGGTGTTGCATACCCTTGTGGCCAATATCGATATGAAAGACATACGTGTCAACAAGCTGAGTGCTTTCGTAATACCCAACGCACAGACCATTGTGCGCGGCGACAAGTTCTCGGCGCAAATCGTGATGGCGGCAGTTGACACGACGCAAAAGCCGCAGATATTCATAGGCGGACGGCAGATGAACCTGCGCGACAATACTTATGAAGTGGTGACAAGCCGCACGGGAGACTTCAACCTGACAGGCTATATCACCATGCAGAACGGCAATGGTGAGACCATACGCCGCGACTTCTCCCAGAAATACACCGTTGTAGACCCGAGCGCAACCGTCTCCGCAGACCTTATGAACGTGCTTTACGCCGGATATAACAATCCTGTCAGCATAAGCATTCCCGGTGTTCCGCTTACCAAGGTGTCGGCTACCATGAGCGGAGGAACGCTCCAGCCGGTATCTCCGGGCAGGTATATTGCGCGTCCGTCAGCCGTAGGGCAGGATGTTACAATTAATGTTTTGTCTCTGCAAACCGGCACGGCACGGCAGGTGGGTCAGTTCACTTTCAAGGTGCGCAAGCTGCCCGATCCGACACCATACATCGAAATCGGCGACAACCGTTTCCGCACAGGAGGTCTTGCCAAGGCGTCGCTTATGTCGGCAAAGGGCATAAAGGCCGCGATAGATGACGGTCTGTTGGACATCCCCTTCGATGTCCTGAGTTTCGAAGCGGTATTTTATGACAACATGGGCAACGCCGTTCCGATGGTGTCGAACGGCGACTCTTTCACGCAGCGCCAGCGTGAGACTTTCCGCCGCCTTGCACGCAACAAGCGCTTCTACATAACGCGCATAACCGCCGTAGGTCCTGACGGCATACGCCGAACGTTGCCCGCGTCGATGGAGATAATCGTCAAGTAAGTTAAGAATTAAGAGTTAAGAATTAAGAAAATATGGCCAAATTCTTGTTCCCGCAAACTATATGGCATCTTGAAAAGCCGTGCCGTGTATTGTCACTGCGCGCCTTTTCCGCAGTCCTTCTATTGCTTTTGTTCGCTGCCGACGCTGTAAACGCGCAGCCTACGGCGCGCCGTCGCGAACAGCAGCGCCGCAAAGCGCAGAGTGCGCAGACGCTTACCACCCGTGCGCAGATTTCCTATCCCGTGTCGGCAAAAATGTCAGAGGACGTTGTATGGCGGCGCGACATTTACCGTGAGATACTGCTTCAGGAGGATGCCAACGCCGCATTGTATTACCCCGTCGAGCCGGCAGGGTCGCAGATGAACCTGTTTACCTACCTTTTCAAGCTGATGATGAGCAATACGGTGAAGGCTTACGAATACCGCCTCGACGGCAACGAGGTGTTTACAGATTCCGCACAGGTCGACCGGAAGGCATTTATCGACAATTACCATATCTATTATGAGCGTACAAACCGTGGCCTGACGATTAATGACAGCGACATTCCGTCGGCCGAGGTAAAGTCGTATTACATAAAGGAGAGTGCCTATTACGACCAGGCTTCGGCTACTTTCCACGTCAAGCCAATTGCTCTTTGTCCCGTATTGTGGCGCACTGACGACTTTGGCGACGGCGAACAGAAGTATCCGCTGTTCTGGGTTTTATATGATGACGTGGCCCCTTATCTTGCCAAGCAGGTGGTGATGACGAGCGACTTGAACAATGCGGCTACCATGAGCATGGACGATTACTTCACGCGCAACATCTACAAGGGTAAGATTTACAAGACAAACAACATGCTCGGGCGGACACTCGCCCAGTATTGCCCCAACGACTCCGCCATAGCCAAGGAGCAGCGGCGCATCGAGGACGAGCTGGCCGCATTTGAGAAAAACATCTGGGGCGACCAGGCGCGTAAGGATTCGCTCGACAGCATAGCCAAACTTGACGTCAAGGACAAGAAGGCCAAGAAGACCAAGCGCAACCGCCGCGCGTCCACTTCGGTGCGTAAGCGCAGCTCGTCAAGCAGGTCTTCAGGCTCGCAGCCGGCCGCACGCGTTACGGTACGCCGTCAGAGACATTGATTTAACCCATAATTCACAAATCTCATTTCATAGTCGGCTGCGCTGTTGTGCGGCTTTCAATGCACAGCCGGTAATGAATGTTGGATTATGAATTGTGAATTTGCCATTATGAATTTATAAAATCTTTAACCATTAAAATCCAATTGCATGAGAAAGTTCTTAGCTGTCGCCGCGTTGGTTGCGGCTTTGTTTTCCGCCGTTCCGGCTGACGCACAGTTCAAGTTCGGCTTGAAAGGCGGTTTGAATATCACAGACATGTCGTTCAACAGCGACGTTTTCGAGTCGTCTAACCGCACAGGGTTCTTCATCGGCCCTACTGTAAAGTTCTCATTGCCTCTCGTCGGCTTGGGCGTTGACGCATCCGCGCTTTACGACCAGCGTGAGGCCAAGGTCAAGGGTGTTGGCAAGAAGATAAAGCAGCAGGCCGTCAACATTCCAATAAACCTGCGTTACGACATCGGCTTGGGCAGTCTTGCTGCCATATACCTGGCAGCCGGTCCGCAGTTCGGCTTCAATGTCGGGGACAAGCATGAGACCATTGTAGACAATGTGTCGTCGTGGAAGTTCAACACTTCAAACTTCAGTGTCAACCTTGGTGCTGGTGTAATGTTGCTCAGCCACTTGCAGGTAGGCTTCAACTACAACATCGCTTGCGGCAAGACCGGTGAAGTGTCATTCTTGCAAACGGCAGGCGACATTGCCGAGGGTGTTTACCGCGGGCGTGCAAACACTTGGCAGGTTTCAGCCGCTTACTACTTCTAAGCGTATGTAGGCGGTATTGACGTGCCGTCAAGAAAAAGGGAGGCTCCGTACATCGGAGCCTCCCTTTTTCTTTTGCCAACGCCCGGACTCCGCTTGGCAGGCTGTTGTCGGAAACCGTATATGCCGCATTTCAGCTTCCAAAAGATGGCATATTGGAGAGTAAAAGGCCACCTTTTGGAAGCTGAAATGCGGCCTTTCGCAAAGCACCTGTCGATGCCCTGTCTGTCGCAGACTTCTGCCCGAATGTACGGAAACATCTTTTTGCCTGGCTCGGATATGTGTACTGGAAGCCTGGCTTGATGTCCGGCGATATGCCATGGGCCTTTTCTGGCAGTCTTGGCAGGTGCTTGATTTTTTTTGATTAATTATGGGATTAAGCACCGTTTTAAGTCCGATTTTAAGTTATTTTTATGTGGGGGGTAATTTTGCGGCAGAAATTTTGATTTTTTATGAAAAACCTTGTACCTGACACTGGTTAAAATTCTAATGAATGTCCGCAAAGCTCCAATTCGTTAGCGGTTAAAGTAGTTGAAATAGTCAACGCTCTCTGCTGCCGCTAATTAGTTAAAGACATTTGCCTCGCAAATTCATGCGTATTTGACAATGTTGGGATGATTGTGGATATTTCTAAAAGTGTTTATAAGTTGGTACGCGGCGCCTGGAGCCATGACTTCGTTTGACGGACCGGATGCTTGTAAGGCAAGGTACGTGATATGCTGACAAAAAGAGATTACACTAACCTTAGTAACTTTACTTTAATTTTTTTAGTATTTAATATTATGAACAAGAAAATTTTTCTTAACGCTATTCTTTGCGGAGCCATGCTGATGCCCGCAGGTGCGGTGTTGGTTTCATGTGGCGACGACAATGACGACCTGAAGTCGCAGATAGCAGTCTTGCAGACAGCTGTAGAAGACTTGAAGAAGCAGTTGGGCAACGCCCTGACAACAGGTGCCAGCATAACTAACGCCGAACAGGACGAAACCGGCAAGTGGACGCTTACGCTTAGCAACGGTTCGCAGATAGTTATCGGCAGCAGCCTTACGGGGGGAGCGGACGTTTCGGTGATAGTGACAGACACGGAGGCCATCATTACGGTTAACGGAGCGGAATACAAGATACCGCTCGGCTCTGCGGTCAGTTCTTTGGTGTACAGCCCCGAAACGGTTGACGGTACGGTTCAGCTGGGCAACGATGGCGTAACGGTCAGCTTCCTGCCGCGTCCGGAGATGTCGTCAATCGACGGCGCGGAGTTCTCAATCGCCGAGTCACACAAGCTTACGCGAGCAAAGGACGGCGAGCAGTTTAAGGTCTCTGGTGATGCGACGCTTGAAGGCGGCTTCATCAAAGTGCGTATAATAGGGTTGGAGGTAGAGCCTGGAGGCGATTATGCGGTGTCGTTGCAGATGAACTACAGGGGTAGCGTAATCGGTTCAAACTTCTTCAACATCCATGTCTCCGACGACTTCTCGTTCAAGGTCGAAGACCTTGTTACGCCAACGTTCGGTGCCGGCGTGACCGATGCGAAAGAGGTGGGCGATGGCTTCTGGCAGGCTACGCTGCCTGCGGACGCAGACTTCCTCGGCACGTTCAACTTCAAGGATTTTGTTTCGCTTGACGGAATAGACAATGTCGTATATGTATTGGGCAAGCAGGAGTATCAGAATTCCAATGTGAACGGCCGTTACGACTTCTTGTCGGGCTGCCTTGCCGAAGACGGGACATGGACTATGACTGGCCGGCCGGGCACCAACTGCAACGCGGGTGAAGGTGACGCCAATCCCGACGGCATGTTGGTTTACCTGAAATCGAACGAGGTAATCAAGGCGAAGGTCTATTGGAAGGTAGTTGACCCACTGGCAGGCGCCGACTTCATGGGCGCGCTGGCAGGTGTTTGCGGCGGACACCTTGAGTATGGCGACCCGTCAATCAGTGCGCCTATAATCCTCGAAGCAGGCAAGAACAGCATCAATCTGGCCGAAATACTGCTTGGCGGCAAGTTCTCGACAATGCACGACGGCGGCCAGATTGTAGAGGCGTTGAAGGGCTATTCAGCCGAGTTCGACGGCGGCACGGTAATCTACGCATCAGGAACCAGCCTTGTTGTTGACGGAGACTTCAAGAACAAGTACGCCAAGTTTTCCAACGGCCTGAACTGGTACAACATCCAGACCAGCATCGCCGCATCACAGAGGCAGAACTGGGCGTCATATGGTGAGTTTACAGACGCTGACAAGCAGAAGTACAACGGCGAAATCATAGGCGGATGGGACGGCCTGACCGCGGAGGACATGGCGGCCAAGGGCTTGTCGGTAACCAATGACGGGTTCTTTGAAACGACTTCCGCTTATGAAGGTTGGGCCTTGCGTGTAGGCGTTGGGCTTGAGTTCCAGTATGATTACGGCGTTATTCCAATCAGTGACGGCGTGCTCGCATATATATGGTTCAACCGCCGCCAGTGTCCTGAAGGCGTTGCCGACCCTGCCGCAAGATAAGGCGGAGCGGTGAGAAGCTATGCCTGGGAAGGTGCGGTGCCCATGCGCAGCCGCGTGTGCGGACATGCCTTCCCGTAACATACTTGTTTCTAACAGAATAAAGTTATTAACCAATCATTAATCATGAAGAATACTGGCATATATGGAAAGGGACGTGACGCGGCCTTGCTGTTTAGGACGATGCTGCTTGCCGTAATGGGATTTTTCGCGGTGTTGCCGGCAATGGCGCAGGTGCGCACGGTTCAAGGGATTGTGACCGGCGATGACGGCGAACCCGTAATCGGTGCCACGGTAAGGGTGAAGGGTGACGAGAGCCACGGCACTATAACCGACATTGACGGAAAGTTCAGCATAAAGGCGCAGGCGGACGACAAGATAATGGTGTCTTATATCGGTTGCAAGGATGTGGAAATATCAGCCTCCAAGAGTCCGCTTTCAATAACCTTGCATGAAGACAACGATGTGCTTGACGAGGTTGTTGTCGTAGGTTACGGCACGCAGAAGAAGGCGACGCTGACCGGTGCCGTCTCGGCAGTGAACAACAAGGAAATTTCCGTAACAAAAAACGAGAACGTTGTAAACATGCTTACCGGCAAGATTCCCGGCCTGCGCATTTCACAGCGCAGCTCGCAGCCGGGCGAATTTGACAACGCCATCGACATACGTGGTATGGGAACACCGCTGATTGTCGTTGACGGAATACCGCGCGACCAGGCTTACTTTTCGCGTATGGATGCCAATGAAATAGAAAGCGTGTCAGTGTTGAAGGACGCGTCTGCGGCCATCTACGGTGTGCGCGCGGCAAACGGTGTGATATTGGTGACGACGAAGAAAGGCGGTTCGGAAGGCGGAAAGATGGACATAACGTTCTCCGCCAATTACGGATGGCAGCAGTTCCTGTACGTGCCGGAGACAGCCAGCGCAGTGGATCACATGCTGCTGATGAACGAGAAACGCTACAACAGCTTTGACGGGAACTATCCAATACGCACCACTCCCGCTTACACATGGGAGGAGATGATGGAGTATGCCACAGGCCGCAAGAAAGGAACCAACTGGTCGGACGGGCTGTTTGACAACAATGTTCCCCAGCAGCAGTACAATCTTAGTGTTGACGGAGGCTCTGACCGTATCTCGTACTTCTTCAATATCGGTTACCAGAAGCAGGAAGGTTCTTACAAGAGCGGCTCGCTGAACTACGACCGCTGGAATTTCCGCAGCAATGTCGAGGCGAAGATAACCAAACGGCTGACTGCCACCGTGCAGTTGAGCGGTTATATGGATGAGAAAAACCAGCCGTTCACCGACATCTGGACAGTTTACAAGAAAGCTTGGACATACCGCCCGACATCGCAGGCGTGGATTGACGGGGATCACAGCTTGCCTGGGTTTGACGACCAGATGCTTGAGGCAGACAATCCTGTCGCTACGACTGACAGCCGCTTTACAGGCTACCGTCAGGAAAAGCGTTATAACTTCAACGGTTCGTTGGCCTTGACTTACGAAATACCTGGCATCAAGGGCTTGAATGCTAAGGCTTTCTACAGCTACGATTACTATACGACCAACAATACCGAAAACCAGCGCACTTACTATCTGTACAGCAAAAACCCTGACGGAACGTTGCAGAGGTATGTCCGCAACAGCGACGCGCATCTGCGCCGCAGCACAGACCCGAGGTACAGTACGGTGATGCAGCTCTCGCTTAATTATGCCAACCGTTTCGGCGACCACAACGTAAGCGGAATGTTGCTGTTTGAGGAGCAGTATGAGAACTGGGACAATTTCTATGCACAACGCGTCATGCTGCTTGACGGCGATTACCTTATTTATGGTGAGGATGCCGAGCAGATAGGCTCGATGTCGGGTGCGGGCGACAAGGTGCGCCAGGCTCTTGTGGGTAGGTTCAACTATGATTACAAAGGCCGTTACATGGTTGACTTTTCTTTCCGCTACGACGGTTCGTCAAGTTTCCCTAAGAATTCGCGCTGGGGTTTCTTCCCCGCCGTTTCTGTAGGATGGCGCATCAGCGAAGAGCCTTTTATGAAACAGCTCGTCCCTTTCATGGACAACTTGAAGCTACGCGCTTCATGGGGCCAGATGGGTGACGATGCCGGGGCGAGCACGTATCCACAGACCGTAGTTGCATACGAAATCAACAAGGACAAGGTAGGATATTTTTACAACGGCGTGTTCATGTCAGGTGTGTCGGCAACGTCAATCCCTAACCCCAACCTTACATGGTACACGGCCACTACGTACAACCTCGGACTTGACTTTGACCTTTGGAACCAGAAACTTAGCGGTACGTTCGAACTCTTTATGCGCAAGCGCGACGGTCTACTGGCTACGTCGTCAGTGGTAGTGCCCGGCACGGTGGGAGCCTCAATGCCGCAGGAAAACATGAACAGTGACGAGACGTTTGGATGGGAAATAAGCCTCGGCCACCGCAATAAGGTGGCAGGTGTCACCTATTGGGTCAACGGGCAAATCTCGGCAACAAAGAACCGCTGGGACAAACACAACGACAGCCGGGCCGGCAACTCGATGGAGAATTGGTACCGTCAGGACGTGTCCGGACGAAACAAGGACATCTGGTTCGCATACGAGGAAGGCGGACGCTTCCACAATTGGAACGACATAAGGTATCATAACACGACCGGGGCCAACTTCGGACAGAACACTTTGCCGGGTGATTATTGGTATGAGGATTGGAACGGCGACGGTGTTGTGAACGACAACGACCGTCATCCGGTTGCGACTTACAACCTTCCGGTGTTCAATTACGGTATAACGCTTGGTGCGGAGTGGAAAGGCATTGACCTGTCTATGAACTGGCAAGGTTCGGCTGGCGTCTATCAGTCTTACGATGAGGTGTTCACCGAGGTCGGCCCGTTCAATGGGGGCGCGGCGTTGGATATGTATAAAGACCGTTGGCATACTGAAAATGTTACGGACGACCCGTGGAATCCGGCTACGAAATGGATTGAGGGATATTATCCTGCCACAGGACACAGCTTCAACATAGGTACGACCGGCATAAAGAACACGTCGTATATCCGCTTGAAGACGTTGGAAATAGGTTATTCGTTGCCTAAGGTTTGGCTTGCCAAGGTAGGCATAAAGGATCTGCGAGTATATTTCAACGCCTACAACCTGCTGACGTTCAGTGGTCTCAAGAACATGGACCCGGAGCGTCCAGGGCGCCAAGGCGGCTCCAACAGCGGAACCTCAAGCGGTATCCTGTATTACAACTATCCGGTAAATCGTTCATTCAACATAGGTGCAACTATAAAATTCTGACGTGAGATGAAAAATTTGAAAGCTATATGTATGGCGGCGGCATTGGGACTGACTGTGGCTTCCTGTCATGACTTGGATTTGGAGCCGAAAGGTCTGATTTATGAAAATGTCCTATTCCAGTCCGAAAGTGGAGTCCAAAAGTATTTCGCCCTGCTTTATCAGGATTGCCCTATCGAAGATTTCAATTATAAGCAGAACGGCAACGCCAAAGGATATGCCACCGTCAACCAGGACGGTTGGCATACCGGCAACAAGTGGGAGGCTCAGAAAGGTAGCCCTGCCGCTGCGGCTGCCGAGGCTACGGGGCGCGACCCTTCTTACGGCGACGGCTGGGGATATTGGCCGTATGATCGCATCCGAGACATCAACAACTTCATCCAGAACTTTCCCCTGTATAAGGACTATTACACGGAGGACAGGTATAACGAAATACTGGGTGAGGCCTATTTCCTGCGTGCATATTACTATTTCGGATTGGTAAAGCGTTACGGTGGAGTACCCATTGTGAAGACAGTGTTGGATCCTACGGCTCCGCTGGAAGAGCTGCAACAGCCTCGCGACACGGAGTATGACTGCTGGAAGTTTATCCATGACGACCTCAAGTTCGCGATGGAGAACTGCACGTCTGACAAGACCCAGTTGAACCGGGCTAACCGTTACGCCGCAGCGGCGTTGATGTCGCGTGCCATGTTGTACGCTGCGTGCAGCGCAAAGTACGGTTCTTATCCGGCCGTTACCGGCCCGGCCGTATCTGCCGGACTGATGAGCGTGCCTCAAGACAAGGCGGAAGAGTTCTTCCAGTATGCTTACGATGCCTGCAAGTTCATCCATGACGCAGGTTATCAGCTGCATAATGGCAGCGACAAGGAGCAGGGCTATCTCGAGGTGTTCCTCACAAGCACGGAGGAAGACATCATGATAAAGGAGTACGGGCCGAATACTACAACGCCGGCAAACACCAGCCTGTTCCACTGCTGGGACGACATGGTTTTGCCTAAGGGAGAGGGTCTTGCCCAGACCGTAGGCTGCGCGTTGCAGCCCGTTTGGGAACTTATCAAGCTGTACGAGATGCCGGCTATCACTGATGCCGACGGCAAGCCTGTGCGCTTCGACCGTATAGAGGACATCTGGGACACTGACGAGATGGAACCGCGCTGCCGCGCCAATTTCTTCTTCCCCGGCATGACTGACAATGTTTCAGGGCAGGTCATCGACATCCAAGGCGGCGTGTATACGTCTTATCCCGGTACTGCCGCCGACGGCACTGCAGAAGTCGGGAACAGTGTGAACGACTATACGGAGAAATACCGCATACAGGCGCAGCAGCCGGGAACCACCCAGAACATCAACGGCGTTGACACGAAGGTGAACGGACGCTACGGAATGTCCATGGGTACTGGCGACGAAGGCTATGTTTACACCGGAGCGGTCATCCGCAAGTATGTTAACTACAACGGTGCTGTTGGCGACCGCAAGATGTTTGGCAGCACGCAGGCTTGGAAGGTGTTCAGGTATGGCGAAGTGTTGCTTAACTGGGCCGAAGCCGCTTACGAGCTGGGGCTTATCAAGAATGATGCCGACTTAAAGGCCGAGGCGTTCGACCATGTCAATGAAATCCGAGAGCGTGCAGGGGCGCACAGGCATGAGATGGTAGCTAATCCTGCCGATGTCGGCACCGGGCTTTACGGCATTCCCGTCGACGAGAACCTGCAATACATCCGCGACGAGCGTGCCCGCGAATTGTGTTTCGAGAACCTGCGCCTCTTCGACCTGCGCCGCTGGAGGGTAGCCGACATGATGTTCAAGGATGGTGTGTTCACACATTGCATACAGCCTTACTATGTAATGGACGAGGGCAAGTACATCTTCCTGAATGAAGTGACGAAGGAAAGCCGCAAGGTTTCTTTTGAAAAACGCTGGTATTACGAGCAAATCCCGGGCGGTGAAATAAACAAGAACCCAAAACTTGTACGCAATGACGGTTATTAATTTCATGATAAAAGACTAATAGTTGATTAAGAAATGAAAAAGTGTATATTTAATTTGTTGGCGGCGATGGCTGTCTTGCTTGTGCATTCATGTATGGAGGTTGACAACTTCGACGCTCCGTCAGCGCACTTCACAGGCCGCATAATAGACAAGACCACCGGCGAGAACATCTTGGCCGACCAGGCGGAGTGCCGTGTGCGCATATACGAGAAAAGCTACAGCCTGAACCCTACTCCGCAGGACATCCCCGTGAAGCAGGACGGCACGTTCAACAACACAAAGCTGTTCAACGGCACATACGATGTTATAGCCGAGGGTGCCTGGTGGCCTATCGACACTGTCCGCGTGCCCATTGGCGGAACTGTTGTGAGGGATTTCGAGGTTACTCCTTACCTGACTCTGTTTGACCTAAAGGTAGAACTGACCGACAACAACGACTCCTTGGCCATCTCATGCCGCATGGACGCTCCGATAAAGGAGGGTCTGCCAGAGATAATGGAGATACGTCCTTACTTGAGTCTGAACCAGTTTTGCGGCGCGGGCAATGCCATAAGCTACTATTTCAACATGGGAGAAGGCGGCGACCGCACGATTGCAGACAAGTATGCGAAGAAAATCAACAAGCAGTGGGACAGAATCCCGAAGCTTGAAGACGGCAAGAGCGAGGTATATAACTTCAAGGTTGACGTAAAGCATGGCTACACGTACTTTGTCCGTGTGGGTGCTAAGGTAAAGGACAATCTTGAGAAGCACAACTATACTGAAATAGTTAAGGTGGAAGTCCCACAATGATATGTCGTTATTATTAAATCTTGTGCAGGGGATGCGCCGGCATGGCGCGTCTTCCTGCAAACCACTGAAAAATCGATAAAATGAGAAAAATATATGTTTTGGCGCTGTGCCTGCTGTCGCTGTCCCTCATGGGCTGCGGCGATGACAACAGCGGTTACATTCCGCCGGCTCTCGACGAGAGGCCCGGCGATGAGCCTGACGAACCCGGCGATGATGTGGTTTACAACAAGCCGGAGTTTACTCCGCATGTGGAAGGCGAGCCGTATGACACCTACCGCGGACTTGTAATGGCCGGTTATCAGGGCTGGTTCGGTGCGCCGGGCGACGGATGTTCGCATGGCGACCAGTGGTATCATTATCAGGAAAACGGCATGTTCGAGCCTGGAGTGCTGCGCAACTCGATAGATTTCTGGCCGGACATGTCGGAATACGATAAGCAGTACGAAACCGACAACTTCTATTATCCCGACGGAAAGAAGGCCACTGTGTACAGCGCGTATGACAAGTCGAGCGTGCTGCTCCATTTCAAGTGGATGAAGGATTACGGCCTTGACGGCGTGTTCATGCAGCGTTTCATAGGGGAGGTGATTGACAATCCTGCCGGCAAAGACCATTTTGACAAGGTGTTGGCATCGGCTATGGAAGGGTCTGACACTTATCAGCGCGCCATCTGCGTTATGTACGACCTCGGCGGATACACTCCGGAGCGCAAACGGAAAGTGCTTTACGACGCGCAGGACATCTACGACAAGTATGCTTCCACGCGCAAGTACTACCTGCACGAGGACGGCAAGCCCATGCTTGCCCTATGGGGCGTCGGCTTCAAGGCTTCGGAGCGCGGCTATACCAACTCCGACATTCAGGAACTTGTGGATGCGCTTAAGGGCATGGGATACAGCATAATGCTTGGCGTTACGACCTATTGGCGCGCCGGTGGCGGCGATACCGACGCTTCCGACCTTGCCAACCTGCACGCTCTTGTCAAGAGCGCCAATGTCATCATGCCGTGGTTTGTCGGCCGTTACGACCGCACGGGCTATCCAAACTTCCATTCGCTGATTGAGCAGGATGTGGCATGGTGCAGGGAGAACGGCGTTGAATATGCTCCGCTGTGCCATCCCGGTTCTTCCGACCGCAATATGCACCCCGACAATACTGTTGTGCCGCGCGAGGGCGGAGGCTTCTACTGGGACCAGATTTACCAGTGCGTGAAGTCGGGAGCGCAGATGCTTTACATCGCCATGTTCGACGAGATTGACGAGGGTACGGCCATATACAAGTGCCTTAATACAAGCGACGTTCCCGGCAACGAGCCTCCTACTGACTATTATGTAGTGTTCCAGGACGGCGGTTACCGCCTTAGCGCAAACATGGTCGAGGGGCTTACCGGCAGCGACTGGTGCAAGAAGGCGAGCGAGCTTGACGTGGTGTTCCAGGGCATCGAGGACGGGCTGCCTACCGATCATTACCTCTGGTTGACGGGGCAGGCAAGGAAGATGCTGCATGGTGAAATACCGTTGAGCAAGACCCTGCCCGTGCGCGAATAATTGCCGGTTTGGTGGAAGGCCGTCAACCGCCTTGCAAAAGACCATGAATTGCGAGGTGAAAGGCCGTCTTTTACACTGCAAAAGACGGCCTTTTGCAACTTGCTTGATGTCAGGCGGTTACGTGCCTCGCCGCAAGGCGGATGCAGGGCGGTGTCATAATGCCTGGCGGTAAGGCGGATAATGTTACGTGGATGGTGCCATGGCATACCGTTGCAGTCTGCATGCAGGAGGATGCTTGCAGGTTAAATACTGTGTTGATAGGTTAAAAACCCAATATGTTGCAGCTGTCTTTTTGGCCGTTCCGCTTTTTAGCCTTAACTTTGTGCCACCAATACACATATCCGCAAAAGCCTTGCAGGCAGAGTGTCGCTTTACATGTAGGCGCACATGCTTGCAAGACTGTCACCACACTTACAATCAATACACTTTCCGGGCGTGCCATGCCATGCTTCCATGCGTGGCTGTTCGCCGTAGCCAAAGCCGTCAGTGGCATTGGTGCGGCGGCGTTGCAGGCATCTCCGGGTTGGCTTGTTGTTAAACTAATACCTTAATATTGATTATGGCAAAGTTCGTAAACGTTGTTTCGTTGAAATCTGTGGTGATGGTCGCGGCGGCTCTGATGCTGCTGCATGGCGGTGGGGCCTGCGCCTCTTCCGGTGTGGTTGGACATAGCATCAAGACCGTATATCCTGCAAAGGACTGGGTCGTTTCAGATTATGTCGTCACCGACTACGGAGCTAAGGCTCAGCCCGGCTTCGACAACCGCGAGGCCTTCCAGTCGGCCATTGACGCAGCCTGGCGTGCAGGCGGCGGTGTAGTGTACGTCCCTGTGGGCAACTACGAGTTCCGCAGCACGCAGACCGGCCGCAAGCAGGTGCGCGTGCGCCACGGCAAGGACGAGGAACAGAAGTATTACAGTTATGAATACGTGCTGCGCCTGCCTGCCGGTGTGCAGCTGCGCGGCGACTGGGCTGACCCTGAACGGCACGGCGGCAAGGTGAGGGGCACCATACTTGAGGTGCGCGTCGGCAAGGACGCGCCCAACTATGACGGCAAGGTTGAGAGCTGGTGGAACGACCCCCAGGCAGGCAACGCCCTGCGCACGACTTACACCAGCATTGCCGACCGCTTCATAGAGATGTCGGCCGGCACCGGCGTGCGCAACCTTTCCATATGGTATCCCGAACAGGATGCAGGCGACGTGCGGCCTTATCCGTGGACGTTATTCCAGGAGGGAGGCGACTGCGCCACTGTTGAGAACGTCACGCTTGTCAACTCTTACAACGGCTTTTATTCCGCTCCGAGCGAGCTTCACTACCTTCTCAACAGCTACATCACGGCTCTTAGCACCGGCGTTGAGGTTCATGTATGCACCGACATAGGGCGCATCGAGAACGTGAAAATCAGTCCCCGTTACTGGGCGGAGTCCGGTTTGCCCGGTGCTCCGTCATTAGGCAAGGTCAAGGCGTACACCAAGGCCAACGGCACTGGCTACCGCATGCACCGCTCCGACTGGGAATACGTGTCTTATCTCGACATCAGCGGCTATGGCACCGGCATGTGGATTGGTCGCGAGCCGGGCTATTCGGACACGCCGAACGCCCAGTTCTACGGCATACACATTGACGACTGCGTGAACGGTCTATATGTCGAGGGGGTCAATCCCTACGGACTTCTCATATCAAACTCGTCGTTCGGTGCCGGTGCCGGCGGCAACGCGGTATATTTCTACAAGGATTTCAACACGTCGGTGCAGTTCAACGGCGTCAGCTTCACAGGCCCGGTGGTGAGCGACGGCAGCGGAGGTGTTGTCTCGTTCGAGAACTGCAACTTCTCCGGTTACCGCGGTCATGCCCTCCGTATGAACGGCGGCAACGCCCTGCTTACGCAGTGCAGCTTCGCTACCTCGGACCGGCACGTTTATCTTGGAGCTGAAACCGGCGCACTGAAGGCCGTCAACTCCGGATACAAACGCAAGTTGAGGGTTACTGACGAGAGCCGTTCGGCCGATGTGGACATTGTCACCGGCGACGAGTATGACATCAAGCCTATGCCGGCCGACATCAAGACTGATATCGACGTGCGTCCGCGCCCGTCGTCGGATGTCGTCATCCGCGCCTCGCTGCCTTGCGCTACGGGCTACAACAACGATGTGCCGGCTGTTGACGTGTCGTCACGGTTGCAGTCGTTGCTCGACGACGTGAAGCGTGCCGGCGGCGGAACGCTTTACCTTCCGGCAGGGCGTTACCTCGTTGATCGGCCCATACGTGTGCCGTCGGGTGTCGAGCTGCGCGGCAGTTGGGACGTTCAACACCACACGCAGAGCGGCGGCACGGCCATATTCACCAATTATGACGGAGGAGAGAAGGGCGAAAAAGGAGCGTCGCTGATACAGCTTGAAGAGGGCGCGGGCCTTAACGGGCTGAACATCGCACAGCTGAACATCGCTTCGGGAGGCTTCACAAAGGAAAATCCGCGCCGCACTCCGTTCCTCATCCAGGGGCAAGGCCCGAAGGTGTATGTGGTAAACGTAACCGTGGCGATGGGCGACAAGGGCTTAGACCTTGCGTCTTACAACACCAGCGGCCACTATGTTGACTATTTTGCAGGCGTGCTGCTGCGTGCCGGAATATGGGTAGGCGGCGGAGCGGAAGGCGGCTTCATCCGCAACATGCAGTTCAATCCGCACTACGGTTCGCGCCTGCCGCGCGGCGGCCAGGGCTATCCCGACCTATCGATGACGCGCTTCGTGCAGTCCAACTGCAGCGCGTTGAAGTTTGCGGACGTGAAGAACCAGACCATATTCAACAACTTTGTGTACGGCTCAATCTACGGCATCCATTTCCTGAAAGACGCCGTCACGGGCAACTATCCGGGGCAAATGACGGTCATCGGGCACGGTTCCGACGGCTGCACGTTCTCGCTGTTTGTCGAGGATGCGGACAAGAACACCAGGATAACCGCCATCAACTCGGAGCTTGTAAACACCCACATCAAGGAGCAGCCCGTGCGCTCATACGTGCTGATGGGCGGCGAGCCGGGCACTGGCAAGGTGCATCCCGACGCACAGCTGACGCTGTACAACAGCGCGTTCTGGGGCAGTCCGGTAGTAGGCTCGATTGTTAATAATGGAACGCTGCGCCTGCAACAGGGCAACTTTGCCAGCTGCGGAGCGCCCGGGATAGACGTCCGCGGCGGCCAGGCTCATGTCTATACGACATACTTCGCCCGTCCGATGCCCGTCAAGGCGCAGCCGTCCGATGCGACATACGCCCGTCTGCACGCTGGCGGCAGCCTCATAGAGCTTACCAACAACTATTACGTTTCGCCCCTGCGGCCTGTCAGCGACGGGCCTGGCAAAGTGCAGGGGAGCGACGTGGGGCGGAAACCCGGACGCGCAACGGCCTCAGTTGACAGTCAGAATAATTTACATTAGTTTTCCGCAAAACAGCTTCCGGCAGTGTCGTTTTTGGCTGACGGAATGTCTGAAAACGGCGGAAAGACAGCCTACTCATGGCTGAAAAAGAAGGCAAAAGCGGTCAAAACCATGTGTTTTGGCCGCTTTTCAGTTTGCCGTTGATGGCCTTTCGTCCTGCAAAACACGGCCTTTTACGTTGCAAAAGGTTACCTTTTGCAACGTAAAAGGCGGCAAACGAAAACATGAAAAATTGTGATTTGATGTAACGTATTGTGCCTCAAATGCTTACGTTTGTCGTCTGAAAACGGCCTTGTTCCCGTCAAACGGCGTGCCGCTGTTCACCGGCGGCCTTCTGGAAGCGTCAACGTTCCGTCGTTTAAGAAAACTTAACGTGGCATGACTGGCTGTCATGCCACGTTAAAGATGTGACTGTTTGTCAGCATAGCGGTTTTTTCACACATATATTTTGGCTGTCTCGTTTTTTCGCTTTAACTTTGACGCTCCAACGGAAATACTACGGATAAAGGATATGCAAGATTTCGTCCACCTTCACGTACATACTTATTACAGCATACTCGACGGACAGGCCAGCGTAAAGAAGCTCGTTGACAAGGCCATTGCCGACGGCATGCGGGGCATGGCTGTGACCGACCACGGCAACATGTTCGCCATAAAGGAGTTTTTCAATTATTGCAAGAAGAAGAACGGCGAGCTGAAAGAGCAGGGCAAACCGGAGTTCAAGCCTATTCTCGGCTGCGAGATGTACGTGGCCCGACACTCGAAGGAGGACAAGGTGAAAGAGCAGGGCGACCAGGGCGGTTACCACCTTATCGTGTTGGCGAAGAACTACAAGGGATACAAGAATCTTATCAAGTTGGTTAGCCGCGCGTGGGTTGACGGCTTCTACATGCGTCCCCGTACCGACCGCGCCGACCTTGAGGCATACCACGAGGGGCTGATAGTCTGCTCGGCGTGCATAGCCGGCGAGGTGCCGGCAAAAATCCTCAAAGGCGACATGGAGGGGGCCGAGGAGGCCGTGGAGTGGTACAAGCGCGTGTTTGGCGACGACTATTACCTCGAGCTTCAGCGCCATCAGGTGAAAGACCCGCATATCCGCGCCAACCGGGAGACATATCCATTGCAGCAGAAGGCGAACAAAGTGCTGATGAAGCTGGCCGCCAAGTATGGCGTCAAATTGGTATGTACCAACGACTGCCACTTCGTAGACGAGGAGAACGCCGAGGCTCACGACCGCCTCTTGTGCTTGTCCACAAACAAGGATTTGGACGACCCCAACCGTATGCTTTACTCCAAACAGGAGTGGTTTAAGACGCGCGAGGAGATGAACGAGGTTTTTGCCGACGTGCCTGAAGCGCTCGCAAACACGTGCGAAGTGCTTGACAAAGTGGAGACGTACAGCATCGACCACGCCCCCATAATGCCGTTTTTCCCCATTCCGGAGGAGTTCGGCACGGAGGAGGAATACCGCCAACGGTTCACCGAGGAGCAGCTTTATGACGAGTTCACGCAGGACGAGAACGGCAACGTTGTGCTGTCGCGTGAGGAAGGGGAGAAGAAAATCAAGAAGCTCGGAGGTTACGACAAGATATACCGGATAAAGTTCGAGGCCGACTATCTGGCCAAGCTCGCATACGAAGGAGCTAAGAAACTGTATGGCGACCCGCTGACAGAAGAGGTGGCGGAGCGCATAAAGTTCGAGCTTTACATAATGAAGACGATGGGTTTCCCGGGCTACTTCCTCATCGTGCAGGACTTCATCAACTCCGCGCGCGACCAGCTCGGGGTGATGGTCGGGCCGGGACGTGGCAGCGCGGCAGGCTCTGTCGTGGCCTACTGTCTTGGCATAACGAAGATTGACCCGATAAAATACGACCTGCTGTTCGAGCGTTTCCTCAACCCCGACCGTATCTCGCTGCCTGATATCGATACCGACTTCGACGACGACGGGCGCGGAAAGGTGCTCGACTGGGTGACCGAAAAGTACGGCGCCGACAAGGTGGCGCACATCATTACATACGGCACAATGGCTACGAAACTGGCCATCAAGGACGTGGCGCGTGTGGAAAAACTGCCCCTGGAGGAGTCGAACCGCCTGTGCAAGGCCATACCCGACCGTCTGCCCGACGGCCTGAAGATGAACCTTACCAATGCAATCAAATGTGTGCCGGAGCTGCGCGAGGCCGAGGCTTCTGCCGACCCGCGCATGCGTGAGACCATAGAGTATGCCAAGATGCTTGAAGGCAACGTGCGCAACACCGGCATACACGCTTGCGGAACCATCATCTGCCGCGACCCTATCAGCGACTGGGTGCCCGTTTCGACGGCCGACGACAAGGAGACCGGCCACAAGCTGCTCTGCACGCAGTATGAAGGCAGCGTGATTGAGGAGACCGGACTTATCAAGATGGACTTCCTCGGCCTGAAGACTTTGTCCATCCTGAAAGAGGCGGTGGAGAACATACGACTTACTACGGGCAAGGTAATCGACCTTGACAACATACCGATTGACGACCCGGAGACGTACCAGCTGTACAGCGAAGGCCGCACGATAGGCACGTTCCAGTTTGAGTCGTCGGGCATGCAGAAGTACCTCCGCGAACTGCATCCTACCGTATTCGAGGACCTTATAGCCATGAACGCCCTCTACAGGCCCGGTCCTATGGACTATATTCCGCAGTTCATCGAGCGCAAGCGCGACCCGTCGAAGATAACGTATGACATACCTTGCATGGAGAAATACCTCAAGGACACATACGGAATAACCGTCTATCAGGAGCAAGTCATGCTCCTAAGCCGCCAGCTGGCAGGCTTTACGCGAGGCCAGAGCGACACTCTGCGCAAGGCGATGGGTAAGAAGCAGATAGAGAAGATGAACCACCTGGAGGGCCTTTTCTATGAAGGCGGCGAGAAGAACGGCTACAAGCACGAGGTGCTTCACAAGATATGGGAGGACTGGAAGAAGTTTGCCAGCTACGCGTTCAACAAGAGTCACGCTACGTGTTACTCTTGGGTGGCCTACCAGACGGCTTACCTCAAGGCGCATTACCCTGCCGAATACATGGCCGCCAACATGAGCCGCAACGTCACAAACATAAACGAAATAACCAAGCTCATGGACGAATGCAAGGCCATGGGCATAAAGACGCTCGGCCCTGACGTAAACGAGAGCCGCCAGAAGTTCAGCGTGAACAGGCAGGGAGCTATCCGTTTCGGCCTTGCCGCCATAAAAGGCATGGGTACGGCAGCCGCCGAAGCCATAATAGACGAACGTGAGAAGAATGGCCCGTACAAGGATATCTTCGACCTGGTGCAGCGTGTCAACCTGACAGCCTGCAACCGAAAATGTTTCGAGAGCCTTGCACTGAGCGGCGGTTTTGACAGTTTCAAGATAAAGAGAGAGGACTATTTCGGCAAAAACGCCAAAGGAGACGCCTTCCTTGACACGCTCATACGTTACGGACAGCTGTACCAACAGGAGAAGAACACGGCGCAAAACTCGCTATTCGGAGGCATGGACGATGTTGACATCGCCACTCCGCCGATACCTGACAGCGAGCCGTGGAGCAGCATAGAGAAGCTCAACCGCGAGCGAGACCTCGTAGGTATCTACCTGTCGGCGCATCCGTTGGACGATTACGAGGTAATACTGAAAAACATGTGTAACACCCATTGCGCAGAGCTTGCCGACAAGATAGAGCTTCAGAAGAAGCAGGAAGTTCTGCTTGGGGGCATAGTAACAATGGTGAGAAGCAAGTTTACGAAGACCGGCAAGCCGTGCGGCTTTGTCACAATCGAGGACTTTGAAGGTTCTGGCGAGCTGGCTTTCTTCGGCGAAGAGTGGGGAAAGTGGAAAGGAATGCTCGTCGAAGGCTGCACGGTATTGGTGAAGGCGCAGTTCGTACAGCGTTTCCGCGGCAGCGACATGATGGAGATGCGCGTCACGGACATACAGTATTTGCAGACCGTGAAGGACCAAAAGATAGAAAGGCTGACAATTACTGTAAACGCAGACAAGATTGACGATACTGTCGTTACAGACCTTGTCTCGGTGATAAACGACAGTCCCGGCAACACGCAGCTTTATTTCCAGGTGTACGACGGAGCGTCAAACCGCCCGTTCGGGCTTCGCAGCAAGCATGGGAAAGTTGACCTAAGCCGCGAGCTTATGGCGTTTATCAAGGAGAACGAAGCGCTGGGGTACAAGATAAATTAATTAAGAATTAAGAGTTGAGAATTAAGAAATACTTGACAAAGAGGCACATGATGATGCCGATTTTCTTAATTTTTAACACTTAACTCTTAACTGTTTCCTGGCACGCTGTTTGTTGGCTGGATATTGAAAGACAATATTTTATTAACGTAAAAGATAGAAACAATGGAAGTAAAGATTACTACAGAGAACTTTGAGAGTCTGAAAACAGGCGACAAGCCGTTGGTAGTTGACTTTTGGGCAACATGGTGTGGGCCTTGCAGGGCCATCGCGCCAATTATAGAAGAACTGGCAAACGAGTATGACGGCAAGCTTGTCGTAGGCAAGTGCGATGTCGAAGAGAACGACGACATTGCCATGGAATATGGCATACGCAGCATTCCCACCATACTGTTTTTCAAGAACGGCGAGATTGTAGACAGGTTCGTTGGTGCAACAACGAAGGCAAACCTGCAAAAGAAGTTCGACGCGCTGCTGTAAAAACGGTGCGTACAATTAAACGCCAGTCCCCGGATGCTTGCTTGAAGCGTCCGGGGACTGGCTGTTTTTGTATGTCTTTCGCGTTCCGTAAAGTACGGAGACGTGCGCTACTGTCATTTCACCTGTACTACGAGATACTTGCTCGTGCTCCAGAAAAGTTGGGGGTTGGTGATGTTGAGCACGTATTGTCCTTGTGCGTCGCGTTCGAGATTGTAGCTGCTTGAGGGGTGCATTGTAAGCAGTGTGGCCGACTTCGAGTACAGCTTTATTGCCTTGAGGGAACGTATGTCGACTTTTGTGAAGTAGTCTTTGTTGAAGTTCCCCTGAAGCACTTTGCCTTTTACGAGGATGTTCTGTTCCTTAAGCTCCTTTTTTGTGCCGAACACATACCATGCCGTGTTCAGCTGCTTGTCCTGCGTGTTGATGGTGTTGGCCTTTTTGGCGTTGTCGTCTTGCAGTATGTCGACGTTCTTGCTGAGCGTGTTTGTGGTGTTCTGCAACTCTTCGATGTGTATGTCCTTGGCCTCAAGCTGCGCGTAGAGGTCTTTTATCTGGTTGTCTTTGTCCTCCAGCTGCTTGGTCAGGTTGTCGATTGTTTTTTGCAGTTGCTCGCTCTTTATTGTGCCGTTCTTCACCTGGCTGCGTAGTTTCGCTATGAGTTCCCGGTTCTCGGCCATGCGCTGTTGTATGAACTGTATGTTCTCGCGGATTTGCTGTTGCCGGCTTGCTCCTTCGCCGTTGCGTGCCACGCTTACACGGTTTTCGGCCTCGTTGATGAGGCGGAAGCCTTCTTCAACTTCATTCAGGATGCCCATCATGTCGTTGATTTCATTGTCCCTTTGTTCTATCACTCTTTGCAAGGAGTCCTTCTGGCTGTCTTCTGATGAGCCTGACGACTTTCCGTCGCCGCATGATGCCAGTGTCAACAGGCAAAATGCAAATAAAAATACCTTTTTCATATACGTTGTTTTATTTATGTTGTCCATGTTTTCTTGATTATTGTTCCGTGCAGTTTGCATGTTTTCCTTTGTCGTTTTTCTTGTTGGAGACATGGCTTCTGCCTTCAACCACAATGACGAATTCGCCCTTCGGGGCGGTTTCTTTGAAGTGTGCTATAAGTTCGTCGAGTGTTCCGCGCACGCTCTCTTCGTGTATCTTTGATATTTCACGGCATGCGCTTGCGCGGCGGTCGCCGCCAAAGCATCCGGCAAACTGTTGCAATGTTTTCAGCACCCGGTATGGAGATTCGTAGAATATCATGGTGCGCTGCTCGTCCTTCAGTGCTTCAAGGCGAGTAGCCCGGCCTTTTTTCTGCGGCAGGAAGCCTTCGAAGCAGAAACGTTCGCACGGCAGTCCTGACGACACTATAGCCGGAACGAAGGCCGTGGCTCCCGGCAGGCACTGCACTTCAACACCCGCATTGACGGCCTCGCGCACAAGGAAGAAGCCGGGGTCGCTGATGCCAGGCGTGCCGGCGTCGCTGATCAGGGCTATTGTCGCTCCTGCCTTGAGCCGCTCTACGATGGAGGCCGACGTGCCGTGTTCGTTGAACTTGTGGTGTGACATCAGCTGGTTCTTTATGTCAAAGTGTTACAGCAGGATGCCCGATGTGCGCGTGTCTTCCGCCAGTATCAGGTCGGCCTCGCGCAGTATGCGCACCGCGCGGAGCGTCATGTCTTCAAGATTTCCCACCGGTGTGGGTACGATGTACAGCAAACCCATGTCAAACTAATGTGTAGGCTGCGGCCTGCCGTGGCGTAGACGCCGCTTTCAAGCGGGCCGCTTTCACTTATCTTTGCAAATATATGCAAATAAAACACTACGGCAAAAAATCGGCGTATTTCTTTGCAATTTTTAAAACGTCTTTGTAATTTTGTGCCGAAATGGTCAACAATATGTCAGGCGAAGCACACCGCCCTGGAAGAATTGAAGTAGTGTGCGGCTCGATGTTTTCGGGCAAGACGGAAGAACTTATAAGGCGGCTGAAGCGCGCCGAGTTTGCAAGGCAGAAGGTGGAGATATTCAAACCGGCCATCGACACGCGTTATTCCGACGTCGAAGTGGTGAGCCACGACCGCCACTCGATACCCAGCACGCCGGTGGAAACGTCGTCGTCGATACTCCTTCTGTCGTCAGACATCGAGGTGGTGGGCATCGATGAGGCTCAGTTTTTCGACGAAGGGCTGGTCTCCGTGTGCAACGAACTTGCCAACCGGGGCGTGCGTGTCATTGTGGCCGGGCTTGACATGGACTTCAAGGGCGTGCCGTTCGGCCCCATTCCGGCGCTCTGTGCCATAGCCGACGAGGTTACGAAGGTACATGCCATCTGCGTGAGATGCGGCGCTCTGGCATACGTAAGCCACCGGCTCGTGGCCAACGACAAGCGGGTGATGCTCGGAGAACAGAGCGAATACGAGCCGCTTTGCCGCGAATGTTACCGCAAGGCGGTAGAGGAGGAAAGGGCAAAAGGCTGAAGCCGCCGGGCCGTAGGCGGGAGGCTGCCGTGCAAAACGTGGTCTTTCGCATTGCAAAAGGCCGTCTTTTACACACCGAAAGGCCACCTTTTACAAAGCAAAAGACGGCCTTTTGTGCAGTGATATATAATACGTTGATTTACAATGGGTTATGAATGCAAGAAGAAACGGTGGCGGATGCGCCTGCGATATGTCGCCTACAACCTCATAACCGTACAACCTTATAACCCCCAAACCGCAAAATATCATAACCGTACAACCGCAAAACCCCATAACCAGATAACCGTAAAACCCCATAACAAATGATAATCGAGGAAAAAATAACATTCGACAGGTTTATCCGCTGGTCGTTGACAGCCCTGGTGGTGATAGTAGTCCTGCTGTTGATGAATTATCTTAGCAGCGTGCTCCTGCCGTTTTTCGTGGCGTGGCTGCTGGCCTACCTGGTATATCCGGTGGTGAAGTTCGTGCAATACAGGCTGCACGTGCCTACGCGCGTGCTCTCGATAATAGTCTCGCTCGTGTTCCTCGTTGCCGTCATCGGCGGCGTGTTCTACCTCATAATACCGCCGATGATAGCGCAGTTCGACAAGTTCGGCGACGTTCTTTCCAACTATCTGCATGAAAAGACGCACATAGCCAACTTCCCTGTAGCCATACAGCAGTGGATAGAGGAGAACAAGAACGGAATAAAGGACTTCTTCACGCAGGAGGACGTGGCCGCCGCGGTGAGGAACGCCATGCCCAAAGTGTTCTCCATGATAGGGCAGACGGCAAGCGTGCTAATCAGCGTCGTGGCCTCGCTCATCACCCTGCTGTACCTTTTCTTCATTCTGCTTGACTATGAGAAGCTGGCCTCAGGCTTCATCAAGATATTCCCGAAAAAGAGCCGCCCCTTCTGGCATGAGCTGATAGGCGACGTGGAGCGCGAGATGAACAACTATATCCGAGGTCAGAGCCTCGTGGCATTGTGCATCGGAGTGCTGTTCTGCATAGGCTTCACCATCATCGACTTCCCCATGGCGATAGGCCTCGGCATCCTCATAGGAATATTGAGCCTCATACCCTACGTACACGGCCTGGCCTTCATCCCGATGCTGTTCCTCTCGCTGCTCAAGGCCGCCGACACGGGTCAGAACTTCTGGGTGATATTCGCTTCGGCCACGGCGGTGTTCATAGTGGTGCAGGCCATCACCGACATGGTGCTCACCCCGAAGATAATGGGCAAGGCCATGAGCCTCAATCCGGCGGTAATCCTACTCTCCCTGTCGGTATGGGGCGCACTGCTCGGCTTCATCGGGCTTATCATAGCACTGCCGCTCACAACCCTCATCATAGCCTATTACCAGCGTTACGTAACCAAGGAAAACGTTTCTCCGGCACCTCCGGCAGACAGTAATACGGGTTCCGCCGCCCCCGTAAATGCCGGAATTGCGCAGGAAAACAGCCTAAAAGTTGAAAAAACGGGCGAATAATTTGGCCGTATCGCAGAAAAAGCGTACCTTTGCACACGCTTTACGGAACAATGACGTATGGCAAGATCCGTTAGCTCAGCTGGTAGAGCACAACACTTTTAATGTTGGGGTCTTGGGTTCGAGCCCCAAACGGATCACTTATTAAGCCATTGAAAATCAGGCGGTTATCTTTAAACGGATGACTGCCTGTTTTGTTTTTATACGCTGTTTTTCCCGCTAAAGTTAAACCATGAGTTAAACCAAGAGTTAAACCAAAATGGAATGAGCGAAACAGTGAAAGCCGTATGCTACAAATGTAAAACTCTTGCGAATGGCGAAAAACCGTTGATGATACGTATATGCAAAGACGGCAGGAAAAAGTATGTAAGTCTTGGTATATCTATAAAGGAAGAACTGTGGGATTTCAGGAATAATGCACCCAAGCCACAATGCCCCAACCGTGAAAGAATATGTATTGTCATAAATGAGAAAATTTGCGAAATACAGAAGGCGGTGCTGGATAAGAAGATAGCCGGAAAAGATTTTACTGCAACTACATTGATTGAAACCACAAAATCAAAACACAACAAGAAAAAGACTGTCGGTGAGTATTTCTTGTCATACATTACAAACTTGAAAAAAGAAGGTAGGGTAAGGTATGCAGGGATGTTTAAGGTTTCGTATTTTTCCTTCATCAAATTCAATGGACATCTTGACATGGCGTTTTCTGACATAGACGCGACATGGCTTAAGAAATATGAAACGTGGGCAAAGAAAAATGGTTTGTCTGTAAATACTATAAGTACACGTGTGAGACATTTAAGGGCAATATTCAATTTGGCCATAACCGAACAAGCCATTAAGAATGATTGCTATCCTTTTCGCGCTTATAAAGTATCAAAGCTGAACAAGCAAACAATTAAGAGGGCTATAAGCAAGGATGATGTATTAAGGATTATGCAATATCAAGGAAAGTCGGCAATGGAACGTTTAGCAGTTGATGTCTTCGCGTTTTCATACCTTACAGCCGGGATTAACTTTATAGACATTGCAAAACTGAAACGTACCAACATTATTGAAGGGCACGTAGTGTATTACCGGAACAAAACAAAGAAGCTGATAAACATACCTCTACAACCCCAAGCAATGGCTATAATCAATAAATACAAAAACGAGAATTCTGAATACTTATTCCCGATATTGACTTCATACCACAAAACAGAAATACAAGTCGCGAACAGGTTACATAAAGTATTGGCTAAGCTCAACAAGCACTTAAAAGAAATAGGTCTGGTATTAAACCTTTCCATGCCTCTCACGACCTATGTTGCAAGACATTCATACGCAACAGTACTGAAACGGGCCGGTGTCTCAACATCCATTATAAGTGAATCTTTAGGACACAGTTCTGAACGTATAACCCAAATCTATCTTGACAGTTTTAATAATGAACAAATAGACGAAGCAATGAGCCATCTGCTTTAATATGTTTTTATGATGCAGCATTCATGGGCGACAATAGCCTTAAACAAAGTCGGCATTAATAAGTACACAGTCCACGCAGCCCTCAACCATGTGGACGAATCGATGAGGGTGACAGACATTTACATAGAGCGCAACTTCGTTAACGAGAACAAGGCCAACGCAAAGGTCGTAAAATATGTGTTCAGAGGATAAAAAGCGATATTATTACAGTTTCAAATGTCCTATGCAAGACATGGCGTAACTGCCTGATATTCAGCAAATGTCCATTCTTCTTATGTGGGACATTTAAGTGGACATTTAAGGTCTTGGCCAATTGCTTCAACGTCTAATGGTTGTTTGGTAAATGTCCTATATATGTTATTGCACACCTACAATTAGAATTGCGATAAATAACTGTTTCTTAATTGATAAAAATTCCTTTGTTTTTGGGTATATATTGTTTGCTAAATAAATAGCAGTAGACATTTTGTAATTTAAACAAGCGTATTTATTTACATGATTTTTTGTTCAATAAGAGATTAATGTTCATGTAATATCTTTATAAGAAAAACAATAGTTGTCATGCAAACATAAGCCCTTTAGAAACATATAATCTTTTTACATACACTACTTGAAAAGAATGAACATATTCCATTGTTTTATAGAATACGCCAAAATGACATAAGGTCAAAAATGGCAGTGAAAAA
>ERZ780076.108-NODE-108-length-47022-cov-7.159900_pt1 | contig 47022 bp, 55 predicted proteins | sample MGYA00511022_ERZ780076 | MGnify/ENA primary metagenome ERZ780076 (study PRJEB29588, sample SAMEA2148733) | human gut metagenome | biome: human gut; feature: human-associated habitat; material: faeces | place: Denmark | collected 2008/2010 ... | reverse complement strand
TTTTACTCTTTTACCTTTTTACTCTTTTACCTTTTTACTCTTTTACCTTTTTACTCTTTTACCTTTTTACTCTTTTACCTTTTTACTCTTTTACCTTTTTACTTTTTTACTTTTTTACCTTTTCTCACCTTCTCACCTTTCCACCGTTACTTTTACAGTTTTGAGTGCCTTGCTGTCCGACGTTCCGCCGTACAGTATTTCGTACTCGCCGCTGACGGGGCGGACGGTGTTCGACTGTGTGTCAAACCAGTTGAATGCCTCGCCGTCGAGTTTGAACGCCACATCTTTTGTCTCGCCTTTTTTCAGCGTTACGCGGCGGAAGGCGCGGAGGGTTTTCACCGGTCCTTCCTTGTCAGACGGGCGGCGCAGGTACACTTGCACAACCTCGTCGCCGTCACGGTCGCCCGTATTGGTTACGGGAACTGTCAGCGTGCAGCCCTCTTCGGCGTTGATTGCGGCTGACGATACGGTCGCGTCGCCGTATGCGAACGTCGTGTGGCTAAGTCCGTGGCCGAAGCGGTTCGCCGGTCATGTAGCGGTATGTGCGTCCTTTCATGGAGTAGTCTTCGAAGCCCGGTAGCTGCTTGGTGCTCTTGTAGAATGTAATTGGCAGTCGTCCGGCAGGGTTGTATTCGCCGAAAAGCACAGAGGCAACGGCCTCTCCTCCGGCCTGTCCCGGATACCATGCCTGTACTATTGCGTCGCACATGGCTGCCTCGCGGGTCAGCGCTATGGCCGAGCCTGAGAAGTTGACGAACACTATTTTCTTGCCAGTTTTCTTCAGTTCGGTCAGCAGTCGTGTCTGCACTTCGGGCAGTTCTATCCACTCGCGGTCGCCTCCGCGGAAGCCGGGCACCTTGATAGGCATCTCCTCTCCCTCAAGTCCGGGCGTTATTCCGCCGGCGAAGATTATGACATCGGCGTCTTTCACCTTGTTGACGCTCTGTTGTATGTCGAGCGGAACTTCGCGTCCGAAGTCGAAGTTGAGCGTTGCGCAGTCGCCTTCGCTTGCCCTGAAGTCCACCTTGATGTCATATTTCTTGCCGGCTTCCACCTTCATTGCGTAGGCCCTGTTGTTCTTTGTGTTCAGCGCTTCGGCCACTTCCTTGCCGTTGATGTGCAGGTGTACCTTGCCCTGTGTCTGGAAGCTGAACACCACTTCCTCGCTCTTTTTCGGTGTGAACGATGTTTCATATTCGGCGTAGAAGCCTCCCAGCTGCACTCCCGGGGCGAATACGATGGCTCCGGCGGTGGTGAAGCGGAACGGGTCAGACACATGTGTAACTACGTCAGGCTTGCCTTCGGGGTCGAGCATATTCCAGTATGAAGCCCTGAAGCCGCGTTTGCCGTCAGCCTCGCAGTCGGCGAAGAGGCTTTGCAGAGCTACCGACGACGTGTAGTCGCATCCGTATTCGTATGTCAGCTTGTCTGCCGGCACCCTTTTCTGCAATCCCTGCAGCAGTGTGACGGTGTGCGATGGGAAGCCGTTGTAGTTGCCCCATTGCATCACGCTGTCGTTGGCGTTAGGCCCTATGAGCGCTATTTTCAGTCCCGTTTCGGGCAGTGGCAGCAGTCCTCCGTTGTTCTGCAGCAGCACGATGCTTTGTTGAGCCATGCGCAGTGCCAGGTCGCGGTGCTCCTTGCTGTCCACAACGCTGTACGGTATTTTGCGCCAGGGCACATCCTCGTCGAACTCTCCAAGCTCGATGCGCGCCTTCATCAGGCGTGTAACGGCGGTGTCAAGGCGGCTCTCGCTTATAAGTTTTTCGTTTACGGCATCCACGAGCGAGCGGTAGCTTTCGCCGCACTCAAGGTCGGTTCCGCTCGCCACAGCCTTGGCCGAGGCGTGTGCCGAGTCAGGTTCGGTGTAGTGATGCCCTTTGGTGTAGAAGTCGGATATCGCCCAGCAGTCAGACACCACGATGCCTTTGAAGCCCCATTCGTCGCGCAGGATTTGCTGTAACAGTCGGTTGCTGCCGCAGCACGGCTCGCCTTCGTAGCGGTTGTAGGCGCACATCACCTCTTTTACTCCGGCGTCCTGCACTACGGTCTTGAATGCCGGCAGGTATGTTTCCCAAAGGTCGCGCGGGTCAATGTCCTCGGCGTTGAACACATGCCTGTTCCATTCCGGCCCGGAATGTACGGCGAAGTGCTTTGCGCATGCGTGCAGCTTGTTGTACTTGCTGTCCTTGGGGTCTTGCAGCCCGTTGACCACGCTTACGCCCATGCGGGCCGTGAGGTAGGGGTCTTCGCCGTAGGTTTCCTGTCCGCGTCCCCAGCGTGGGTCGCGGAAGATGTTGATGTTTGGCGTCCAGAACGTAAGGCCCTGGTAAATCTTGGCTTTGCCCTGCTTGGCAAACTCGTTGTTCTTGGCCCTCGCCTCGTCGCTTACGGCGGTGAACACGTCTTGCACCAGGCTGTCGTTCCACGATGCGGCCATGCCTATGCACTGCGGAAACACCGTAGCCAGACCGGCGCGCCCTACGCCGTGCAGAGCCTCGTTCCACCAGTTGTAGCCCTTGATGCCGAGGCGTTCAACGGGTGGGGAGTCGTATTGCATGAGCGATACTTTCTCTTCCAACGTAAGTCTGCCCACAAGGTCGGCCGCACGTTCGTCAGCCGGCAGGTCGGTGTCTTGGTATGGCATGTTGTTGCCACATGACAGGGTGAGCATGGCGCAGCCTGCCATCAAGAATTTGTTAAGTAGGTTTTTCATTGTTTCAGATTTTATCTTTAGTGATACTTCGATGCGCTAAGGAAGGCCGTCAGCGTCTTACGCTGTTGCAGACCATGCGTGTATGTGCAGCCGGCGGCTGTGCAAATATAATGGTTTAATTTGATTTTACGTTGCGGAATGCGCTTTTTATTGTATCAAATCCGTTAACTTTTTACGCCCGGCGTTACGCGCTGGCAGTCAGCGTGTTATGCTTCCGGGTGGGCGGCGAGTGCGCCACCGACCAGGTGCTTTACAACCTGAAGAACCGCGGCGTGGAGTACGACCTCATTCCGTGGTGCGCAAGCCGCCGCATGCCCGTAATGGCGTACACTCCGCTGGGCGAGGGGAGGCTAAGGGACGACAGTACGCTTGCCTGCATAGCCCGACGCCACGGCGCAACGCCAGTGCAGGTGATGCTGGCGTGGGTGATGCGCGGCGGCAACGTGGTGGCCATACCCAAGGCAAGCAGCGTGGCGCACGTAGAGGAAAACGCAAAGAGCCTTGGCCTTACGCTTGCCGAAGACGAGCTGCGCCGCATCGATGCGGCCTTTCCTCCGCCGTCGGGCAAAGTCCCTTTGGCCGGATGGTAGGAGGCGGGGACGGCTTTGGGCGGTTCATTTTTTTGTAAATTCAAAATAAAAGTTCGTTTTATTCTCTTTTATTTTGCATTTAGTCCGGCTTGTGCTATATTTGCACTTAGATAAGCTGGGCTCGGAATATTGCAGGCAAGATTGCTTTCCTGGCATTGGCGTGTCTTTTTATTGTAAACCAAAACGCCCGACACTATGAAATACAAACTGTTGGTTCTCGACGTAGACGGGACATTGCTGAATAACGAGATGGAAATCAGCAAGCGCACGCTTTCCGCTTTGCTGAAGGTGCAACACATGGGAGTGCACATCGTGCTCGCTTCGGGCAGGCCCACATCGGGTTTGCTGCCGTTGGCAAAGACGCTTGAGTTGGGCAACTTCGGCGGCTTCATACTGTCTTACAACGGCTGTCAGGTAATACGGGCCGATACGGGCGAGGTGATGTTTGAACGCCGCATCAACCCGGAACAAATACCGTACTTGGAGAAGAAGTCGCGCAAGAACGGATTTTCAATATTCACCTACCACGACGAATACATACTCACGGATAATGCCGACAACGTGCATATCCGCAGGGAGGCATGGCTGAACCACCTGAAGATAATGGAAGAGCCTGAATTTTCAATCGCCATAGACTTCGCCCCGTGCAAGTGCGTCTTGGTAAGCGACGACTACGAGGCGCTGCGCGGACTGGAAAGCCACTGGAAGCGGCGGCTTGCCGGCGTGCTTGACGTGTTCCCCTCGGAGCCGTATTTCCTTGAGGTGGTGCCGTTCGGTATAGACAAGGCCAACACCTTGGGAGTGCTGATGGAACAGTTGGGCGTCAAGAGCGAGGAAGTAATAGCCATCGGCGACGGCGTGGCCGACGTTACCATGCTGCAACTGGCCGGCAAGAGCGTGGCTATGGGCCATGCGCAGGACTCCGTAAAGATGTGCGCCGACTATGTGACAGGCTCAAACGAGGAGGACGGCGTTGCGCAGGCTGTTGAGAAATTTGTCCTCTCGGAAGTTCACGCATCGGAAATACCACTTGATCTTCTCAACGCGCAGGCCACGCACGCCCTGATGGGCAACCTCGGCATACAGTACACATACGCCTCGCCCGACCGCATAGAGGCGACCATGCCTGTTGACGAACGCACGCGCCAGCCTTTCGGCATACTGCACGGCGGAGCTACGCTGGCTCTGGCCGAGACCGTGGCCGGGCTTGGCTCGATGATTACCTGTCAGCCCGACGAGATAGTTGTGGGCATGCAGGTGAGCGGCAACCACGTATCGTCGGCGCACGAGGGTGACACGGTGCGCGCCGTAGGCACGGTAGTTCACCGCGGACGTTCCTCCCATGTGTGGAACGTTGACGTGTTCACATCTACCAACAAGCTCGTGTCGAGTGTCCGTGTGGTGAACAGCATACTGAAAAAGAGGTGACGGTTTTTAGGCGGTTTTGCCGTTCCAAATCCTTATTAATCACTCAAATATGCATTTTCCTGTCGTTATGTCGTGAAAAATTAGTAAGTTTGCAACTCGTAAAAAGTAAGCTCACAAGAAAACAAACATAAAATGGGAAAAATCATACTTACCGGCGACCGCCCAACGGGACGTCTGCATTTGGGACACTATGTGGGGTCGCTGCGTCGTCGCGTGGAACTTCAGAACGAGGGCGACTTTGACCGTATGTTCGTATTCATAGCCGACGTGCAGGCGCTGACGGACAACGCGGACAACCCGGAAAAGATACGCCAGAACATTATCGAGGTGGCTCTCGACTACCTTTCGGCAGGGCTTGACCCCCAGAAGGTGACGCTCTTTGTGCAGTCGATGATACCCGAACTGGCCGAACTGACGGTGTATTACATGAACCTCGTGACAGTTTCGCGCCTTCAGCGCAATCCTACGGTGAAGACGGAAATACAGATGCGCAACTTCGAGACGAGCATACCGGTTGGATTCTTCACCTATCCCATAAGCCAGGCTGCAGACATTACGGCCTTCAAGGCTACCACGGTGCCTGCCGGGGAAGACCAGGAGCCGATGCTCGAGCAGACGCGTGAGATAGTGAAGCGGTTTAACTACATATATGGAGACGTGCTGGTAGAGCCGCAAATCATGCTGCCGACAAACTCGGTGTGCTGCCGTTTGCCGGGAACTGACGGCAAGGCGAAGATGAGCAAGAGCCTCGGTAACTGCATATACTTGTCGGACCCGTCGAAGGAAATGCAGCAGAAGGTCAAGAGCATGTACACCGACCCCGGCCATCTGCGCGTGGAAGACCCGGGAAAGGTCGAGGGCAACACAGTGTTCACTTACTTGGACGCATTCAGTACGCCCGACGACTTCGCCGAGTTTTGGCCGGAGTACAAGAACCTTGACGAACTGAAAGACCATTACCGCCGTGGAGGATTAGGCGACATGAAGTGCAAGAAGTTCCTTATCAAGGTGCTCGACCGCCAGCTTGAGCCGATACGCCAGCGTCGTCATGAGTTTGAGCAGGACATCCCCGAAGTGTACAACATACTGAAGCGCGGCTCTGAAGTGGCGCGCGAGGTGGCCGCACAGACGCTGCACGAGGTGCGCGATGCGATGAAAATAAATTATTTCGATGATCAGGAACTGATACGTCAACAGGCGGAAATGTACAAAAACAATTCATGGTTCTAATTCACAATTCATAATTCACAATTCATAATTCACAATTCACAATTCACAATTCATAATTCACAATGCTTATACTGTACAAGCCATAATTGGAAATGAATTTGGATGTGGCAATTTTAATTATGAATTATGAATTGTGAATTAAAATTACACCTTAATTATATATATAAATGGAAAATAATAACAACAAGCAGGGGCAGTTGCAGATAGAACTGCCGCAGGACGTGGCACAAGGAGAGTATGCCAATTTTGCGATAATAACCCATTCAAGTTCAGACTTCGTGCTCGACTTCGCACGCATATTGCCTGGAGTGCCCAAGGCGATGGTCAAGTCGCGCGTGATACTCGCGCCCGAGCATGCCAAGCGGTTGCTGATGGCGTTGAAAGACAACATCGTGAGGTATGAAAACGCTTTCGGGCAAATTAAGATGCCGCAACAGGAAAAGGGCACTATTGCTCCTTTCAACATAAACAAGGGTGAAGCTTGATTGAGCAACATTTTGCTTGGCAACAGCCTTCCCTTTGCTGTGTAGCAAGTTAATTTATTTTAATAAAGTCTATATTGTTTAAAAATAATAACAGTATAGACTTTTGTCGTTCTTTATAATTAGGTAGTTTGAATATTTATTCGTACCTTTGCAGCCCAAATATGGCTTGTGTCCGAGCCATGCTTAGTCGTGATAATAACAAAAATAAATATATAACTAAAAATTAACAACAATGCCTACAATTCAACAATTGGTAAGAAAAGGTAGAAAGGCGCTTGTTGACAAGAGCAAATCGCCAGCGTTGGACTCATGTCCCCAGCGTCGCGGCGTATGTGTTCGTGTTTACACAACAACCCCGAAGAAACCTAATTCGGCAATGCGTAAAGTTGCCCGTGTCCGTTTGACAAACCAGAAGGAAGTTAACTCCTACATACCGGGAGAGGGACACAACCTTCAGGAGCACTCTATCGTGCTTGTGCGTGGCGGACGTGTAAAGGACCTGCCCGGTGTTCGTTATCACATCGTTCGCGGAACTCTTGATACCGCGGGTGTGGCCAGCCGCACACAGCGCCGTTCGAAGTACGGAGCCAAGCGTCCTAAGGAAAAGAAGTAATTGGCGCTTTGACAGGCGTGAAATAAGGACACAACAGACATTTACAAACGTTTTGCTGGAGATTTGTTATAAAGGTTGAGTAAGTGTTTCCAGAGGGAACCGCTGAAGAACAAGTGAACAGCCCCATGCAGAATTAATTTCAAACAAAGAAATGAGAAAAGCAAAACCAAAGAAGCGCGTGATCCTGCCGGATCCCGTTTACAACGACCAAAAGGTCTCGAAGTTCGTTAATCATCTGATGTATGACGGAAAGAAGAATACATCTTATGAGATTTTCTACAAAGCATTGGATACTGTAAAGGAGAAGATGGCCAACGAGGAGAAGTCGGCTCTCGATATATGGAAGGCCGCGCTCGACAACATCACTCCGCAGGTTGAGGTGAAGAGCCGCCGCATCGGTGGTGCTACATTCCAGGTTCCTACGGAAATCCGTCCGGACCGCAAGGAAAGCATCTCGATGAAGAACATGATCAACTTCGCACGCAAGCGCGGAGGAAAGTCAATGGCAGACAAACTGGCAGCTGAAATCATGGATGCTTACAACAGCCAGGGCGGAGCCTTCAAACGCAAAGAGGACATGCACCGTATGGCCGAGGCTAACCGTGCGTTCGCACACTTCAGGTTTTAAAACATAGTTAGGTAAAAAGAAACATGGCAAAGCAAGACTTACATTTGACCCGCAACATCGGTATCATGGCGCACATCGATGCCGGCAAGACGACGACTTCGGAGCGCATCCTGTACTATACGGGCAAGACGCACAAAATCGGCGAAGTGCATGACGGTGCTGCGACAATGGACTGGATGGCCCAGGAGCAGGAACGTGGTATAACCATCACTTCTGCTGCCACCACGTGCTATTGGCATTATGACAACAAGCAGTTCAAGATAAATCTGATTGACACTCCGGGACACGTTGACTTCACTGCGGAGGTTGAGCGTTCTTTGCGTGTACTCGACGGTGCTGTGGCCACATATTGCGCGGTGGGCGGTGTTCAGCCGCAGTCTGAAACCGTATGGCGCCAGGCTGACAAGTACAATGTTCCACGTCTCGGATATGTGAACAAGATGGACCGTTCGGGTGCGGACTATTATGATGTGCTCCGCCAGATGAAGGAAGTGCTTGGCGCAAATCCTGTTTCTCTCGTGATACCTATCGGCAGCGAGGAGACTTTCAAGGGTCTTGTCGACCTTATCAAGATGAAGGCTATATATTGGCATGACGAGACCCAGGGTGCGGAGTTTGAAATTGACGACATCCCGGCTGACCTTAAGGACGAGGCTGAGGAATGGAGAGGCAAACTGCTTGAGAGTGCCGCTGAATTTGACGAGGCTCTCATGGAGAAATACTTTGACGATCCTAACTCTATAACCGAAGAGGAAATCATTGCTGCTATACGCAAGGGAACTTTGGCTATGCAGTGTACTCCTATGCTCTGCGGTTCTTCGTTCAAGAACAAGGGTGTACAGACTTTGCTCGACTACATTTGCGCGTTCCTGCCTTCTCCTCTTGACACTCCGAACATTGTCGGCACAAATCCGGCAACAGGTGAAGAGGAAGACCGTAAGCCGTCAGAAGACGAACCTACTTCTGCTCTCGCGTTCAAGATTGCTACCGACCCTTATGTAGGCCGTTTGGTGTTCTTCCGCGTTTATTCAGGAAAAGTAGAGTCTGGCTCGTATGTGTTCAATACACGTTCCGGCAAGAAAGAGCGCGTAAGCCGTCTGTTCCAGATGAACTCAAACAAGCAGGTTCCCATGGAGGCTATCGACGCCGGCGACATCGGCGCAGGTGTCGGATTCAAGGATATCCGTACAGGAGACACTTTATGCGATGAGGCACATCCTATCGTACTTGAGTCAATATCATTCCCCGACCCTGTCATTGGTATTGCAGTTGAGCCTAAGAGCCAGGCTGACGTTGACAAGTTGGGTATCGGTCTTGCAAAACTTGCAGAGGAAGACCCGACATTCACCGTGCATACTGACGAACAGAGCGGCCAGACCGTAATCTCTGGTATGGGTGAGCTTCACCTCGACATCATCCTTGACCGTCTGAAGAGGGAGTTCAAGGTTGAATGCAACCAAGGCAAGCCGCAGGTGAACTATAAGGAGGCTATCACCAAGACCGTCAACCTGCGCGAAGTTTACAAGAAGCAGAGCGGTGGTCGTGGTAAGTTCGCTGACATTATAGTAAACGTTGGTCCTATCGACGAGGACTACAAGGAAGGCGGATTGCAGTTTATCAATGAAGTCAAGGGCGGTAACATTCCAAAGGAGTTCATTCCTTCTGTACAGAAAGGTTTTGAAACTGCAATGAAGAGCGGCGTGCTCGGCGGTTATCCGATGGACAGCCTGAAAGTTACTTTGCTCGACGGTTCGTTCCACCCCGTAGACTCCGACCAGCTTTCGTTCGAGATTGCGGCTATCAATGCTTACAAGAACGCTTGTGTCAAGGCCGGTCCTGTGTTGATGGAGCCTATCATGAAGCTGGAGGTCGTAACTCCTGAAGAAAACATGGGTGACGTCATCGGAGACTTGAACAAGCGTCGCGGACAGGTAGAAGGCATGGACGAAACACGTAGCGGCGCGCGCATCATTAAGGCGATGGTTCCGCTGGCGGAAATGTTCGGTTATGTAACGGCGCTCCGTACAATCACTTCGGGACGTGCTACAAGCTCAATGGAATATGACCACCACGCTCCACTGTCAAGCTCAATTGCGAAGACAGTACTTGAGGAAATCAAGGGACGTGTGGACTTGGTATAACAAGCAATAAAGAGGGGGAGGCGTCACGTTAGCGAATGACTCTTAACGGACGAACCTTCCCTCTTATGAACAATAATTATTAATTGAAACAAAATGAGTCAGAAAATTAGAATCAAGCTGAAGTCTTACGACCATAAACTGGTTGACAAATCAGCGGAGAAAATTGTGAAAGCCGTGAAGGCTACAGGTGCAATTGTCAGTGGTCCTATACCTCTGCCCACGCACAAACGTATTTATACTGTAAACCGCAGTACTTTCGTTAACAAGAAGGCACGCGAGCAATTCCAGCTCAGCGACTACAAGCGTCTTATCGACATCTACAGCTCTACGGCTAAGACCGTTGACGCGCTTATGAAGCTTGAACTGCCGAGCGGTGTTGAAGTAGAAATTAAAGTGTAGTATTATTTAAATATTAATTGAAATGCCAGGATTAATAGGAAGAAAAATCGGAATGACATCCGTTTTCAGTGCCGACGGCAAGAATGTGCCGTGCACTGTTATCGAAGCTGGTCCTTGTGTTGTTACCCAGGTGAAGACTGTTGAGAAAGACGGTTACAAGGCTGTTCAGCTTGGCTTTGGAGAAGCTAAGGAGAAGAACACCACAAAGCCTATGCAGGGAGTCTTCAAGAAGGCTGGAACAACACCGAAGAGACACTTGGCCGAGTTCAAGTTTGACGAGGAATACAACCTCGGTGACACAATTACCGTCGACATATTCAACGATGCGACTTTCGTTGATGTTGTGGGTACGTCGAAAGGTAAGGGTTTCCAGGGCGTGATGAAGCGTCATGGCTTCGGTGGTGTAGGTCAGAGCACCCACGGTCAGGACGACCGTGCCCGTAAGCCGGGTTCAATCGGTGCATGTTCTTATCCTGCCAAGGTCTTCAAGGGAATGCGCATGGCCGGCCAAATGGGAGGTGACAGGGTGACAACCCAGAACCTCAGAGTGTTAAAAGTTATACCGGAGCATAACCTCATCCTTGTGAAAGGTAGTGTTGCTGGTTGCAAAGGTTCAACCGTTTTAATTGAGAAATAATGGAAATTAACGTATTAAATATCAAAGGTGAGGACACTGGGAGAAAGGTTACGTTAAACGAAGCTGTCTTCGGAATTGAACCTAACGACCACGTCATATATCTTGACGTTAAGCGTTATATGGCTGCCCAGCGCCAAGGAACGGCCAAGGCAAAGGAAAGAAGCGAACATGCAGGTTCTACACGCAAGCTTGGACGCCAAAAAGGTGGTGGTGGCGCACGTCGTGGTGACATCAATTCTCCGCTGCTTAGGGGTGGTGGACGCGTGTTTGGTCCCAAACCTCGTGACTATAGCATAAAAATCAATCGTAAGACTACCATGCTGGCACGTAAGAGCGCTTTGTCTTACAAGGCGAAGGAGAATGCCATTGTAGTGATTGAAGATTTCAGTTTAGACGCTCCCAAGACAAAAGATTTTGTAAATATTACTAAAAATCTTAAAGTTGACGGCAGGAAACAGCTCTTCCTTTTGCCGGAAGAAAATAAAAATGTATATTTGTCGGCTCGTAATTTGCAGCGTACCAAAGTCATGCGTGCGTCGTCGCTTAACACTTACAAAGTGTTGGATGCCGACGTTCTTGTCGTGACCGAGAATTCGCTGAAGGCAATCGATGAAATCTTAAACAAGTAAGAAGGAGAAAAGTATTATGGCATTTATCATAAAACCGCTGGTCACTGAGAAGATGACCAAGATTACAGACAAGTGGCCTAACCGCTATGGCTTCATCGTTCGCCCGGAAGCAGACAAACTCCAGATTAAGAAAGAAGTCGAAAGTCTGTACAACGTCAAAGTTGAAGACGTCAATACGATGCGGTACGCCGGCAAGCGTTCGAGCCGTTACACAAAGGCTGGTCTAATCAAGGGACAGAAGAACGCATACAAGAAGGCTATCGTAACCCTAAAGGAGGGTGATACAATTGATTTTTACAGCAATATTTGATAATAAGAAATGGCAGTACGTAAATTTAAACCGGTAACTCCGGGTCAAAGACACAAAATTATTGGTACGTTCGAGGAAATTACTGCATCCGTACCAGAGAAGTCTCTCGTTTACGGTAAACGTTCTACCGGCGGTCGAAACAATACAGGAAAGATGACCATGCGCTATATCGGCGGTGGTCATAAGAGAAAGTATCGTTTCATCGATTTCAAACGTGAGAAAGATGGTGTTCCTGCTGTAGTTAAGACAATCGAGTACGACCCGAACCGTTCGGCTCGTATCGCATTGTTGTATTATGCAGATGGTGAAAAACGTTACATTATTGCTCCTAACGGACTGCAGGTAGGTGCTACCCTGATGTCAGGAAAGGACGCGGCGCCAGAGATTGGTAACGCGCTTCCATTGGCTAACATTCCCGTTGGTACTGTGATTCACAACATTGAATTGCGTCCGGGACAGGGTGCATTGCTGGTTCGTTCGGCTGGTAATTTTGCTCAGTTGACTTCTCGTGAAGGCAGTTATTGCGTTGTTAAGCTCCCTTCTGGCGAAACCCGCCAGATTCTCAGTGCTTGTAAGGCTACTGTTGGTAGTGTGGGAAATTCCGACCATGCTCTTGAACAGTCTGGTAAGGCCGGACGTTCTCGTTGGCTCGGACGCCGCCCCCACAACCGTGGCGTTGTCATGAACCCTCATGATCACCCGATGGGAGGTGGTGAAGGACGTCAGTCTGGAGGCCATCCTCGCTCACGCAAGGGCTTGTATGCTAAGGGTCTCAAGACAAGGGCTCCGAAGAAGCTTTCTAACAAGTATATCATTGAAAGAGCTAATAAGAAATAATCAAGTTAACTAAGAGTATAATTATGAGTCGTTCATTAAAGAAAGGTCCATATATCAATGTTTCGCTCGAGAAGAAAATCCTTGCGATGAACGAGAGTGGGAAGAAGAGCGTTGTAAAGACGTGGGCCAGGGCTTCAATGATTTCTCCGGATTTCGTTGGCCATACTGTTGCAGTTCATAACGGAAATAAATTCATACCTGTTTACATTACCGAGAACATGGTAGGGCACAAGCTTGGAGAATTCTCTCTGACACGTCGCTTCGGAGGCCATGCCGGCAATAAGAAGTAAGACAGGCAAACCATTGAAAATAAATAAGGAAATATAATGGGAGCAAGAAAGAAGATAGCGGCTGAAAAAAGAAAAGAAGCCCGTAAGACATTGTATTTTGCAAAGCTCAAAGGCGTGCCTTCTTCTCCTCGTAAGATGCGTTATGTCGTTGACATGATACGTGGAATGGAGGTCAATCGTGCCCTTGGCGTTTTGAGGTTCTCGAAGAAAGCGGCTGCGGCCGATGTAGAGAAACTTCTGCGTTCTGCCATAGCCAATTGGGAAGTAAAGAACGACCGCAAGGCTGAGGATGGCGAACTCTATATATCTAAGGTGTTCGTAGACGAGGGTGTCACGCTGAAGCGTATGAGACCGGCACCTCAAGGACGTGGCTACCGTATCCGCAAACGTAGCAATCACGTTACATTGTTTGTAGATGCCAAAACTAATGACGAAAAATAAGAAGCAGAATGGGACAGAAAGTTAATCCGATAAGCAACCGTCTCGGTATTATCAGAGGTTGGGACTCAAATTGGTTCGGTGGAAAGAACTTTGGAGACAACCTCGTTGAGGATATGAAAATCCGCAAGTACCTGAACGAACGTTTGGCGAAGGCCAGCGTATCTCGCATCGTCATTGAACGCACATTAAAGCTCGTCACCATAACGATATGTACAGCTCGCCCTGGCCTTGTAATAGGTAAAGGCGGACAGGATGTTGACAAGCTGAAGGAAGAACTGAAGAAACTTTACGACAAGGAAATTCAGATAAACATCTACGAAGTTAAGAAACCGGAGCTTGATGCGACTATCGTGGCTAATAATATCGCACGCCAGGTTGAGGGTAAGATTGCTTACCGTCGTGCGATAAAGATGGCTGTAGCTAATACGATGCGTGCCGGAGCCGAGGGTATAAAGGTTCAGATAACAGGCCGCCTTAACGGAGCGGAGATGGCTCGTAAGGAAATGTACAAGGAAGGGCGTACCCCTCTGCATACTTTCCGTGCAGACATCGACTTCTGCCAGGCAGAGGCTCTTACCAAAGTAGGTCTGTTGGGCATTAAGGTTTGGATTTGCCGCGGCGAGGTTTACGGAAAGCGTGACCTTACTGTGAACTTCTCTCAGGAGAAGCAGGGTGGACGCCCTAATGGCAAGCCGAGAGCTAATCGTAAGAGAAACAATAACCGTTAAAGAAAGAATCTATCATGTTACAGCCAAAAAGAGTAAAATATAGAAGGCCTCAAGACGGGCGTGGCAATAAAGGCAACGCTCACAGGGGGACGCAATTGGCTTTTGGTTCGTTTGGCATCAAGACTCTTGAAGCCAAATGGCTGGACAGCCGCCAGATAGAGGCAGCGCGTGTCGCTGTCAACCGTTACATGCAGCGTGAAGGCCAGGTTTGGATTCGAATATTCCCGGATAAGCCAATCACTCGCAAGCCTGCCGACGTCCGAATGGGTAAAGGTAAGGGTGACCCTGCCGGATGGGTAGCTCCTGTGACCCCGGGACGCATTCTCTTTGAAGTTGAAGGCGTTTCATTCGATGTTGCGAAAGAGGCTCTCCGCCTCGCAGCACAGAAACTGCCGGTAAAGACAAAGTTTGTTGTTAGACGTGATTACGATAAAAACGCTTGATTATGAAGATTAAAGAAGTAAAGGAACTTGAGACCAAGGACTTGGTTGAGAGACTCGAATCAGAGGTTGCAAAGTACCATCAGATGAAGTTGAATCATGCAATCACTCCGTTGGAGAACCCTTCTCAGATTAAAGCGGCACGTCGTGATATAGCGCGCATGAAAACAGTTCTCCGCCAAAGGGAGCTTAATAAATAACAATGGTTCAGATGGAAAAGAGAAATTTAAGAAAGACAAGAACGGGTGTCGTGACGAGCAACAAGATGGATAAAACCATTGTTATTGCAGCAAAGTTCAAGGAGATGCACCCTATATATGGTAAGTTCGTGCAGAAAACGAAGAAATACCATGTACATGATGAGAAGAATGAGGCTAACATCGGGGATACAGTCCTCATTATGGAAACCCGCCCTTTGAGTAAGACTAAAAGGTGGAGATTGGTTCAAATAATTGAAAAAGCTAAGTAATTATGATACAGGCAGAATCAAGACTTACAGTATGTGATAACAGTGGCGCGCGCGAGGCTCTCTGCATCAGGGTGTTGGGCGGTACGCGTCGCCGTTATGCAAGTGTTGGTGACGTTATTGTCGTTGCTGTCAAGAATGTCATCCCGTCAAGTGATTTGAAAAAGGGTGCAGTATCTAAGGCTTTGATAGTCCGCACAAAGAAGGAAATACGTCGCGCAGACGGTTCGTATATCCGTTTTGACGACAATGCCTGTGTCTTGCTGAACAATGCAGGCGAGCTTCGTGGCAGCCGTATTTTCGGCCCTGTCGCACGTGAGATCCGTGCGGTGAATATGAAAGTCGTTTCTTTGGCACCTGAGGTTCTTTAACGTTATAAAGTGAATAAAGTAATGAACAAGTTACATATAAGAAGAGATGATACGGTTATTGTCTTGGCCGGTGAGGACAAAGGCAAGACTGGCAAGGTGCTTAAGGTGTTGGTTGAGAAGCAGCGCGCTATCGTTGAAGGCGTGAATATGGTTTCGAAGCACATGAAGCCGAGTGCCAAGTATCCACAGGGGGGCATTATCAAGCAAGAGGCTCCAATCCATGTTTCAAACTTGAGCCTGATTGACCCGAAAAGCGGCAAGCCTACTCGTGTCGCAATAAAAAGGACTGAAGACGGCAAGAAAGTTCGTATAGCTAAAAAATCAGGGGAGGAAATCAAATAATGAATACAGCTGAATTAAAGAAGGTATATGCGGAGACAATCGCTCCCGCGCTGCAAAAACAGTTCAATTATTCTTCTAAGATGCAGGTTCCTGTCCTGAAGAAGATTGTAGTAAATCAGGGTCTGGGCGACGCAACGCAAGACAGGAAAATCATAGACGTTGCCATCAACGAGATTACAACAATTACTGGCCAGAAGGCGGTCGCTACATATTCAAAGAAGGATATTGCAAACTTCAAGCTCCGCAAGAAGATGCCTATTGGTGTGATGGTGACATTGCGCCGTGAAAGGATGTATGAATTCCTCGAAAGGCTTATTCGTGTCGCTCTGCCGCGTATCCGTGACTTCAAGGGCATTGAAAGCAAGTTCGACGGCCGTGGAAACTATACGCTTGGCGTACAAGAGCAAATCATATTCCCTGAAATCAACATTGACACTATCGACAAGATACAGGGTATGAACATAACGTTCGTAACCTCAGCCAAGACAGATGAGGAGGGATATGCATTGCTCAAGGCATTTGGTTTACCTTTCAAGAACGCTAAAAAAGATTAATAGATATGGCAAAAGAATCAATGAAAGCCCGCGAGGTCAAGCGCGCTAAGCTTGTTGCCCGTTATGCAGAGAAGCGTGCGGCTTTAAAGAAAATCATTGCGACGACTGACAATCCGGCTGAAGCTTATGAGGCTGCAAGGAAATTGCAGTCTATACCGCGTAACGCCAACCCTATCCGTCTCCATAACCGTTGCAAGATTACAGGCCGTCCGAAAGGATATATGCGTCAGTTCGGCCTTTCACGTATCCAATTCCGTGAAATGGCGTCGGCAGGCTTGATTCCGGGAGTGAAGAAAGCGAGCTGGTAAAGCAGAATATGAGTTTTATTTAATATTGTCGGGGCGGTCCCGATTAATTAAACAATTATTTTATGACAGATCCAATAGCAGATTATCTGACGAGGCTGAGAAACGCAATCATGGCTCATCACCGTGTTGTTGAAGTTCCGGCTTCAAACCTGAAGAAAGAGATTACGAAAATTCTCTTTGAGAAAGGTTACATTTTGAACTACAAGTTTGTTGATGATGGTCCACAAGGTACCATCAAGGTTGCGTTGAAGTACGACCCCGCAACGAAAGAAAACGCCATCAGGTGTTTGAAAAGAGTGTCCACCCCCGGTTTGCGTAAATATACCGGATATAAGGACATGCCGAGAGTTATCAATGGATTGGGCATTGCTATTTTGTCCACTTCAAAGGGTGTAATGACAGACAAAGAGGCTTCCGCCCTCAAGGTTGGAGGCGAAGTGCTTTGCTATGTATATTAATGGGAGGATTGGAATATGTCAAGAATAGGTAAATTGCCAATTAGCATCCCTTCTGGAGTTACAGTTACTCTCAACAATGGTGTTGTTAACGTAAAAGGTCCTAAGGGTGAACTTTCACAGAAAGTAGATTCTTCAATAATTGTAAAGATTGAAGACAATCATATCTTGTTCGAAATAGATGAGAACAGCCCGGTAAACAGCAAGCAGAAGCAGGCTTTTCACGGCCTTTACCGCGCATTGGTCAACAATATGGTTGTTGGCGTCAGCGAGGGCTACAAGAAGGTGCTTGAGCTTGTAGGTGTTGGTTATCGTGTGTCTAACCAGGGAAATATCATTGAATTTGCTTTGGGTTACACCCATCCCATTTTCATCCAGTTGCCTAAGGAGGTCAAGGTTGAAACCAAGTCTGAAAGAAATCAGAACCCACTTATAATATTGGAGTCTTGCGACAAGGCACTGCTTGGGCTTATTTGTGCAAAGATACGTTCTTTCCGTATGCCTGAACCTTACAAGGGCAAGGGTATATTGTTCCAGGGTGAGGTCATCCGTAGGAAGTCTGGTAAGACTGCGGCTGCTAAGTAACTTTAATATTTTTACGATTATGACAACAAAGAAAATAGATAGACGAATCAAGATAAAGTTCAGAATTCGTAAACGTATAAGCGGAACGGCAGAGCGTCCTCGCATGAGCGTATTTCGTAGCAACAAGCAGATATATGTCCAGGTAATTGACGACTTGGCTGGCCGGACACTGGTTTCAGCTTCGTCACTTGGTATGGAAACCATGCCGAAGTGCGAGCAGGCTGCCAAGGTAGGCGAGCTTATTGCAAAGAAAGCTGTTGAAGCTGGAATTTCAAAGGTTGTATTTGACCGTAACGGTTACCTTTACCATGGCCGTGTCAAGGAACTTGCAGATGCAGCCCGTAAGGGAGGACTTAATTTTTAATCGATTATGGCAATGAACAAAGTTAAGATAAACAGTGACATAGAGTTGAAGGACAGGCTGGTCGCTATTAACCGTGTTACAAAGGTTACAAAAGGTGGCCGTACTTTCACTTTCGCTGCAATTGTAGTAGTCGGTGACGGCAATGGAGTCATTGGCTGGGGACTCGGTAAGGCTGGCGAGGTTACAGCTGCTATATCCAAGGGTGTGGAAGCTGCAAAGAAAAACCTTGTCAAGGTTCCGGTCTTGAAGGGTACGGTTCCGCATGAGATAGAAGCTTCTTTTGGTGGCGCACGTGTATTTTTGAAGCCTGCTGCAGCTGGTACAGGTCTTGTGGCTGGTGGAGCTATGCGTGCCGTGCTTGAGAGCGTTGGTGTTAAGGACGTGCTTGCAAAGTCTAAAGGTTCGTCCAACCCTCACAACCTTGTAAAAGCCACAATAGTTGCGTTGAGCCAGATGCGTGATGCTTATACAGTGGCAAAAACGCGTGGAATAAGTGTTGAAAAAGTGTTTAGAGGATAAGGAGGTGAGATATGGCAACAATTAAAATCAAGCAGATAAAAAGCAAAATCGGTGCTCCTATCGACCAGAAGCGTACGCTTGACTCTCTCGGCTTGCACAAGATTTCACAAGTTGTTGAGCGTGAGGACACTCCGGTGCTCCGTGGCATGATAAGGAAGGTTCACCACTTGGTAACCGTTATCGAGTAAATAACTTTCAAAAACTGAGGAATTATTATGAAACTGAATAATTTGAAACCAGCAGAAGGGTCAACGCATTCACGTCGCCGTCTGGGCCGTGGCCCGGGTTCAGGTCTGGGAGGAACTTCAACCCGTGGACACAAGGGTGCGAAGGCTCGTTCCGGTTACAAGAGGAAAATCGGATTTGAAGGTGGACAGATGCCTTTGCAGCGCCGAGTTCCCAAGTTTGGCTTTAAGAATATCAATCATAAAGAGTATTTTGTGGTTAACCTTTCAACTCTTCAGGCAATTGCAGAGTCAAAAGGACTTACCAAGATTGGTATCAACGAGCTTAAAGAGGCGGGTCTTACCAACGGTAAGGAATTGGTCAAGATCCTTGGCAATGGCGAACTCAAGGCAAAACTTGAAGTAGAAGCCAACGCCTTCTCTAAGTCTGCCGAGGAGGCAATCAAGGCAGTAGGTGGTAACACAACTATAATCTAAGTAAATGAAAAAGTTTATAGAGACACTGAAGAACTGTTGGAAAATTGAGGATTTGCGTCAGCGAATCCTCATTACCATAACGTTTGTCGCAATTTATCGTTTCGGGTCATTCGTGGTTCTGCCCGGTATCGACCCTTCAATGTTGCAGAAGTTGCAAACGCAAACCAGCGGCGGACTTATGTCGTTGCTGGACATGTTCTCCGGTGGAGCTTTTTCCAATGCGTCAATATTCGCGTTGGGAATAATGCCTTACATCTCCGCGTCCATTGTGATGCAGCTTCTTGCTGTGGCTGTGCCTTATTTCCAAAAGATGCAGCGTGAGGGTGAGAGCGGCCGTAAGAAGATAAACTGGTACACCCGCATATTGACGGTTGCCATTCTTCTGTTCCAAGCTCCCTCGTATTTGATGAACCTTAAGGTTCAGGCTTATGGGGCATTGGCGTCAGGCATTGACTGGTCTGTATTCATGATTTCTGCAACGGTCATTCTTGCCGCCGGCAGTATGTTTGTCCTTTGGCTTGGCGAGCGTATTACGGACAAGGGCATTGGCAATGGTGTTTCGCTGATAATCATGATTGGTATAATCGCCCGCCTTCCGCAGGCTTTCATACAAGAGGTCAGCTCGCGCTTTACAGCGATTACAAGTGGCGGACTCATCATGTTTATCATAGAGATTGCCATTCTTTATGCAGTTGTATGCGCCTCTTTGCTTTTGGTGCAGGGTACGCGTAAAATACCGGTGCAGTATGCCAAACGCCTTGTCGGTAACAAGCAGTATGGAGGGGCGCGCCAATATGTTCCTTTGAAGCTGTTTGCTGCCAATGTGATGCCGATCATCTTTGCGCAGGCGCTGATGTTCATACCATTGGCTATTTACCAGTATTCTACAGACCAGAGCGGTTATGTTGTACGTGCGTTGATGGATCATAGGAGTTTGCTGTATAATGTTGTGTTTGCTGCATTGATTATAGCTTTCACTTATTTTTATACTGCGATAACACTTAATCCTACGCAGATGGCTGAGGACATGAAGCGGAACAATGGTTTTATTCCGGGCGTCAAGCCGGGTAAGGATACGGCCGATTATATCGACACGGTAATGTCTCGTATAACCTTTCCGGGCTCGTTGTTTATTGCTTTCATCGCAATAATGCCTGCCCTTGCCGGTCTGCTTGACGTACAAGATGCATTCTCTCAGTTCTTTGGTGGAACATCGCTTCTCATTCTTGTGGGAGTAGTCATTGATACATTGCAGCAGATTGAAAGTCATCTGATGATGCGCCATTATGACGGACTGCTTAATTCAGGGCGTATCCGTGGCCGTAATACTGTTTCTGCATATTGATGAGAGAGGATTTCTTTCTTAATGAAGATATTTCTCAAGACAGAAGATGAGATTGAGCTGATGCGGAAGGCCAACAGGCTTGTTGGAAAAACACTCGGTGAGATAGGCAAACATGTCGCACCGGGTGTTACAACTCTCCAGTTGGACAAGATAGCGGAAGAATTCATTAGGGACAATGGGGCTGTTCCTGCATTCAAGGGATTTCCTAATCCTTTTGGCAGTCCATTCCCAGCGAGTATATGTACTTCGGTAAACGACGTTGTCGTTCATGGAATACCGGATGCGAAGACTGTCCTAAGTGACGGAGATATAGTTTCGGTTGACTGTGGCGTTTTGCTCGACGGTTTTAATGGAGATTCTTGCTATACTTTTTGTGTCGGTGAAGTCGAGGCGGAAGTGCGCAGACTTATCGATGTAACCAAAAAAGCTTTGTACTGCGGAGTGGAAAAGGCTGTCGCAGGCAAGCATATAGGCGACATAAGCCATGCGGTTCAGGATTGTTGCGAGGCAAGCGGCTATGGCGTGGTGAGGGAACTTACTGGTCATGGCATTGGCCGCGAGATGCACGAAGACCCTCCTGTTCCCAATTATGGCTCGGCGGGAAGTGGCATATTGCTTAAGGCAGGAATGTGCCTTGCCATTGAGCCGATGGTAACGATGGGTGGCCGCTCGATATTCATGATGCCAGACCGTTGGACAATAAGGACACGTGACGGTAATCCGGCGGCGCACTTTGAGCATACAGTAGTTGTGAGAAGTGGAAAAGCCGAAATATTATCTTCTTTCGAAGAAGTTGAAGAATTGGAAGGAATTTCATAAAAATAACAAGAATGGCAAAGCAAGATGCGATTGAACAGGACGGGACTATAGTCGAGGCGTTGTCCAACGCCATGTTCCGTGTTGAATTGGAGAATGGTTGTCCGATAACGGCTCATATATCCGGGAAGATGAGGATGCACTACATTAAGATTCTTCCGGGCGACAAGGTCAAGGTTGAAATGAGTCCTTATGATTTGACAAAGGGCAGAATAGTGTTCAGATACAAATAATTTATAGAGATATATGAAAACGAGAACATCAATCAAGAAGCGTACACCCGACTGCAAGATAGTACGTCGTAAGGGTCGCTTGTACGTAATCAACAAGAAGAACCCTAAGTACAAATTACGTCAGGGCTAAGATTAAACTTTTTAATTTATCAATAACAAAATGGCAATAAGAATTGTTGGAGTAGATTTGCCCCAAAACAAGCGTGGCGAAATCGCATTGACTTATATCTATGGTATAGGTCGAAGTAGTTCAGCAAAGATATTGGACAAGGCAGGCGTAAGCCGTGACCTGAAGGTCAGCGAGTGGACTGACGACCAGGCAGCCAAAATCCGTGAGATTATCGGCGCTGAATACAAAGTTGAAGGTGATCTCCGTTCTGAGGTGCAGATGAACATCAAGCGCCTTATGGACATTGGTTGCTATCGTGGAATACGTCATCGTAACGGTCTTCCGGTTCGCGGTCAAAGTACCAAGAATAACGCACGTACGCGCAAGGGAAAGAAGAAGACTGTTGCTAATAAGAAAAAGGCTACTAAATAATAATTAGTTATGGCAAAGAAATCAGCAACATCTAAGAAAAGAAATGTGAAGGTTGGCGCTATGGGACAGCTCCATGTCCATAGCTCTTTCAACAATATCATTGTATCTTTGGCCAACAGCGAAGGTCAGGTTATCTCTTGGTCTTCGGCTGGAAAAATGGGCTTCCGCGGTTCGAAGAAGAACACTCCGTATGCTGCTCAGATGGCAGCAGAGGATTGTGCGAAGGTCGCATACGAGCTTGGCTTGCGTAAAGTTAAGGCTTATGTCAAGGGACCGGGTAACGGACGTGAGTCGGCTATCCGTGCCGTACATGGCGCAGGCATCGAGGTTACAGAAATTGTTGACGTAACACCGTTACCGCACAACGGATGCCGTCCCCCGAAGAGGAGAAGAGTTTAATTCAAGTACACAAACAAACATTTGGCTCCGCATTGTTATCGTGTATGCGGAAGACAGAAAAGCAATTTAAAATATTATGGCTAGATATATAGGACCGAAATCGAAAATCGCGCGCCGTTTTGGAGAGCCCATATTTGGCGCGGACAAAGTTTTGTCCAGAAGGAACTTCCCTCCTGGACAGCATGGCAACAACCGTCGCAGGAAGATGTCCGAGTACGGTGTCATGTTGGCAGAGAAGCAAAAGGCTAAATACACATACGGTGTACTTGAGCGTCAGTTCCGTAATATGTTTGAGAAGGCAGCCAAGGCTGACGGCATTACCGGTGAGGTTCTTCTCCAGAACCTTGAGTGCCGTTTGGACAATGTAGTGTTCCGTCTTGGCATTGCTCCTACCCGTGCGGCTGCGCGCCAGTTGGTCGGCCACCGTCACATCGTGGTTGACGGCCAGGTTGTGAACATCCCCTCTTACTCGGTAAAGCCGGGTCAGGTGGTAGGTGTCCGCGAGAAGGCGAAGTCGCTTGAGGTGATTGAGGCTGCTCTCGCAGGTTTCAACCACAGCAAGTATCCTTGGATAGAGTGGGACGAGAATACAAAGAGCGGCAAGCTCCTCCACAAGCCCGAGCGCGCCGACATTCCCGAGAACATAAAGGAACAGTTAATCGTTGAGTTGTATTCTAAATAAATCATTAAGTTAATGGCGATATTAGCATTTCAAAAACCTGATAAAGTCGTAATGTTGGAGGCCAATGACAAATTCGGCAAGTTCGAATTCCGTCCTCTTGAGCCTGGCTTCGGCGTTACTATCGGCAACGCCCTGCGCCGCATTCTTCTTTCATCGCTTGAGGGTTATGCTATCAACACCATACGCATTGCGGGTGTCGAGCATGAGTTTTCCTCTGTACCTGGCGTAAAAGAGGATGTCACCAACATTATCTTGAACCTGAAGCAAGTAAGGTTCAAGCAAGTAGTAGAAGAATTCGAGAACGAAAAAGTTAGTGTCACCGTGGAGAATTCTACCGAGTTCAAAGCAGGCGACATCGGTAAGTATCTGACTGGATTTGAAGTGTTAAACCCTGATTTGGTGATTTGTCATTTAGATGCCAAAGCCTCAATGCAGATAGACCTTACCATCAACAAAGGCCGCGGCTACGTCCCTGCTGATGAGAACCGCGAGTTCTGCACTGACGTCAACGTAATTCCTATCGATTCTATTTACACTCCTATTCGTAACGTGAAATATGCGGTTGAGCCGTATCGCGTCGAGCAGAAGACCGACTACGACAAACTCGTGATTGAAGTTACGACGGACGGTTCCATTCACCCGAAAGACGCGCTGAAAGAGGCGGCCAAAATCCTGATTTACCACTTCATGCTGTTCTCTGACGAGAAGATCACTCTTGAGAACAACGATGTTGACGGCAACCAGGAGTTTGACGAGGAAGTTCTCCACATGCGCCAGCTGCTCAAGACCAAGCTCGTGGACATGAACCTCTCGGTACGTGCCCTGAACTGTCTGAAGGCGGCCGACGTAGAGACACTCGGCGACCTTGTACAGTACAACAAGACCGACCTCTTGAAGTTCCGCAACTTCGGTAAGAAATCGCTTTCAGAGCTTGATGATTTGCTCGAGAGTCTGAATCTGTCGTTTGGAACTGACATTTCAAAGTACAAATTGGACAAAGAATAAATCCTGACACCGTGGCCTGCCGGCTTGCTTCGGCGGCCACGGACACAGGTTGTCCCAAAATGAATTAACAAAAATGAGACACAATAAGAAATTCAACCATTTGAGCCGTACTGCATCTCACCGTAAGGCTATGCTCGCAAACATGGCCATCTCGCTGATAATGCACAAAAGAATCACTACGACTCTCGCAAAGGCCAAGGCCCTCAAGATGTATGTGGAGCCTCTGATAACCCGTTCAAAGACCGACACTACGACTTCGCGCCGTGTCGTTTTCCGCTATTTGCAGAACAAGTATGCGGTGACCGAGCTTTTCAAGGAAATCGCTACCAAGGTGGCCGACCGTCCCGGAGGCTACACCCGTATCATCAAGCTCGGAACCCGTCAGGGCGACGCAGCTGATGTTTGCTTCATCGAGCTTGTTGACTACGATGAGAACATGGCCAAGACTCCGAAGACAGCCAAGAAGACACGCCGCAGCCGCCGTTCAAAGGGTGCTGAGGGTGCTCCTGCCGCAGAGGCAGCAACAACTGAGGAAGCAACAGCAACCGAGGCTCCTGCCGCTGAAGAGGCCAAGAGTGAAGCTCCTGCTGAAGAAGCAAAGGCTGAATAATCAAGTTAAGAAGTATATCTCTATTATAATCTTGCACACTTAGTGTGCAAGATTTTTTATTTTTATAATGCTGTAGGTTTGTACGTAGATGTTTTTAAGCTTAAATATTTATGGTATTTGTTGAGAATGAGTGGAATGCGCAGGAATGGGCCAAGAGCTTTGCCGTTGTTTCCCAGAAACATGATGCGTCGGAACTTCGGCGGATGCGAGCGGATGTGTTCAGACATACGGTGAAAGTTGTACGCGCCGGACATTATTGTATAAATGGACTGGAATACCGCTTCTCTAAAGAAGAAACGCGGAAGATGTTGGATGGAACTCGTTTTTATTCACAGGAGTTTACGGTGAATGAAGTTCCAATAAAAACAGGTTTTACACAAGTTTGTGTGGAAAATATTGATTGCTTGGCCGCCGCCAGAATGCTGCAATTACAAGGCTATAATGTTGCTGTCTTGAATATGGCAAGTCGCCAGAATCCCGGTGGAGGCGTGTATGGCGGTGCTGGTGCTCAAGAGGAAAATCTGTTTAGACGGTCAAATCTTTTTCAGTCGATGTTTAGATTTGCTCCGTATGCCAATAGTTACGGTTTGGAAAAGTCTTCTAATCAATATCCTTTGGACAGGAATTTTGGTGGTTTATATGTGCCAAATGCCATGGTGTTCAAGGGTGAGGAAAAATATGGTTATACGTTGTTGGGTGATGAAGCGTTTTATATTTCATTTATTTCTGTTCCGGGAATCAACAGGCCGGAACTGACAGAAGAAGGCTTGATAGCGAAATATTTGGTTGAACCGGCAAAAAACAAGATAAGGACAATTTTCCGTATAGGTCTGCAAAACAGGCACGATGCCATCGTTCTTGGCGCTTTGGGGTGTGGTGCTTTCCATAATCCGCCGGCTCATGTAGCGAGATTGTTTCATGAAGTCATAGAGGAAGCAGAGTTTAAGAATAAGTTTTCTTTACTTTATTTTGCCATACTGGAAGATCATAATTCAGGAAAGAAACATAATCCAAGTGGTAATTATTTACCTTTCAAAAAGGAGTTTTTATGATGTATGGCGAAATAAACTCTTATAATATAAGTAATGGATGGATACGATAATTAAACAAATCGAGGTCATAAAAGACTCCTTCCGATCGCAGGAAGGAGTCTTTTTATATTCCTATCTTAATATGTTAATTAATGATAACAATACGCATTGATTGTTATCAAGTAAAGATTATTTACCTATATTTGCATAGGCTTCCACGCCGATGCTTCCGTTAGGGAGAAGCGGGGTGGGGGCTCATATATGAGAAGGCGTTTACTTGACGCTTTGTTTTGACGCATAGAAACTTCGCAACTTTCAATCCTGTCAAACACAAAGCAACGGTAGATGCTCATGGGTATGTCTATATATCCGTGCCTGCCTTTATCAAGGCTGGTATTGTCGATATGTACATATCGGCGTGGGCTTCTGCGTTGCTCGTTCTGACAGGGTGGGCAATGCGAAGGCCTCTATGCGTGGAACGGGTGACGGTGATAGGCTCCACGCTTTTTGGTATATAAAATGCTACCAAATTTTCAACTTAAAAAAATTTATCATGAAAAATTTAAGTTTGCTGGATTATTTTGTTAGGTGCTATAAAAATTATGCAAAGTTTACCGGGCGTGCACGTCGGCGTGAGTATTGGGGCTTTATTTTGTTTTATTCTATTATTTATTGCGCGGTCTATTGTCCCTTCTTTTTCTATACTGATGTGGAGTTGACCGTTGACGGAGGTGATATGGCGCTGCTGTTGGTTTCTGCAGTTGCGTCTATTTTGTTTTGGGCTGTTTCATTTGTTCCTTATTTGGCGGTTACGGTACGCAGGTTTCATGATGTTGGTAAGAGTGGATGGTATGTGTTTATAGTATTAATTCCTGTTATTGGCTCTATTTGGTTTTTGGTTGAGATGTGTACTGACAGTGAGCCATTTGAGAATGATTATGGAGAAAATCCAAAATAGAACTTGACTTTTAATGATTAAATATACAGAATACCATGAAAGATGAATTGAAAAGGCAGTGTACCATAGTGATACTGAAGATAACTTTGTTTTTTGCTTCGTACTTGCTGTCTGTGATTGTAGGAGGTTTGATAGTTTATGCCACATTTTATGGTTTTGTCAATTACAGCCTCGAAGCCATTGTTGATTTGTTCAATGAGGGCATGATATTTTATGGTGTACTTTTGATATTGTTCAACCTTCTGATTTGCGGTTTCTTTATTTTGTATGGACTTTATCCTATGAAATTCTTGTTCCGTCGTAATAAGAAGGGTCTGAAAAATCAGGTGGAAATTTCGGAGGCCGACAATCCGCAACTTTTCGCATTGATACGTGATGTCGCGACGGCTACAGGCAATAGGATGCCGTTGCATGTCTATGTGTCGCCAGAGGTGAATGCTTGTGTTTTTTATGAAAATACTTTGCAGTCCATATTCCTTCCCACACGTAAAAATCTTATGGTTGGTATCGGGCTTTGTGCCAATACCAATACGGAAGAATTAAAGGCTGTCATGGCCCATGAGTTCGGGCATTTTTCACAAAAAACGATGAAAGTCGGTTCTGCGATTTATTATGCAAATGTCGTGATGTACGACATGGCCTTTCAGGAAGACCGTTGGGACATGCTGCTTGACAAGTTGTTCCGCTCATTTTCCAACTGTCGTTATGCAGGTTGGTATGGCTTGGCTGTTTACGCTGTACTGTTTGTATTGTATCACATTCTCGTTTTTGCGAAAGACTTGTTGAGGTGGATGTACAAGTTTGTCAACAGCTCTTATTATTCGCTTTCGCGTCAGATGGAATATGATGCAGACAAAGTCGCATGTGACGTTGTTGGACGTGATGTGTTTGTCTCGTCTATGGTAAAGATTGAGTTTGCAGCCAATTGCAATGAAAATTCAATTATATTGTGGCGGCGATTGTTGTATTCGGGACATTATGCAAGTTTGCTTGGCACGGCTAAGTTTTATGAGCGAGTTGTGGCAGAAGAGAGGAATACCAGTGTTTCGTATGATGTATTGAAAAAAGATTTGTACGATGTTGAAGAATATCATTCGGAAATATCTTTTTCCAATGTTTTTTCAGACCATCCGTCGACAAGGGAGCGTATTGAAGCTGTAAAGAATATGCCTGACAAACGTGTGCAGAATTTTATTCCGGCAGCAAGCTTGTTCGACAAGGATGTTGAGCGTTTGATAGAGATAATGGTATATCCAACAGGGTCAGGTAATATTGCTTATGAGGAGGCGGCGCACCAGCCAGCATTGTCGGGAGAAGAGTTGAAAGAATGGATAAAGTCTGATTGCGAAAGGGCTTTTCTGCCGTTGAAGTACCGCATATTCTTTAACAGTATGCGGATTTTACCAATTGATTATATAGATATAGCATCGGCTGCTTCTTATCCGTTTAATGATGAAAACAGGAATATTCTGTATGAATATATCTCGGCAAGTAAAGATTATACCCTTTTATTACAGTTGGCAGAGCAGGACGAGATAGAATATGTCAGCTATAAAGGCCACCGTTACGCTGTAAGCAATCTGCCAATAGGAGAGCATCGGTCTTTGCTTGATATGCTGTACGGTAAATGTCTTGCAGTGCAGAGGCAGATGTATGCTTATCTGTCGGTTAATTCCCCTAAAGAATTTAATGTCAGGAATATGTATTTGTATTTGTTTGATGCTTTTGGACGGCTTGGTGAAATTAACCAGATAGACGAGGAAGTGGCGAAAATAGCAGAAAGGCTGCAAAATCCTATTGACGATGATGACGAACCTGACGACTTTTTTGATGTTAAGGTTAACTTCAAGACACTTGATAAAAGTTTTAGACAGTGTATAAGTAAATGCAATGTGAACATATTTCCTTTTTGCATTGGCATAAATGCGGTGGATGAAAAGATTATAAATGATTTCGTAGCAATAAGCGAAAAACCGGTTCCTGAATATCAGGAATGGGATATAGGGCAGGTGGTAGATGTTGTGTGTAATTTTACGAAGTATAAGAACGCGCTCAATGAAGTGCTTTCATATGTCGTGATGTCTGTTAAACGTGGCCTCGTAAGTGTTGCCGAGGCTATAGAAAATAATAAGGCAGTTGGTTTGTAATAGTTTAAGAATGACTCTGGGGGGATGTGCATATTACATCTGATTTGCAATCATTGATGTTCTGATGATTGCAAGTCAGCCTGTGTACAAGCATTGCCGCCTATCCCGAGGGTGGCTCTTGTATAGACCGTTTACGTGTTTTTGCCGAGCATCGATAGGGTAAGCGCGTCGCGCTTGCCGTCATAATACTTTTCCAGAGCGGTGGAGAAGATGCCGCCGGGGGCGGCTGCGTCAAACAGTGTCATGCTCGATTTCACTTTCAGTGCGTCTATTCCGCCGAGTATTTCGGTTGCCGACTTGCCCTCGATGGCGAGCAACGCCTGCGTTATTTCGTGCAGGCGGGGGCCGAGAGTGCTGTCGGCAAGGTAGGCTTTGGCCTCGGCCAGGCATGAGATGCCGTAGTATTCGGAGTTGTAGCTGTGCCCCAAGCCCTTTATTTGTGGAAACACATACCATATCCAGTGCGACCGCTTGCGTCCGCCTTTCATTTCAGCCAAGGCTGTGGCGTAGCCTGAATAAGCAGCGTCTTGCGCCTTTATAAATCTTTCCAAGTTGTATTCTGCCATTGCGTTTATCGTATGTTCGACTGCAAAAATACGAAAAAACATCGGTCTTTTCACCATAAGTATGGCGGAATGGTGTAATGTTCCCGCGCCGGTCTGTCATTTGCCTATGCTGCATTCATGGCCTTAAAAGGCAAGTACCGGTCTGGTTTTGCCGCAGGCTCGTAACCTGTTGAATGCCAATGTGTTATCGGAGGGTTTGCAAAAGGTGGCCTTTTAGAAGCTAAAAGGCCACCTTTTGGCGTGCAAAACACGGCCTTTTGCAATGCGGTTGACGGCCTTTTGCAAATGCGGTGGCCGTGCGTTTTTCCATAACTGGGCAAAATGCCCGGTGAAATTGTATGGCGAACGGATTTTTTCCATTAAATTTGCACATGCCGTATAGGCGTATCTGCAATCATGACGGGCCGGAGATGTCTGCGCCATTGCAGCCGTTCAAGAGTTTTCTTGTGGCTGACAGGCGCGAAAGAACGGCCTGTGTCTTTTCTAAGGAAAACTTGTAATGATGAACCGTATTATAAGACTGTTGCGCACGTTCGTTGCTTATTGCAGGCTGTGGAGCGTGCCTTTGGCGTTGAAAGTAGTCGTTTTGCCGAAGCTTCTGCATCGTCCCGGATGCAAGCATAAGGCCGTTTTGGCGTACATTGAGAAGCGTTATTCAGGCGTTATTGACTCTTACAGGCTCAAGGAAGCGCCGGCAGGGGCGCTGGCTGACGACTGCCCTATATGGGTTTGCTGGTTTCAAGGCGAAGAAAGCGCCCCTCCCATTGTCAGGAAATGTCTGGAGTCAATCCGCAAGAACAGCGGACGCCACGCCGTAAATGTGATAACATACGCCAATTAAGGCGACTATGTATCCATTCCGCAGCATATTGCCGACAAGGTGGAGAGCGGGGAAATAACCCTGACCCACTTCAGCGACATACTGCGTTGCCGCCTGCTGGCCGATTATGGAGGCGTCTGGCTCGACGCGACAATCTATCTTACCGACAAGCTGAATACGTGGAATCTGCCGTTTTTTACGATAAAGCAGGATTGTCCTGACGACGGGACATACGTCAGCGCGTACCGTTGGACGAGCTTCTGCATGGGCGGATGCAAGGGCAACGTGCTGTTCCGGTTTCTTAGTGACATGTTCGATGAGTACCATAAGCGCGAGAAAGGCATGATTGACTATTACCTGATTGATTACGTCATAGCCGTGGGCTACAACACGGTGCCGGCCATAAAGCAGCTTATTGACGGCGTGCCGTGCTCCAATCCGGATTTGTATTATATGTCGTTGAACATGGGCCGGCCTGTCGATGAGGCCCGCCTGGCTGAGGTTTGCAGGCATACGTCCATATTCAAGCTGGGCTATCGTGACGGCGTTCCCGAAGACAGAAGCTCGTTGTACCATTATATTGTCAACATTTAGTTAAGAATTAAGAGTCGGAGAAATTAAGAATTAAGAGTTAAGAGTTAAGAAAATATGCTTTGCCAAATGATTTGTAGACAGCAAGCAAAGCATATTTTCTTAACTCTTAATTCTTAATTCTTAACTAAAAAAGCTGTCAGTCAGTTCCTTGTTCCGCTTTTTTCATTGTGAGTGTCTTCACCACCTGTTTCCTTACCGCCTGCCAGCTGGGCATCAGCTTGAGGCTTCTCCTCATCGGAGCGTCGTACAGAAGGAACAGCAACAGCAGGAAGATGCAGGCGTATGCCGCCCATCCGTACACCTGCTTGATGCTTATTTCGGTTATTTGCGGAATGAATGTGTCCATCAGGTGGGGGACGTTCACGCCTTCCCTGCCGGCCGCCACGTTGTCAACCGCCGCCCCGTAGCGTGCCATGTTGTCGGGAATGTAGTACTTCATTGCACGCGTGAAGATGGCCGCGCCGATAACTCCGCCCATCACCATGTGCAGCATGTTGAACACCGACAACGCCTGGAAGAAGTGTTGGAAGCTCATAATCTCCTCCGCGCAGGTCATGAATGTTACGCTAAGCACGGCGTAGCCGAAGCCCCGGCAGGCCATAGGCAGGCAGAGCTGGGATATGTGCATGCCGCCCGACATTGTGAAGTAGAAGTACAGCAGGTAGCACGCCACCCCGCAAAGTCCTACTATCAGCAGGCGCAGATAGTGGAAACGCCTTACGTGCATCCACCAAAACGAGAACAGGCAGCCGGCAACGCATCCGCCAAGTACGGGCCAGTCGAGCTGTACGGCGGTCATAGTTCCGTAGTGCATCACCTCTTCAAGGAATATCTCTTCAAGCACATGTTCGGTTGAGAGAAGCATCTCCACCAGCGCAACCAGTATGAGTATGGGCAGCAGATAGCGGTAAGTCCACATCTTAGGCTCAAGGTACGGGTGCCTGATAGAGAACATGCGGCCTATGCAGACGATGAACGTTACCGCCGCGACTACGCTCAACCGGCGTATCACGGGGCTGTCCCACCAGTCGTAATAGTCGCCGTAGTTGAACACGAACGTCACTTCCAACACCAATGCCGCCCACAGGACAGCCCCTAACCAGTCTATGCCGAACAGCGGAAACTTCTTGAACATGCGGAAATGGCGCGTGCAAACGGTAAGAACGAACAGGTCAACCATCATCGTTCCGCAGATGAACAGCTGCATGAAATCCCAGTGATAGTAATACATCAGGTAAGCGGCAAGCAGGTCGGAAAGCTGCATGCTGCCCAGTATTATTATGTGCAGCATGGGGAAGAACACCGTAAAGTCGCGCTTCGGGGTCATCCAAAGCTGGATGTTCGACATGCACTCGAACGTTCCCTGTATCTTGCATATACCCTCGATGAAGCACACGAGCCACAGCAAGGGCAGCAGCGTGATGTGCGGTGCCGCCAGGTTGCACAGCAGAACGCCCGTAGCCGCGGCGCACAGCAGTGTCTTGTTGGTGAAACGGAACTTCATCCGGAACAACACCGGAAAGTAGATGGCCATCCCCGACAGGTTGGCGTAAAGGCACATCGTGAGGTCTTCCCTCATAAGCGCCGTCTCTCCCATCATCTGGTTCAGCGTTCCGAGGTAAAGTCCGCCGGAGAACTGGAAGGTGACGGCTATGAAAACGTAAATCCAAGGCCGTATCTTTTCGGGCACGAAGCTCCTGAACATCGGCATGGAAAAAGGCATAGTACCGTTCATTTTCAGTATTTCACTTTACATTCTACGTTGAAGCCGGCCCTCAAACGGCGCACGTCGGCAGTGTCGTTGCCTTGCAGACGGATGCGCACCGGCACCCTCTGCTCCACCTTTACGAAGTTTCCAGTGGCGTTGTCTTGCGGTATCAGCGAGAAGGCGGCACCCGTAGCGTCGGACAATGACTCAACGACGCCCTTGTATTCAACGCCCGGAACGGCGTCGGCCGTGAACGTTACGCTGGCTCCCTCCTTGATGTTCGGCAGCTGGGTCTCGCGGTAATTGGCGACAACCCACAGCTCGCCGTCGTCCACTATGTCGACCATCGTCTGTCCGGGCTGCACCAGCTGGCCCTCGTGTATGGCCTTCCGGCCAGTCACTCCGTCGCATGTCGCCACTATGACAGTATATGAAAGGTTGAGCCTGGCGAGGTCAACCGCAGCCTGAGCGAGGCGCACCGCCGCCTCGTTTTGCCCCAAACGGTGGGTCTGTTCGTTTTTTGACAACGATGTAGAATGCCGTGCCCTGATGGCTTGTTCGTATCTGGCGTTGATGGCGTCGTAGGCCGTTTTCACGTTGTCATACTGCTGTTTGGTCACCGCGTCCTGCTCCAACAGCTGCTTGTAGCGTTGCAGTTCGCGTCCGGCATTCGCCTTTTGCACCCGTATTTCCTCAACCGTAGCGTCGTTCACGCTGATGTTGTTCTGCGTGGTTGCTATGCCGGCGTTGGTCGCCTGCTGGCCTGCAAGGGCGTTGGCAAGGTCGGCTTCGGCCTGCGCCAGCCGCAACTTGAACTCCGAGTCCTCGATTACGAGCAGCGTGTCGCCCTTGTGTACAGGCTTGTATTCATCGAAATAAATCTTCTTGATGAAGCCCTGGACGCGAGTGTTGACAGGGGTTATGTGCTGCCTTACCTGCGCGTTGTCGGTATATTCAACGTTTCCAAGGTGTATGAACCGTGAACATACGTACATAACGCCAATCAGCAGCAATGCAATGACTGTTGTATTGTAAATCAGCTTTTTGGTTTTTCTCGTTACCATGATGACATTCTGTTATTTAATGTGTTTATAATGTGTGTGTGATATATTTCATTTTGTAGTAGTTGTACAGGATGTTTATGCGTGCGTTGACCAGCTCCATGCCGGCGTTCAGCTTCATGTTGCTTGCGTCCAGCATGTCGGTAAGCAGCGCCATGCCGTTTTTGTAGCGGTTGTCGGTCACGTTGTAGTTCTCGTCGGCCAGCTTTAGGCTTTTCTCCTGCGTCCTCAAGTCGGTGAAGGATGTCATGAAGTTCACATAGCCTTCCTGCACGTCGTTCTTTATTTTCTCCTGTGCCAGCTGGTGGTTTTCCTGCGCCTGACGCACGTTGAGCCGCGTCCGGCGCAGCCTGTTGTTGCTTTTGAACAGTGACGACAGGTTGTATTTTATCCCCACTCCTATGTACCAGTAGTTGAAGTTGTTGTCAAGCGCGGGCACTTCTATGGTTACCGGGCCGTCCAGATGGTCGGCTGCCACTATCGAGATGTGGGGCAACCGCTCCGCACGTTCCTGCTTTACTTTCTGTTCGTTAAGCTGTATGGCGGTCTGCGTCTGCTTCAGCAGAATGTTGTTCGCCCTCGCCATGTCCTGCCATTCGTTCTCCGTGAGCGTCTGTATCTGCTGTTCCAGCATTGTGGTGTCAGGCTTTATTTCCGTTCCTTCGGGAAGATGCAAGGTGGTAATGAGCCGGAAGTTGGCTGTGGTGCGTGCGTCCATGGCTCTCGTCAGCTGGAGGTTCAGCTGCTCCTTTTGCAGCTCATAGCGCGTGATGTCGTTCTTCAGGACGGTGCCTTGTTCCCTTCTGGCCTTCATGTCGGCAATCACTTCGTCGGTAAGCCTTATGTTGTCTTGCAGCACTTTGATGTGATTGTCAAGCTTGTACAGGTTCAGGTAATGCCCGATAAGCAGGAAACGTACTTCCTGGATGTCCTTTTGCAGGTCGAGTTCCGCCAGCTGTTTGCCGAGTTCGGCCTGCCTGATGCCGCTGCTGATGGTGCCTCCGGCATATATTACCTGTTGCGCCTCGATGGCGAAGTTGTTGCCGAAGTGGGGCATGTCAACCGTCATCGCGTTGCCGAAATCCCTGTCCCAAATCTTCCCGTCGCCAAGATAACTGGCCGAAAGCGACACGTTCACGTCGGGCAGCCGCTGTGCCTTGGCCGCTTTCAGGGCTTCACCGGCGGCCTCGGTCCCGGTTCTGTAGGTCTGTATGCTTTTGCTTTGTGCGTCGGCAAGGCGTAGTAATTCGTCAATGCCCATCAGCAGTGACTGGGCATATAACCCCTGGCTGCATAGGACTGTGGCGCACAACAGCCCTATGAGCCTTTTCTTTTTGCTCATAAGTTGATTGGTTTTGTTATGGTTGTTGAATGGATATGGCTGTAAAAAGACGAGCCGTGGCTAAATCAGGGTCGCTGCTCCCCATGAGTGAAACTTGTCCTTTTTATTTAAGTAAAACACCTTATAAACTTCCATATCGTGTTATCCTGTATTCTATTTGCGGCTGCAAAGTTAAGGAAAAAAGATATACGGTGTAACCTTATAAAGCCTTCCTTTTTTGATATTTTAATTATTCGACGGTTCATTACATGCCTGTCACAGTCTGTTTGACGGCCTTTGTTTCCGCCATTGTCGGACATGTGCCGGATGCCTTGTTTTCAGTGGTTTTCCAAAAGGTGGCCTTTTGGCTTGTAATTGATGGCCTTTTACCGTGCAAAAGGCCACCTTTTGGAAGCTAAAAGACGGCCTTTTGCAATACGTATTATGATTGCCTGTGCTGTGTGAACGGCCAACTTGTTGGCTGTCAGACTATTAACCGCATATTGGAGGATGCCGCCCTGCTGGCTGAGAAAAGTGGGGCTGACGCTTGCTTTGCATCTGATTATTTCGTATTTTTGCGGCTGAAACATCTAATCCATTAATAAAAACACGTATCAATGAAAGCATTTTGTTATTTTGTAGCGGCCTTGCTTGCGTCCAATGTGTGCCTTGCTGCGGCAGGGCAGGGCGTTGAGCGGACGGCTCATGGCGTGCGCCTCGACGTTCAGGGAGGCAAGTTCAGGTGTGAAGTAATGTTCTATTCTCCGTCCATAGTCCGCGTGGTGAAGGCTCCGCAGGCGGCTGAGCCGGAGGAGAAGAGCCTCGCCGTGGTGATGACTCCCGAAAAGACGAAGTTCAAGGTCACAGAAACCGCCGGTGCGGTGACGCTGAAAAGCGGCACGGTCAGCGTGACATTGGGCAAGGATGACGGCACAGTGAGCTTCGCCGATGCCGCCGGCAACAACTTGTTGAAGGAGCAGGGCGCGCCCGTGTTCACGCCGGTTACCGACGGTGCGAACAAGGGATATTACGGCGTAAGCCAGTCTTTCACCCTTGACAAGGACGAACCTGTTTACGGCATAGGCCAGTTGCAGGGCGGCAGGCTCAACCTGCGCGGCCTAGACAAGTATCTTGTGCAGACCAACATTGAGGACGGCAGCCCTTTCATCCACTCGGCAAAGGGCTACGGATTGTATTTTGACAACTATTCACCTATGACGTTCAAGGATGATGCCGCTGGCATGCGGTTCAGCTTCGAGGTGGGCGCGTGCGTGGATTATTACTTCATGTACGGCGGCAACGCCGACGGCGTGGTGGCACGCGTGCGCCAGCTTACCGGCCAGGCTCCCATGTTCCCGTTGTGGACTTACGGCTATTGGCAGAGCCGCGAGCGCTATAAGGGACAGGACGAGCTTGTCGGAGTGGTGCGGAAGTACCGCGAGCTGGGCGTGCCTCTTGACGGAATAATACAGGACTGGCAGTATTGGGGCGACAATTACCACTGGAACGCTACCGAGTTTCTTGCCCCGTCGTTCTACGACCCGCAGAAGATGCTCGACGAAGTACACTCACTGAACGCCCATGCGGCCATCTCCGTGTGGCCGTCGTTCGGCCCGAAAACCAAGCCTTATGCCGACCTTGCGCAGAAGGGGCTGCTTTATGACTTCAAGACTTTCCCTGTTCCTGCGTATGGCGACCCTAAAGTGCCGTCGGGCGTGAAGGTGTATGACGCTTTCTCGCCTGAAGCACGTGACATCGTTTGGCGGCACATGAACGAAGGAATATTCAAGTACGGCATGGATGCATGGTGGCTCGACGCTACCGAGGCGGAGCTTATCGACCCCACTCCGGCACAGCTCGACCAGCCCACGGCTCTCGGTTCGTTCCGCAAGATGCGCAATGCCTATCCGCTGGTGTCCGTAGGCGGAGTGTACGATCATCAGCGCGCCACTACCGACTCGAAGCGTGTTTTCATCTTTACGCGTTCCTGTTACTTCGGCCAGCAGCGTTATGCTGCCAATGTATGGTCGGGAGACATTACCGCATCATGGGAGACTCTTCGCAAGCAAGTGCCTGCCGGACTTAACTATTCGCTGTGTGGCATGCCGCACTGGAACAACGACATAGGCGGATTCTACGCCGGCCATTACATACAGGGCTACGGACTTGCCGCGCAGAACCCACAGTATCAGGAGCTTTATGTGCGCTGGCTGCAGTTCGGTGCGTTTACTCCGATGATGCGTTCCCACGGAACCGGCTCGCCGCGCGAAATCTACCTGTTCGGCAAGAAGGGCGAACCTGCCTACGATGCGATAGAGAAAACCATACGCCTTCGCTATTCGCTGCTGCCTTACATCTATTCTACATCTTGGGACGTGACCCACGGCCAGTCGACGTTCATGCGTGCCTTGGTGATGGATTTTCCAAAAGACAGCCGTGCATTGGACATGGGTGACGAGTATATGTTCGGCCGGTCGTTGCTCGTAGCCCCGGTGCTTGAGGCGCAGTACACGCCGGAAAAGCTTGCCGAAGGCGGCGAGAAGGTGTCTGCCGACTTCACACAGACACGGCAGACGGCCGTATATCTGCCACAGGGCACGGCTTGGTACGACTTCTTCACCGGCGAGCGGTTTGACGGCGGACAGCAGATTGTGCGGCCTGTGACCCTCTCGGACGTGCCTCTCTACGTCCGCGCAGGCGGCATAGTGCCGTTAGGCCCTGACGTACAGTATGCGACCGAGAAGCCTTGGGATGCGCTTACGCTGTGCGTATACCCCGGAGCCGACGGCCGTTTCGTGCTCTATGAGGACGAGTTTGACAACTACAACTATGAACGTGGGGCGTACACCGAGATACCGATGACATGGGATGAGGCTTCGCGCAGCCTCACCATCGGCGCACGCAGCGGCTCTTATCCCGGTATGCTTGCCAGCCGCAAGTTCATTGTACGTATGCCCGACGGCAGGCAGCAGACCGTCGATTATTCAGGCAAGACGGTCACCGTGAGGTTCTGATTATATCATACGTTTTACGAAAGACGGCTTTTTGCGTTGCGAAAGGCCGTCTTTTAGAAGCCAAAATGCCACCTTTTGCAGTGCAAAAGGTGGCATTTTGCAATTTGTTCAGCATCAATGTTTTACATGGCAGGTTCTCGGTGGGCCTCGCACCGGCGGCACCGTTTCTTGTCGTTTCCGGTCATGTAGTCAGCTTTTTGCCGTTAATGGGCGTTCATTCAGTCCTTTTGTATCTCCCCGTTTATGCGTTTCCTTATTATCGAATACGCCTTTTGGAACAGAGCCGACTGCTCCATTGTGCCAAGCATCTCGCTGAACCGGCAGGCAGGGACGGCAAATGTCAGTTCGTTCTTTGGTATCAGGGGGCGCGCCGAGGGGTCAAGCAGGCCGACGAAGCAGCTCAGTCCGCCGCGTCTGTTCTCGTTTACGGCGAAGGTCACGATGCTGCTGCATCCCGAAGCGAAGCGTGTGCACACGGCATCATCGGCGTTGTTGTCGTAGAACGCCCACGAACAGAGGCCCGAAAGCACGTCGGGCGTGGCGAAGAACACCACTCCCTCCACGCCGTCAAGGCTCTCCAAGCGGTCAATGCGCATGAAGTTCAGGTAAGGCTTGTCCGCCAGCCGTATGTCCAGACGGTCGATATAGTCTTTCACCATCTCCTTTGTCTGCTTGTAATGCTCCGCTTCCGATACGAACACCGGCACCCGTTCGGGCATCGGCCGGAATGCGGTGTACAGTCCGCCGCCGCCACACAGCACGTTGTCAGTTGTCAGAGTGAGCGGCTCGCCGTCACAAACCTTGCGTATTGCGCCTATCATGCAGCGCGGAATGCGCCTTGCTTCAGCCGCCGCCTTGTGGCTGTAGCCGAAGGCCACGGGCAGCGGCGTGCCTTCGCCGAACGCCTCGCGGAACTTTGTCACGAAATCTTTTATCGTCATGTCGGTTGTAAAATGTTATTCATAATGCCTGTATCTGCAAATATACGTCATTTTTTCAAGAAACCATTTCTTCGTTGGTGGTCTTTTGCTTTTTTACAGGTTGTGGGATGGAATGTGACTGGGAGGGCTGGGAGAACTGGGAGTAATGGGACTGTTGGACGACTTGTTTCCTTGTGGTTGGCGGTAGTCTGGCATTTGGCTACACAGCTATGGTTTTCCAATTGATGGCCTTTTGCAATGTAAAAGGCCGTCTTTTACACGCTAAAAGGCCATGTTTTAGAAGCTAAAACATAGCCTTTTGTAACGCATTGGGTGTCAGTGCGTTATGTGAATGGTGACGTTTGTCAGTCATCTCCGGCCTTGACGTGCGGTAGGGTGATGGCGTTTATGGTGTTCATCCAGTATGCGCGGAGGTCGCGCCAGTGGTAGAACGGGGCGCAGTCGGTCGCTACGGGCAGGTCGGCATCGCGCTCGTTGAGCAGCACGCGCACGAGGATGTCGTCTGTTCCAGCCTTGCGGTAGAAAGCCATCTGCACGTTGCCGCACATCGGTATGATGCGGTATGTGCGGTAAGTGTCGGCAATGCGCTGCCAGTCGGTTGTCTGCCGGGTCAGTTCTCCGCATCCCATCAGGGCGGCGAAGGGTGCCAGCTGGGTGTCGTGTCCGTAGCGCAGGGTGACGCATTTGTTGCCCGATGCGATTACGGTGTCGGCGGTCAGCACAAAGTTTTCAAGCAGGTTGCGCCCCAGCTTGTACATGCAGCCGTCGCTAAGGGGCGACGCCCCTTTCTCGTAATACCATTCGAAGTTGTTGCGTTGCCACAGGTCGTAGCGCTCTTCGGGCGTGAAGAGGAAGCCGAGCGAGGGCATGCCGTAGCTGCTCTGGCTGATGCCGTCAAGCTCTAAGAGCTGCTGCATCAGCGTTGTCGGCGATGCGATGTTGTCGCGGACGTATGCCGTGCCGGTGAAAATCTGCGCCATCAGGCGAGCCGGATGCACGTATGCGCTGTCTGCCCGGCGGTACACCTCGTCCTGGTTGGCAAGGTGCTGCTTGTCGTATGCCTTGCTCTTGTACTTTATGTAGGGCACGTCTTTCAGGCTGGCGTCCATCGTTATGCGCAGCTCCGGGTTCAGCCGGGCCAGCTCCACACAGCCGTTGGCCATGGAAAGGAAGGCGCGGCTCTTCGTCGTTGGGGGAGCGTCGACATGCACTCCGTCGGCGAACACCTCCGGCCAACGCCCCATCATGCGGTCAACGAGCAGCCTGTGCTGCTCAGCTCCTTTCTTTGTAAGCTCGCCGTAGCGGCTTTCGGCCTCGGCGTACATGGCCTTTATTATGTCGAGGGCACGCCGTCCGTCGGCAGTCAGGCATCCCTCGCTGTCAGCCTTGGCCAGTGCGGCCATCGGTTCGGTGTACTTCTCGCGGTCTGTCAGGTAGCGCGAGCCGTGGCGTGCGAACGCCGACACGTAGAACGGCGTGTAGCCTTCGGGCGGTGTTGCGGCCTCGGGCTCGTGAGGTTCGTAGGCGAAATACTTGCCTGCGGCCAGTTTGGGGTTCTGTAAAATCTCGTCCCGTGCGGTCTGCGCGGCGGCTGTCAGCGTTAGCAGGGCTGACATGATGACAAGTGATAATCTTCTCATATCCAGACGTTTGGTTTGTTTTCTGCCGGCAAAGTTAGGCATTTTCCGTCACAGGTGTTGCAAAAACGGTGCGCCGCAGGCCGATTGTAACCGAATTGTCATTTGCCTGCGCGTCGCCGGTATGTTTGCAGAAATAGGGTTTTCCCTATCATTTTTAGGAGTTTTTCGCACCGTGTTGTCGGCTTAAATGCGTACTTTTGCGGTGTAGACAATCAGAAGGAGGCTGTTATGAAGAAGTTTGTTGTATTGCCGTTGGCGGCTGTCATGCTGCTCGGCGGTTGCGGAACATATACGGGTACGGGCGCTTTTTCGGGTGCGACGTTGGGCTCGGTCATCGGTTCGGCTGTCGGCGGCATCGCCGGAGGGCCGCGCGGCAGCGACATAGGCACGCTTGTGGGCATGGCCGGAGGTGCCGTTGTGGGCGGCGCGATGGGTGCGCGGGCCGACAAGAAGGTGACAGAGCAGAGGGCGTATAGCGACGCGCGGTTTGAACGGAAGTACATGGAGCACCGCGAGGCAGCCACACGCGGCAATGGGAATGACGACAGTTACTATGGCGGCGGGTATGGGGACGAGAGCGGGTTCGACCCCACTGGCGGTGGCGACGACGTGCTTTACGACTTCCAAGGCTCTGATTATACAGGAAACTACACCGCGACACAGCCTACCGACGTTACCCCGTTGGTGCGTTATGACGGCATACGCCAGCCGCAAGCGGCGGCGGAGCATCCTTTGGCGGTGTGCAACGCGCGCTTCGTTGACGGCAACCAGGACCGCCGGTTGAACGGCGGCGAGCTGTGCAAGGTCATCTTCGAGGTGTACAACAGGTCGCAGGAAGCTGTTTACGACGTACAGCCCATGGTGGTGGAAACTACGGGTAGCAAGCACATTACCATATCAAACACCATACACGTAGAGCGCATATTGCCGGGCAAGGGCGTGCGTTATACAGCCATGATAAAGGCCGGCAAGCGGTTGAAGGACGGTAGGCTCACTTTCCGTGTGTATGCGGTAAAGGGCAATCACGACGTTGTTTCAAACGTGAGTGAATTTGACATAGAGGCCAGCAGGCGGTGATGTGCAGCGCCTGCGTTGATTAATAAAACATAAAAAAACACTTAAAAAGCTCGTTCCTTCAGTTTTTTTATAGACTAATGCTTTACTTTTGCACGTTGTTTATACCAAGTTCAATAAAATAAAGCATTATCGTTTATGTTCAGACATATGATGTTATATGTGCTGTTAGCCGCCGTGCTGTGTTCCTGCGGCACGTCGCGCGGCTCGTCGTATCTGGCCGACATGCGTGGCGACAGCACTTTCATTGCGGCTGAAACAAGTGAAATCAGGCTTCAGCCGTTTGACAAAATCTCGATTGTTGTAAGTTGCCGTGACGCCAAGTTGTCGGCTTTGTTCAATCTTCCGGCGGTGTCGCAGGGCGTTGCCGGTGCCGATACAATAGGCGTGCAGGGCTTTTCGCAATATACGATAGACCGTGACGGCAACATCGACTTCCCTGTTCTCGGCACTCTGAATGTGGCCGGACTGACGCGCGCCGACCTGTGCCGGGACATCAAGAGGCGGCTTGCCGAAGGCCGTCTGCTTGATGATTGCGTCGTTACCGCCGAGTTCTGCAACCTTGCCTTGTCTGTGCTCGGCGAGGTGAGAAGCCCCGGCAGGTATGCCATAACGCGCGACTGTGTCACCATTTTCGACGCCATCGGCCTCGCAGGCGACCTTACGCGCAACGCCGACCGCCGCCATGTGACGGTTGTAAGGCGTGACGGCGGCCGCCAGGTGGCGTATGAGATTGACATGACTTCTGCCGCAGGCGTGTACGCTTCGCCTGCATATTATCTGCGTCAGAACGACGTTGTCTATGTGAAAAGAAAATAAACGGCGGCGTACAGGCGGTACAACGTCGTAAAAAACAATAAAATACAGGACAAATGAACACATCCGACAATATCCAGACTATCGACGAACAGTCGTCGGGCACAGGCCTGCGCGACATCATGGCGGTGTGCATAGCGCACTGGCGGTGGTACGTTGCAGCGGTGCTTGTGGCCCTTGTGGTGGCCGTGTTGTATGTTAAGAAGACGCAACCGGTATATCGGCGCGATGCTTCAATCATGGTTTTGGAGCGCAACCGCAAGCCGGCTGTCATCAACGAGATGCTGAACGACTATATGGATTTCGGCTTCTTTTCCGATAATACGAACTCCAACAATGTCATTGCGGCCATCAAGTCGCCCGATGTAATGCTGGAAGTTGTAGACAGGTTGGGCCTATACGTAAGCTACACAACGCGCGGAACATTCTATGACAAGACGCTGTACGGAAAGCAGTTGCCCGTTAAAGTGGTGTTCCACGACCTCAAACCGGACGATACGGCATCGCTTCACATCGGCCTTACGGGCGACGGAACGGTGGAGATGTCTGACTTCGTGAAGAACGGAAAGGCGCAAGACGCGCCCGACATGATGTGCAACGTAGGCCATACAGTCAGTACTCCGGTGGGGCGGTTGACCATAGAACGGCAGGAACATTATGCCAGTGCGGTGGCCGACAACGATGAGATTGACGTGCGGAAAACCACCAGCCGCGATGCAGCCAACCGCTTCATAGGCGGCCTCTCGGTGGAAATCAGCGACAAGAAGTCAACCATTCTCGACCTGTCTTACCGTGACGTGTCGGGTGAAAGGGCGGAAGATATCCTGTCGGCGGTTATCGACATATATAATAAAGTATGGATAAAGAACCGCAAAGAGGCTGTTGCCGGAGCTACACGTTTCCTCGACGAGCGTCTGGCAATTATCGAACAAGAGCTTGACAGCGTTGATACCGACATCTCGAAGTACAAGAGCGACAACCTTTTGCCTGACATAGAGAAGGCCTACAACTTGTCAATGGAGAGGGCGGACAAGAACTCTGCCATACTGTTAAGCCTGAACACGCAGCGTTCCGTGGCTGCTTATATACGTGATTTTATTGCCGCACGCGCCAATACCAACCAGCTTATACCGGCGAATGTAGGTCTTGACAACGACAAGATTGACATGCTTATCGACAAGTATAACGACCTTCAGCTGGAGCGGAACAAGCTTGCGGCGAATAGCGGGGAAAGCAATCCGCTGATAAAGGACATGGATACGCAGCTCGCGCAGTTGCGGCGTTCGGTGTTGAACTCAATCAACAACCTCATCGTTTCACTGTCAACGCACATCGGACAGTTGCAGAATTACGAGCAGAAGACCAACACCGACATCTCCACTAACCCCACACAGGCCAAGGTTTTGCTGTCGGTCGAGCGCCAGCAAAAGGTGAAAGAGGCATTGTATCTTTTCCTTTTGCAGCGCAGGGAGGAAAACCAGCTCGAACAATCGTTCACCGCCGACAACACCCAAATAGTGAAGTCGCCTACCGGAAGCAATGTTCCGCTTGCCCCGAAGACGGGCCAGATATTGCTGATTGCGCTCGTGATAGGCCTGGCTTTGCCTACGGGCGTGCTGTATCTGATGGAGAGTGTAAACGACAAAGTGCGCGGACGGAAGGACGTTGAGGATGCCGTCACCGCCCCGTTCATCGGCGAAATACCGATGGTAGAGGAAGAACGGCGCGGCTGGAAGTCGTTGTGTATGCCGCAGGCTAAGGATTACGGCGTCGTGGTCAAGGACGGATGCAACGACTTGATTAATGAAGCGTTCCGCATAGTGCGCACGAACATCGAATTCCTTAACGTCCCGTCGGACGGTGCAAAGCTGCACATGTTCACCTCGTTCAACAGCGGCAGCGGCAAGACTTTCCTCGCTTTGAACATCGCAATGAGCCTTGCCGTCAAGGGAAAGCGCGTGCTTCTTGTTGACTGCGACCTGCGCAAAGTCGGCCTTTCGCGCCATGCTGGCGACAGGACTCCCGGCCTTAGCGATTATCTCGGGCGGCATACTGACAGCGTGAACGGCATAATATATACGTTGGGGGGCGGTTCCATGCCCGACATTCTGCCTGCGGGCACTATTCCGCCTAATCCTTCAGAGCTGTTGGCTTCAGGCCGTCTGAAGGAGGTATTGCAGGAAGTCAGGCTGCGGTATGATTATGTTTTCATAGATTGTCCTCCCATTGATGCCGTTGCCGACACGTCAATCGTGTCGCAATATGCCGACAGGACGTTCTTCGTTGTGCGTGCCGGAATGCTTGAACGTGCGATGCTTGCCGACCTTGAGAAGCTTTACAGGAGCGGAAGGCTGCCCAACCTCGGCGTTATTCTCAACGGAACGAAGTGCGCAGGAACGACCTATGCTTACCGTTACGGATACAATTACGGGTACGGCTCGGGCCGGAGCAAGGCCTGACCGGCGGCGCGTTACGTTGCGGCAGGACTTGTTCGCGACTTTAAGCTCATTCCATAAGCGTGGCTACTAATGAACGTATGTTCTTTGTAGCCACTTCTTTTTTCATGGCTTCGGCCAGTGTCATGCCGCCGGGCGTTATGTTCTCAACCTTGGCGAAGCCTGCTTTTATCAGTTCTTCCTTGTCGTCCGCGCGTCCGGCCAATAGCCACACGGGCAAGCCTTTGCGTCCGGCGCGCCGCATGACGCTGACGGGCAGCTTGCCCATAAGCGTCTGCCGGTCGGCGTGTCCCTCGCCGGTTATCACGCATGTAGCGCCGTCAACGGCAGTGTCGAAGCCGCAGATGTCGAGCATCAGCTCGGCGCCGGGGCGTGTTTCGGCGTTCATGTATTGCATGAAGGCGTAGCCCAATCCTCCTGCCGCGCCTGCTCCCGGACGGTTGGAGCGGTCGAAGCCGAAGTGCTGCGCCGACGCGCGTGCGAACCTCGCGGCACGTTGCTCAAGCATGGGCAGCATATCCGGCGTTGCGCCTTTTTGCCGGGCGAACACCATTGCCGCGCCGTTGTCGCCGCAAAGGGGGTTGTCAACGTCGCATGCCAGCGTGAAGTGGCACTGCCCAAGCGGGCCTTTCAGTGCGTCGTCGATAGTTCCGCCGCTTGGTGCCAGTCTGTCGGTCAGTGCGCGCAGCATGCCTATGCCGGCGTCGCTCGTGCCGCTTCCGCCCAGGCCTATTATGAACCGGCGGCATCCGCGCTGTACTCCGGTAGCCACAAGTTCGCCCGTTCCGTAGGTCGTCGCGCGCATCGGGTTGCGCTCCTCCTCGCTGACGAGGGTCAGTCCGCAGGCCTGCGCCGCCTCGATTATTGCCGTGCCGTCGGGCGTTACGCCGTATTCGGCCCACACGCGGCGCATCATCGGGTCGTGCACATACGCCCTGACGATGTTTCCGCCCACTGCCTTTGTGAAGGCGCGGAGCATTCCTTCGCCGCCGTCAGACACCGTAAGCACCACCGTTTCGGCACCGCCGTCAGCCTGTTTTATGGCTTCTGCCACCGCCTGTCCGGCCTCTTCTGACGAAAGACAGCCTTTCATCGAGTCGAAGGCTATCACATATTTCCGTCTGTTACCAGTCTGCATGATTGTTCGCTTTGTGTTTTTAATATGAGTGCAAAGGTACTTTTTTTCGCCGTTACAAATGTTCTTGCCGCGCTGTTTTTCAATGGTTGTCTAATAAAAAACGTGCAGTGAAAATGTCGTTGGTCGTCAGTATTGGCGTGGTTTATGACAGCTTTGTAACGCGCTGATAATCAATGGGCTTGCAAAAGGCCGTCTTTTGGCTTGTAAAAGGTGCCCTTTTGGAGTGTAAAAGATGGCCTTTTGGACGGCAATTTGCCGTCTTTTGAATTAAGAATTAAGAGTTAAGAATTAAGAAAATGTGATTTGTAGGATGTTCACAGGATATTTGACAAATCATATTTTCTTAATTCTTAACTCTTAATTCTTAATTCCCCCGAGGGAGGGAGCTTGCCAACAAACCTGCGGATAGCCGTCTTTTAACCTTTTTTACGTGCCGTGCAGCTTTCCGTGTAGTGTTAAAAGGCTACCTTTGTCGCCATATTCTACAAGACGAAAAGATGACAGACAAGAAATGCGGAACAAAGGACGCGCTGGCGGCTTTCTACAAAGAGAAGGTTGACGCGCTGTCGGCGGAGATACGGCAGTTGAAGAAGAACAACGTGGCATATATCATGGCGGAACTCTTTTCGTTCGGCCTGGCCGTCGTGGCGGTGGTGGTCTATTGCGTCAGGGATTTCTCCTCGCAGTGGCTTGTGGCCGCTTTGGCCATGCTGGCGGTGTATGCCGTGGTGCGCAAGGCCGACGTGAAGAACGCCGCGAAGATAGACCGCCGCATGCGTCTGCATGCGGTTTACGCCAAGGAACTGAAGTACCTGGCGGGCGACTACTCTTGCTTCGGCGGCGGAAGCAGGTATAAAGACCCCGGACACGCCTTCACTTTCGACATGGACGTGTTCGGACACGACTCACTGTACAACCGCATCGACCGCACGGGGACG
>ERZ780076.100-NODE-100-length-49010-cov-8.977653_pt1 | contig 49010 bp, 37 predicted proteins | sample MGYA00511022_ERZ780076 | MGnify/ENA primary metagenome ERZ780076 (study PRJEB29588, sample SAMEA2148733) | human gut metagenome | biome: human gut; feature: human-associated habitat; material: faeces | place: Denmark | collected 2008/2010 ... | reverse complement strand
AACGAAGTAATTCTTCTAACTCTCTTGATTTCAAAGAGGTATATTCCTTATACAGATTTACGGAAAATCTTTGTTTTTTATGTCGGTTCCATAAAAAACAAAAAATCATCGTTACTGATTCCTTATGGGGAAGTGTAAGCTCCGGTGTCTTTTAGGGAGGTGTGACCCTAAATCTTCTTTTGCATCCAACTTCCCTTGCGGATGTAGTAATAGCTGGCCACCCAGATACAGATGGCGTATACGTGTTCGGCAGTCCAGCAGAAAGCCACATCGGCACGGAATCCCAGGATGACTACTCCGATGTATACCAGGTAAAGTGCCAGCGCACCCAGTTCCAACAGGAAGGCAGCCTGCGTATTTCCTGTACCCGAAACCGACTGGAAATAGATGTTTCCCGGAATCGTCACCAGGTAGGTGGAGCAGAGTACCCAAAGGGTAGGGATGGCTGCCGTAATCAAGTCCGGAAGGTCGGTATAGATGTGCAGTACCGGGCGTGGAAAGAGGGCTATCAGGATAATCAGCGGAGCTACCACGTAGGTACAGATACGGATGTGCTGACGGATCAGTGCCTGTACCACTCCGGCATTCCCGGCGCCTATCTGGTTGCTGACGAGCGAACCGCAGGTAGAGGCAAAAGCGATGACCGCCATGAACGGGATGCTCGATACGCTCCGGATGATGTTGGAGATGGCCAACGGACGTTCACCCAGGTGCTCGATGAAGATGAAGAACAGGAACCATGTGGACAGGGAGATGAAGTTCTGTATCATGGTCCACAGGGAGATGCGCATGATTTGTTTCAATTCACCGAAACGTACTGTTGGTATGCGGCTCAGCCGGTATTTCCGGTAGTCTATCCGTGTGAAGGTGTAGCCGATGAAGAACAGTAACGATACCAGCTCGGCCAGTGAGGAACCGATGGCGGCTCCGGCAATACCCATTGGGGGAAAACCGAATTTTCCGAAAATCAGGGTATAGTTGAATACCACATTCGAGAGTACCATGACAATGGAGTTCAGTGTCAGGGTCTTGGTCTGTGTCGTACCTACGAAGAACGCACGGAACATGGCTCCCAGGAAAGCGAAGAAGAATCCGTAGACACGCCAGTGGATGTAATCGCCGGCAGCCTGACGGATATGGTCGGAACTGACCAGCGCACCCAGAATCTCGTCTGAGAAATATCGGGTCAGACTGAAAGTCACTGCGGCAAGAAGCAGCAGGAAGTAACAGCCCTGATAGAAGATAGGGCCGATGGCGGTATAGTTTTTCTCTCCGTTCCGTCGGGCAATGAGAATCTGGGACCCGATGGTGAAACCGAATCCAATCATGAAGATGGCCAGGTAATAGACCCCGGCAATGGCCGAAGCTCCCAGTTCCACTTCGCCTACCCGTCCCAAGAATGCTGTATCGGTGATACCGATGAGCTGTTCCATGATGAGGCTGATGAGAATGGGGTAGGCTATCTGCCAGATTTCCTTGTTACTGTACCCTGTGTTGGTCTTGGTGAGTGTCATATACAGGCTGGATTAAAAGAGTGCTTTGCTTTTGGCGCTCACTTCCTCGATGTCCAACCGGATGATTTCGGTGCGGAAGAACGATTTCTCGGCATACTGCATACCCACCATCTTGTCGTTCGGACAATACTTGCTCAGAAGCAGGGAAAGGGCGGACATGCGTTCTGCGTCGTGCAGGCCGTGATGGGCGGTACATTTCATCACTACACTTTCGTATGCAGTCGTGAATTTATTGGGAATCACCTTGGTTCTTCCTACCACACAGAAGGATACTTGTTGGCAACGGTCGATGCAAGTCAGTTTCCGGCCTATCGGAGCACAGTGGATGTAGATGGAGTTTCCTCTGTCCCATACATAACTCAAGGGGATGCCGTAGGCTCCCTGTCCGTCTTCCGACTGCATGGAAAGTATACCGTATTCTCCTTCTTTCAGGATTTCAAAAGCACGTTTCTCGTCCAGGGTGCGGTCTTGTCGTCTGATGTTTTCGTTATTGAATTTCATAAGCTTCGTTTTTCTGTTTCCGGAAGCAAAGATACAACAAATACTCCAATCTGCCGAATGGTTCGGTATAGAGTCGGCAAGAATGTGTGAATGGAATCTTTCCGGATGAAAAACAGGCGCAGTGTATCGTTTACACCGCGCCTGCCGTAATCTTGTTTTTTATCCGGAAAAAGGGGTTATTCGCTCTTGATGCTCACTACCGGATTCTCGTTGGCGATGCGCCATGCTTTGCAGACAACTACTGCCACTATCAGCATTAACAGTAGGAGGGCAAGAAGGGTATACCATAGGGGAGAGAGCAGTCGGCTGTCGGCAAACTGCTGCATCCACTGACCGGAGACGTACCAGGCGGATGCCATACCTGCCGCTACGGCTACGACAGCTATCTTCAGGATGTCTATGGAAAGCATACCCAAGATGTTGCCGGCTTCGGCACCGTTTACTTTGCGGATGGCTATTTCCTTGCTTCGGCGTTGGGTTTCGTCGCTGACATAACCGATAAGTCCCATCAATACAATCAGGATGATGCAGCCGGTAGTAACCCATACCGTATTGCGGAAAGCGGAAACACTGGCATTCTGTTCCTGACGGATTTCCTGATAGGTGGCAAATTCCAGGGCCAGATCGGGATAGGTGGACTTGATAAAGGTATTCAGTTTTTTCAGATTATCTTCCACCGGATTTTTCAGACGGACGTTGAAAGTACGTACACGGTCATTCAAAATGAAAGCGGTACAGGTTTGGTTCGAGAAGAAGCCCATGTTTCGCACATCCTCTACCACGCCTGTTACCACAGGTTGTTCTTCCAGCCTGGCCCAGGAGGGGTCGATAGGTAGCTTGCGGCCAATGGCGGTATCGCCCCACTTTAACGTCTCTACCGTGGTGCGGCCCACAACGGCTTCACCCCGATGCTGTGGCCAATGGCCTTCGAGCAGGGTCATGCCCGTTACCTGTGGCATCTCCTTATCCATCAGTGTGAAGTGCAGGGGACAGATGAAGTTGCCTTGGCTGTCGGTCAGGCGATTGGTACTGTAGTGGGCCAGCAGACTGGTGCCACTGCCCGCTATGGCTTCCACGTAGGGTTCGCGGCGGATGGCATCGGCTACGCCGTTGGCTCGCTTGATGTTACCCGTTACTGTTCCTACGGCCAGTCCTTCGGAACGGAAACCTACGTTGCGGTTCATCAGGTCGTGATATTGCCATACGGTAGTCAGCAGCAGTCCGCCGATGAAGGCCATGCCGATGAACTGTATGAACAGCAGACCGCGTTTCCACGAACGCTTGCCGTCTGTGTAACGGCGGAATACCTGGGTTACGGGAATCCGGGCATAAATACGTCCCGGCATTACACCGGCCACAATGAAAAGCAACAGTACCGTTCCCAAAGGAACGTAGAGTGTCTGTCCTGTAAAAAGGTCAGAAAGGTTGCTCCCCAGCAGTTCTTCCACCTGCTCACGCAGCAGCCACAACAATATTCCTCCGCAGAGGATGGAGGCCACTACCAGTAGTCCTGTTTCCCAAAGGAACATAGAAAGGATGTGCCAGCCGTCGGCACCGCAGCATTTATGTACGCCTACCATTTTGGCACGTCGGCTCATGGTAGCTACAGCACGTAGCACGTAGTTCAGGACAGAGACAAAGAAAATGGAGAAGCCCAATACACCGAGGATGACCAGTCGTCGTGTACTGTCAGGGAAAGAACGGTAGACTTTATATAAAGGCAAGATGCTGTACTCGGTCACTACATCGTCTCCCAAGTGTGTGTCGGTATATTGCTCTACGGCTTTCTGGATGCGGCTGTTCATGGTAGCTACGTCGGCAGCCTGCTTCAGGCGGAACAGGACGCCGTAGAGATTGTTCGTCCCCCATGTGCCTGCCCCGAAGGACCAGTCCATGGCAGCCATGGAGAGTAGCAGGTCGTGGGGCATGATGCTGTTGCCGGGTATATCGGCATAGACACCCCGGATGGTAACGTTGAATAGCTTTTCTATGGAAAGTTCTTTGCCTATGGGATTTTCATCGCCGTAGAGTTCACGGGCTTTTCGCCGTGAGATGAAGGCATTACCTTGTACTCCCAAATCTTTTGGGGTACCCTGTAGCAGTTGCAGACCAGTGGTCTGGAAGTAGGCCGTATCGGCGAAAAGGGTTTGTATGTTTTCCAGTTTCTTGTCGTTTTTATAAATGGCCGGTTGCCAGACATTGGATGTCAGACAGGCACTCTTTATCAGCCCTGGGAAAGCTTCACTGAGATCGGCAGCTGCCGGACGGTAGGTTCCGTAGTTATATTCGCGCTCAGGTACTCCCTGGCGTACTTCCCTCATGCGTAACATGACCAGTGTTTCAGGATTCGGATAGAAACGGTCAAAGCTCAGTTCGTAGACTATCTGCGCAAAGAGCAGTACGCCCATCACCAGTCCCAACGTGAGAGATATCAGTTTCTCCAGGGTGCCACCATGGCCGCGAAGTAAGGTCTGTAAAGTATAATATAGTTGTCTCATGTCCTCGATTTATAGATTGATGTTGCTTGAAACGATGCTTCCGTCGAACAGGTGTACGGTGCGGTGGGCAAACGATGCGTCGTGCTGTGAGTGTGTCACCATGATGACGGTAGTCCCTTCCTTGTTCAGTTCGGTCAGCAGGTTCATCACTTCGGCTCCGTTCTTCGAGTCGAGGTTACCGGTCGGTTCGTCGGCCAGAATCAGTTTGGGGTTTGTCACTACGGCACGGGCGATGGCCACACGTTGTTGCTGTCCGCCGGAAAGCTGTTGGGGAAAGTGTTTGGCACGGTGGCTGATGTTCATGCGTTTCAGTATTTCCTGTACCCGCTGTTTCCGTTCTGCGGCCTTGTAGCCGAGGTAGGTCAGCGGCAGTTCTACGTTCTCGAAGACATTGAGCTCGTCTATCAGGTTGAAACTCTGGAAGACAAAGCCAATTTTGCCCTTGCGTACACGGGTACGGTCCTTCTCGTGCAGGTCGGCCACTTCCTGTCCGAACAGCTTGTAGCTGCCTTCGGTGGGATTGTCCAGCAGTCCCAGAATGTTCAGCAGGGTAGACTTTCCGCATCCCGAAGGGCCCATGATGGCTACGAATTCCCCTTCGTTTACCTGAAGGTTTACTTGGTTCAATGCTACGGTTTCCACTTCCGAGGTACGGAAGACTTTGCTAAGGTTGTTGATTTCAATCATGGTTCAATGTATTTAGATTATTATTTATTCGCTTTTGATACTCTTTACCGGATTTTCGTTGGCGATGCGCCACGCCTTTATCAGTACGCAGGAGATGATGACTGCCAGTACGGCCAGTCCGATTCCCAGGTAGGCGGTAACCGACATCGATACTTGGGCTGTGAATGCGTTTATCCATAGGTTGTTGACATAGCCTGACAAGGCTATACCTATGATTACAGCCGGGATGGCTACCCAAAGGACATCGTTCCCCAACAGGCGGAGGATGTCCAAGGCTTCGGCACCATTTACTTTGCGGATGGCTATCTCTTTGCTTCGACGCTGCACTTCATCGGTTGTGTAACCCAGCAGCCCCATAAGCATGATGAAGAACATGACTACTCCGGCTACTACAGTGGCATTGCGGAACACACGGACAGGGTTGTATATGGTTCGCATGCTTTCTTCCATGGAAGTAAAGTCGATGGTCTTGTCCGGGAAAGCTTTTGCGGCATCTTCTGTTAGGCGTTGCAGGTTCTCGGCGAAAGGTTCTTTCAGCAGAAAATGAAGTTCGTTGTTGAAACGCCGTGTATTGAAGCCGATGTAGGGCATAGGCTTTGCATAGAAACCGTTTATCTGGAAATCTTTCACTACACCACATACGGTAATGTTGTCTCCCAGGGTGTGTACTACGCGCCCTATGGCTTCTTTGTCCCATTTCATCAGGTCCACAAACGTCTCATTGATAACAGCCTCATTGTAATCGCGTGGTAGTCGGCCTTCCTTCAGTTGGATGCCCATCAGGTCGTAATAGTTGTCCATGCAGGCATCGAAGCGGGCGGAGAAGAGAGCTTCACCGTTCTCACCGTTGATGAAACAGCCACTGTAACCGTCCAGCGGATTGCCGTAAGCGGAGGAAACATTTGCTATGTATGGGAGGGAGCGGAAGAAATTATAGGCATTGTCTGATTCCTCTGCTGATTTGAAATATTGGTAAGTATAGGCTATCCGCTCGGTCTTGAACCCCATATCCTTACTCATGACATAGCGGTATTGCATCATGACCATGCACATCAGTCCGCAGATAAAGGCTACACCTGCAAACTGGATGAACAGCAGCGGCCGTTTCCAGCCTTTTTTACCTTCGGTATAGCGGCGGAACACTTGGGTGACGGGAATGTGGGCAAACAATCTGCCCGGCAGTACACCGCCTACCAGTAATAATAAAGCTACTGTAGCGGCCGGTACCCATAGACGACTTCCATCGAAAAGATTCGTCAGTTTGGTGGAGGCGGTATCTTCCACAAAATCGCGGAAACCTATTAACAGCAGCACCATTACGAGGAGAGCCAGGATGATGACGGCGCAGGTCTCCAGCATGAACATGCCAAAGATTCCGCTTCCACTGGCCCCGCTGCATTTGTGTACGCCTACCATCTTGGCCCGTCGGCTTAACGAGGAGATGGAAACCAGGGCATAGTTGAGGGCTGTAATGAAGAGGATGGAAAGTCCCAGTGTCATCATGATGGTATACATCCGTTTCACATCGTCCTGATCGCGGAAAGTATCGCGCAAGGGTTTGACATAAGCGGTATAGCTCCAACTGTCCCGGGCGGGCAGATATTTTTCTGCCATTTTTTTCATCCGGTTATTGAGGGCTTCTACATCTACTTCTGGACGCAGACGTACATATTGATAATAGGAATCTCCACCGTCCCAGGAGTAGTTTTGTTGTGTGGCAGCCCAGGCCGGAGGCATGGAAATGACGGCATCGGCTTTTACAGTGGTATTGTCCGGTATATCGGCGTAGGTCCCGCGTACGGTAAGTTCCCGTTCGTGGTTGTAGCTGATGACTTTGCCGATGGGATTTTCTCCACCGAACATTCGTTCGGCGAGGCTCTTGCTCAGGTAGATGACATTGGGCTGCTGGAGGTCCTGTACCGGATTTCCGCTCAATACCTCAATGCCCATGGTCTGGAAGAACAGGGAATCGGCGCAAATTTTCTTTTCGTTGAAACGGACATTGCCGTAGTAGAGAGGCCATGAAGCCAGGTAATAATTGGTGCAGGTGGCGCTTTCTACTTCCTTCGGGAAGCTTTCAAGAATAACTCCGGCCAGAGGTCCCATGTTCATGGTTTGCGGTTCGGGGTTTTCACCTTCCATGATAAATATGGACCATACCTGATAGATGCGGTTGTAGTCGCGGAAGCAGGTATCGTAACTTTGTTCGTAGGCTACCCGGGCAAAGAGCAGGATGCTCATGCCGAGTCCCAAGGCAAGGGATATCACCTTGAAAGGAATGCTTTCCTTTCCGTGAATCAGGGTCTGGATAACGTAGTAAATCTGTTTCATGTGTTTATGGGTTCAGTTTTTTCGTATTTTTTTATCTTTCCAGTTGCAGAAACCGTGCCATTTCCTTATATCGTTGGTATACAGCGGAGAGGCATTTCAAAGGCTTGTGCGAAGTGTCAAATAATTAGACAGGAAGTGTCTAAAAATTAGACATGGACGGCTTTCCTGCATGGAATGATCGCCGGACAATTGTCCGATTTTTGTTTGGTAGAGCCGTTTATTCCTGCTATCTTCGCACACATGAACACGAACATGAAAAACAGAAACATCCTGATAGTGGACGATAACCGGGGAGTCCTGACAGCGCTTCAGCTGCTGCTGAAACCATATTTCCGTATCGTCAGAACCTTGTCTTCCCCTACGACTTTGCCTGTTGAATTACGTGGGGAGGAGTGGCACGTTGTCCTGCTCGACATGAACTTTACGGCTAGTCTCAATACCGGAAACGAAGGACTGTACTGGTTGCATGAAATCAAACGGCAATGCCCCGATTTGCCGGTTGTACTCTTCACGGCCTACGCTGATATTGACCTGGCTGTGAAAGGTATTAAAGAAGGAGCTGCAGATTTTGTAGTCAAGCCATGGGATAACCAGAAGTTGGTAGATACGTTGCTTACGGCCGCTCAAGGTTGCTCCAAAGAGAAAAGAGTCAGCAGTTCTGTACATATGGATAAAGGAGGTGAAATTCGGATGTATTGGGGTGAAAGTCCGGTCATGCAGCAGTTGCGGATGTTGACCGAGAAGGTGGCTCCTACAGACGCCAATATCCTGATTACCGGAGAAAACGGTACGGGTAAGGAAATGTTGGCACGCGAAATCCACCGGCTTTCCCTGCGGCGGAAACAGGAGATGGTCTGTGTGGATATGGGAGCTGTTTCTGAAACATTGTTCGAAAGCGAACTGTTCGGGCATGTGAAGGGAGCGTTTACTGATGCGCATGCCGACCGTCCCGGTAAATTCGAGGCCGCCCACCGGGGTACGCTTTTTCTGGATGAGATAGGTAACTTGCCTTATCATCTGCAGGCCAAGCTGCTGACAGCTATCCAACGACGGAGCATTGTCCGTGTGGGAAGTAATACGTCCATCCCTGTTGATATCCGGCTGATTTGTGCCACGAACCGTAACCTGCCTGAGCTGGTAGCCCGGAACGAATTCCGTGAAGACTTGTTTTACCGCATCAATACCATTCATCTGGAAATTCCTGCTTTGCGTGAGCGGACCGAAGACATTGTGCCACTGGCAGAACGTTTCATCGCCCGTTTCTGCAAGCAGTATGACAGGTCGCTAGTCTGCCTGACGGAAGACGCTCAGGTTAAGTTGCGGCGGCATCCTTGGTACGGTAACATCCGCGAACTGGAACACGCCGTGGAGAAGGCTGTCATCATCTGTGACGATACCTGTCTGTCGGCCGAGCTGTTCCAATTGTCCGACCGCCGTCAGGAGGCATCCGAAATACCTGTATCTACGCTGGAAGAGATGGAGAAGAAGATGATTGTCCAGGCCTTGGATACCTGTCGGGGTAACTTGTCGGCTGTGGCTGCACAGTTAGGAATCACCCGGCAGACTTTGTATAACAAGATGAAAAAATACGGTCTCTAACCTTTAACTATTGCCTGTATGCACATCCGTTCACTGAAAAACCAATACCTGTTCCGTATCGCCGTTAGTCTGTTGTGGGCTGTTGTGACCGGTGCCTTGTGGATGTCCGTTTGGACAAACCGTGGGTCGTCTCATATATGCGATATCCTGCTTTTCTGGGCGGTAGTGGCTACCTTGGCGCTGTTTGTCTTGGTGTATTGGCAGTACGGTCTGTATCGGGCCCATACCCGGAAAGTACTTTTTCTGCTCGAAGCGCTTGAAAACGATGATGCTTCCGTACATTTTGTCGAGACCGAAGCCAACCGTGACAACCGTCTGGTGAGTCAGGCCTTGAACAAGGTGGCACAGATTCTTTATAAGGTAAAGAGCGAGACCGCCCAGCAGGAGAAATATTACGAGCTGATACTGGAATGCGTAAATACCGGTATTCTGGTTCTCAATGATAACGGAGCAGTCTATCAGAAGAACAGCGAGGCTTTGCGGTTGTTGGGTATGGAGGTCTTTACTCATGTCCGGCAGCTGGAACGTGTGGATTCTCACCTGATGGAGGTCGTTACAGCCTGTTGTCCGGGTGACAAGTTGCAGGCGGTGTTCAGCAACGAACGGGGGACGGTCAATCTTTCTATCCGTGTCAGCGATATTCATGTGCACCAGGAGCATCTGCGCATCCTGGCCTTGAATGACATCAACAACGAGTTGGATGAAAAGGAAGTGGATTCCTGGATTCGGCTTACCCGGGTGTTGACTCACGAAATCATGAATGCAGTGACTCCCATCACTTCGCTCAGCGATACCTTGCTGACGCTGATGAACGAGGCAGATGCTTCTGATCCTTCTGCTTCGCAGGAGGAAATCCGCAACGGGTTGCAGACCATCAGCAGTACGGGGAAGGGGCTGTTGTCGTTTGTAGAGAATTACCGGCGTTTTACACGGATTCCTACACCGGAGCCTTCCTTGTTCTATGTGAAAGCTTTTCTCCAGCGGATGGTGGATTTGGCCCGTCATCAGCATGCCGAGGCACACGTCGTTTATCAGCTTGAAGTCGTTCCGGATGACCTCATCCTGTATGCCGATGAGAGTCTGGTATCTCAGGTGGTCATCAATCTGCTGAAGAATGCTATCCAGGCCATTGAATCGGGCGGCTGTACAGGTACGGAGGGACGTATCTGTCTGCGTGCCTATTGCAACGAGGCTGAGGCTGTACTGATTGAAATCTCCAACAACGGTCCTGCCATTCCGGCGGACATCGCCGAGCATATCTTTATTCCTTTCTTTACGACGAAGGAGGGGGGAAGTGGTATCGGACTGAGTATTTCCCGGCAGATTATGCGGCTTTCGGGGGGAAGTATCACGCTGTTGCCCAAGGGGGAAACTACTTTTGTATTGAAATTCAATTGATAAGTTGGTTTACTTTTTCTTTTTGGTGTCAAAAAGAAAAAGGTAACAAAAAGAAAAAATATCGCCTCCAAACTAAGGCCGGAATTTTTTACATGACTCGTTAAGATTATATCATTACGCTTTCTCCGCAGCTTAGGTAGCTGATGGATTCTTTCATCCGGTCGGCTAGGATTTGGTACTGGGGGAGACCTGTGCAGTGCATGGTGTAGTAACGGCATCCGGGATGTTCCAGTAGTTTGTCTGCCAGTGCATGGATGAATGCTGTTTCTTCCGTTTCTGGTAATCCGCTTTTCACGAGGTGCATCCCGGCAAAGACATGGGTGAGGGGATGGCCGGTCAAGCGGATGGCCTTCTGCATGATGTTTACGATACCGGCATGGGCACATCCTGCAAAGAGTACCGTCTTACCGTTTTCTTCTATCAGCAGACTTTGTTCGTGACAGAAATTATCGTTTGTGTCAGGAGTGGGACCGAACAATAGTTTGTTGCCGGTGGGGCAGAGGCAGTCGTCTGTAACGTCGGCAAAAAGGATGATTCCGTTGTCTATAGAAACCACTTCTTCACAGCTTATCAAGCGTTCGTTACCTTTCAGTTTTGGATTGAGACCGATGTAGACCAGCCCTTTGTCACGGATCGAATAATGCGGTTCGAAGGCATGGCTGTTCAGGTATACGGGAGCGTGAGGGTTTAGCTCCAGAAATGTTCCGAGGCCTCCTCCGTGGTCGTAATGGCCGTGTGATACGATAGCCATATCGATTTCAGACAATCGGATGCCCAACTGTTCTGCATTCCGGGCAAACAGGTTTCCTTGTCCCATATCGAATAATATCTGTCGTCCGTCTTCCAGTCGGATGTGCAGGCTGAGGCCGTGTTCTACGGGAAAATCTTCCCGGCTGGTATTTTCAACTAATGAGTTGATAGTCATAAGGCTTGAGCGTTTTTTCTTGCCAGCCAGCAGCCTTCCTCATGGGAGTTGATGATGCCGATGGCTTGCAGGTAGGAATAGATGATGGTACTTCCCACAAATTTCATCCCTTTCCGGTAAAGATCTTTGGAAATTGTGTCCGAGAGAGGGGAGGTGGTACGGTCTGTTTCGTAAAGGGTCCGATAATCGGTAAAGTGCCAGATATAGCGGTCGAACGAACCGTATTCCTGACGTACGGCATTGAATATACGGGCATTGGTTACGGCTGCCTGTATCTTCAGGCGGTTACGGATGATACCTTTGTCCTGTTGTAAGGTCAGAAGCTTTTCTTCGTCGTATACAGCGATTTTTGTAGCGTCGAAACCATCGAATGCCCGGCGGAACGCTTCACGTTTGTTCAATACACACTCCCAGGAAAGCCCTGCCTGAAATGTTTCAAGCAGGAGCATTTCGAAGAGTTTGCCGTCCTCGTGTACCGGTATGCCCCATTCGTGGTCGTGGTAGTCCACGTAGAGCGGATTGGTCGTGTTACACCAGCGGCATCGTATTCTATCTTCCTGATTGGGTATTTTGTTTTCCATGAGTTTTCTGAACAAATAATCTAGTGAAAGTATCGTCAGGATTCCCCTAGAGCTTTCAGTGCCGCATCGTAGTCCGGTTCGTGTGAGATGTCTTCTACCAGTTGGGTGTAGATGATTTTACCTTGTTCATCCACTACAATGACGGCACGTGCTGCCAGTCCTTCCAGGGGACCGTCTGCTAGTTGGAGACCGTATTTGTCGAAGAAGCCGTGATTTCGGAACAATGAAAGCGGTACGACGTTTTCCAGTCCTTCTACCGAGCAGAAGCGCGATTGGGCGAAAGGTAAGTCCATGGAGAGACAAAGCACAACCGTATTGTCCAGGCTTGAAGCCCGTGCATTGAACTGTCGTACGGAAACGGCGCAGGTAGGTGTGTCCAGGCTGGGGAAGATATTCAGGATAACCCGTTTCCCCCGATAATCTGACAAAGAAACTTCGGCTAATTCTCCGTTGACAGCCTTGAAATCGGGAGCTTTTTTTCCTATAGCTAGCATTTTCCCGGCTGTATGTGCTTCTTTTCCGCGACATATCACGGTTTCTCCTTTCATCGTTTGATTTTTTGCAATTTGTTGCGAAGCACCGCTGATACCGTCTACAGATTGTGCATGCGTGATTTCTGCCACAATTAAGGCAAGAAGCAGGATCAGTGTCTTACTTGTTTTCATCTTCGTATAAGTTTGGTTTGATTACAAATATAGAATAAATCATTTGAATCTGGGTGTGTAGTTAACTATCTTTAGGGGATTATTCGTCTTTATATTTCCAGAATAGAATATTCAGTTCTCATTCAAGGGAAAGTAATGCTATGATATTTTATTGATTATCAATGTATATGAATAAATCGGTAAGATATGACGAATTTTTCGTAAAACAAATTCGTCATATTTTGTTTTATTACGAATAATACGTAGCTTTGTGCGTGATTAATTGAAAAAACTATTATTTATGGAAAAACGGAGGTGTGAAAAACGGGTTATACCGAAAGTTATCAGTAAAACCGGAAGGAAATGTTTCCGATCGTTTCTTCTTGTTGGATGAAAAGGGTAACAGCATAGTAGGTTTCGGCAATTATCCTTACCGGGATGAAAAAGAGAAGCGGGTCAGTGGAATCATCCGGGGCGAGATATACCAGGGAAGACTGGCGTCAAACAATCGTGGAACGAGATTCGTACAGGCTGTTTTGAAGTCCAAAATCATGGTTTTCTACGAGAAAGAGAAGGAAGGATGGAAGTGTATCAAAGAGAATCTAGAATCTTTCCCTGCCTGCAATTACAATTCTCCTGCCATGGACGCAGAAACTCCGCTGGGTTATCTGGATGTCTGTGCTACTGACAGCCATGTGTATGCGCTGTATTCGGGGAAGAATTACAGGGATGACAGAGATGCCGCTTTTCTCGGACAGACGGTGGAAGTGTACCGATGGGACGGCACACTGGTGAAACGATTGGCATCGGATGTGCCTTTGAGGAACATTGAAGTGACAAAGGACGACAATTGCCTGTATGCCGTGGCTTATGCTCCGGAACCGGTGCTGGTACGTTTCCCGCTGCCTTGATTTCATGATTACTTGTCGGTAGGGTTGGAAAAGGAGTATGAATGTTTGCTTATGTTACGGACTTTCCATAAATTTGTAGATTACTAGTTTTAAAATAGATGTCTATGGAAAAATTGACCCATCAGGAAGAGGAAGCCATGCGCTATATCTGGAAAATAGGCATGTGTTGCGTAAAGGATGTTCTGAAGTGCTATCCTGAACCTGGATTACCTTATACAACCCTTGCTTCCATTGTGAACAACCTGAAACGGAAGGGGTATGTCACGGCCCGTCGTTTTGGAAATACCTATATCTTTCAGCCCGCTGTAACTCAAGAAGAATATGCTAAAACCTCGGTAGGTACTTTCGTGAAGAATTATTTTGCCGATTCATACAAAGATTTGGTATCTTTCTTTGCCCGTGAACAGAAGATATCAAAAGAAGAACTGGAGGAAATCTTGAATCTGATAGAGAATAAGGGTTGATGTATTTTGTTCATGTAAATGCAGGACTTACTTTCTTTTATCTGTTTTACAAATGGCTGTGTAGCCGCAATACATTCTTTGCATGCCGAAGGGGGATATTGCTGTTGTTCATCATAAGCGCTTTTGTTCTTCCTTTACCGGTAAATGTTTTTGTGATGACGGAATATTCTGAATTTCTACAATTACTGAAGAAGGAGATACAGTGTCCTCAGTCGGTATCGGATAAGGGTATGCAAGGCAGGGTTATCGTACAGTTTGAGGTAGAACGTGACGGTACTCCCGGTCGTTTCAGAATCATTCATTCCGTTTCTCCGGAGCTGGATGCAGAAGTGCTGCGTGCATTTCGGTTGATGTCCCATTGGAAGTTTGCTACGGGCAAGAAAAGGTTGGCAAACGGTCGGTTTACGGTTCCGGTGACTTTTACACAACCTTAAGGGTTTCTATGAATTTACTACAAACAGACTTTTACATTTTTATAATCCACTTGTCGATACTCCTTGTCTCCTCGCTGAAATTCACACCCACCTTGATGACTTTCCTTCCGTCTGCCGCAAAAGGAGCGGCATAGCCTTTCTCTTCGATTTGCCTCATGGCTTCTTCGGCCGTTCCCTCCAGTTTGAACTCCATGACATAGATATAGTCGGCGGTTTTCAATACAAGGTCCACCCGTCCCCGTGAGGTACGGTATTCCACCTCGGTATGGAATCCCATCAGCTTGAAAACGATGTACAGGATGTTCTGGTAATGCACTTCCCGGTAGCGTGCCAGTTCGTAGGGGGTGTCGTCGAAGAAGGTGCGCAGGCGGTCCAGGAAACCGTCTACATCCCCTTGGCGGACTTCTCCTACGAAACGCTGGATTTCGTAAGGCGATTTGCTGGTACTTACCGAAGCGTAGTGGGGGAGCAGGAAGCGGAAAAAGCCCTGTTCCACTTCGCGGTTAGGGAATCCGAGGGTATAGTTTTCGAATTCGGCGTTGTAATCCTTGATGGTGAGGTAGCCGCTCTGGTAGATGACGGGTACGGGGTCTGTGGAAGCCGCGTCGATGGAATCCAGTACGGGACCGCTGGTGACGATGTGCTCTATCTCTTCCACGTTGTAGTGGTGCAGCTTCATAAGTTCCACTAAGTAAGTAGGTGTGCCTGTTTCAAACCAGTAGCTGCCTATCTGTCTCTTGGCAAAGGTGTTGAGCAGGCTGAAGGGATTGTACATTCCAGTTGATTTGTAGCAGAAATGATAGCCGTCGTAGTTCACTTTCAGCAGTTCGCAGGTATGGGCATAGTCTGTACCGAGCTCATCTGCCAGTGCGTGTATGTCCTCTTCAAAATACTTGTGTAGTTCCGCATCGCTTATGCCGCAAAGTTCCGCATACCGTCTGTCCATGGAAATGTCCATCAGGTTGTTCAGGTCGCTGAACACACTTACCTTGCTGAACTTCGTCACTCCGGTGAGCATGGCAAATCGTATGTAGCCGTCGCACGACTTGAGGGCACCATAGAACGCTTTCAGGGTATTCCGATATTCGGTCTGTAATTCGGGTTTGGAGATGGTTTGAAGGATGGGCTTGTCGTATTCGTCAATCAGAATGACCACCTTATGTCCTGTCTTTTCACAGGCCCGCTTGATGACATACATGAAACGTTCTTCGGGAACCCTGTCCTTCTTTTCGTCGCCATACAGCTTTTCCCATTCTTCCAGGTTCTGACTCAAGATACCTACCAAGGATTCATAATCAAAATAATTCCGTGTATTCAGGTCCATGTGCAGCACGGGATAAACTGTCCAGTCCTTTTCCAACCGTTCCATATCGAGTCCTTTGAACAGCTCACGTTTCCCGATAAAATACGCCTCTAGAGTAGAAATCATCAGACTCTTTCCAAACCGTCGGGGGCGGCTCAGAAAATAGTATTGTCCAGTTTTTACCAACTGATAAAGCAATGCCGTCTTGTCAACATAGATATACCCGTCTTTTCTGATTTTTTCGAAATTCTGTATCCCTACCGGATAGAGTCTGTTCATGGCCGATTCTTTTTATTACGTTTCGTATAGGCAAAGATAGGATTTATTCGGCGCAATTCCTAATCTGACACGTTTAAAAGTGTTCTGCTTGATTCCGTTGGGAAATATTCTTATGGAAGTATTTAGCCGATAGGATTCCTAGATTCAAAAAGTTGGTAGAACCTTTGATTTAGTATGAAAATGTCTTGAATTTTACCAAACTGCTGACCGTAGCATTGACGTAATTCTTTAATCTGGCATGGAATATATTGCGGTTTTTGCATATATATACGGAAAAACTAGTTTTTATACCGAATTTGCCGTTCGGATAGTTCCAGGAAATATCAGAAAACATGCGGAAGAAAAATTTTTTCTTCCAGAGAAAATGATGAAAACTCCTAGGAAAGTGGGTAAAGATGTCCAGACATCTTCAAAAATGCACCTGAAATCGCTTTTTCGAACCTTGAAGGAAGCTGTTTGGTATGATGCTGACAACAATTTTGTTTGACAGGAAGCTACTTTTTGCTTCTTTTGACTGAATAAAGATATGAAGTGATAAGATTTTGTGATAAATAGTCTTTTTATTTTGTGTTATTTTGCCTTTTTGATAATTTGAGAACCTCTGAGAATCGCGTTTAATCGATGTGATTTAGGAGAGTATGGAATCAAGCGATTCTCGGCCATTAGTTTTATCAAAATGACAAAATGGTATTTCTGTTTCCATCTGCGGAATAGTCTATCAAATTGTTTTTTCAATTCCAGGACTTTCTGTTTGTAGATTATAATTTTAGTGTATCGGATCAGAATCTGTTGACATCGTATACATCAGAAAAGAAAGGAGGAGAGATTATTGACCTGGTGAAGATGACCTGGATATAATCCATAATTGAGAAAAGAGAACGGCTTTATTGTATTTATTGCGAGTATTTCGTAGATTTGTGTGTTCTTCGTCTGCTGGAGGGCCAAAAATCAGAAAAGACCGGCACATCAGGGGAAATGAAGGACACAGACAACGATTAGAAAAACGAATATTCATCAAACAACAGATACTATGAGAAAACAAATCTACAGATACCCGTTGGCGCTGTTTGCCGCAGGGCTGTTGGCTGCCTGCAGTGGTGACAAGAACGAAGGGATTGACAAGGAGGGAGTGGAAACGGTACTGCCTGCGCAACAGAACGAGGTGACCGTCATGACGCTGAAGAAGACAACTTTCAGTCATGAACTGGTCAGCAACGGAAAGGTGGAGGCACGGCAGCAGGCCGACTAGAGTTTCCGGATAACATCGGAGCCTGTGGCACACATCTACGTGAAGAACGGCGACCGGGTGAAGCGGGGGCAGAAGCTGGCCGAACTGGATCTTTTTACCCTCAGAACAAGCTGGAACAGGCAGAGAACTCCTTGAAACAGGCGGAGCTGGAAATGCAGGACGTGCTGATAGGCCAGGGATATGCTCCGGACCGTATGCAGGAGATTCCGGCGGACATCGTGAAGCTGGCGGAGGTGAAAAGCGGCTACGGACAGAGCCGTGCGAATTACGAACTGGCTCGGTATGAGCTGGAACAGGCGGTATTGACGGCCCCGTTCGACGGAGTGGTGGCCAACCTTACGGGACGGAGCTTTAACCGGCCGGATGGAACGGAACCTTTCTGCCGGATAATCGGGACGGGGAGCATGGAAGTGGCTTTTACGGTACTGGAAAGCGAACTGCCGCTGATAAGCCGGGGAGACCGGGTGGAGGTGACACCTTATTCGGCTACGGTACAGCCTTGCCATGGAAAGGTGTCCGAAATCAATCCCCTGGTGGACGAGAACGGAATGGTGAAGGTGAAGGCCTCGGTGGAGGGGAATGCCGGACTGTTCGACGGGATGAATGTCAGGGTGAGCGTGAAGCGTTCGGTAGACAATGTGTTTGTGATTCCGAAAACCGCTGTCGTGATGCGGTCGGGCAAGCAGGTGGTGTTTACCCTGAAGGACGGAAAGGCCATGTGGAACTACATCACGACCGGACTGGAGAACATGACCGGTTATACCGTGACGGGTGACGGAATGGAGGAGGGGGCACAGGTTATCGTGACCGGTAATGTGAACCTGGCACACGAAGCTCCCGTCAAGGTCGTGACTGCTACTTCATCCGACAAGCAATGACATGAATCCGAAAAAATACTACACTCATGGTAAAATTTCTAATACATAGACCGATAGCGGTGCTCATGGCGTTCACGGCCTGTTTCATCGTCGGGCTGGTGACGTATTTTTCGCTGCCTGTATCGCTCCTTCCGGACATCGACATTCCTCAGATTACCATCCAGGTGAGCAGCGAGAACGCTTCGGCGCGCGAACTGGAGAACACGATGGTGGCTCCCGTGCGCCGGCAGCTCATGCAGGTATCGGGCCTCAGCGAACTGAGGAGCGAGACGCGGGACGGGTCGGGTATCATCCGGCTGTCGTTCGAGTTCGGTACGAATACGGACCTTGCCTTCATTGAGGTGAACGAAAAGATAGACGCTGCCATGAACAGCCTTCCGAAAGATGCGGTCCGTCCCAAGGCGGTGAAGGCCAGCGCTACGGACATCCCTGCCAGTGCTGTATGTGCTGTTCTATCGCATCGGCATCCGGAAGCACAACTGGTTTACCGCCAGCTTCAAGAATTTGCTGAAGAACGAAGGGCTGGTGAAGTTCTACGATGCCGGTATCGACTGGGTATTCGCCCATAAACGCCTTATCCTGATTGGGGCGGCACTTTCCATTCCGCTGTGCGTGCTCATGTTCCGGGTGATAGGTAAGGAACGCATGCCGGAGATAGACCAGAACGAACTGATGGTGAATGTGGAGTGGAACGAGAACATACACATCGACGAGAACCACCGGCGGGTAAATGCTCTGCTGAGGTGCACGGACAACCTGGTGACGGAACATACGGCATACGTAGGGATGCAGGACTATATTCTGGGAACGGAGAAGGACCTGTCGGCCAGCGAGGCGGAACTGTATTTCAAGACGGAAAAGCCTGAAGGAATCAATCCGCTCAAGGCACTGATGGAAAAGGAAATCCGTACGTCTTATCCGGAGGCGTCGGTGACCTTCTCTCCGCCGGTCACTATCTTCGAGAAACTTTTCGTGACGGGCAATCCGGATGTGGTGGCCCGCCTGCAGGTGGCCGACCGGACTTCCGCCCCACAGGCTTCTGACCTCAAGGAACTGGAGAACAGGATAGCGGAGGCAACCGGACAGGTACCGGAGCGGACGGCCTTCAGAAGCCAGCTTAACCTGGTAGTGGACCGTGACAGGCTGCTGGTGTATCATGTGAACTATAATGAGGTGGTACGGGTGCTGCGTACTGCTTTCAGGGACAATACGGTGTCTACCCTCCGTTCGTACCAGCAGTATCTGCCCATCGGTATGGCCGGGAAGGAAAAGAGTGTAAACCGGGTACTTGCCGAAACACTGGTGGAAGCGGAAAACCGGCAGGATGGGAGCCGGGAACGGACGTATGTACCGCTCCGGGAACTGGTCAGGGTAGTGCCCGATGAAGACCTGAAGGAAATTACGGCCGGGCGTAACGGCGAGTATATCCCCATCAGTTTCTACGGGGTGGAAGATGCCCCGACGCTCATCGAACAGGTCCGGGAAACCGTAGAGGCCGATAAACGTTGGGACGTAAGTTTTGGTGGCAGCTTCTTTTCGAACAGGAAAATGATGGGTGAACTGACCGTCATCCTGATTATATCCGTACTGCTGATGTACTTTATCCTGTGTGCCCAGTTCGAAAGCTTTCTACAGCCACTTATCGTACTGGCGGAAATACCGATAGACATTGCTTTCGGACTGGTGGTGCTCTGGGCATTGGGACATACCATGAACCTGATGTCGGCCATCGGTATCATCGTATCGTGCGGTATCGTGGTGAACGACTCCATTCTGAAACTGGATTCGATAAACGAACTCCGCAAGGAAGGGATGCCGCTGGTGGAGGCTATCCATACAGCCGGCCACCGGCGGTTGAGAGCTATCATTATGACTACCCTGACAACGGTGTTCGCCATGGTTCCGTTGCTGTTCACTTCCGATATGGGTTCCGAACTGCAACGTCCGCTCTCCATTGCCATGATAGGCACCATGATGGTGGGACTGTTGGTCAGTCTGTTTGTCATTCCTTTGATTTACTGGTTTATCTATAGAAAACATGATGTTCAGAAGAATTAGCATACTTTTCCTGCTGGTGCTTTGTGGAGCAGGAGTACAGGCGCAGCAGGTGTTGCGTCTGGATTTGAAGCGTACCATTGCTCTGGCCAATGACAGTTCGCTGTCGGCCTTCCGTTATCAGAACATGTACCTGTCGGGTTATTGGGAGTACCGGTCGTATAAGGCAGCGCGTCTGCCTAGCCTTTCGCTGAACCTGACTCCGGCACAATATTATCGCTACATCACCCAGCGTTACGATTCGCAGGCCGATGTTGACGTATACCGTGAGCAGCAGATGTTCAGTGCTACGGCCGGGCTGAGTCTGGTGCAGAATTTCGATCTGTTGGGTGGTACCTTCTATGTAGATACCCAGTTGGACTATCTGCGTAACTTCGGCGATGTCAATTCCACTCAGTTCTCTACGGTACCGTTCCGTATCGGTTACCAGCAGGACCTGTTGGGCTTCAATGCTTTCCGCTGGGACCGGAAGATTGAACCGTTGAAATTCGAGAAGGTAAAGAAGCAGTTCATTTACAATTCGGAAAGTGTGTCCGAAGAGGCGGTGAACTATTTCTTCTCGCTGGCTATGGCACAGGCCGACTATAGGTTGGCCGAAGAAAATCTGACCACTGCCGATACGCTGTATGCCATCGGCGAGCAGCGCCAGAAGATTGCTGCCATTTCGCAGGCTGACCTGCTGACCCTGAAACTGGATAAGGTGAATGCCCGGAATACCCTGAAGAATGCCGAGATTACCCGCAAACGCGCCATGTCTGCACTGGCCACCTTCCTGAACCTGGACAAGAACACGTACATAGAGATTGACCTACCGTCTCGTCCGCGTTATGTGGACATTCCGACCGACCGTGCTTTGCTGTTGGCCAAGGAGAACAACCCGACTTACCTGGAACAGCGGCAGAACGTACTGGAAGCCGAACGGGAAGTGGACCGTACGAAGAAGGAGCCCCGCTTCAATGCCAGCGTGAATGCCAGTGTAGGGTTCAACCAGGTGGCTGACAACCTGGGGGCGGCTTACCGGAACCTGCTGCAGCAGGATCTGGTATCGCTTACGGTTTCCATTCCGTTGGTGGACTGGGGTGTCCGTAAGGGGAAATGCAACATGGCCAGGAACAATCTGAATGTGGTGAAGATTGCCGCCCGTCAGGAGGAAATTAGTCTGGAAGAGGATGTGATGATGACGGTGAGCGATTTCAACGTGCAGCAGGACCTGATAGCCAGCGCCTCGGAAGCACTCGATTTGGCCGAACTGGCATACGACCAGACACGGCGGCGTTTTATCATCGGAAAAGCTGACATCAGCAGTCTGACTCTTTCGCTGAACCGTCAGCAGGAGGCCCAGAAGAATTACATCCAGGCACTCCAGAACTACTGGCTCAACTATTACAAGATACGGAAACTGACGCTGCACGATTTCGAGTCGGGCATGTCGCTTTCCGACCGTTTCGATTTTGACAACAACCGTTACTGATGCAGGCGATGAAAGAGAACAACTGTAAACGTGCCGTGGGGTGGTCATCGTTCACCCTGATCGTGACCTTTGTCTGCCTGTCTCTGGTAGGGCTGTCCCTGGCTCCGCTGCTGCCTGTCAAGCTGTCGCCTTCGCACGACATGCCGGGGCTGACCGTTTCGTTCACCATGCCGGGGAACTCTGCCCGCGTCATCGAATCGGAAGTGACCAGCCGCCTGGAGGGGATGCTTTCACGGGTGACGGGAATCAGGAATATCTATTCCACTTCCGACAATGGAAGCGGTTATATCCGGGTGGAGCTGGACAAGCATGCCGACATCGAGATAACCCGCTTCGAGGTGTCCACCCTGATCCGGCAGCTCTGGTCGCAATTACCCGAGGGGGTCAGCTATCCGATCATATCCTCCCAACGTTCCGACGATCAGGCGGCGCGTCCGTTCATGACCTTTACGCTGAATGCGCCTGCCACACCGATTGTCATCCAGCGGTACGGAGAGGACCGGATCAAGCCGCTCCTGTCGGCTCTGGACGGTGTCTACAAGGTGGAACTGAGCGGGGCTACGCCCATGGAATGGCGGATAGAATATGACAATGTACAGCTCTCGTCTCTTCACATTGGTGTGCAGGATATCCAGCAGGCCATTGCGGAACGTTACGATCAGGAGTTCTTGGGTATCTGCGAATATGATTCGGGCAGCCGTAGGGAATGGATCCGGTTGGTGCGGATAACGGATGGCCAGGAAGGTGATTTTCTTCCGTCGGAAATTCAGATCAGGACTCCGGAAGGGAATGCCGTTCCCTTGGACAGAGTGGTACGGGTGACACGCACCGAAGAGGAACCGACTTCCTATTACCGGATAAACGGGCTCAATTCCATCTATCTTTCCATTACCGCTACTGAGACAGCTAATCAGCTGACACTGGCAGATGAAGTGCGGAAAGTGATGGAGGAGATTAAGACCATCATGCCTGCCGGATATGAGATACATACCGGTTATGACGCTACGGAATACATCAGCAAGGAGCTGGACACCATCTATTTTCGCACGGGAATCACCGTGCTTATCCTGCTGCTTTTCGTAGCTGTCATCACCCGTAATCTGAGGTATCTGTTTCTCATCGTTACGGGACTGAGTGTGAATATCGCCGTAGCTGCCATCCTTTATTATGCTTTCGGACTGGAGATACAGCTTTATTCGCTGGCCGGTATCAGCATTTCACTCAACCTGGTGATAGACAACATCATCGTCATGACCGACCATATCCTGAGGCGGCGTAACCTGAAGGCTTTCATGTCGGTGCTGGCAGCTACACTGACCACCATCGGGGCATTGGTCATTATCTTTTTCCTCGACGAGAGGATAAGGCTGAACTTGCAGGATTTTGCGGCAGTGGTCATCATTAACCTGGGTATATCCCTGCTGGTGGCCCTGTTCTTCGTACCTCCGTTGATTGAGAAGATTGGATTACGACGGGGCAGGCCTGCACATCCGCGGCTGCGGGTAAAACGGTGTGCCGTGTATTTTACCCGTTTCTACTGTGCTCTGATTGTATTGATGTGCCGCTATCGGGTATTGGCTTGTATCCTGTTGGTACTGGGGTTCGGCCTGCCGGTATTCATGCTTCCCGAGAGGATAGAGGAAGCGGAAAGCAAGGGGGAATGGGCAGAACTGTACAACAGGGTATTCGACAATTCCACATACAAGGAAGATATAAAACCAATTGTAGACAAGGCTTTCGGAGGTGCCTTACGGCTCTTTGTCGAGAAGGTGTATGATGGAGGCTACTTCAACCGCGACGAGGGTGAAGTGGTGCTCTACATCAATGCCACCCTGCCGAACGGCAGTACGCTGGAGCAGATGAATGTGCTCATCAAGAAGATGGAGACGTATCTGAGTGAATTCAAGGAGATACGTCAGTTCCAGACATCAGTCTATAATGCCCGTAGAGCGGCTATCCAAGTGTATTTCAAGAAGGAATACAGCCATACGGGATTCCCGTATGTACTGAAATCGAACGTGATCAGCAAGTCGCTTACGTTGGGTGGAGGAAGCTGGTCCGTCTATGGACTGCAGGATCAGGGCTTCAGCAACGACGTCCGTGAATCGGCGGGTAGTTTCCGGGTGAAGATGTACGGCTACAATTACGACGAGCTCAGCCTGTGGGCCGAAGAGATGAAGAAACTGCTTCTGACACACCGCCGTATCAAGGAGGTGACGGTCAATTCGGAATTCTCGTGGTGGAAGGACGACTATACAGAGTTCTATCTGGAGTTCGACAAACGGCGCATGGCCGAAGAGAACCTGACCGCATACGACCTGTTTGCCGTATTACGTCCGGTGTTCATGCGTGACCAGTTGGCTGGCAGCATTGTCTATGACAACAACCTGGAATACCTGTGGCTGACTTCCCGCCAGAGTGGCGATTACGATGTCTGGGCCTTCATGTCAGTACCGTTTGTTGTGAACGGGAAACAGTATAAACTGTCCGATCTGGCGGTGCTGGCCAAGGGGCAGGCACCGAAGCTGGTGGCCAAGGAAAACCAACAGTACCGCCTGTGTCTGCAGTACGAGTACATCGGTTCTTCGGAACAGGGACGGAAACTGCTGGAGAAGGACATCGAGACGCTCCGGAAACGTCTGCCCATGGGATATACGGTGGAGAGCGACAGTGCTTACTGGAGCTGGGGCAAGGATGACAACAGTCAATACCTGCTGTTGCTGGTGGTGATAGCCATCATCTTCTTCATATCCGCCATCCTGTTCGATTCGTTGAGTCAGCCGCTGGCCATCATTTTCGTGATTCCGATTTCCTACATCGGGGTGTTCCTTACCTTCTACCTGTTCGGACTCAATTTCGACCAGGGAGGTTTCGCATCCTTCGTACTGCTTTGCGGTATTACAGTGAATGCGAGCATCTACATCCTGAACGAGTACAATGCTATCCGGAGAATTTTCCCTAACCTCTCTCCCTTGCAGGCGTATACCAAGGCGTGGAATGTGAAGATTATACCCATCTTCCTGACTGTGGTTTCCACCATCTTGGGATTCGTCCCTTTCCTGATTGGTGAGAAAACCCCGTTCTGGTTCCCGCTGGCAGCCGGTACCATCGGTGGACTGGTGATGTCAGTCATCGGTATTTTCCTGTATCTTCCGGTATTGAGTGTTTCCAGATCGGTACGACGGACCATCCGGCAAAGGAAGTAGTCGAAAATAAAGTCTTGAGTTTTTGTTAGGTTCGGATAGAATGTTTATCTTCGCATAGTTCCTAAGATAATAAAACAGATTCCGTATGAGCAGCTATATACGTTTTGACTGGGCGATGAAACGCCTGCTCCGTAACAAGGCCAACTTTGCCGTGCTTGAAGGCCTTCTGACCACTTTGTTGAACGACAAGATTACCATTCAGAAATTGCTGGAAAGCGAGAGTAATCAAGAAGAGGAGTTCGACAAGTACAACCGTGTGGATATGCTTGCCGAAGATTCCAAAGGAACGTTGCTGCTGATTGAAATCCAGAACAACAATGAATATGCTTATTTCCAACGCATGCTTTTCGGTACTTCCAAACTGGTGACAGAATACATCAATCGGGGAGAGGGATATGACAAGGTTCGTAAAGTGTATAGCATCAACATTGTTTATTTCTCTTTGGGGCATGGAAAGGATATCGTTTATCACGGAAAGACCGAGTTCCGTGGCATTCATCAGAACGATTTGTTGGAATTGTCTCCTTTCCAACGCCAGACTTTCAAGGTAGATACAGTGAGTCAGTTGTATCCCGAATATTACATTTTGAAAGTCAATGACTTCAATCAGGTTGCAAAGACTCCGTTGGAAGAGTGGATTTATTATTTGAATACGGGAGAAATACCCGAAAAGGCCCAGGCACCGGGATTGGATGCCGCTCGTGAACGCTTGAAACTTGATAAAATGAGTAAGGATGAATTGAAGGCTTATTACCGCCATTTGGATAACATTGTGATTCTACGTGACAATATTCATACTGAACGTGCCGAAGGTCGTGCCGAGGGTCGTGCCGAAGGACTGGAAGAAGGCCGTGCTGAAGGACTGGAAGAGGGGCGTGCTAAAGGAGTAGAAGAGGCCAGGAAGCAAAGTGCGGTTCGTATGAAGGCCAAGGGATTTTCTGCGGAAGACATTGCGGATATTACTGGTTTGAGCCTAGAGGAAATAGCTGATTTGTAATCTTTTTAGCAGACTCAATACAACATTGAAAAGCCGTTTTAGTTGTACCTTTTATGATAAACTAAAACGGCTTTTTGCTTATTTCTTGTTCAAGAATTTCTTGGTTAACCATTTTCTGACTGGTTCGTCGTAAAGTTTCAGACAGAGGTATGCCAGCAGGATGTTTCCCAGATAAACGGCGAGTGCCATTGGCCAGGCCTCGGCGATGGTATAGAGCTTATGGTCAATCAGCCAGGCATAGAACAGGTACATAATCGGGTAGTGTACGGCATAGAGCGGATAGGAGATATCGCCCAGAAATTTACACACACGGGATGAAAAATTGTCCGTTGTCTTGCCGGAAGCTCCAATCCAGAGAAGAACCGGGAAGATGAAAAGAATACAGATGGCTTCGAACAGGCCGTTCAGACTGATGGGTGAGTTTCCTGTAACAATATACGGTACACAGAAAAGCAGTAACAGAATGACGGAGCAGATCCAGAAAGCTCCTCTTACATTCATCGGTTTGAAATGACGGGCCAGCAGCATTCCCATCGAGAAGGGGAAGAGCATGCGCAGGGCGCCTCCGAAGAAATTGACGGTGTCAAGTGTCCAACCTACGCCAATCATATCGTAGCCGGATACATTGAAAGTGGTGAACCAGGCTAAGGCGATTCCCAGTAGTCCGACCAGAACCGTCAAGGCTTTGGTGGACAGGCGATGGATAAACAAGGCATACAGGATATTGCCGATGTATTCGAAAAAGAGCGACCAGCTGGGGCCGTTCAACGGGAACATTTCACCGTTGCCCCGGACTTCATAGCTTACGCCGGGAACAGCGGGAATGAAGAACATGGCACAGAGCATGGCAAGCATGACGGCTGAAGTGGCGACTTTTGTACCGTCCCATTGGACACCACCCTGCAGAAAAAAGGTGATGGTTCCCAGAATGACTCCCATGATAATCATCGGATGAAGACGGATGAGGCGGCGTTTGAAGAAATTGCCGGTTGTCATTGTTTTTCCCCATCGGTCATCGTACGCATAACTGATTACAAAGCCGGAAAGAATAAAGAAGAAATCGACGGCCAGGTAACCGTGGTTGATGACTGTAATGGGAGTTCCACCTGCAGCGAAGGAGAGTCCTTCGAAGATGTGATAAAAGAGAACCAACAGTGCGGCGACTCCTCGTAATCCGTCCAGGAGCTCATAATGAGGTTTGGAATCTGCGTATGCCGCAGAAGAGATGTTTTGCATCATAGTGTAAGTGTATAAATGTTTTAATTATTATTTTTCTGGCGCCTTGTATATGGTTTTCAAAGTTACGTAACTTCGGCGTTTCAAAAGTTGTCCTGAATCAAAAACTGAATTTTTCTGTCGACTGATGGACGGTTTTGGCAAAAAGTCCTATTTTTTTTCTACCTTTGTGGCTTTAAAATTTCAACGTTATGAAGTCTGATATAGAAATTGCACGTAGTATAGAGTTGACCAAAATCAAACAGGTGGCTCGTAATTATGACATCCCGGTAGAGGAAATCCAGAATTATGGACGTTACATCGCCAAAGTACCCGAGACTTTGATTGATGAAGAGAAAGTAAACAAGAGCAACCTGATTCTGGTGACTGCCATCACCCCGACTAAAGCCGGTATCGGTAAGACCACTGTGTCTATCGGCTTGGCATTGGGATTGAGTAAAATCGGTAAGAAGGCCATCTGTGCCTTGCGTGAACCTTCTTTAGGCCCCTGTTTCGGTATGAAAGGGGGTGCTGCCGGAGGTGGTTACGCCCAGGTATTGCCGATGGATAAGATAAACCTTCATTTTACAGGAGATTTCCACGCCATTACATCGGCCCATAACATGATTGCCGCTTTGCTGGATAACTATATGTATCAGAACCGCGATAACGGCTTTGCCATGAAGGAAGTGCTTTGGAACCGTGTATTGGATGTAAACGACCGTGGCTTGCGCTACATCGTAACCGGACTGGGTGGAAAGACAAACGGCGTTATGCGTGAATCGGGATTCGATATTACACCGGCTTCCGAAATCATGGCTATCCTGTGTTTGGCTACGGATGAAGCTGATTTGCGACGTCGGATCGAGAATATCCTGCTGGGTTTCACCATCGAGGGAAAACCGTTCACCGTAAAGGATCTGGGAGTGGCTGGAGCCATTACCGTACTGCTGAAAGATGCGTTGTCGCCTAATCTAGTACAGACTACCGAGCATACCGCTGCTTTTGTACATGGCGGTCCGTTCGCTAACATCGCGCACGGTTGTAACTCCGTGCTGGCTACCCGGTTGGCCATGACTTTCGGCGATTATGTCATTACGGAAGCTGGTTTCGGTGCCGACTTGGGTGCTGAAAAGTTCTACGACATCAAATGCCGTAAGGCAGGGCTGCAGCCGAAACTGACGGTACTGGTGGCCACGGCTCAGGGCTTGAAGATGCACGGTGGCGTGAGTGTTGACGCAATCAAGGAACCGAATATGGAAGGATTGAAAGAAGGATTGAAGAATTTGGACAAGCATATCGAGAATCTGCAATCGTTCGGACAGACCGTTGTCGTAGCCTTCAACCGTTATGCCAATGATACCGACGAGGAACTGGATTATGTCCGCCAGCATTGTGCTGAGAAGGGAATCGGTTTTGCCATCAACAATGCTTTCATGGAAGGTGGTGAAGGAGCTGTAGAATTGGCTAACCTGGTGGTAGATACCATCGAAAAGCAGCCGTCCAAGCCGTTGACTTTCGCTTACGACGAAGAAGATTCAGTAGAAGAAAAAGTACGTAAGGTAGCTTTGAATCTTTATGGCGCGAAACAGGTACTTTTCGGTCCGGCTGCCCGTAAGAAGCTGAAGATGATTGAAGAGTTGGGCTATACACATTTCCCGATCTGTATCGCCAAGACTCAATATTCGTTCTCTACCGATCCGAAACTGTATGGTGTAGCTTCCGGCTTCAACTTTACGGTACGCGATATTGTCATCAATGCCGGTGCCGAAATGCTGGTGATGGTGGCAGGCGAAATCATGCGTATGCCGGGATTGCCGAAAGAGCCTCAGGCATTGCACATCGACATCGTGAACGGAGAAATCGAAGGATTGTCTTAATCGGACGGAGATAAGATTAGAAGTTAACGATAAAAGGCGTCGCAGCTCCCCGGATTGGTATGGGAAAGCTGCGGCGCCTTCTTTTATGGATGACGGGTCAGGACCTGTCAGTTGAAACTACCGTAACGGGTAGGCAACAGCTTGCGGTCGCCCAAAGTATTGTCTATGCGGGCCACATTTATCCAGAACTTGTTTTCGCGTACGCTTGGGATGGGGTAAGCTGCTTTTTCGCGGCTATAGCTGTGTTCCCATTCGTTGGCTACAATTTCGTATTCCGGGTGTGGAGCATTCACCAGTACGTTATCGTCGGCAGAGGCGTCTCCCCGTTTTATTTCCTCTATTTCTTTCCGGATTTGCAGCATGACTTCGACAAAGTTGTCCAGCTCGGCCAGACTTTCGCTTTCCGTCGGTTCAATCATCAACGTGCCGTGTACAGGGAAGGAAAGGGTAGGAGCGTGATAGCCGTAGTCCATCAACCGTTTGGAGATGTCATTTTCGCTGATTCCGCTTTCTTCGTGTAATTTCCGGCATTCCAGAATCATTTCATGTCCGACGAAGCCGTTGGTTCCCCGATAGACCGTGCCGTATGCCTCTTCAAAGCAGGCTGCCAGGTAATTGGCATTTAGGATGGCTACTTCGGTGGCGCGGGTCAGACCTTCGGTACCCATCATGCAGATGTAGGCATAGGTGATAGGCAGGATGCCGGCACTTCCGTAAGGCGCGGCAGCCACTTCGTTCTGTTCGTGGTCGAAAGAAGCATGTCCCGGTAAGAACGGTATCAGGTGTTCGGCTACGCACACAGGGCCAACTCCCGGTCCTCCTCCTCCGTGTGGGCTGGCGAAAGTCTTATGCAGGTTGAGGTGGCAGAGGTCGGCACCGATGGTAGCCGGATTGGTCAATCCCACTTGAGCGTTCATGTTGGCTCCGTCCATGTATACCTGTGCGCCGCACTGGTGGATAATCTGGCAGATTTCAGCTACGTCAGCTTCAAAGATGCCATGGGTAGACGGGTAGGTAATCATCAGGGCTGCCAGTTCGTCCTTATGCGTTTCGGCTTTTTCCCGCAAATCATTCAGGTCGATGTTTCCCCGGTCGTCACAGGCACATACCAACGGCTCGTATCCGGCTTGTACGGCTGATGCCGGATTGGTACCGTGGGCCGATGCCGGTATCAATACCAGGTGGCGATGGCCTTGACCGATACTTTCCAGGTAGCTGCGGATGATACGCAGGCCGGTATATTCTCCGGCGGCACCGGAGTTCGGCTGGAAGGTAATGCCGGCAAATCCGGTAATGGTCTTCAACTGTTCGCCCAGTTTCTGGATGAGCAGCTGGTACCCTTCTGCCTGTTCTTTCGGTACCAACGGGTGTACGTTCATCCATGCGGCATTGCTCAGCGGAATCATTTCTGCGGCGGCATTCAGCTTCATGGTGCAGGAACCCAGTGAAATCATGGAATGAATCAGGGAGATGTCTTTGCGTTCCAACCGTTTGATGTAACGCATCATTTCGGTTTCGGTATGGTATTTATTGAATACCTCGTGCGACAGGAATCCGGTGCGTCTTCTCAGTTCCCGGGTGAGGGAAGACATTTCCGGTACATCGGTTATCTCCTGGATGCTCGTTTCGGCGGCGATACCGAAGATATTCAGCAGGTGATTGATATCTGCCAGAGTAGTCGCCTCGTCGATGCTGACACCTACATCGCCGTTGTCGAAATAGCGGAGGTTCGCTTTCTTGCTCATGGCGATGGTCTGCAACTTTTGGGTAGACACATTCTCCGGTAATTGCAGGCGGAGGGTATCGAAGAAGAGTTCGTTCTTCTGTACGTATCCTAACTTGGTCAGTTGCTTGTTCAGGCAGTTCGTCAGGCTATGGATGCGTTTGGCAATCTCTTTCAGACCGTCAGGACCGTGGTATACGGCGTAGAATCCGGCCATGGTAGCCAGCAGTGCCTGGGCGGTACAGATGTTTGAAGTCGCCTTTTCTCGTTTGATGTGCTGTTCGCGTGTCTGCAGAGCCATGCGGTAGCAGGTATGTCCGTATTTGTCTTTGGAGAGTCCGATGATACGTCCCGGTATGTTGCGTTTGTACTCGTCGCGGGTAGCGAAATAAGCGGCAGAAGGTCCACCGTAGAAGAGTGGGGTACCCAACCGCTGGGAGCTTCCGAAAACGATGTCGGCATCCCATTCGCCGGGAGGTACCAGCAATACCAGTGCCATGATGTCTGCCGCTACGGCTACCTTGCAACCGGCTTCGTGTGCCTGACGGGTAAATTCACGGTAGTCTTCGATGTTTCCGCTGTTGTTGGGGTACTGGACGATACAGCCGAAAATATCCGGTGTGAAGTTCAGCTCCTTGTACTTGCCCACCTGTACCTGGATGCCTTGCGGCAGGGCACGTGTGCGGACGACCGCCAAAGTCTGTGGAAAAATCTCTTCGTCCACAAATAAGGTTGTTGCGCCGCCTTTCTGCTGGGCGCGGCTGCGTAGACCGAACATCATGGTGGCCGCTTCGGCGGCAGCGGTAGCCTCATCCAGTAAAGAACAGTTCGCCAGCGGCATGCCTGTCAGGTCGCTGATGACGGTCTGGAAGTTCAGAAGGGCTTCCAGACGTCCCTGTGAGATTTCAGCCTGATAAGGCGTGTAGGAAGTATACCATACCGGATTCTCGAACACGTTCCGTTGGATGACCGCCGGTGTCACGGTGTCGTACCAGCCTGTACCGATATAGGTCTTGAACGGTTGGTTCATGGCGGCCAGCTTGTTTATGTGTTCCGCAAATTCGCGTTCGGTCATTGCCGGATCCAGGTGGAGCGGCTCTTTCAGACGGATGTTTGCCGGTATGGTGCGGTCTATCAGTTCGTCAAGACTCTTCACCCCGATTTTCTCCAGCATCTTCGGATAATCCTCTTCCGAAATGCCGATATGACGGTTGGCAAAAGTTGCTGTTTTCATAATGTATGATTTAAGTGATTGATTACAGATTTATTGGAAATAAGGATTGTTCTTCTTTTCGTAACCGATGGTAGTCTGCTCTCCATGACCAGGGTACACGACGGTGTTGTCCGGACAGGTGAACAGACGGTTGCAGATGCTGTTTCTGATGTCCTCGAAACTTCCTCTGTCCAGGTCGGTCCGTCCGATGCTTCCTCTGAAAAGGACGTCACCGCTGAACATGCATCCGTCCTTTTCGTCATAGAACACCAGACTTCCGGGGGAGTGTCCCGGGGCCGCTATCGCTTTCAGCCTGGAGTTTCCGAAGCAGATTTCGTCACCGTCGGCGATATAGCCTCCCAGCGGTGCGGGCTCTTCGTTGATACGGAACCCGAACATGCGGCAATGGTCTGCCGCGCGGGCAAGTAGGAATTCGTCCGCCTGGTTGGCTTCCGGTTTCAGCCCGAATTCACGCGCCAGGTAAGCGTTGCCGAAGATGTGGTCCAGGTGCAGATGGGTGTTCAGCACATGTTTCAGTTGGAGACCTTCTTCGTCGAGGTATTTTTTCAGCTGTTCTCCTTCTCCCGGATAGAAGCATCCGGCATCGATGACTACAGCCTCACGTGTTTCGTCGGAAAGTACGTAGCAGTTCACCGGAAACATATTGAATTCGAATCGTTTGATTTTCATGGCTTTTTATCCGTTGATGGTTACATACACTACTTTTTTTGTCTCGAAATACTCCTCGTCGAAATAGTCCTTCAGGTCGTAAATGAAGGCCTTGTGTTTCACAGGCATGATTTCGTTCTCCAGCTCTCCGCCCTTCAGGCAGATGAGCCCGTTGGGCAAAGCGTTGATTTGTTCTTTCCGGATGTTTTTCCGGATAATCTTCAGCAGGTCTGTCAGTGGCATGACGGCCCGGCTGACCACAAAGTCGAACTGCTGCTTTTCTTCTTCTGCCCGGCAATGGCGGGTCGTTACGTTTTTCAGTCCGATGGCCTGCGCTATTTCGGTAGCCACTTTGACCTTTTTCCCGATGCTGTCTACTAGGTGGAAGCGGCATTCGGGAAAGAGGATAGCCAGGGGAATACCCGGAAATCCACCTCCCGTACCCAGGTCCATCAACGATGTACCGGACTTGAAGTGGATGACTTTGGCTATACCCAATGAGTGCAATACATGGTGTTCGTACAGATTGGTGATGTCTTTGCGGGAGATGACATTGATTTTACTGTTCCAGTCGGTATACAGGTCATAGAGGGCCGCGAACTGTTCTTTCTGGATGTCTGTCAACTCAGGAAAATATTTCAGGATAATGTCCATAAGGTCGTTAATGCTTAATAAGGTAGGTATTCAGTTCTTGATAAGGTACCAGGAGTTCAAAGTCTCCCAAGGCATACGGCGCGATGTCGTATGGATTGTACAGGAAGCGGATGCCTTCTTTTTCCAGCAGAAAGTTGTCGGGCAAGTAGAGTCCGTTCATCTGCAGGATACCGTACTCCTGTAGTCCTTCGATGCTGGTGATGGTATCGGTTTCTACCCGTTCGCCGGCGGTACGGATCAGCTCTTTCAGAATCAGTTCGCAGACGGCAGCTTCTGTATTGGGCAGGAATACCTGTTCTTTGGTCAGTACTTCTCCTTGGTCGGTCAGGTTGATCCATTTCTGGTAGCTGTTCGGATGAGCGCCTCCAGTATATGCGAAATGGCTGACCTTGTAGTTCCATACATGGTCCTTCCCTTCGGTCAGGGTGGAATTGATACCATATTCATAATTGTACCATCCCGGCAGTTCATGGTCTTTCAGCCCGTTCCGGAGGTCGTATTCGTACAGGCCTTCCAGGTCTTGCCGGTAGTTGGTAATCAGGGTATCTTTCAGGTGTCGCACGAACTCCTGCGGATTTTGTGTAGCGGGCATTCCTTCTTCGATGGCCCGAATGAGTTGCGCATTGGACTTGAGCGCTATAGAGTCTGTGGCCTGGCGCATCTTGAAGAATGCCAGGCTGTAGTTTATTTTACAGGAAGGTGAGCTCTTTACATCGTCTTTCAGGAAAACGGTCGTATCGCAAGTCAGTGTTTCTGTGCCCAGGGCTTGTTCGGCTTTCTGTTCGGTACATCCTTGGAAGAGCATAAGGGCCGAAGCGAGTCCCATTGTCTTGAGAAACAGTTCGTTTGATTTTTTCATGTTGTTCTTTTAAATTTTATGGTTGCAACTTTATTGCTAGATACTACAAATATAAGATAACTTCATGAATTGACCATCAAAAAAGGTATTTCTTTCTGTCAAAAAAGCAGAAAAGTAACGGGCGGATAGGGCGTTTGGGGGAAAGACGGCAGAAGTTTCAGGTGGAAGAGGCGAATATTTCAGGATTTTTGCTAACTTGCCGTCTGTAATAAGAGGACTTACCTGACCGTTTCGGCGTTAACCGGATGTATTGAGGTTCCGTGTGCAGAAGCGTTCAGGCTAGTGCCAGTATTGGGAGGACTGATTATGAAGACAGAATATTGGGGGATGATTCCCTATGGTGAGGCCTGGAAACGGCAGACCGAATTGTTCGATTCGCTGGTAATGGCCCGTGAGAAGGGGTTGCCTTATGAAAACCGGTTGATTTTCTGCCAGCATCCGCATGTCTATACATTGGGGCGGCATGGAAAAGAAACGAATATGTTGTTGACGCCCGAGCAGTTGGAACGCATCCACGCCGAGCTCTTCCATATTGACCGTGGAGGAGACATTACATACCACGGGCCGGGACAGCTGGTCTGTTATCCGATTCTGAACCTGGAAGATTTCCATTTGGGGCTGAAGTCTTACCTGGATGTCTTGGAGGAAGCGGTTATTCGGGTCTGTGCTTCGTATGGCATTCTGGCCGGGCGTGTGGCCGGTGCTACCGGTGTATGGCTGGATGCCGGAACACCGAAGGAGCGGAAAATCTGTGCGATGGGAGTACGGAGCAGCCATTTCATCACGATGCACGGATTGGCCTTGAATGTAAACACGGATCTGGAATATTTCCGTTACATTCATCCGTGCGGTTTCATCGATAAGGGGGTGACCTCCATCCGTCAGGAACTGGGGCACGGAATCCCTGTCGAGGAGGTCGAGAGGAGGCTGGATATCATTCTTAGAGACTTGCTGCTCAACCGTTAAAACCTTTTTAGCGTCCGAACTTTCCTGGGAAATGTTTTGTTGTATACGCTGACTGAACTAAACAAGACATTATGGAAAGAATGAACAATCGTGTAGCGTTGGTAACCGGCGGAGCTTCGGGCATCGGTCGGGCTACCGTAGAGCGTCTGGTACGCGAAGGCGCAAAAGTGGCCGTCGCGGATTATAACCTGGAGGCAGCCGAGAAGCTGGCCGTAGCATTGAACGCCGATGGCGAGAAAGTATTGCCTTTGTACTATGATGCGGCAGATTTGGATAGCGGTCAGGCCGCTGTGGTACGTACCTTGGCTCACTTCGGTACCATCGATGTACTGGTGAACAATGTCGGTATCGGCGATATGAAGCGGGATGTTGATGTAGTCTGTCTGGATTTGGATTATTTCGACGAGGTGATGCATACCAACCTGAAGAGTATGCTGGCCATTTCGCGTACCGCTTTGCCGGTGATGGCCGAAAAGAAGCAAGGAGCCATTGTCAATGTATCTTCCATCGGTTCGCTGATGGGCGATTTCCGGGGAACGTTGTACGGATTGAGCAAGGCAGGTGTCAATAACCTGACCCGTTACATTGCCTGTCAGTACGGACGTTCGGGAATCCGTTGCAATGCCGTGGCTCCCTGGCTGGTACTGACTCCCTCTTCGTTGGAATGTATTCCGGAGAATCTCCGTCAGGTTTTCCAGAAATACAATGCCGTTCCTTACTTGGGCAATGCCGAAGATGTGGCGGCTACCATTGTTTTCCTGGCATCGGACGACGCCCGTTACATCTCGGGCCAGACATTGGTGGTAGACGGTGGCATGAGTTGCCATAATCCTACCATCGATGAAGTAAGTGCCGGCCTGAGTGAATAAAAACAGACGCAAACCGTGTTTTTTGTCTCTCTTTCTACCTTCCGGAAACGACTAGTAGAAAGAGAGATAGTAAAAAAGTGTAATTTTTTATGTAAAAAAGTTTGGCGGTTTCGATAAAACCGCTTACCTTTGCAACCGCAAAAACAAAGAAGCACTCTTAGCTCAGTTGGTAGAGCAACTGACTCTTAATCAGTGGGTCCAGGGTTCGAATCCCTGAGGGTGTACTTGCAGGAAAAAGCCTCTGGAAACAATGTTTTCAGAGGCTTTTTTGATGTTTTTCGGCGCGGATATGCCGATGGCGGGGCGGGGAAAGCTTGCCGGGTATATGGATGAAAGCCGTAACGGATGCTCCGTTTCGGGGGCTTTGAAGGTTTGTACGTGGACCTATGAACAGAAAAAATGTCGGAAAATATGGATAACAGACTGAATGCATTGATTCGTAACATGATGGACTATGATGCCGGCGACGCCAAGCGTATCCAGCATTTCATGAAGGTTCATTATTTCTCTTATTTGATAGGTACGGGCGAAGGACTTGATGCCGAAACCCGGTTCGTGCTGGAAACGGCGGCCGTGGTTCACGACATAGGTATACACCTGTCTGAACAGAAATATGGAGTCTCTGACGGGAAACATCAGGAGCAGGAAGGGCCTGCCGAGGCACGGGCGTTGCTGGAAAAGACTGGAGGCTATACGCCCGGACAGATAGAGCGTGTCTGTTGGTTGGTGGGGCATCACCATACTTACCATGATATCGGCGGCATAGACCATCAGATTCTGGTCGAGGCCGATTTTCTGGTCAATCTGTATGAGGATGGCATGGCGGAAGAGGCTGTCCGGAAAGTCAGGGAACGCATTTTCCGGACGGCCACCGGAATCCGTTTGTTGGATACCGTTTATTTGTCTGACAGCTATTCCTTTAAAGGATGTATAGAATAATTGTCCGCCTTTTTTCCTCCCGGCTTGTCAGAAAAAAAACTTCTGACTGGAAGTTTGTAGAATGGAATATTTGCGTATTTTTGGACTCGAAACATGCGGCCTCATTCTTGCTGGTTGGTCGAAATGACGCATTCTTCGGGTTGGATATGGGGTCGCTGCCTAGAGAGACCATTAATTTTTTGAGGACAAGAAGTCCGTTCTAATACCATTTAAAATTATGCAGAAAGACGAACAGAATGAAAAAATAGCGGAACCGGCTGTCGCACAGAAACGGGTACAGAAACCTACCGCACAGGATTGGTTCGAAAAAGGATATCATGCCCAGCACACAAACCGTTTGGAGGAGGCATGTGTGTGTTACAGTCAGGTCATCGAACTAGAGAAGCGTCATACTCCGGCCTATAACAATTGGGGAGAAACATTGCTCGAATTGGCCAAGATGCGCAAGGATGAAAACCTTTTCAAGCGTGCTTTCAAGAAATATGCGAAGGCCGTCAGCCTGGAACCTCGGAATCCCCTGTTGTTGAACAATTGGGCCAATGCATTGGCCGATTATGGGAAGGTGATGGGCAAATCGGGCATTTTCCAGGATGCTTTCCGGAAATACATGCAGGCCTTGCGTTACGCTCCCCGGGATGCCGCCATTTACGATAATTGGGGAATGGCTTTGTCCGAGCTGGCACTGATGACAGGGAACGAATCGGTATTCCTTGAGGCGATAGAAAAATATGCGATTGTAGAGAAATTTCATCCGGATTATGTTCCGGTATATTATAAATGGGCGAACTTGCTTTCCCGTCTGGCTATGTTGAAAAAGGATGAGGCCGTTTTCCAGGGAGCTTTCGAGAAATACGCGAAGGCAGTAGAGCTTCAACCGGATAATGCGTTGGCTTACAATGATTGGGGAGTCGCGCTTTCCGATCTGGCCGGTCTGAAGGAAGATGACAAGCTGTTCGAGGAATCCTACGAGAAGTTTACCAAAGCGGTAGAATTGCAGGATGGCTTCCCGGCTTTCTATTACAACTGGGGAAATGCGCTTTCTGCGCAGGGTGACATCCGGAAGGACGAAAAGCTGTTTGAAGAGTCATTGACAAAATACAAGAAGGCCATGGAGCTCCAGCCGGGTAATGCGTTCATTGTTTATAATTATGCGTTGGCTATCTCCGACCTGGCCAGATTGAAAGGAACTTTGACCCAGGATGCCGCACAGATAGAAGAGTTGCTGAAGCAGGTGGTTGCCTTGGCAGGCGATACCAGTGCTATTTATAACCTGGCCTGTCTGTATGCCTTGACGGGCCGTAAGGATGATGCCCTCCGTGCCTTGAAGACAGCCTTGATGAACCGTCATCCTATCACTTGGCAGGAACTGGAGGAGGAAGCCGACCTGGCTTCACTCAAAGGGGATGCCGATTTCATCGCTTTGATGGAAACTTATTTCCCTGGAAAGAAATTTTCCGAATGATTCCTGAATAATTAAAATTCTTAATAAATGGCCGGAATATCCATCTGAAATGTTAAAAACTTCAGATAGATGTTCCGGTTTTTTGGGTTTTTGGGCCCCAATCGTTTGCGGTACGGATTTTAATTGTAGTTTTGTCCATTCGGAACTATGATAAACTCATAAACTAAAAAGGACCCTATGAAAAATGAACCGTAAGTGTGGGCGTTAGCGCTCACCTTGCCTGTCTGTCTGGCGGCTCCGGCCGCAGGGGCAACCGTCCCGTTCAGTCCCATCCAGGCAGCAGTAGGGCAACAGCAACCGCTTGTGAGTGAGGCTACGTTGCTCAATCCGACGACCGTCGAAGTATTGTTCTCCAATCAGCAACGCATGATGCTTGATTTCTACGGCGAGAACATGGTACGTTTCTTCCAGGATAATGCCGGAGGGATTGTCCGTGACCCGGAAGCGGTACCTCCAGCACAGATCTTAGTGGACAGACCTCGCCTGAACCCGGGCACGTTACAATTAGAGGACGAACAGGGGAAGATTACCGTCCGTACGCCTCTGATTGCGGTGGAGATAGACAAACAGAGCGGATTGTTCATCTGGCCAGTGGAAAAGCCGTGGTGGAAGAAACCGCGCCGGTTCAGTTTACCGGCCAGCAGGTGACTCTGACCCTGAAAGAAAATCCTGATGAGTATTTCTATGGCGGCGGTGTACAGAACGGCCGTTTCTCACACAAGGGACAAGCCATTGAAATTGTCAATACCAACCAGTGGACCGACGGGGGTGTGGCTTCGCCGACTCCGTTCTATTGGTCTACCCGCGGCTACGGTATGATGGGATATACCTTCGCTCCCGGAAAATACGATTTCGGCGCTTCCCGTCCGGGTACAGTGCTGTTAACTCACGATACTCCTTACCTGGATTGTTTCTTCTGGCTGGACGATACACCGGTATCTTTGCTCAACAGCTTTTATCAGCTGACCGGTCATCCGGTCCTGTTGCCGAAGTTCGGTTTCTACGAAGGGCACCTCAACGCATACAACCGTGACTATTGGAAGGAAGATGCGGAGAAAGGTATTCTTTTCGAGGACGGTAAGAAATAAAGGAACACAACAACGTGAGCCAATGGCCGAAAGACCTGCGTATCTATGAAATCTATCCGCAGGGAAAGACATCTTTCGTTGAATACGACGACGACGGAACCACGGAAGCCTATCGGGAAGGTTACTCTACGGTTACCCGCATCAGTTCCGAGCAGGAGGGCGACAAGGTAACGGTTATCATCGAGCCTACCGAAGGCATGTATGACGGAATGGTGAAGGAACGTGTGACGGAACTGCGCATCAACGTCACTCAGGCTCCGAAATCGCTGGTAGCCCGTATCGGCAAGAAGAGCGTCAAGCTACAGGCCGTTTCTTCCCGCGAGGCATTCGAGCAGGGTACCGATGTCTATTATTACGAAGAAGCGCCGGAACTGAACCGCTTCGCGACACAAGGTTCCGATTTCGCTTCCGTACAGATCCGGAAGAATCCGGTGGTTCACGTCAAGCTTCATGCGGTAGATGTGACCGCTGATAGGGTGCAGGTGGAAATGAAGGGCTTTGTATTCGCGCCGGCCGACAACTTGCTGAAACAGACCGGAGCCTTGCAGGCACCTCAGGCACAGATTACCGATGAAAATGCCGGAGCCTATACTTTGACTCCTACCTGGAGTCCGGTAGCTGGAGCCGATTATTACGTAATCGAATCGGAAGGCATGATCTATTCTACCATCCGCAAGAACAGCTTCACGTTCGAAGACCTGAAGGTAGAGACAGACTATTCGTTCCGTATCCGTTCGGTCAACGCTTCGGGCGCGTCCGAGTGGAGCAGCTTCAGCGGAAAGACCAAGTCCGACCCGCTGGAATTCGCTATCCGCGGTATCAAGGGTGAAACCTCTTGTCCGAACCAGCCGGGACAACCTGTACGCCGCTTGTTCAATTTCGACGAAACCGATGCTTGGCATACCGAATGGAGCAAGGCTGCTGTACCGTTCGATCTGATTATCGACCTGAAGAGCATCAATACCCTCGACCGTTTCGATTACCTGCCTCGTCTGGACGGTGGAAACGGAACCTTGCAGAAGGGCGAAGTATTCTATAGCATGGACCGTACAAACTGGACTTCTGCCGGCACCTTCGACTGGCAGGGTGGCGATGTGAAACATTTCACCTTCACTACGCAACCGGTGGCCCGCTACATCAAGATAGCTGTCAGCCAGGCGGTAGGTAACTTCGGTTCCGGCCGTGAACTCTATGTCTTCCGCGTACCGGGTACAGACACCTTCATTCCGGGCGACATCAACAACGATAAGAAGATAGACCATAACGACCTGACTTCGTACATGAACTATACCGGTCTGCGGAAAGGTGATTCCGATTACGAAGGCTACATCAGCAAGGGCGACCTGAACGAAAACGGTCTGATAGACGCTTACGACATTTCGGCCGTAGGTATCGAACTGGAATCGGGTGTAAGTAGCCGTCAGATTCCGCCGGTAGCAGGTTCGCTGGTCATCACTCCGCAGAAGAAGACTTACCGTGCCGGCGAGACCGTGACACTGGAAGTCAGCGGTAAGGGACTCCGTTCGGTCAACGCGTTCAGCTTCGCGCTTCCGTATAATCCGGAAGAACTGGAATACCTGGGTATCGATACTCCGGGCATCGAAGCCATGAAGAACATGACGAACGACCGTCTGCATACCAACGGCGTGAAGGCGTTGTATCCTACCTTTGTCAACATCGGTGAGCAGCCTTACCTGGAAGGCGACAACCAGTTGCTGCTTATCCGTTTCAAGGCCAAGAAGGACTATACATACAACTTGCAGCCTATCGACGGTATGTTGGTGGACAAGATGATGAATGCCGTGACATTCTGATAATTACGGATACCAGAAAAACGAACGGACGTTTCAATCCATACGTCCGTTCGTTTATGTGAAAACGTCCGGACGTGCGAAAGAAAACGTCCGGACGTTTTCTTATTGTCCGTACACGGCATTCCATTTTCCGCCCGTCGGGGGCAGGCATCAGGCACGGAAACCGATGCGTGGGAAAGAAGGTGTGAGTTTGGCCTCCCGGGGGCTCAGGAAACGCCGTTCGGCATCCTCTACATCGCTGAGCTCGATTGTACTGAAGAGTTCCCGGTCGGGAGCGGAAGAAGAGGGGAGGGACATCACCCGTCTGGCCATGCTTTTGATCAGGCCCTGTTCGATGAGGTTGTGTACCCATCGGCCGTTTCCGAAATGTCCGTCGCGTTGGGCAGAAGCCTTTTCAATCACGGCCTTCAGATGCTCGTCGGCTTCCTCTGTCAGCGCGAAGTTCCGGGCTTTCAGGGTCCGGTGCGCTATCTCCAGCAATTCGTCGGAAGAATAATCGTCGAAATGGAATTGCAGGGGGAACCGGTCCTTCAGTCCGGGGTTCGTCTGGAGCATGGCCTTCATCTTGTCTTCATATCCGGCCAGGATGATAATCATATCCGGGTTCGGCTCAGAAAGTACCGTAAGCAGGGCATGGATGACTTCTTTGCCGTAATCGTTCGATTCCTTTTCATGCGATACCAAGGTATAGGCTTCGTCGATGAACAGGACCCCTCCTCTGGCTTCCTCCAGCACGCCTTTCATGCGCTTCTCCGTCTGGCCGATGTATTCGCCTATCAGGTCGGTCCGGCAGGTAATTACGGTATGGCCTTTGGAGAGCAGTCCCATGTGGTGATACATCTGTCCCACCAGTCGGGCTACCGTGGTCTTTCCGGTACCTGGATTTCCCAGGAACAGCATGTGGTGACGACTTTCGCCCTGTCGTTCGAGGCATAACTCTTTCCTCTCCTTGAGGAAGAGAGCCATCATCCGGGCTTCCTCCATGTCCTCTTTCAGACGTCGGAGTCCCACCATCTGCTGGAGTTGCTGTTCGGCGCTTTGTTCAGACGGATCGTTCCATTCGGAGTGGCAGGCTTCGTCGGACTGTCCTTCGAGGCGGGCAATCAGTTCCTGAATCCCGTCTGTCTGTACGTGGAACGTCTGCTCGTCGGTAAACAGGGCGTCCATCAGTGTACATTGCAGGCGCAGCTCTTTCACCGCCTTTTCCGTTCCCTGGAAAAGGAAGGTGACGCCCCGGAAGTGTCCGCACGAAAGCACAGAGGCAAACAGGGACAGCAGGTTTACGGTCCGGTCATTGTAAGGCAATTCCGCTATCCTTACCACGACCACCTTGCTCTGGCCGATTTCCGCGCTCAGGTGTTCCCATTGGATAGCGCCCGACACCAGGTGTTCTAAAGGGAGGACATAGCGCGCTTCGGGCTGGTTGTCGCAGAAGTGTTTGGGGAGCAGGACGGAGGCGAAAGCCTTGCCTTTCGTGTCCTCGCAGACGACGAGCCAGTGAGGGCAGGGAGCCTTCTTTCCGTCATGCGACCGGAGTTTCCGGATGACGTCCTCGATAAAGTCTGTCTGGAAGGGGAGCTGACCGATTTTCGGCCACCATTCGCTCAGGCATAGCTTCTCTGCGAAGTAGCGTTTGTCCGGGTTTTTTTCAAGACGCTGCAACGGCATTTTCTTCCATTCCTCGAACTCGAAGACCAGAAATCCGGAGGCAAACCAGAGCGGACTTCCGTTGCGGTAGACAAATACATGATAGTCGCCCATTTTCCATTCCCTTTCGGAGCAGACATTCAGACGGATTTTCGGATTTTTTTTCTGGGATGAGGGCTGACACACATCCGAGCCCATCAGCCGGTAATCGGCCGAGTAAATGCGGACAGACACTTCGGTGGTATCTGCCGGAAGTTCAGGAAACAAGATTTCCACGGCCAACAGGTTGTCGGCATATTCAGGTGCGTTGAGGCTGTCGCCTTCGGTACGCATAACACGTAAAATGGGAGTATTCATAAAAACAACAAATGATTAAAATGAGATGGAAAACGATAAAAAATAATTCCGGAGCAGAAGTGCCCGGAATAAACAGAGTACCTCCGCTTCCCCGTTGAAGTGGAGGTCAGTGTACTGGCATGTCAAAGAGCACAACAAACACTGCTATCTCCCGATAGCAATAAAAAACGCATGTCCTTACAAGGAAGGAAGCCTCCGCAAGACCGGAGGGGTTACATGATTCTTTGTTTGTTTCGCTTCTTTGACCATCATTTGTTGTCTAACTTTTCTAGATAGAATTCGATTTTTGAGTCGTGGCAAATGTAAGTATAATTTTTGGTTATTCCTCGGTTTCCCGGAAAAATATTTTTGCAGGGTATGTAGGCGACATTTCGGACTGGGCCTTGAAGCGTGACTGGTAGGGGGATAAAACTTCTTTTTATTAACAGATTTCCACACCTTAGCCCTACCTGTTTTGGGGTAATACTTGGACGGGGGGATCTTTGCAGTATAAAATTTCTACGATGAGATTTAAAATTTCCCTGGCCAGGTTAAAAAATCTAATTTTGACGTAGGAACTATAAACACACAACAGCTAACCTTAAAACTAACTGTAAAGTTCAAAAGTGTATTCGCGGTGTATGCAGGTATTGTTTATTCGGCTTATTTTTTGTGATCAAGTGTACGAACTGTCCAAGCGCAAGACAGGCTGTAACTACCGCAAAAGCAGTGAGTTACAGCCTGTTATTAAGATTCAATTATTTCGGGGATTATTCCTCTATAGCAGCCTGTGCGGCAGCCAGACGAGCGATAGGCACGCGGAACGGTGAGCAAGATACATAGTTCAATCCTACGCGGTGACAGAACTTCACAGATGAAGGTTCACCACCGTGTTCGCCACAGATACCGCATTTCAAATCCGGACGTACAGAGCGACCTTTTTCTACGGCCATCTGAATGAGCTGACCAACACCGTTCTGGTCGAGTACCTGGAACGGGTCTACCTTCAGAATCTTGTTTTCCAGGTAAACCGGAAGGAAGGTAGCGATATCGTCACGTGAATAACCGAAAGTCATCTGAGTCAAGTCGTTGGTACCGAATGAGAAGTATTCAGCACGTGAAGCGATGCGGTTGGCGGTCAGGGCGGCACGCGGGATTTCGATCATGGTACCTACCTTGAACGGAACTTCGATGCCTGCTTCTTCGAACACTTCCTTGGCAGTAGCGCGGATTACCTTTTCCTGAGCTTCGAATTCATACAGGATACCGATCAACGGAATCATGATTTCCGGATGCGGGTCGTAGCCTTCCTTCTTCAGTTCTACAGCTGCTCCCAGGATGGCGCGGGTCTGCATTTCGGTGATTTCCGGATAAGTGTTACCAAGACGGCAACCTCTGTGACCCAACATCGGGTTGTGTTCGCACAGGCTTTCTACACGCTGGCGGATGTATTCGATGGTTACACCCATAGCTTCTGCCATTTCCTGCTGACCTTTTGCATCGTGCGGTACGAATTCATGCAAAGGCGGGTCGAGCAGACGGATATTTACCGGACAACCGTCCATTGCCTTGAAGATACCCTTGAAGTCTGCCTTCTGGAACGGCAAGAGTTTTTGCAATGCTTTTCTACGTCCTTCTACATCCGGAGCCAGGATCATCTCGCGCATGGCTACAATCTTCTGGTTGTCGAAGAACATGTGTTCTGTACGGCAGAGACCGATACCGGTAGCACCGAACTTGCGGGCTACTTCTGCATCGTGCGGAGTATCGGCGTTGGTACGTACGGTCAGGCGGGTGTATTTGTCACACAATGCCATCAGTTTGGCGAAGTCGCCGGATACTTCGGCGGCACGTGTCGGAACTTGTCCGGCATATACTTCACCGGTACTACCGTTCAAGGAAATGTAATCGCCTTCTTTCAGGACGAGACCGTCGATTTCTACGGTACGTGCCTTGTAGTCAACGTTGATGGCACCTGCACCTGATACACAGCACTTACCCATACCACGGGCTACAACGGCTGCGTGTGAGGTCATACCGCCACGAGCTGTCAGGATACCTTCTGCACTGGTCATACCGGCCAAGTCTTCCGGAGAAGTTTCGATACGAACCAGGATGACACGACGGCCGTCGGCACGCCAGCGTCCGGCATCTTCGGCGAAGAATACAATCTGGCCACAAGCGGCACCCGGAGAAGCCGGCAGACCGCGGGTCAGCACTTTGGCTTTGCGGAGAGCTTCCTTATCGAATACGGGGTGAAGCAGTTCATCCAGCTTGTTCGGTTCGCAACGGTTGATGGCTGTCTTTTCGTCGATCAAGCCTTGTTCCAGCATTTCCATGGCAATGCGTACCATGGCGGCACCGGTACGTTTACCGTTACGGGTCTGCAGGAACCAGAGTTTACCTTCCTGAACGGTAAATTCCATATCCTGCATATCGTGGTAGTGGTTTTCCAGTTTGGTCTGCAAGGCATCGAGTTCCTTGTAGATTTCCGGCATGGCTTCTTCCATGGACGGATATTTGCTGGCACGTTCTTCTTCAGAGATACCCTGAAGAGCAGCCCAGCGCTGAGAGCCGATCTTGGTGATCTGTTGCGGGGTACGGATACCTGCCACTACGTCTTCACCTTGAGCATTGATCAGGTATTCACCGTTGAACAGGTCTTCACCGGTAGCGGCGTCGCGTGAGAAGCAGACACCGGTAGCCGAAGTCTCGCCCATGTTACCGAATACCATGGCCTGTACGTTGACGGCTGTTCCCCATTCGGCCGGTATGCCTTCCATTTTGCGGTAGAGGATGGCACGTTCGTTCATCCATGAATCGAATACGGCGCAGATGGCTCCCCACAGCTGTTCGTAAGCGCATGACGGGAATTCCTGTCCGGTCTGTTTCTTCACGGCTTCCTTGAAGCGGACTACCAGTGTCTTCAGGTCGTCCACGTCGAGTTCGTTGTCCAGACGCACGCCCTTAGCCTTCTTCACTTCTTCAATGATGGCTTCAAACGGGTCGATGTCTTCCTTGTTCACGGGTTTCATGCCCAGCACCACGTCGCCGTACATCTGTACGAAGCGGCGGTAAGAGTCCCACGCAAAGCGAGGGTTGTTGGTCTTGCGAGCCAGTCCTTCTACTACTTCATCGTTCAGACCCAGGTTCAGAATGGTGTCCATCATCCCCGGCATGGACGCTCTGGCACCCGAACGTACGGAAACAAGCAACGGATTTTCCACATCGCCGAACTTCGACTTCATCAGGGCTTCTACTCCCTTGATGGATTTTTCCACGTCGTCTTTCAGCAGCGCAACCACTGCGTCTTTTCCTTTTTCAAAATATTCGTTGCAGACTTCGGTTGTTATGGTGAATCCGGGAGGTACAGGCACCCCGATCAGGTTCATCTCGGCCAGGTTTGCGCCCTTGCCACCCAGAAGATTTCTCATGTCAGCTTTTCCTTCAGCTTGTCCGTTTCCAAAAGTATAGACTCTTTTCTTTTCCATGTTTTCGTATATTTGATAAGGTTCAATAATGTTTTTCGTTGGTCAACCGCTGGCAAATCTATACATATTTTATTGAATCCCAAATTTTGTGAAGATATTTTTCGACATATTTTGCAACATAGAGTTTGCAAAATGAACTTCTTCGAAAAACATGGAAGAATGTCAGGAAAAATGTATAAATTTGCTCCCAAATTGGTTTTATTGAAAAGAACGTGGCAAGAAAGAAAAAAGAACTGCCTTTACTGGAGAAGGTAACGATAACAGACGTAGCCGCAGAAGGAAAAGCCGTGGCTAAAGTGAACGAGTTGGTAATATTTGTCCCGTATGTAGTGCCGGGCGACGTAGTCGATTTACAGGTGAAGCGCAAGAAGAACCATTACGCCGAAGCGGTGGCGGTAAAGTTCCATGAGAAATCACCCCTGCGCACGGAGCCGTTCTGCAGTCACTTCGGAGTGTGCGGAGGATGCAAATGGCAATGTCTTTCTTACGAGGAACAGCTCAAGTACAAGCAGAAACAGGTGTTCGACAACCTCACCCGCATCGGGAAGGTGGAACTGCCGGAATTCCGCCCTATCTTAGGCTCGGAAAAGACCCGCTTTTACCGTAACAAGCTGGAGTTTACATTCTCCAACAAGCGCTGGCTTACGGAAGAGGAGGTGAAGCAGGATGTGAAGTACGACCAGATGAATGCCGTAGGATTCCATATTCCGGGGGCATTCGACAAGGTGCTGGCCATCGACAAGTGCTGGTTGCAGGACGACATTTCCAACCAGATCCGCAATGCCGTACGCGACTATGCCTACGCGCACAACTTCCCGTTCTTCGACTTGCGCACGCAGGAAGGACTTCTTCGTAACATCATGATCCGTACCTCGTCTACGGGCGAACTGATGGTGGTGCTGCAGTGCAAGGTGACCGACGACGAAGGCCGCCGCAAGATGGAAGAGATTCTGCAGTTCATGGCCGACAGCTTCCCGCAGATTACTTCGCTGATGTATGTCATCAACAACAAGTGCAACGATACCATCGGCGACCTCGACGTGGAGGTGTTCAAGGGCAACGACCACATCTTCGAGGAGATGGAGGGACTGCGCTTCAAGGTGGGACCGAAATCGTTCTATCAGACGAACTCTGAACAGGCCTATAATTTATATAAGGTGGCACGCGAGTTTGCCGGACTTACGGGCAACGAGCTGGTGTACGACCTCTACACGGGTACGGGTACCATCGCCAACTTCGTGGCACGCCAGGCACGCAAGGTGGTGGGCATCGAATATGTGCCCGAAGCCATCGAGGATGCCAAGGTGAACTCGGCCCTGAACGGCATCGACAATACGCTGTTCTATGCGGGCGACATGAAGGACATCCTTACCAACGACTTCATTGCAGAGCACGGACGTCCGGACGTCATCATCACCGACCCTCCCCGCGCTGGTATGCACAATGACGTGATCGACGTGATTCTGGCTGCCGAGCCGAAACGCATCGTCTACGTTTCCTGCAACCCCGCCACCTTCGCCAGAGATGCAAAAGTTCTCGCCGGCCTCGGCTATACCCTCAAAAAAGTCCAGCCGGTAGACATGTTCCCCCAGACCATGCACGTGGAGACGGTGGCTCTCATAGAAAAAGGAAAATAGACTGAAACCGGAAAGGGCTGTGAAAAAATGCAAATCATGTCTTCACAGTCCCTTTTGCGAATCATGCACAGCGTGAGGCCCATTTCCCGGATTCCTGTAAAATAAGGATAGAAAATCCAAAGGAAAGCAGGTCATGAAAGAATTCTGATTTCACCACATGGCCTTTCACAGGGGAGCTTTTGACTTGGGCGCCTCCATCTGATGTATACAAATTGATGCATGGCCCTTGCATTTTCCTGTCATCTGGTTTATGATACTTACAAGTTCATAAAGGTTAAGATTTAGATTCAAAGAGGAGTCCGGAAAGGGCTCCTTTTTTTGACTTTCTGAAAGTTTTCATAGAAATGATGATTAGAATTACATAAAAAATAAATATTCCCTATTGCGTATAATTATATATTTATAGTATGCTGAAAAAAGCATATTTCCGGCCCGGGAGATATGGAAGGAGAGAGGGTAAGCAGAGGAAACATGGACACTCTTGCAAAAGTATTTTCACTCCTTCAGAAAGGGCAGGTTATCCATATATTTTTCTAAAGGAGCGAAGAACTATGAAAAAAATTCTCGCACTGGCAGCTGCAGCTGCACCCACCGCTGGCGTATCCGCCTTCGCGGCAAATACA
>ERZ780076.99-NODE-99-length-49125-cov-7.484655_pt1 | contig 49125 bp, 32 predicted proteins | sample MGYA00511022_ERZ780076 | MGnify/ENA primary metagenome ERZ780076 (study PRJEB29588, sample SAMEA2148733) | human gut metagenome | biome: human gut; feature: human-associated habitat; material: faeces | place: Denmark | collected 2008/2010 ... | reverse complement strand
TATGTACCATAATTCCCAATTGTTGAAACAACTTTTGAATATTGGTATCTATTGCTTAGCGTTTCTATAAAATTAAATGCTCTATTGTTTCCGGATATTTGAGTATTCATTGCCGCACTTACCATGGATATGCGATAACTTTGTGTTGTCATGCTATTTTCGAAGCCAAAGTAATAATCATTGAGCAAAGATATACCACCAATTATAGGGCTACTCATTGACCATTCAGCATACGACATCTTATTCGGTCTATGAAACGTTACCTCTAAAGTGTTGAGTATATTGTTTCCAATACTTCCATCATTTATTGTCCTATATGTGGTAAATCCATTCTTAAAGGAAATATCATTCATATTTCTTTCATATTTCGAGAAATTCTGATTAAATAAACTTTGCAAATTTTTAAATTCATCTTTGCTAACCGCAATTCTAAGGTTCGAATGTCCATCATCAATTCGTTTTATTTCACCATCAATTTCATAATCGGTTAATCCCCATGCATCAATTCTGTTAAGAGGATTGTTACTAACAAAGTTATAGGGAGATAAATGCAGATTATTTTCTCCTAACGGATCCACGTTCATCCACAAACCCAGCCTCGGGTCGTAGTACCTCGCACCGTAGTAGTACAGTCCTGTCTCCTCGTCGAACTCCTTGGCGTTGAAGAGGTACGGCGTATTCCACGTGTTGTTCCGCTCTTCAATGAATACTTCGCCGAACGGTACGTACTCCACGTGCTGCACCACCTCGCCGTCAAGGTTGGTGATGTAGCTTGTGCTGCCAAGGTGATCTGCATGGTAGTAGAACTGCAAATTCTCGTAGGCGTCGCCCTCCTGGAAGTTGCCGTCAAGCGCGTTGGCCTTCGCCACAGCCTTGGCCTGTGCCGCCTCCAAGGAACTGTCGTCGCAGCAGAAGCCCTCGCCGTTCACATAGTCGTCGTTGTCAGTTCCGTTGTACGGCACGCCAAAGGTAGCGTAATTATTTTTAATTGCCTGCAGCTGTTGACTATATTTAACATCATAGTCAACCGTTACCGCGTCGGCCTCGCTGCCGGCGTACTCTATGCGCCTCGGGTCGGGGCCGTAGGACGCGAAGTCGCCGATTTTCGATACGATGCGCTCGCTGCCTATGTATATGTGCTTGGTGTAGCGTCCGCCCTGGTTGGCAACGAGGTAAGGACTCACGTAGAGTGAGAACTTAGCCGTGTTGGTGCGTCCGCCGGCAAACCCGGAGTTCACATACACCTGCTCGCTCTCGCCGCTGGTCTTCACCGTGCGCTCGCCGTCAGCGTCGTACCAGTAGTTCGTCACGAAGCCGTCGTCGTCGGAGGCCAGCAGGCGGTTCTCCTCGTCCCACTTCAGCTTGCGCTCATGGGCTTTCTCGTCCGTTCCGCCGTCCTTCTTCACGCGCCCGGTGTTTACGTAGACGAGGTTGCCGTTGGCGTCATATTCGTAGGCGTGGCTGTTGGTGACTTTTCCGTCCTCGCCGGGAGTCGTTTCCGTGCGGTAGTTCACGTCGCCGACATTGGCAAGCTGGAACTTCTTTCCTTCCTCCTGTCCGTAGGTGTACGTAAGGTCGTAGCCCACGTTGAGCGTGCCGTCGAACTGCAGGTTGTCCTGCGTGAGGTGCTGGCTCTTCGACGTGATGCGGTGCATGTTGTCGTAGCCCATCGAGAGCGTGTAGCTTGCCGTCTTGCCGTCCGCGCCCGTGTAGGTGCCGGTGGCGCTTGACAGGCGGTACAGCGCGTCGTAGGTGTAGCTGTGGCTCATCTGCCCGCCGGCCTTGCCGCTTTGCGGCAGGGCTGCGCCGTTGGTCACGCCGAGCACGTTGCTCACGGCATCGTAGGTGTAGGCGTTGTCCATTATGGTGCGTCCGCCGGCGTCAACCTTCAGGCCCTGCAGCCTGCGCCGCTGCGGCTCGTAGGTGTAGAACGTCTCCGCGCCGTTGCAGTATTTCATGTACGTGCGCTGCCCGAACTTGTCGTAGCCTATGCGGCTGACGTAGTCGTAGCCGTATGACTTGTAGCCGTGGACGTTGGCCAGCTGGCCGCCGAGGTCGTAGGTGTAGGTAACCTTCTCCTCGTCGGGGTATATCATCTCCAGCAGGCGGTTGTGGCTGTCGTAAGTCCACTGCGTCACGTAGGTGGCTATCGCCTGGTTGGGCACAATCAGCGTGCGGCGCGTCTTCGTCACCTCGCCCATCTTGCCGTAGAAGTATTCTATGGCGCCCGTGCCGTCCTCGCGGAGCATCAGCCTGCCGATGCGGTTCTGGGAGGCGTTGCGCCCGCCGTAGTAGTACCTTACGTTGTTCTCCGGGTGGTCGGGGTAGTTGACGCCCGTCAGGCGGTGGTAGTCATAGTCGTAGGTGACGGCTTTGCCTTCCCCTGCGAGGTTGGCCGTCTGCTTGCTTGTCACGTTGCCAAGCGCGTCGTAGGTGAACGTGGTCTTGCCGCTGGCCGGATGGACCACCTCCGTGCGGCGGTCGCCCATGTCATACGTTGAGGTTGTCACGTTGCCTTCCGTGTCGGTGACGCGCACGAGGCGCTGGATGCCGTCGTACTCGAACGTCGTGGTGATTGTCCCGTCAGGACCGCTTAGCTGCTCGGTCTTCAGCGTCTTGCCGCTGCCGCTGGTGTAGGTGGCCTGGCGGTTGCCGAGAGCGTCGGTCACCGTGGCCACGAGGGCGCGGACGCCGCTGTCGGTGCCGTATTCCGTCTTGGTCTCCGAGTTGTCGGGCAGGGTCACGCTCGTGGCCCGGTCGAGCACGTCATACACGGTTACCGTGGGCGAAACGTTGTCGAAAGACTTGTTAAACGTGGTCTTGGAGCCCAACGCCTCCGTAGTGGGATAATAGGCCTTGGCCACGCGGCCGAAGGCGTCGTACACGTTCCTGCCGCTTACTATCATTACGTTCTCCGCCTCCGACGCGCTCCCGTCCTGTACGTCCGTCACGGCGCCGTCCTTCTTCACCTGCACGGGCCGGCCGAAGCCGTCGACGAACGTCACGGTCTCGATGTCGTCGCCCGGGTGCTGGATGTCGTAGTGCCTTGTCACGGCGTATGCCGGGGCGGTGACGCCGCTCTCATTGAACGTGGCTTTCGGCTGGTACTCGAAGGCTATGGCGTATGGCACGCCCGTGGCCAGCTCGTTCGGCCCGCGGACAGCCGTCACGCGGCCGAGGTTGTCGATGTCGGTCTCGTAGTAGAAGTTGTTTAGGTCGCGACGCTCCAGGGCTATGCCGTAGCGGTAGTCGAAGTTGGCCGCCTCGCTGCGGTAGCCGAAGGCGTCGGTCACCTGCTCAACGTACATGTTCATTTCCGGCTCGTAGCGGTACTTGTACCACATACGCTGTCCCTTGGCGTTCTCCGGAAGGGTCTTCTGCGTGATGTTGCCGTAGGTGTCGTACTTGTAGTCGGTCACTGCCGTGCCGCCGCCCAGCTGCTGCGTGAGCTGCGTCAGGTGGTCGGGATAATTGGAGTCGTATGTGGCGGACACGTTGTGGTAGACGGTGCCGTCACCGCCGGTTACGGTCACGTTTGTCGGCAGGCCGAGAATGTTCTTGGCGCTGTTCGACGTGTACTGTATGGCCGTCTGGTAGTCGAAAGCTCCGCTTCCGTCCTCGCCGAGCGTGCCCTTGTCGCTGTACTTGTACGACTTCAGTTCGCCGTGATAGCCGGTGAGATAGTATTCGTTCCATGCCTCCGAGGTTACCATGCCGTCGGCCGCACCTTCATATTGGAGGTTTGCCGTGTAGCGCAACGGTACGAAGGCAGACGCACGGTCGCTGCACAGTTCAGGCTGCGCCGTGAAGGTGTAGTCGTCGCCGTCGGCCGTCAGGAAATAGCCGTCGTACTCGTTCCTTGTCTCGGTGTACTTGTTGCCTTCGCCGTCCTGTACGGATGTGCCGGTGAGGTTGCCCTGCACATAGTAGTTGGCAACGTCGTATTCCTCGACCGACTGGCGGTAGACCGCATTGTTGCTTTCGGTGTCGAGGTTCTTGGTGACAACCTCGCCGAAGCCGAGGAACTCGCGCTCGTGGCGGTCGCGCTTTCCGTCGCTGTACTCGAAGGCCGTCGTCATGACGGGGCCGTCGTCGTGTATTCCGTCATCAACGGTAAGGCGCGACATCACCCACTTGCCGCCCGGAAGCCCGTAAGTCGGGGCGGTGTGTTCATAGTCAAGGGTGAACGAGCCGCCGAGGGAGTTTGTGACGGACTTCAGCATATTCGTCCTGCCGATTGCAGAGCGCGTCACTTTCAGCTCGTTCTCCTTGTCGGACTCCACTATGTCGAGGAAGCCGTCGCCGTCAACGTCCTGTAGTGCGTATTTCGGACGGTTTATGCTATGGCCGGTGGAAGTGCCGGGGTTGGTGGAAATCTTGATGCTCACGACAGGGATGTTTATCGTGACAGTAAACGCGGCGTTTACGGATTCGGAAGTGGAGGCAGACTCGCTCAACGCCGTCGCGCCGTTCCATGCCGTCTGCTCGCCGAAGCCGTTGCCAGTGTTCAAGGCTGCCATGACGTTTCCGTCGGCTGTCCACACCTTGTCTGGCAGTCCGTCGCCGTTGACGTCCATGAGGTTGAACTCTTCCTCGCTCTCGGATGTCACGATGCCGACACCTGCGGATACACTGCCTGAAGCGATGTCAACACCAAGTCCGCCGCTGTAAGACAAGCTCTTTCCTCCCTGTATTCTGGTCAAGTCCCAATCTACAGGGTCGGAGAACGAGTATCCGTAATTCAAGCGAACTTTCTTGTCGGACAGGACTTTGTCCGGCAGCCCGTCACCGTTGATGTCGATAAACGCTTCCACGGCCTCGTCCGTATTCTTCGGGGCACTGCCGGAAATGGAAAAATTGGCCAGCCATGATGTCATCTGCATATCCAAAGCCTTTTCTCCGTGTTTTATGGTATTGACGATATTGGATACCGAGGCGACGGGATTGCCTCCGTATCCCCATGATTCTGACTCGTTGTCAGTAGTCGTGTTCCCGATACCGCCAAGTTTCTCTCCGCTGAGTCCGCCCAGGGTGTTGGTGTATTGGATTGTGCCTCCGGCCACGATGTCGGGATAGCCATCACCGTTCATGTCCATCATCGTGACTTCCGTGGTGGCGTTTCCGTCGGCGTCGTTATATGTTATGCCCATGGCTCCACCTTGGGCGACATTGCTCTTGTTTGAGGCCACCTGCGTTACGGCCGCCGCACCGGTGCCTTGCAGACAGTCTCCCGAAAGGCCGGCAATCTCCACGTCGTTGTCAAGCGGGTTTGTTACAATCACGTCCTGGTCGCCAAGGCGCGCCGTACCGGCCTCATACGCCGTAAGGTATATATCCTGACGCTGGCCGACCCAGCGGTCGAGAGTGTTCTGGTCTGTGCCTATGGGAGTGAACGCCATCGTCATCGGGTCGATTTTTACGTCCTCGCTTTCCGGGAGTTTCAGCAGCGACTCGTCTATCGGCTTGCCGCAGCGCCCTTCTGACGCGTTGTAGACGAAGCCGCCCCAGCCGCGATACATCATGCCGAAGCCCTCGTTCGCATTTTCTGCGAAGAATCCGGCTTCAATGCTGTCGGTATCAAGTCCTTTTTGTAAGCGGACACGGGATAAGGCGAGTGTTCCTTCCTCAATGTTTCCGGAATAGCTGAACTCGAACCACACCTTGTCGGCGCCAATCTTTCCGAGTGTCAACGTATCGCTGTCAACAACACCGTCCGTGACAGTCAAAGTCTTCTTACCCCAAAGCCTGTCAACGGACTTAACCGTCAACGTCACTTCTCCGTTGAACGTGGAGGACAGTGCCAGACGCGGGATTACCGCAAGTGCCGTATCCGTCGCGGCCAATGTATATGACGCGCCCTCATGCAGCATCTTTGCAAACGTCGCGTAGTGGACCGGCACGGCGACTGTCCGCTCCACACCGGCTGTATCAGTGTATGTGATTGAAGGATTCCACTTCACGTCCGCCCAGTCTACATTTGAAGTGGACGTGACCTCGAAGCTGAAGTTCGTCAGCTTGTCCGCATTGTCAATACTTGCCTCGATGTCGGTGTCTTCCGCCGTCTCGTCAGGCGCGAACGTCTTGCTGTAAACCTCTTTCTCCACGTAACCTGGGTTGTCGTTGCCGTCCGCATCCTTCGGGTCGTTCGAACCAATGACGCGCAGCGTCACCTCGTCTGTCGTGGCCGGTTTCGTGAACTTGCCGCTTACCGTCAACGCCGCTGCGCCGTCAACCTGCATCATGGTGATTGCGTCGTATATGGCACCTTCTTCAGGCTTGTAAACGGTGGTGGAATAACCGTTCGGCAATGTCTCCGACGTACCGGAATAAGTTACCGTAGGAGACCACTCTACATTGTCGAATGAGCCGTTGGCGGTCTCTTCCGTGCCGGACTGCACGCGGAAATAGATACGGTCGCCGGCCTGTACGGGGATGCCGGATGCGGACGCCTCGTATGCCGTGCCGTCACCCTTGGCTATTTCCTTGCTCCAGTATTCGGTGCCGCCCTTTTGTACGGCCACGCGCACTCCGTCGGCCTTAGCGTACTCGTCGGCGTCATAGTCGCCTTCCGGCGCTACAAGCCGCACCGTTCCGGACACGCTTACCGTACCCGACTTCGGGGCCTGCCATACGCGCACGATGTCCTGCATCGGAGACGCGGCGATGGCCTCTTCCTGCTCCTCCGGGCTTATGGTTATCACCGAAGCGTCAATCTTGCCGCTATATATGATGGGGCTTGGAGTGTCGGCGCTGCTCTCCGTGAACGTCGGCACGGCGTTGCCGTCGCCGTCAAACTCTATGTGGTTGAAGTACACCTTGCCGTTGGAAACGAGGTCGATGAGCCCGTCGCCGTTGATGTCGCTGAAATATTCCGTTGTCTGTGTCTTCGTCTTGACAACATCCCCTCCGGCCATTGCCGTAAACGCCATCCAGCCTACTGTAGCCTTCGCGCCGCCCGTATTGGTGGAGCTTTTGACTGTCGAGAAACTGCTTATTCCGGACACCTTTATAGCTTCGCCGTATGTTATCCCGTCATCGGCGGTTCCGCGCAGCTGCGGCCTGTAATACAGCGCGCCGCCTTTGCGGAACACCTTGTCCGGCAGTCCGTCGCCGTTGATGTCCACGAATGCGGACAGACCCTTGCTGTTGTCTGTGGAATGGCCGTATGAGCCTCCGGCGGTGTTGCCCTTCCAAGGGCTTGTGTCAACGACACCGACACCGGCATAGAACGACACGCTCGTGGAAGAGCTTGTCGTCCCTCCCAACGCCGTAGGCCTGTCGCTGAAGCGTCCTGTGCTCTGCAGTGGGTTGGTGAACCCGGCGTCAAGGTTGTCGTTTTGTAAATCCCATGTCTCGCTTTCACTGCGGAACGGGCTGTAGCCCCCTTCCGCCCGGACGTCGTCGTAGTATGAGAAGTCCTGGAACGACACTTCATTCCCATTGTCGTCATACTGTCTGACACTTTCCAGCAGGTCTTTTGAGAAAGCGCCGTCCTTGTATGTAAATGCGTAGCTCCTGAGTTCCTGCCCGAGGAATTTCACCGTAACCTTTTCCAACAGGCGGCCGGATGAAGTCAGGAAACCATAGCGGGCGTTGTTGGATTTCAGCCGTTTTGTCCTGCTCCCCTCGAACGTGACAACGGTGTGCGGTTCCTGCCCTGCGCTGCCGGCGCGCACTTCCTTGAGATACACCGCCTTGGCCTTCAGGCCGCCCCGCACATCCTCGTCGGCCGTCTCGTACACGTACTCGATGTAGTCGCCGTGCGTCTCCTCCACGCGTGCGAGCTTCCATTCGGAAATGACCTCGCGCTGCGTGCCGTCAATGCCAGTCACCGTACCTTTCAGGACGGCGCCTTCACCGCCGTAGGTGTACTTCACGCCCTGCCTGTCTGTGACTTCCCAGTAATAGTCCGACGGGGAGCTACCCTTGCGTACTATGCGGCTGAAGTCTCCTCCCTGGCGTGTGTAGAACTGCCGGTCGGCCTTGCGTTCCATTTTCTCTCCCCTGTGGGCGACTCCCATGCTGCCGTCGTCTCCGGCGGTTGAAAGCATGGAGCCTGACAGCAGGTATGTCTCGGTCTCGTCCTCAAGGCTGTACCTCGGCACGCCCCATCGGGTATCCACCGTTATCGACGGGACGGGGACGTTCCATCCCTCGCCGAGCCATCCGCTTCCGCCCTCGCTGCTGTACTGCAGGCCGAGAGATGGCGCCATACCGTTGCGGGCCGGCGGCATCTCGAACTGGTACTGGAGGCTGGCCGTCCCGCGGTTGTTCGCCGCGGGCGGTGCTATCATGTTGATTTTCGACGTAGGGTCGGCGGCCTTGATGTCGTTCATCATCGTCGGGGCGAAGCCTTCCGTCTCGGGGGACTCAGGTGCCTGGATGACGCCGTTTATCATGTCCGTGAAGTGCGTGGTCTTTGACACCACGCAGGCGGATTCCTTATCCACCGCGACACGCTCAAGAGCCACCCAGTGCCTCGTCTCGTTGTCGAAATAGTAAGTGCGTATGTCGTCCTCCGTGTAACCGCTCGGTATCCTCGTGCGGTCGTACTTCAGTTTCACTGTCGCACCCTCGCCCGTGAAATGCTCGCCGTGCGGAAGGAAGCGGTAGCCTTCGCCCTCGGCGGTGACGTTGGTCATCCCGAAGTCAAGAGCCGGGACGTCCATGTCACGCAGGGCGTTGACGGACAGTCTCTTTTCCTTAATGAGCGTTTTCCCGTCCACGACAAGCCTTGCGCCGCCGGAGCTGATACTGTCAGTGGTGCCCTTGACGAACCTTTTGGCGGACGGTTTTGTTGCCACAGATGCTGCGAACACCCGGCTGAAATCGGCCTTCTCCATTGGCGTGACGGCGAACCGTCCTGAAACGGCCTTGCCGTCGCTTCCGACTGCCGTTATGGTGAGGCCGGTCCCCTCAACGGGTATGACGCCCTCGAACTCTCCGCCGTTGGCGTTCAGCGGAGTGCCGCCCGCGCGTACTTCCTCCGCGCCGTTGCGGACGAAACCGTGGACGTATGCCTTGCCTCCGTACGAGACAGCGGCCTGCGACAGGGTTATCGCGCCGGCCCCGCCGGCTGATGTCTCTATGCGCAGGTTGCGGACTGAATACGCCGGGGATCCTTCAGTGGCTGTGAACATTATCCTGTTAGCCCCGGCGTTGAGCCATGACGGGTCTATTTCCTCCCTTACGGAAGTCCATCCGTCCGTCTTGACGGAGAAATACCCGCCCGTGGCCGGACGGTCGTTCAGGCTTTTGCTGACGCCTTCGGACGAGCTTATCCCGTAAAGGTCGTAAACCAACCAAGCCCGGCAGTTTTCCGGAATGTCATTTCCGAGGACCACCTCAAAGAGGTTGTCTTCCGGATTATCCGACGTCCTGCCGTCGTGGACGCCTATGTGTCCGAGCAGAAGTGTCGACGCGTATGACATTGCCGAAGGCTTGGGAGTGTCCGTGGCCGCGGTACTGGAAACTGCGGTGACGGCTGCTTCTTGCACCGTTGTCTCCGCCGAAGCCGCTGCTCCTGCCTGGCGGCCATGCGCACCTGATTCCGCAAACGCGGCTTTCGGCGTGCTTTCCGACGGGCCGCCCTGAAAACTCTGCGAGGCGGCGAAACCTGCGGCGGCAAGGACCAATACCGTCGCGGTTATTATATGTATCCGTTTCATCGTTTCTTGTTTTTTAGGTTTTACTTGGCGATAATCTTCTTTGTATATTCCTTGCCGTCTGAAGTGAGGGCCTTGACAATGTAGACACCGGCGCCGGGTACGTTGAAGTCCGCAGCCTTGCGGGTGCCGCCCTGCATCTCTTTCTGTACCAGCAGCTTGCCGGACACGTCGAATACGGTCAGTACGGCGTCGCTTTCCACGTTGCGCTCAAGGGCGGCGTTGAATATCCTAGTGGCCTCGCCTGTCCCGTTCACGCTGAACTCGCTTTGTTCCGCCGGCTCCATGTCATGGCTGACTTCGGCCAGGCGTTCTTTCTTTTCCTCCGTACCGTTGGGCATGGTTTCGTCACACTCGCTGCCTACATGGACTGTGAGCTGCACAGTGTTCTGTTTCGGCGTCTCGATTTGTACGCTGCCTTCCGTGGTGAAGGACTCCACGGGTTCTCCGTTCACTGTGAGGTTCGTTATGTGCGTCTCACCGGTTCCGTACTTGATGCAGAACCGCCACGCACGGATGGACCATATAACTTCGCGGTGGAACACCTCCCCGTTGACGCGGTAGACCACCTGCATGTTGCCTACCGATACGCTTAGCACGTCACCTTCCTTGACCGTCACGTACTGTGTGGCGCTTGTGTAGCCGTCGTATATGATGTGTGCCCTGTCGCCGCGTACGTCGAATCCGTACTGAGTGATTTCGTCGGAAAGGCTCGGCTCAAGCCCCACGCGGTAGTTCGAGTTGGTCTCCGCAATAGTCCACGTGATTTCACCTGACAGGTATGAACGGGTGTCGTGTGAGTAAACAGTGTAAAGAGGGTTGCCGGTGCCGTATATGTCGTTTCCTCCACCCTGGGTCACCGTGAGCGTGTACGTTCCGGGTGCGAGGCTGTCTATCCTGTGCGTATCCCCGATGAAGGTTCCGCTCGCTATGGTCTCGCCGTGTTCCTTTCCGGCCACTGTGTCCACAGAAAGGACGTAGTTGTATACTGGCGTTCCGATGTCTATGCCGATTTCGATGCTTCCGTCGTTTTTCGGCGCGCCGTTCTCGCAGGTCGACGGGGTCGGCTTGGCTTCTACGGAAAGGCCGTCATAGTACGCGAAGGTGAAAACGTCGCTGCCGCTGCCGTCCGCGTCCCAGAATATGTTGTGGAACATGGTCTTCCCCCTGGCTATGTCAGGTTTGGAACATCTTATCATTGTAATATTGTCCGTATCGAACTCTCCTTCGCCTGTCGGGTCTATGAGCATTACCGTGCGTTTGCGGCAGTAGTCCTCAAATTCCCTTGAAGCGGTGAGGCCGTAACTGAGTTCGGCCTGACTGCCGGTGTCACCGATGCCGCCCGTGCGGACGGAATGCAGCGCCAGCGGCTCCTCCGCGGTTTCCGTCCGTACCACGCCGTTGTATGATGCGACCGTGTCGGGCATGGCTATTGTATAATCAGCGCTGCCGGCACCGTCAATGCGCAGGAAGAGGTTTCCTTCCTGCCTTTGCAATGCCACCGTGCTGCCGCTGACGTCAGACGCCACGGCCCTGTTGGAAACCTGGCCTCCGGCAATCGTCCGCACGGAACCGTCGTTGCCGAAGCGGAAGCCGTATGCGCACTCGCTGCCGCCGCTCTCGGCGAATCCCACGTCGAATGTCGGGTGGCTTGTAGGACACTGGAACTCGATATAGCCGGCGTTCTTCGGCATGGCCGGCGTCACCGCGAAAGCACCGGCGGTAGCGGTTTCCTGCGTTATGTCGTCGAGAAAACCGTCTCTCGACACTTCGAGGCCGTTCCCGGTCCATCGGGTCGCAAGGCTGTCCGCCGTGGACTGGACGTTGGTCTTCACGAGCCACGTGCGGTTCATGATGTGCCACAGGGTGTCGGCCGGTGATGTGTACGTGGTGGTGGGCGCGTCGTCGTCGCCCCAGAACACGTAGCCCTTGTCGGGCATGGCGTTGCCGTACTCGCGGCCCATGACCAACAGTCGGGCGGAGGACGGGAGGTTGTATGAGTTGGACCGGTGATAGCTGTCGTTTTCCTTCAGTGCCGAGAAATTCGGCGCTTCCTCGTATGATGTCGCCGACATCGGCTGTTCCAGCCCTCCGGCGGCGTCGTTCCCGTATGCCGCGACGCGGTTGTGGTACGCAGGGGCTTCGTCCCTGTCCCACAGCAGGTTGCCGTCGCTGTCAAGATACGAGCCGTCGAGCGTGATGCCGTACTTGACGGCAAGGTAGCTTTCCGCACGCCGTCTTTCCAGCGGGGTGAGGTAACGGCTGTAGACGATGAATTCGGGCGTGTATCCGTCGAACTCTTCGTTGCCGAAGGCAGACTCGTCGAACATTGTGCCGAAGTCCGGGTTGGCCGCACTGTATGTAGTGCCGAAAGATATTGCCGCGTCGGACGCCTCACCCCATACGCTGAAGCTTGGCCTGTCGGCCTTGAGGTATGTGGCTATGCGCGGGGATGTCTCGCGGAAACCGTCGGCCGGAAGCGAGTCCGTGGAAGCATAAAGCAGGTCTTCGCCTGTCTCGCTGCCGTAGTCGAGCGGCTCCGTGCCCTGGACACGGACGGCCTTGTCCTTCGTAAACACGGTGCCGGCCCCTTCGCGGCCTCCCATGCCGTACAGCAGCATGTCCGTTCCTTCCGTATCGGGCAGGGGCGCGAACACTCCTATGACCGTCGCCTGCGAAAGGTTTGAGTATTTCATTCGGGCTACCTTTCCGAACAGGCCTTCGGAAAGGCTGAACGCCGGATGGAAGTTGAACGTGTGAAGGAGGGCGCGCGACTGTGTGAACTCGGTGTTACCCTGGCTTGAAAGTCCCCGCAGGGTTAAAGCCACGGAATCGCCGGAGAAGTCCTGCCAGCGGTAAAGCCCCTGAAGGTTTGATGTGGCGGGCACGGCCTTGTACCATAAGTCTGCACCGTTTACGCCGCCGGGCGACTGGGCGTATAAAGGCAAGGCTGCGACGCCAAGCAGAAAAAGTAAAAGCTTTTTCATAGAAAACTATTTTAAAATTTGATAATGTTTAGGTAAGTGCCTTCAAACCACGCTTGGTTGAGCACAAGTCAGAGAAATATCCAAGCGATGGTAGACACCAAGTTGGCATAATGTTCTTCAAGAATGGGAGTATTCATATTGTACACCCGTTAGTCGCCGTAAATTTACACATTTATTTTTAAACAACATCATAAATTTCTATAAATCGTTAATAATTTAATACATATTACAATATTAAAAATGCAAGATTGTTATATTTAATATTTTTCCGCTTATAGTTCTCAACAATAAATATAGTTAAAAAAACAACATAAGGGTGACACGTTTGTGGCATCATCACTTGGTGTCATATTCATCTATGGTGCTGAAGCTGAACTATGGAAAAAACATTGTGAAACCCCGTCTGAACTGGTACAGAAAACCAGACTACTTATCTGGTACGAGAAAAAAGCATCAGTGCTATCCTGTCGGAAGGCGCATGACGCGACCGCCTACGTTATGGACGGGAAAGGTGTACAAGGGACACTTTCTTTCCCGTCCATCTTATTATCTTCGTGGCTCAATCACCACCAAATCCATGTGTACGCGTCCATGCTCTTTCCTGCCAAGCAAGCCATTCGGCAAAATTTCAGCGTTTTCATTGTCGATAACCTCTTTCAGACATCCTTCAATGCTATAAACCGTTTCTATACTTTATATGATTTTATTGTTTGTTTTTCCCTAACTTCGGAGGTGCTGCTAGGTCCGTCGGGATTTGATTTTACGTGCGGCGGGTAAAGCAAAATGAGGGAACAAGGCAAGGAGGAAGCGGAAAAGCCATAGGAGGTTCGTTTGTGTTGACAAGTTTAAAGAGCCTGTGAACTGATGGTTGTTAAGCGCAAAGGAATGACGCGCCTTGCAGGTTCGCTACAGCCTTAAATTTGCACGAGGAAGTCAATGGACGGCGGTGAAAGCCAATTCGATGGTTAAGCAAATGTGCAACAAGGGAGGCATATACAAATACGATAATAGAGATAATCCATCTGGTTTATAGTATATTGCACCAAAATGTCCCAAACTTTTTATACCTTTGCATAAAATAGCATATTATGTTGGCAAAAACAGATATAAGAAATCTCCTTAACGATATAGAGAATGAACGTGTAGAACGCACTATCTCTACCTCAAACACGGACAAGTTCGCCCAAGCCGTATGCGCGTTTGCCAATGACATACGGAACAGTAACCAGCCCGGCTACCTGTTTATCGGAGCCAATGATGACGGTTCGCTGAACGGATTGAAAGTGACGGACGAATTGTTGCGCAACCTCGCCGGACTCCGTTCAGACGGCAATATCCTTCCACAGCCAGCCTTAATGGTGTATAAAGAAAACTTCCCGGACGGAGATGTGGCTGTTGTGGAAGTGCAGCCCAGCCTTATGCCTCCTGTAAGATACAAAGGAAAGACGTGGATACGCATAGGAGCCAGAAAAGCGGTAGCCAATGAGGAAGAAGAACGGATACTTACGGAAAAACGGCAATTCCATATCAGCACGTTTGATACCAAGCCATGCTTTGGTGCCACATTAGACGATTTGGACATACCCTTGTTCCAAAGCGAATATCTCCCCAAAGCCATCTCCCCGGAGATATTGAAAGACGACAAGAGGGATGTAGTGCAGCAACTGGCTTCATTGCGATTGTTCGACCGAAACTATAACTGTCCGACCAATGCCGGAATGTTGTTGCTCGGGCATAATCCACAGCCATATATCTTTGGCGCTTATATCCAGTATGTGCGTTTTGAAGGTTTGAACAGAGCAGCCAAAGTGGTCAAAGAAAACCGTTTTTCTGGCAACCTGATACAAATGCTGAAAGAATTGGATTCTTTTGTCAAATACACCATTGAAGCCAAACGTCCCGTTCTTGTATCAGCCTTGCGGGAAGAAGAACGGATAAACTACCCTTATATAGCCATACGTGAGTTGCTTATGAACTCAGTCATGCACCGCTCATACGAAGGGAGCAATGCCCCAACAAAGTTTTACGAGTATGCAGACCGCATCGAAATAGACAACCCCGGCAACTTATATGGCAAGGCCCGTATTGAGAATTTCCCCAATGAAAACGATTATCGCAATCCGGTAGTGGCCGAAGCCATGAAGACATTGGGGTATGTCAACAAGTTCGGACGTGGCATTAACATGGTGCAAGATGTACTGACCGAGAACGGCAACACCTCCGCGCAATTTGTCTTGGACGACATTACCACGTTCAAAGTTGTTGTGCGGAATGCAGAATATATACCTGAAAATGAGGAATACAATAAGAATGTCAGTGGTGATGTCAGTGGTGATGTCAGTGGTGATGTCAGTGGTGATGTCAGTGGTGGTATCAAAACTCAAATTGCTGCTGCCAATGCCCGTAGAGATTCCATTATTAAATTAGTCAAGCAGAATAAGAACTATTCGGTTTCAAAGTTAGCCGAATTGTTGAATGTTTCTTCGCGTACTATATCGCGCGATATAGAGAAACTGAAGACGGAAAAAAGAATCCAACGTGTAGGAGATGAAAACACGGGATATTGGATAGTATTGAATTAACTTGCAACTTATTAAGGACAAAGAATATGTTTGAAAGAATTCTTATAAAACCTCAATTAAAAATTGGAGGTAATCATGTATTAAACATTGAGAATCTTGTAGATATGATGCTTTATTATCAAGAAGTGCATATCATTATTTCTCATATAGAATTGTCCCAACTTCTATCTGCATTTGGAGAAGAAGTTTTATTGGAATTAGTTAAAAGTAAGAGAATAATTCTGCATCCATGTTGCCAGCACGTTGGGGCTGGATTTACAGGAAATTCATATAGTATTGGATTGTTTAGTCAAAATTTTAGCACACATCAAATGCTGTATGAATTTCATCATAAAATAGAACCAGAAAATAGAGAAGGGAATAGTAAATTTGCAGATTCTTTTGCAAAACATTTATCTGTATATAAATATCCATCTTTTGTGAATGACAAATTGTTTCAAGATATGGATGATGTTCAGTTCCTAAAAAATGCCACTGAGGCATATCTTAAACAGTATTTCCCTACATATATAAATCCATATGAAAATATAGAAATATCAGCTAAGCCCAATAAAAATTTTGAAGGATTTTACCAAATTGAAAGTAATTTGGATACACCTCAATTAAATCAAATTTTGCAAAAACAAGGATATAATCATAAATTTGGATATGAAGGGTTGTTATTATCTATTGGGGAGACTTGTCTTGATTGTTATAATGCGTCCTGTATGAAGAGTGAGCTTGTTGCTGATCCACGCTATACGGAAATTTATAAAGTAAGATTAAATACAAATATAGAAAGAGCTAATAATAGCTATCGAAATATTGAACATTTTGGTGAAGCATTCTCATATGGTTTTTTATCGTTGGGTAAAGCTTTTACAAGAAAAATCATATCGTCAACTGATTTGTTAGACAAATTAAACGATAACAATAGCAGAAAATTTAGAGACTGGTTGTCCGGATTGCCAGAAGATGCCAAATTAACAGGCGAATTTTATAACGAATGTGAAGACAGACTGAGTCAAAAAGGAATCACCAAAGGAATACGTTTCGGTGTCACTACTGCTGTAGGTTTTATACCTGGCATCGGTACAGCTATTTCTGCATTAGACCAATTTGTCGTAGATAGAATGATAGATGGATGGAAGCCTAAGATTTTCTTAGACAAAATCCTAAGAGATAAAAAACTTTCAGCTAAATAATCACAAATGCACGGTCCAATGATATTTAATAGATTCATTTCATAATAATATAGTTGTATGTTGTAGTTTTTATCTCACGAATAGCATTTAATAAAACAAGGGGATTGACGTATTTCTTACGGTAGTGGACGGTGATGTGCAGGTGTTCGCCCGTACTTCTTCCCGTTGAACCGGTTATGCCGACCACTTCGCCCGGACGCACGGATGCGCCCTTGACCGTCAAAATGCGCGAGAGGTGGCAATAACTGACGGTATAGTCACCGTGGCGCAGGACAACATACTTACCCGACCGTTTGTCCTGCCCTGTCTTGAAGACCTGCCCGTCCAGCATGGCAAACACCTCGTCGTTACGTGCATACAGGTCGATGCCGTTGTGCTTGGACTTCTTTCCCGTGAACGGGTCACGGCGTACACCGTAGGGAGAATTTACCTTGATTTTACGGAGTGGATAGGACACGCTCATGTAGCGACCTATCCACTCTTTCCGTTTGGCGGCTGTATCATCCGATGTGGATGGTGCAGCCGCTTTTGCGTTCATCGCGTCCGGTTTGTTCTCCGCAACCTTGCTTCCTGCATTTTCGGAAGCGGCTTCCACCACTTTCAGCCTGCAATGACCATGGTCATAACGAACCGTATGAAACTGCGCCCTTACAGCCGACGGGAGCATGACGCATCCCCCTATCAACATCATCATCCATCTTTTCATGCCTGCAAAAGTAAGTATAACTCCACAGCCTGACGAAAAAAAACGGCTCCGGACACAGAAGATATAACATTAAATAAAGTTTGAGTATGAAAATGCAATAAAATCATACTCAAAATATAAACTAACCTAAAACAAAACCGCGTTAAACCCAAAAACAACGGATTATAAAAGAATAGGCATACCTTTGTCGGAGTATGATTCAAATTATATTTTATAAGTATGAAACAAGTACGATTTGAAGAGCAAGAAGTACCATACAAGGTACTCGGACAGTTCGGACTGACCCGTGAGATGATAGAAGACCTGCCCCTGTTCGCCTTGGAGGACATCGGACGCGGCAGACGCTCGCCCGTGCTGCCCATCCGGGTGTCGGACGAGGACGGCCAGACCATCAAGAGCCGCACCCGCTTCGCCCTTGTCCGGCTGGACGACGGCAAGGTGGACGTGGTATTCTATCCCGTGCTGGAAACCTCACCGTTGGAACAGTACAATGAGGAACAGCAAAAGCAACTGATGGAGGGCAAGGCCATCCTTGCCCATGTGGAAACGGCGGAAGGCCGTCAAAAGATGTTCGTACAGATAGACCCCGGAACCAGGCAGGTAATGTCCGTGGCCACTCCCGTCATCGGCCGCAACCTGCAGGTGCTGTCGGACGAAATGCGCCTTGGCTCCGCCGAGATCCGCAGCATACAGAACGGGGAGCCCTTGACTTTCCTCGTGGACGATGAAACCATCACTGTGGGCATCGACCTGAATGACAGCACCGGCCTGCGCTTCTGCGAGGGCGACAGCCGGAAATGGAAAGAACAGGGCAAGCGCGAATGGGACAAGTACACCTTCGGCTGTTACGGCTGCTGGGTGACGGACGAGGACGGCAACCTGGACTATGTGCCGGAAGAACAATACACCGAAGAACTCTGGAACGAACAGAAGAAAAGCGCGGAACGCCATGCCGCCTCCCTCCGCAAATAAAACAGGCCTATGGAAACGACAAGTTTTTATTCTGAAGACATCCTCATCGAAAAGATGCAGGACGGCGAATACGGCTGGCTGGACTATGTGAACCATCACAGCCACGAGTGGCAGGAGGAATATGCCGCCTATTGCGAACAACACTCCCTTCCGGCCAATGACGAGAGCGCGGAACAATTCGTCCATCATAAAGACGCACAACTGGAAGCCGCCTTGGAAAGCGGCGACGCATAACCCTTGACAGATTACGACTATGGCCATCAGAAAGAACACCAACCCCAGGGCTACGGACCTGCAACCCGAACTGCGCGACATCCTGCTGCGTAACGGGATGCAGGCCCATGTCGTCATGGACGGCGGCAGCTACAAGCTACTGGTACAAGGACACGACTCCCCGCTCTTGTCCTATCCACTCACGGACAGGCAAGTGTCGGCCCTGACCGACTGGGGTACGAACTACGCCAACAAGAAAGCCTACAACACCTTTACCGAGATTGTGGACGGCGACTTCTACCTGCCCCGTAACTTCGTACACGCACGCAACGCCAACGGACGGGTGGCGATAGGTCTTCACGGCTACCGCATCGGTGCAGGGGAATACGGACGGCTCGGCTGGCATCCCGCCTTCTTAGGCTGGACACCAAGGCAACAGGGAGGCTGGCACCTGCGCCGTGTGGGCGGTGCCTTGTTCTATCCCGGCGCGCCGATGGTGGCCGAGCGTCCCGACGGACGGCTGAAACCCGGCGAACTGCAATCGGGCGGCTACGGCTTTTACTACAAAGGCCAAGTCCGTTCCTCCGTACCGGCCAGCCAGGACGTGCTGCAAGACCTGGAGGCCGTCATCACTCCCGTCCACACCGTGCCGAGAAGCCCGGAGCCGGCCAAGCCTTACAAGGAACTGATAACATCGCCCGTGTATTTCTCCAACGAGAAATGGCAGGAATGCCTGGCCTCGCACGGCCTCCTTATCGACCAGGAACGGAAGATCCTGACCGTACAATCCGACAAGGTGGCGGCAGACATGGTGTACGACCTGACCGACGAGGAACTGGCCGTGCTGACCTCCAATTCCCTAAAGGAACATTCCTTGGAACAAAGGCTGGAAACGCTGAACGGCATCATCCAATCCGACTTCGCCTCCGCCGTCACGATGGAAACGCTGAACGGCAAGGAACGCATCGCCATCGACCTGCGCCCGGAAGTGCGGCAGGAAATAGACGCGGCCCAAGCACAGGAAACGGAGGTTGAAACGAGGATACAACCGGCACAAGCCCTTGACGGGTATTCCGTGGAAGCGGAAACGCCCCGCGAAGGTGCGTCCGTATATGGGGATGACCTGGCCTACCTCAATGAAGACAAGGGATGGTTCAGGGAAGGGAGGCACGGCAGGGAGGTCAGCGTGGGTGAAATCCGCGTGGAACCCTCCGAAGCAGAAGGCAAATACCGCATGACCGCCGTCATCGACGGTGAACGGGTGAGCCACGAGATTACCCAAAAAGACTACGACAAGTTCCTTGCCGTGGACGACTACCACCGCATGAAGCTGTTTTCCAAGATATTCGGCGAGGTTGACATGAAGAGCCGTACCGGGCTGGGTGCGAAAATCGGCGGTGCCCTGCTGGCCGGAGCAGCCGTGATTGGCGGTCTGGCCCATGACGCGCACCATCCTCCACACCACGCCCCGGTCGTGTTCGCCGACCGTTTCGGACCGCCCCCTCCACGTCCGTACTTCAAGCCGGGCGTGGACACCCCGATGGACGTGGCGGCAAGGAACTTCGAGGCGGCCATGAACGCGGAACACAGGGACATGCACTTAGGCAACGGCAGATAAACAAGAGATACAACTGGATAAACGATAAGAGCAATGCGAGAAGGTGACCTTACCTACGATGATTTCCTGCGTCGGATAGATATACAGGACGTGTTGAAGGACGCGGGCTACCGCCTGAACCGGCGCGACGGCCTGCGCTATCCCAGCTACGTCCGCGTGGACGGAGACGGCAGGCGTGTCCGTGGCGACAAGTTCATCGTCACGGCCAATGGAACCGGCTGTTTCCAACCGCCTGAACAGAGGGTGTACAATGTCATCTCCTTCATCAAGGAACATCCGCAATACTTCTCCGACTATCGGGGCGGAATGTCGCCCGACCGGCTGGTCAACTTGGTATGCAACCGCCTGCTGCACCATTTCACGGACGCCCGCGCCACGAGGGTCCTGCAGCCGCTCAAGGAAAGCAAGCCCTTCTCGATGGACGACTACGACATCCACCGTTTCAATCCGCAAGAGAGGGAAACCCAAAAGAAGTTCTATCCTTATTTCAAGTTCCGCGGCATCGACCTCTACACGCAGTATGCGTTCCACAGGCATTTCTGCCTGGCCACCAAACACCGTGCGGACGGTCTGACCTTTTCCAACCTCGCCTTTCCCATGTCCTTGCCCGGCAAGGAAGGAACGGTAGGGCTGGAAGAACGCGGGCGGCCAAGGCTGGACGGCAGGGGCGGCTAGAGGGGAAAAGCCGAGGGCAGCAACTCGTCGGAAGGACTTTGGATAGCCAGCCCGGCCGAAACGCCGCTGTCCTCCGCCACGCGCGTCTATTGGTTTGAAAGCGCCTACGACGCGATGGCCTACTACCAGCTCCATCAAAAAGAAGACAGGGAACTGAGAAAGGCAGTGTTCGTCTCCACGGGCGGCAACCCGACCGTCGGACAGATGCGCAGTGTCATCTCGCACAGCCGCTCTGCCGTACACCACATCTGCTTCGACACGGATTCCGCAGGCAAGGAGTTCGCGGAGAACCTGAAAAAGGAAATCCGCCATGCGGTACGCTCGGACATCGAACCGACCCCGGAACGGAAGCCTTACCTTGATTCCATACCCGAAGGAGGCAGCATCGACAAAGGCGACGCAGACCTGCTGCCCGACGGAGTGCGCGCCGCCTACGGGAAATACGAAGCGGCGTGGGAAGAAACGTCGGTCATGCGTTCGGGCGGACTGAGCCACCCGGACGACATTAGGGAACAGACGGAGGCCATGAACGGGTACTACAAGGATTTCAAGAAAGGGCTGTCGGAATTTCTCGGTCTGGACGAAAGGAATGACACTCAATCCGTCCGCGAAGAGCCGCTTTATGCCTGCAAGGACTGGAACGACCAACTCCTGAAACTACGGAAGCAGGAAGAAGCCGTCCGCCAAAGACAGGATGTGAACAACGAAAACGAACAGAAACGACCCACAGGATTCCACCGATGAACCAGTCAGCATACATACCTTACTTCCCGACTATCGTCCTGCAGCCGCACCCGGCACAGTTTGCCATAGACGAACTGCCCCTGCTGTTGCTTTGCCCCGTGGGGCTGGCCTACGGCGGCATGGAAAAGCCGTTGTCCGGCTTGGCACTGGCCGTGTCGCTGCTGCTGTGCCTGTGCCTGCTCTACCGTTTCATCTACTTCAGGCGCATCCGTTACCGCATCGGCGGCGAACAGCTTGTCTGCGAGCGGGGCGTGTTCCTGCGCAAGGTGGACTACATGGAACTGTACCGCGTGGTGGATTTCCACGAGCACCAGACGCTGATGCAACAGATTTTCGGGCTGAAGACCGTCCGTGTCTATTCCACGGACAGGAATACGCCCTGGCAGGACCTGACCGGCATCCGGCAGGATTCGGACATCGTGCGCACCATCCGCGAAAGGGTGGAATACAACAGACAAAAGAAAGGCATTTATGAAATCGCGAACCATTAACATGCTGTTCCTGCTTGCCGTCCTCGCCTGCACGGGGATGAAAGGCCGCGCGCAGATAGTCACCGCCAACCCGCTGGAATGGATGGCGCTGGCCGAGGGCAACGAACTGATAGACGGGCAGATGGAAAGCCAGATAAAGGGGCAGACCCAGACGGCCATGCTGCAGAACACCATCGCCGCCGAGTTCAACCAGATACACGGCTGGCAGGAGAAATATAACAACTACCTGAAAACCGCCAGCGGCTATGCCTCCTCGCTCAAGGCCTGCACCCACCTCTACAACGACGGTGTGCGCATCTTCATCACGCTGGGCAAGTTGCGTAAGGCCGTCAGCGACAATCCGCAAGGCATCGCGGCCACGCTGAGCATGAACAACCTGTATATGGAAACCGCCACGGAACTGGTGTCCGTGTTCACCCTGCTGAAGGACGCGGTGGCCAAGGGCGGCCCGGAGAACATGCTCACCGGCGCGGAACGCTCCAAGACCCTGTGGGCACTCAATGATAGGCTGGAACTGTTCGGAAAAAAATTGCACCTGCTCCACCTGAGCATACGCTACTACACCCTGACGGACGTATGGAACAACACCACCGCCGGAATGCTCGACCGCAGTTACGGGGAAGTGGCCTCTATGGCCATAGAACGTTGGCGGAGGGCTGCCCTCACGGCAGGCCGATAGGAGGAACGCATCATGGAAAAGAGATTGTACATCCTGTTTACCGCCGTCCTCATCGCCTTTTCCGGCTGGAACGAGGCCCGCGCGCAGATTGACCCGACCCTCGCAGGAATGATACTGGTCTATACCGACAAGGCGGAAAAGTCATTGAAGAACCAGGAGAAAGTGATGCTCCTGCAAACGACCGGGCATATCTGGACCAAAGAGGAAGTGAAGGCCACGGCAGACCTGCAGCGGGAGTTCAACGACTACCTGGACTCGTTCCGCTCCGTCATCAGCTACGCGGCGGAAATCTACGGCTTCTACCACGAAGTGACCGCCCTGTGCGACAACTTGGGTGACTTTTCCCGGCAGTTGGGTGAATCACCGGGCAACGCCCTTGCCGTGGCCCTTTCCACGCGACGTAACAAGATCTACAGGGAGGTCATACTCGGCGGCGTGGAAATCGTGAACGACATCCGCACCGTCTGCATGGGCGACAGCAAGATGACGGAAAAGGAACGGATGGAGACCGTTTTCGGCATTCGCCCGAAATTGAAACAGATGAACCGGAAAATCCGGCGGCTGACCAAGGCAGTGAAATACACCACGCTTGGTGACATCTGGGCGGAGATAGACGAAGGTTCACGGCCTATGGCCGACAAGAAAGAGATAGCCCGCGCCGCCATGCAACGGTGGAAGCGGAACGGATATAAGGGATTTTAAGCATACCACATAATAAATAATTAAGGACATGAGTTTTTGGAGCAGTTTACTTAAATACGGAAGCACGGCGGCACGCAGCCTCGGGAAAGCCACCGGACAGGCCGGCAAATCGGCAGGCCATGCCGTCCTGCACCCTTCGCAGACCCTGCGCGGAGCCGGGCAGGCCATGAAGAGCGCGGCCGTGGGAGGCGCGGCCGGTTACGTGGCATGGGAAAAGCTCACCACAGACAAGAGCGTGGCACGGATTGTCAGTGACGCGGTGATAGGCGAAAGCGCCACGGACACGGTCGTGGAAAGCGTGGGCGACATAAAGGAGAAAGCCGGGGAAACGATGGACTCCGTAAGCGAGACCGCCGACCGATGGAACGGGATCGGCAACTTTTTCCAAGGAATCTTCAGCGGTAACGCACTGGACATGTTCGGCAGTTTTTTCGGCAATCTCGCCAAAGGCAATGTGTCCGGTCTGAGCCTCGCCGGGCTGGTTGCCGCAGCCTACCTCGTTTTCGGACGCACCGGCTGGCTGGGAAAAATCGCCGGGCTGCTGCTCGGCCTGATGCTCATCGGCAACAACTCCAACGTGCGCCGGCAGGGCAGAGAGTCAAGGGCCGGAACCGCCCAATCCCGGGAAGACGGACAGGAGGAAAACCAAGGACAGTCCACAGGAATGAGAAGATAAGACAAGACAACAACATACATACGACAATGGAATATACCGTAGAAATGATATTGCGTTCCCCCAGCGGATATTGCATGCCCTTTGAGGAAACGGATAAGGACGTGACGCTCTCCCTGGGCTACGGGGAACAGACGCATCCCGTCACCGGTGAAAAGTTCTTCCACCACGGCATCGACTTTCCCGCCAGCCACCGCCTGCTGGCCGCCGTGGCCAGCGGCACGGTGACAGCCGTCGGCAGCGACCGGACGCACGGCATCTGCCAGACCCTCCGTTATGGCAAGTACGAAGTGACCTACGGCCACCTGGCCAACGTGTACGCCGGTTTCGGTCAGTCTGTCCAAGCCGGGGAGCCGGTGGCGCTCAGCGGCCGCCTGCTGCACATGGAAGTGACGTTCGACGGGGAGGAACTTGACCCGCTGGAGTTCCTGACCATGCTGTACGGCAACCTGAAAGCCGTCGGCCTTTCGGACGGTCAGATACAGGAAGACATGGAAGCTCCCGGCATCCGGACACGCTATGACAAAGACCGGCAGGAGATAGAGGCGCTGATGCTCCGCTTCCTGCCCCGTTACCTGAATGACCTGCGCCATGGCCTGTACGCATCGCCGCAGCGGACGGAGCAGTCGCTCCGCAACCTCTTCACCCAGGCAGCCGCACGGAATTACTTTTTCGAGGCAGTACCGTCCATGTACAACCCGCTCGGCATTGGACGCCGCGCCCTGCCACTGGCCTGCAAGGTACAGGAACTGCTGATAGCCGACTTCCTGGACTACCTCGCCTCAAGGCTGGGCGTGTTCCTCTCCACGGCGGATGACGAAGTAAAAAAAAAGTCCGTGAACAGGCCTTAGCGGCGGACGGTACCATCGACCCGCTGGCCGGACTGGACATCGACGTACAGCACTTCGACATACCGAGAATCGTCAGCGTCTATCCCGACAGGGCCGGTGTCCGTTGGTGGACCAAGGCATGGTTCAACAACCGGGAAGAGGGCGAGCCTTCGGTGGAAATCACCCGGCAGGCGGCCATCCTGTTCCTGCACGACCGGATTGACAAGGACGGATGGCTGGAAGAGCATTTTCCGCATCAGATGGAAGTCTATCACCGGGCCATCGAGCAGACCAGGGAACAACTAATCTCAATGAAGAATTAAGAATTAAAAATCAAGAATGAAGAATCAGCAATAACCGGATGGGCAAGATAAAAGACATACAGCGTTTTGCCGGGGTTGAATGGCTGTTACAGGACTATTTCAACTTCCACCTCGCCCCCGTCATGGAGGATGTCCGCAAGGAACTCGGGCGCAGGCAGGCGGAAGAGATGCGCGACTATTCGTGCAGCGCGGCAGGCATACTCAGCTTCATGGCTTCCTCGCAGATGCCCGGAAGCGACTCTTACCAGTTGCTCAAGGTGACGGGGGAATGGAACTCAAAGACCACGGAGGATTACGTGGAGATGTGCCGCCAACGCATCCTCGGCTCCCGGAAACTCCAACAGGATTTGTCCTTGCTCGCCGGGGAATGGCGTCATGCCGTCGTGGAGGAAATCGGACGGGAACAGTACGACGAGTGCTCGGCACGTATCGGCTGCGACCTGGCCTATGCCTACGTGGGCTACCGGGTGGAACAACGGATGATAGACAAGCTGGTGAAAGACGGTATGCCCAAGTCATCGGCGGACTATATCCTCCGCAAAGCCGCCAAGACCAGCCTGTTCGGCATGGCGCAAAGCCTGAACCGCTCACCGCTGGCTGCGGAAATAGAAGCGCGGGGGGAAGCCGCCTACAAGCCTACCAAGGCCGAACAAGGCGCCGGATGGACTTTGGGAACAGCAGCGGACGTTTTGGCGATGGGCGGCGCAGGCTCATGGACGTCTTTCCTCCGCCTTATAGGATTCGATGCCGGCATGACCGCCGTGGCCAACCATGTAAACGGGAAAAAAGAAGCCATACCTACCACGGACGACATGGAAACGAGCATCAGCGAAGGCGTGTTCGGCAGCAAGGCCAACGTATTCGACGACATCAGGGAAGAAAAGAAACAACTGCAGCCGCATAAGGACGCCTACATCACCGGCACCAACGAAAAGCTGGCCAACAAGATACCTATTGTGGACTTTGACTTTGGATTTATGGGATGTGATAAACAAAGCAACCAAACTTTCCCCTTCAAGCCGTTTACCGGCCTGGGCGAGTATAAACGGGACGAGAAATACAAGGACGTGCCTTTGATTGTCGCTCCGGGACAGGAGGAAGCCTACCTGGAAGAGAAAGCGAAGCTGGAGGCGGAACGGGCCAAACGGGAAGCCGCCGAGGCAGCACAGGAAGAAAAGCGAAAGAAAGAAGCAGAAAATGCCGCCGGGCAAGAGGAAACACGGCCATCCGGCGATGGCACGGAACAGTCGGAAAACCGTGCCACGGCCACCAATGAAAACGGCTGGGAAGGCTTGTTGGCCAACTTCGGCCTGAACGGCATGGGTGACATCGGGCAGAATCTCGGTTACGTGCTGGCCATGCTGCCAGACCTGCTCGTGGGCATATTCACGGGAAAGACAAAATCGCTGGGGCTGAAGGACAATCTCGTTCCGATAGCCTCCATCATCGCCGGGCTGTTCGTCAAGAACCCGTTGCTGAAGATGTTGCTTATCGGTGTAGGCGGCCTGAACCTGCTGAACAAAGCCGGGCATGAGGCACTGGAACGTGGCAGACAGGAAGAACACCCCCTGCAGGCCCGTTACAAGACCTATCCCGACGAGCCGTTGGATGCACGCATCAACCATCCCGCGCTGCAAGGGAACACCCTTGTGGCCACCATCGACAAGATACCCTGTACCATCCAACTGACAGATACGGTGGCCGATGCCTACCGTGCCGGGGCCTTGCCGCTGAACACGCTGGCCAACGCCGTACTGAAACGCTACGACCGGATGCGGCAGATGGCGGAACAGAACTACGAGCAAACTGAAAATCCAAGCATACACCGCACGCGCGGCATCCAATAAGGACACATCTAAAAAACATTGATATATGAACGAAAAATCATCCATCGAAAAGAACGCGGCACAGAAACAGGCCGGACTGCTGATACAAGCCATCAACGGTGCAGGAGAGGCCGGTAGATACTGGCTCAACCCGTCGGGCAAGACCCGACCGAGGTTTTATCCCAATGGAGTGTCTATAAGCCCCTTCAACGCCTTGGTCATGGCACTCGACTCTGACGCGAAAGGATGCAAGACCAACCTCTTCACCCTCTTCGCCGAAGCGAAGCAACGCGGGGAGCCGGTGCGCGAACACGAGAAAGGTGCGCCTTTCCTGTTCTACAACTGGAACAGGTACGTGAACCGCAACAACCCGGAGGACGTGATAGGCCGCCAAACCTACCTGCAACTGGAGAAAAGCGAGCAGGAACGCTACAAGGGCATCCACAACCGGGAAGTCCGTACCGTGTTCAACATTGACCAGACCCTTTTGCCTATGGTGGATGTGCAAGCCTATGAAGGCCTGTTGAAAAGGGACGGTGGCACCAGGGAACGCGGCTACGGGGAAAACGACGACCGCAAACTGCACATACGCATCAACGACTTCCTGCTGAAAATGCGCGACAATCTGGTACCTGTCCGCATGGACGGCAGCGGCGTGGCCCATTACGACAGCACGAGGGATGCCGTCTATGTGCCGCGCCAAAAGGACTTCGAGCATTACCACGACTACGTGCAGGAGGTTTTCCGGCAAGTGGTGAGCGCCACCGGCCACCAGCAACGGCTGGCCCGCGAGGGCATGGTGATGAAAGACGGAAAAGCCCCGTCCGAAGAAGCGGTCAGGCAGGAACGGCTCATCGTGGAACTGGCCTCCGGCCTCAAGATGCTGGAGTTGGGCCTGCCCGCCCGTCTGAGAAGCGACAGCATGGCCCTGACCGACTATTGGACGAGGGAACTGAAAGAGAACCCGCAGCTTATTGACATCATCGAGAGCGACGTGAACAACGCCCTTGACGTGATACACAAGGCGGAACGCGGCGAGAAAATCGAATACGCCACGCACCGCAACCGGCGTGAAACCGCCAAGTTGGAAAAGGAACAGCCTTTGTACCATTTCATCGCTGACGAGATAGCCAAGCATCCCGACAAGGAAAAAAAGACTTTCGTGGTGGTCAGGGACAATAACGGGAAAAGTGCCGATGTCATCCTCCCCGCAGGAGCCTCGCCGGAAGCGGAGAACGAAGTGCCGGGCATGTCAAAACAGCGCATACGGAACATACTGGGCAAGGAGGGCATCGAAAACGTGGCGTTCTACAACCCGGACGGCGCATGGGGCTACCATCCTGACGACCTGACCTTTGAAGGCAAGCAGGTCTCGGTGGCCAAGCTGCGGAACTGGTCGATGGAAACCCTTTCCACCTTAGACGTGTCCGAAGCCCTGAAACGCGCCGGCCAGGTACGCTTCGAGCAGGTGCAGATGATACAGGATGACGAAAAACGCTGGGCCTTGTACATCAAGCCGGAAGGCAAGGCGGGGTACAGCGTCTATCCCGACAAGGACGACCTCAACCGTTTCTTCACGACCCTGAAACAGGCCATGCAGAACATCTCCGCCGTGCGTGGCGAATTGGCCAGCAAGTATTACCTCCTGGCCGAAAGCCGTCCGGAACTCAAGGCAGACCTGTTCTCCACTCATGAGGAGGGCATCGACTTGAACCAAATCGAGCGTGTGTCCGTGTACAAGACCCGGACGGGCGGCATACAATGCGCCGTCACCATCAACGGGGAGAAGTTGCCGCCGCGCAGTGTGACCCCGCAGCAATGGCAACGGATGTGGGTGGCCGACGACCCCGTAAAGTACAAGAAGCACCTTGCGGCCACCCTCTTTGCGGACGTTCTTCGGAAAGGACTGGCACAGGAACAGACGACGGGTGAGAAAGCGTCCGCAGACACGGACCAGAAGCAGACGGAAAAGGCGGCCGTCGACAATCCGGTAAGGAACGATTTTTCCATAAAAGATATTCCTGAATCCCAATATGAACGATACAAACAGCTTAAAGAGGAACAACCGGAAGCGATTGTTCTTTTCAAGCATGGAAACTGCTATTACTCTTCGATGTATGATGCGGAAACCATTGCAAACGAACTGAATCTGCCTCCGGAGAAAGAACGTGCCCCTTATCAGTCAGACAGGATTATTCCTATATTCAACCATGATGACGAGCGGACAAGGCAGCAGATTCTCCGTTTACGTGCCTATGTCATAGAGTGCAATGCCGTTTCAAAAAAACAGTTGGATGGAAAAGCCGGGATTACCACCGGACAAGATGAAGGCACACAATCTGGAAAAGACAGGAAAGCTACAGACAGTCTAAAAACAGATTCTTCCATTTTGGAACAATGGAAGCAACTGAAAGAGAAACACCCAGATGCCGTCCTTCTGTTCCGAAAGGATGACAGTTATGAAGCCTACAAGGAAGATGCCGGAAAGGCCGGGAAGATATTGAACCTCGAAATCCAGCAGAGAGGCTGCACGGACGGAAGGGACATGGGAACAGTGGCCTTCCCGTCAAAAGACTTAGATATGTTCCTGCCCAAACTGATACGTGCCGGATGCAGGGTGGCCATCTGCGACCAGATAGAGCCGAAGCAGGAACAACACTGGGAAAGGCTGGAAGAACAGGCCAGGGGAATGAAACGCTGACAATATAATCTTTAATCATGACATTACAGCAATGAGCAAGAACCAAGAATACGCGGAACAGTATGCGGAATTTGCGAAGGAGCAGATGAAACGCTACGGCATACCGGCCTCCGTCACCCTCGCACAGGGCATACTGGAAAGCAGCAACGGGCAGAGTGAACTGGCCCGGAAGGGGAACAACCATTTCGGCATTAAGGCCACGTCCGCATGGCTAAGGGATGGTGGCGGCTATTTGGTATATACCGACGACCGACCCGACGAGAAATTCTGCAAGTATGCTTCCGTGGGCGACAGCTACGAGCACCACTCACAGTTCCTGAAAGGGAACGGACGCTATGCCAAGTGTTTCACCTTGCCGCCCGATGACTACAAAGGATGGACGGAAAGCATCGAGAAAGCCGGGTATGCCACAGGAGGAGGATATGCCGCCAAGCTGCAACAGATTATCGAGCGGAACGGGCTGCAGAAATACGACCGGATGGTGATGCAGGAAATGAAGGCGCAAGGAAAGTCATTCGGTGTGGAGGGGAATCCGAGGAACACGGAGAGCCGGACACCGTATTCATTCCCGGTCAGCCGGGAGGAATACCTGTTCGTCACCTCGCCTTTCGGGATGCGTACCGACCCGATGGACGGAACCAAGCAACAGATGCACAAGGGCATCGACATCCGCACGGACCACGACGACGTGCTGGCCACCGAAGCGGATGGAAAAGTGGTAGGCATAAACCACAACGCCCAAACCACCGGCGGAAAATCCGTCACCGTCGAATACGCACGGGAAGACGGCGGCAGGCTGCAAGTCGCCTATATGCACCTGGACAGCATTGCCGTGAAAAAAGGCGACACGGTGCAGGCCGGGCAGAAGCTCGGCGTATCGGGATACACCGGCACCCGCACCACGGGCGAGCATCTGCATTTCGAGGTCAAGGACATTGCCAAGGACGGAACGGAAAGGCATATCGACCCGGCCGCCTACCTAGCGGACATCGCACAGAAAGGCGACATCCGCCTACAAGCCCTGCATAACGGAAACGACCTATTGGCCAAATACAAGTCGGAAACGCCGGATGCCAATCGTCCGTTGTCCACGGAGGCATGGATGAAGAAGCTGCTCTCCTCGGAAGACAGCGGCGTGGGCGTCACCGGCGCAGACCCGATAGTGGAAATGGCCATGAACGCCTATACCTCGCTGATGCTGCTGGCCGTGCAGATAGACGGCAAGACCGAAGGGGAACGGAAAGCGTTGGTGTCGGAATACACGTACCGGAAGCAGGCGGACCTGACCGCCCTCGTACCCGGCATGAAAAGCTGCACCATCGGTATGGAGGCAAACGGGAAGGCCGTCCTCCGGGCAGACAACGGAATGGTGGCGGTCAGGCACGAACTGAGTGCTACAGATTTGAACCGCCTCTCGCTGGTGTTGTCCAACGGGAACCTGTCCGACGAAGCCAAGCGGATGCGCGTGGCCGGGCTGGTGAACGGCATCGTATTGAGCCGTCAAGCTGCCCAAAACTATGAGCAAGGCATGAGCGAGGGGCAGGAACGGACAGAAACCCTGCAACGGAAATAAGGGAATAGACTATGAAAGGAATGATTTTTTATTTGGCGCAAGGGTTGTTGGCCTTGTCGGTGCTGGCACTCCACGTAACGGTCTGCCTGCTGCTGTTGGGCAGGACGGGCGCGTTGGTTTACCTCGGCATCCAGGCAGCCATCGCCGCTTGGATTATCTATGAAATGATACGGGCGCCAGTCTATGACGACTGACCATACACTACAACATTTTCCATTATCAACCATCTGACACATTAGACGCTCGGACAGAACTTCATTTTAATTCAAGACGTATGATTAAATGCAATGTGACAGTGTGCGGCACCGTCAGCCGGGAAGCGGCGGTACGCACCGACAAAGAGGGCAAGCCTTTCGTGAGCTTCTCCCTGAACGTGGTAATCCCGGCCAGAAACGGCATCAACAAGACCATCGAGGTGAGCGTGGCCAAGGACGGCAACGAAACAGACCTGACGGCTTACCGTCCGGGAACAAGGCTGGAGGTGCCCGGTACGCTCATCCTGAAGAAACGGGAGGAACGGCTGTATTTCAACCTCTCCGCTTCGGGCGTGAACTTCGCCACTACGGAAGACAAGGATTTCATCAAAGGCAAGATGGAGTTCCGTGGCAAAATCGGCAAGTCCGTGGAGGAGCGCAAGGACAAGAACGGCAAGGACTACATCCAGTTCTCCGCCTTCAGTGCCGAGAAGGTCGGCGACGGCTTCACCTATATCTGGGTGCGTTTCTTCTGTTTCGGCAAGGAACGTGAGGCATGGCTGCAGCCCGGTGCCAAGACGGAAGTCAAGGGTGAACTGGAAGTGTCCGCGTATAACGACAGCCTGAACCTGTCATGCCGCGTGGACGAGATGAACGAATATGTCAAACCGCCTTATCCGGCCAATGACTGACGCTTATGGGTTATAGGAAAAACAACCAGGACGGGCCGAGCAGCGAGGATAAGGCTTTGGACCTCTTCGCGGAGATGATGATACAGAAAATCGAGGAAATCAAGAAGGACTGGAGAAAACCTTGGTTTACGGACGGTGCGCTCACATGGCCGAAGAACATGGCAGGCCGCGAGTATAACGGACTCAATGCGCTGATGTTGCTCATGCACTGCGAGGACAAAGGATACAGGATACCCCGGTTCTGTACGTTTGATGCGGTGACGCGCATGAACGGCAAGACGGACAAGGAAGGCAATGACTTGCCGAGGGTGTCCGTCCTCCGTGGCGAGAAGTCCTTTCCGGTGATGCTGACCACTTTCACCTGCATCGACAAGGAAACCAAGGAAAAAATCAAGTATGAGGACTACAAGAAGCTGAGCGAGGAAGAAAAGAGGCAGTACAATGTCTATCCCAAGATGCAGGTTTTCAGGGTGTTCAACGTAGACCAAACCAACCTGAAGGAAAGCCGCCCGGAACTCTATGAGAAACTGGCGAGGGAAAGCGGACTACGGAAACCCGGACAGCCGGGGGAACAGTTCAGCTTTGAGCCGGTGGACCGGATGATGCAGGAGGGGAAATGGGTATGCCCCATCCGCCAAGTGTACCAGAACAGTGCCTATTATTCCATCAGCAAGGATGAGATTGTCGTGCCGGAAAAGGCGCAGTTCAAGGACGGCGAATCGTTCTACGGCACATTGTTCCATGAGATGACGCACTCGACCGGGGCGGAAAGCCGCCTCGGACGTATCAAGCCCGCTGCCTTCGGGTCGGACGACTACGCCCGCGAGGAACTGGTGGCGGAACTTGGCAGCGCACTGGTGGCACAGCGATACGGCATGAGCCGGCATCTGAAGGAGGACAGCGCGGCTTATCTGAAATCCTGGCTCAGCAGTCTGAAAGAATCCCCGCAGTTCATCAAGACCACCCTGTTGGACGTGAAAAAGGCCACCTCCATGATGACCCAACACATCGACCGCATCGCGCAGGAACTGGAACAGGCCGTTAAGGAAAAGCAAGACGGACAGGAACAGGGAAAGATGTTCTATTCTTCCGTGGCCTACCTACAGTCCACCGACGACACTTCCAGGCTTGACACCCTCAAGGATAAAGGCGACTATGACAACCTTCTGAAACTGGCCAAGGAGTATTACGATGGCAACGGGATGGACGAGAAGTACACTTTTCGGTCGCCGTTACAGAACAAGGGTGATGACCTGCTTGTCGAGGACAAGGACTTTGCCGTCGTGTACAACGGCAGCGTGGGCGGCACCTATGAGGTGATGCTCAAGTTCACGGAAGAGGATGTGCGCGACCACATCCGACGTTACGGCACCGACCGGGCCAGCGAAGATGTAAAAGAAGTGGCGAAGGACATGGTGGCGGAGGAATTTTCAGCGATGGCAGACCGCCTGATGCCCGTCCTGGAAATGGAGAACGGGGAGGTGCTGCACCTTCAGTACAACCGGGACAAGGACACCATAGAAGTGGGGACGGCCACCAATGCCGGTCTAGCCGTCCGGCACAGCTTTGGCTATGACCACGGCTCCACCCTGGAAGCCAACCTGCAGGAAGTGAACGACCGCTTGTCGGAAATGGAGGAATACAAACAGGAACAGGAGGAAGCGGCCTATTCATCCGGCGGAGGATGGCACAGGTGATTGCAAAAGGCCAGCCGCAGGGAACACTATCCTGCGGCTGGTCGTCCTTACTGTTCCCTACTTTGCAGCCAAGTGCGCCAATCCTCTTCGTCAAGGGTCAATTTGTGCAAGTCCCAATCGTACTCGACATCAGGCATCGGCTCTCTCGAATAGGGGAAATAGAGGCTGAAGCCTATCTGCCCATACGAGCAGAACAAGGGCTGCGCACAGATGTAACGCCCGAAATAGCTTTTTGCCGTGCAATACTTCCGCCAGTTGAAACGTCCGCTGATGATGTTCCGGCAAAGCCTGCGAATGTATTTGTCTGTATCCATCTTTTATGAATTTATGGGGAGGTGGTCGGCCTCCCCGTTACCTTATTATATTCATTCGTCATCGTCCGACTCCTGATAGGCGACGCATAAGTCCAACACCATATCTTCGGCTGCTTCCATGTCCTCCACGATGTCCTTCATGTTGTATGGCGCACCTTTTTTTCCGTGTCCGTCCGGTCCCAGCCAAAGATACGCCTCGCTGTCGGGGTCGAAGGCATCCAAAAAATAACGGATGCTGTCAATGAGCGTCTGAATGTCGCCGTCCACCATTTCAGCCTGAAAATTGAAATCCTGCCCGTAAGGAGTGAACTTTGAAAATTCAAAAATCACCTTGTCGTTGTTTCCGTTATTGCCGATATGAACATACCATCCGTTTTCCTCCGCAATGGCGATAATCTTTTCCTGTGTCATAGTCATCTGGTTTTGCCCTTTAATAATCCTCATTTTCAAGCGTGGGGTAATAAAGCCCTTGCGCCTCCAATGCGTCCATTGCCGCTGCGGCCAGCCTGCAAGCCCATTCGTTGCGTTGGTCATAACGGCCTTTGCGCCAGTCGGCGGCCAGCGTTTCCATGAAATAGAACATGACTTTGCCTTTTTCATTCACCAAATAACGGTGGTCGGCGGCCATTGCCCTGCCTGTTTTCTCCGCAGAACGCATCCCGCCGTTTACGAAACGGGAAAACTCGTCCACAAACTGCTTGTCTTTCTCTGAAATCTGACTGTAATCCATAATCCTTTGTATTTTAATAGTTTGGAAATCGGTTGAGAATTAACCCTTTGCTGTATTTTCAAATATGATAATCAATGACACCGCCGATATAAAGCAATGTGCCGGGCTTCATGTTGCTGACGGCGCACATGAACTCATACGACTCTTCCGCATAGCTTTGTGTGCCTCCCTCGTCCATATAGAACTGCCACCCCGTATGCAACGGGTTCTTCAGTTGCTTTACAAGCTGGTAAACGGGGCCAACGAACTTGTATGCGTTTCCTGTCGTGATTTCACACGCTCCCAATCGTATATTGCTAACAAATTTTTCCGTCCATTCTTCTATACCCCCGTTATAACGAAGTACATTCTCCGCAACAAGTTCAAACATTCCGGTTGGCAGGATTTCATCCACCAAATAGGAAATACATTCTTGCCGTTCCTCATCGTCAATCTCCGAACAATAATCGTAATCCGTGCCGTCACCCTGTTCAATGGTGTTTTCTGTAAGGCGGCAATCCTCGTCCACCTTGGAAGTTGTGATTTGAAAAATCTTTCCGTGCATAATTGTAATGATTTAATTGTTTTATTTCCCTTTGTTCGGAGCATTTCCGGCTCCGCCATCGGAATTTGATTTTACGTGCCGGGCGGACTGCGGAAAGGGAAATGCAAGACAAGGAAATCCGTTCAAATCTTACGGAACGCCCAAAAGGCACGGCTTTTGCGGAAGGCTGCCGTCAGATTTTAGCGGATTAGTCCGAGGACGGTACTTGACGGCATGGACGGGCAGTAGCTTTGCACGGGAAAATCAAGGCCGGAGGCGCGGGCGGATGCGAAATAACGGAAATAGGAAGAATGGTATAAAAGGAGGGAACAAAAGGAATATAAATGCTTGGTAAAACGGGCCAGGAGCAATATAAAAGGAAGCGGAGCATAAAAAAAGCCCCGGCTGTAATGGCCAGAGCTTTAAGGAGGTTCGGTTATCTGCCTGTGATTGTTTCCGCAAATTTGTTTTCCTGATACCGCTTCCAATTCGCCAAAGCCGATTGCTTGGTGGAATTGGCATAACAGTATTCACAAAGATGGGGGCAAGTGTCATACTCCCCGATGTCTTTTGAAGCCATGCAGCCACACAACAGGCGTTGACCGGGGTCTTTCTTATGGTTGCTTATGAAATATCGGTTGCCCGGCAATAGAATGGCACCGGGCGGCAACAAGCCGTCATCAAACAGTCCATGCGAAGCCGTTTCTTTGATTTCTATGCCCATGTGTTTCATTAACGCCTTATCCTGCCAGGCCAAACGAGCAATCAAGTCGGCATCAACACAGCGGTTGTGGACTATGCCATACCGGGTCAAGTCCACCTTTTCGCCACAGGTCGCCAAGGCGTAATTCCAACCGTTCTTCTTGTCCAACTCGGAAAGACGCTCGGCAAACTCAATCATCTGCTCTTCAGACCATTCCCGGTAAAATACTCCGTTTTTGTCCAAATTGGCTTTCACCTTTTTGTAGCTGCCGATGTCCGCATAACTGAACACCAATTTTTCGGTATATCCCTTAAGAAGGTCGCCTATACGTTCCACTTTCCCAAGCAAACCGTCCATCGAGAGGCTGTCCGTAAGCATCATGGGGTCAAAACGCCATATCACGGCTTTCTTACCCAAACGCGCGGCCAACATCTTGAACGTGTCTATGCGTTCCGATAAGGGAGGGACACCCGTTTCCAGACGCTCATGTTCATAATCATTTAATGTGTATTGTATGTAACACCCGATGCCTTTCTCCTCCAAAATTTCCAGATAGGACAACAACGGACGTGGGTTCTTTGACCAAAATACGATGAACCTTGTATTCTCGTAAGATATATAGCTTTGGGCTTTGTTGAAAGGGTTTGTCCATACCGAATAACCTATCTTAAGGCGGTGGAAAAACCAATCGGCGTAAAACGCCGGAATGTCTGTACTGCGGCTTGCGGAAACAATGACGGGACAACTTGCCACGGCACTGGCTCCGTTTTCCAATATAATGCTTCGTCTGTCCATATTCTATGATTTTATGTGCAAAATAAACAAATATAATTCATCATCGGCTTCCAATCAGACTTTTTCAATCGAATAAAGTAAGGTCTGAAAAAATAGTATGGCAAGGCATACCGGGTTGCCCGATATGCCTGCCCATAATGGTTTACAGTAGTGACAATTCCGTGGGGAATACCTCTGTTTCCGAAAATCCGGAAGTTATCAGGATGATACTGTCATCCTCAATTTCTTCAGGGACGGATATAACCTCGTACACTCCGTCCGACAAGCCTCAATCCGGGTCGTGCCAGAAAACCATAGCCCCTTCCTTGATAAAATCGTAATCATTCATAACGCAGTCATTTATAAAATCAACAAATCACTTCCGATTGTTTGATGCCCTCCGACCCAAGGAAAGCCGGAGGGATTTACCAAACATTCAATCAAATTCTATTTCATCGGGATAAACATCCAGTTCCGCACCGCTGCTGACCTGTACGACAAATCCCCTGTCCGTCCTGCCGACAATGGTCGCGCTGCGGTAGCCTCTCCAAGGAGTAATCAGATAGCATTGCCTGCCATACTCCGCAAAATCCGTGTAATCATCCTTTTCAAACATAAGCCGTTCATTTTGAGTAATCAGCATCAATCCACATCATAACCGATAAAGGTTTCATCGTTGATTAACAAGTAATAATAGCCGTTACCGTACCCTCGGAATTCCTTGCTGAAACCGGCTGTGACTTTGCCGTCGCCTTTCCTATTGACCCAAAGCGAACCGTCATACCCACAAAAGTCAAAGCGGTAGGAATGAAAATCCTCGCATTTCCTTACAGCAGCCTTGAAATTCGCCATAAGATAAAATCCTGCATATTTTTCCATAGTAGAAAGCCTAATGCACTGCCCGTCTATCCGTGTGCCTGTCGTGATATGGTTCTCATAAAGCGACTTGGCCGGGTCTGCCTTGGCTATGTCTGCCAGCCAGTCATTGGTAAATGAAGCGGATTGGGCCAGACGTTGGTATTTCAACACCAGTTTGCGATTGCGTTCTTCCTCACAGGTCTGGACGGGGTAGAAAATCTTTTCGATGGACTGCCAATTAGTAAAAACAAATCCGCGTTTACGTTTTCCTATGCCCAATATGCCAATTCCGCCTTCATCCCTGTTGATAAACAGGCGGCGACGTTTGCCGCCAATCTGCACACAAAGTCTTGTAGGATTTTCAGGGTTGCGGAGATAGGCTTCCGCCTCGTGCATGATTTCTTTTCGTACTTCCATAACATTTTTGTTTTTAGTGAATTGTTTTTATTTTCCCTTTGTTCGGAGCTTTCCGCCCCGACATAGGGTTTATTTTGCGTGCCAGGCCGACTGCGAAAGGGAAATGCAAGGCAAGGAAATCCGCTTAAATCTTATGGAATACCCAAAAGGTATGGCTTTTGCGGAAGGTTGCCGTCAGATTTCAACGGATTAGTCCGGGGACGGTACTTGACGACATGGCCCGGCAGTAGCTTTGCACGAAAAATCAAAGCCGGATGCGGGGGCGGATGCGAAATAAGGGAGGAATATCCAAACGGTATAAAAGGGATATAAGGGGATGGTATAAAAGGAGGAACGGAATGGTATAAAAGGGTGAGGGCTTTCGTACAGAAAGAATATCCTATAAAAGGAAGCGGGGGCGGCGAAAAAGCAAAAATTCCTCCGCCTCCGAATAGAGGCAGAAGAATTGTATTGTAATGTAGCAATGGGTGTGCGCCACCCATCGCCCGTTATGCTGCATAGTCGGGAACAGAAACTGGCTCTGCCATTACCGGCTGCTCCGCTTCCTTGAGGGAACGGTCTATCTTTTCCTGCAATTCCTTGCACTCCAACTTCAACCGTTTCAGTTCATCTTCCTTGCCCCAGCGACGGCCAAGCATCTGTTGCAGGACAGGCTGCTCATTTTCCAACTCCGCCAGCTTTTTACGCTGCCGTTCCACCAGCCTCGGTATGTTTTCCAAAGCCGCTTTCGGATATGCTGCCGCTCCGGCAAGACTTGGCGGCAATGCGCCGGACACCCCGCATTTGTACTTCAAACCGCTTTTTCCCTCGACAAAGAAGATGTTGCGCTCAAACACACCGTCCAGCCGATACTCGCTGCGCACATACAGGCGCAATCCCATATAGCTGCCTACCGCCTTCAACTCCTCGCCACGGTTTTTCCTTGAAATGGAATGAAGCTCACGCCCGATTTCTTCCGTTGTCAGTTGTGGCTTTCCGTCCATTTCCACCACGGCGTGGCCGGCCGATGCGTTAAAGTGTTCCCAATCCATTGACATACAGGCAATGTTATTCTTGCTGTTTTCCATTTCCCGGCTATTGGTGTCAATCTTGCGTTCCGCACGGTAACGTTCCTTGTTGAAAGCCGCCTGTTCCTTTTCCAGCTGCATCACCTTGTTGTCGAGCTTCGCCTTATCCAAGAGGTCGGTGTTCCCCGACAGGATGGCTACGAACTCGGCGAAATTCATGCCGTTGTTTTCATCCATGCAGTCCTCATCAATCCGGCGCACGGCAATAGTGCCGTTATTGATTTGGTTGATGAACATCTGCTTGTTCCGTAACAAGTTGAACTTATACGCATCCAAGGTCTTTTCCGTACCATAGATGATAATGTCAACCTTGTTTCCGCCCCAGAATTTCACCGTGTTGCCCTTGCGGACGGCACGCCCATTGCGTTGCTCCAAATCGGCAGGACGCCAGGGTATCTCCAAATGATGCACCGCAACAGCCCTTTTCTGCGCGTTTACACCCGTTCCCAACATCGAAGTCGAGCCGAACAGCACACGGATTGTCCCGTTGTTCATATCCTCGAACATCTTTTTACGCGCCTTTTCCGTCTTGGCGGTTTGGATGAACTGGATTTCATGAGCCGGGATGCCCATCGCCACCAACTTGTCCTTGATGTCTTGGCAGATGTTCCACTCGTTAGGCTTATACGTGCTTAAATCGCTGAATACGAACTGTGTGCCACGGTTTGCCTTGTAGCGCACATAATACTCATAAATGGTCTTTGCGCACCGTGTAGCCTTGTTTGCAGGGTCATCGCAGAACTGGCTGCCCAACAGTCGCATATCCAAGGACATCTTACGCGCCACGTTAGTTGCTATCAGCATTTTTGCCTTTTCCAAATGTTCCGGTTCGGGCATATCCAACTCCAAATCATACCAGCTTCCGCTTTGGGCAAAACGCACCAGCCGCTCAATCATGGCCTCCTGCTCCACGGTCGGTTTGGCAGAAAGAAAACGCACGTTCCTTTCGGGTATGTCGAGATTTATCATATCCGCCGTGCGATAGTCGGTAATTTCACGCAGGAAAGCCGCCAGTTCCGGCACTTTGATATAGGTTCTAAAGCGTTCTTTCCGCTTGATGGAGCCTGTCACGCTCAACTCGTAGTCGGTCGTTTTCTTGGTGAAGATGGCCGCCCATGCGTCAAAACAGCCAACCTGTTGCTTGGCAAGCTCTTTCGGGCGCAAGTATTTGAAAAGCACATACAACTCGGTCAATGCGTTCACGACCACCGTACCCGACAAGAATGTAGCCCCCAAGTCCTTTCCCGTGCGTCGTTGGATGTCACGGATGGCGATTAACAGGTTCATCGCACGTTGCGAGCCCTGGTTGTTGCCGATGCCTGCCACCCTTGTATGCCGGGTCTGGAACATCAAGTTTTTGAAATAGTGGCATTCGTCCACAAATATATGGTCGATGCCCATTGAATGAAAATCAATGCCCTTGTCTTTCTTTTCCTCCATGCGCGCCTTCAGCGACTGCAAGCTGGCTGTCAGGTTCTCCTGCCGCTTTTCCAAGGCTTTCCGCATACGGCGGTTGCGCCATGCCATGCCGCTGTCATCCAAAACTTTCAAAGAGCGTTCCACGTCTGCAAGTTCCTGTTCCATAATATACTGCATGGTTTCTTCCGACTGTGGTATCTTGGCGAACTGGTCGTGCGTAAGAATGATGCAGTCCCAATTATTGTTCTTGATTTTGGAAAACAGTTCTTCACGGTTGGCCGGGGTAAAGTCCTCCTTGCCGGGATAGAGCAGCTTGCCTGTGGGATATGCCTTGCGGAACGTGTCGGCTATCTCGTGTACATTGGCTTTCAATCCGATTATCAAAGGCTTCTGAACCAGCCCCAGCCGTTTCATTTCGTAGGCGGCCACGCACATTACCATCGTCTTGCCTGCGCCGACTTCGTGCCAGCACACACCGCCGCCGTTCTGCTTAATCATCCAAACAGCGTCTTTCTGTGACGGATAAAGCGCTTTATATGGGAACTGCGCAAAGGAGAGGCCGGGGAACGTCTGTGCCGAACCGTCATAGGTCGGACGGACATAACAGTTGAAACGCCTGTTATAAAGCCTGACCAATTCGTCACGCACGGCTATCGGCTGGTTGTCAAGCCAAACATTGAACTTATCGCGGATTTCCTGTATCTTGGTGGACGCTTCCTGCATGGCTTCCTCGTCGGGCACTTTCACCCATTCCCCATTTTTAAGCACCTCTTTCTTGATTTCGGGAACAGTATTATGCAACGCATGAACCATAAGCTCCTCGCCGTTGTATCTTCCCACAGAATATACGTTATAGGCAACGGGCGAATATCCCTTGAGCGACACTACATAAGTATCGTTCACGTCCAAATACATCACTTCGACATCCACCCCGAACAAGTCCGTGGCAAAATCGGCATACAAAGAAGTCGGCATCCAGCGTTCCCCAAAGTTAAAATCCAGTTCCTCGTAAGGTATCAATTCGGGGGTGACTTCTTCCAAGGCTCTTACGGTCTTTTCCGTCCACGCCTTTTCCCGTCCTGCCAATTCCGCTCCGCAAGCGGAATACACTTCCCGTTTTTCCACGACATTGCCAGCCAGGATGCGCCCCTTTTCCTTCCACAATCCTGTTGCCGGATTATAATACATCTCACCCTCCAAAGCCTCGATGACCTCATTTTCGCTTAAGCCCGTGGTTTGTGTGATGTAGTCCATTTTCACCATGCAATAATAGTTCAAGCTGCCGGCCAAAGCTTCCAACGGGGCAAGCCTGACGTTGGCATCCACCTTTTTGAACGCCACAGGCTCGCGCATGATGTCGGCTTTCATAATGCTGCCGCCAATCTGCATTTCTATGGTATAGACTTCCATCCCAAGGCTGTCAAGCATGATGAACTCCTTGTTGTCGTTGGCATGGAAACAGCCCCATTTCGCCACAAATCCATCGTATAGCCTGTTCAGTTCCTCACGAAGCCGTGGTTGTTCCTTGTGTGTTTCCGCCTCGGTCGTTGCCAGCAGAAAATAGGTTTTCCGCAACGGGAAATAGTCATTGGCCCTCTCCATGTTCAAGGGGTTGGACTGCATCGGCACAAAATAGGCTTCCATGCTTGAGAAACGGTCGGCCCGCCTGCATTGGAGCGTACCCAACTGCCCCTCGAAAACAACCATCGCACCGTCTTTCATCCAGTCGGCCAGCATGTCGGTATATGGACGTTTGCCGACATTCGGCTGCGGCGCGTTTTCCACCATGCCGAACAAGTCAAAAAGGGACGAAGCGCCGTTATGGCTTTCCATGCTGCCAAACAGACGTGGGTTGAAATAGTGCGAAAAGTTTTCTTCCAACATCAAGGCAAGCCGCTGGCGCATTTCTTTCTCGCTCCCGTCCCACAGGTGCTTGCGTACAAGTTTCCCGTATTGGTTGCCCTGAATGATACTGCTTGTGGAAAGCGTACTCTTGGGAAGCGTGAAAGTCCTGTTGGCATATTCCGTAAGACGGCCTTCGGGGGTACATTCCCTGCATACCTCCAAAAACATGCGCTCCCTTGCCGTCAAGTTTTCCTTGTGCGTGTCTTTCTGAAGGATGAACAAATCGCTGCCCACCTCAATGCCGCCCGTCTGCATGAAAAGGCTGTCTGGCAAGCGCAAAGCCGTAATGATATGCGCATGGCGCACCAGATAATCCCTTATGAACCTGTTGCCCAAGCTATCGGCCACACCACGTGACGTGACAAAGGCCAACAAGCCGCCCTCTCTCAGTTTTTCAACGGCTTTCACGAAGAAATAATTATGCACGGCCTTAAGAGCCTGTTTGTAAACCGTTCCCTTATGTTCAAATTCCGCATCGAACACTTTTATCGTGCCGAAAGGGATGTTGGAGGCTATCACGTCAAAACTTCCTTGTTCCAAATCATGGCTCTCTATCGTTTCAAAGCCGTCTATCACGGTTTTTGTATCATCCTGCAAGGCTGTCAAGACAAGCCCTGTCACCAAATCCTTTTCAAATGCGACCTTGTGCGTTCCCTGTACAGCCACCGGCAGAAAGCCGCCTATGCCTGCGGATGGCTCAAGAAACGAGTTCATGCGCAAGCCGTTGGCGGCCAAAGCGGACTGCACTTGCCCGGCCACGGCCTCGATGACGAAGCGCGGCGTGTAAAAAGCCGTAAGCACGGATGACTTTATGCTGTCCGTCAGTTCCTTGTAAAACCTTTCATTCCCTTGCGCAATGGCGGACAAGACATTTTCCAGTTTCTGCAAGGCCTTTTTCATGCCCGGAGATACGGGGTTGTCCGTTCCCATGTCAAGCACCTCTTTGATACCTCCGAAACCTGAATACCTTGCCAGCGTTGCACGTTCCGCTTCTGTCGCTTTCCGCTTTTCTCCGACCACCTTAAAGGCGGTGTCAATGGCTGCGATGTTCGCTTCCAATGACTGTAATTTGTTATAGCCCATATCTTCAAATTTTATTTATTCCCTTATGTTGCCATCTTCACGGCCTGCAACGGGATTATTTTTCTGCCCCGTCAAAGGCAAAAGGACAAAAGGGCAAATCTGACGGCGGAAATACGCTTTGTACGCAAAGGAAGATTTCCGGCAGGCACCCGGAGGGCGGAGAAACGGATTTGCATATTGGCCGCCGGCCGTTAATTTTGCAGGAAAATAATCCGTGCAGGTCCGTAGATGGGCAAGAACGGGAAACCTGACCGGTCATCTAAAAGCGTCGTGAGTTGAAAAGGTATAAAGGGAGAAGTATAATGGGGATGGTATAAAAGGGATGAACGGAATGGTATAAAAGGTTGAGAGCTTCCATCCGGGAAGGCTGTCTATAAGTGGTATCCTGCACGGCAAATGGAGGCAGGACGGCTTTCACCGCCCAGCCTCTCATCATCAAAATCACGCTGCGGCCTCTTCGGCTTGTCGCTGTTCCCCGGATGGCTGCGGTTCTTCGGCCTGTTCCGCTTCCTTGGCCAGCAAGGCCGCTTTCTTTTCCTCTATGCGCTGGTGACGCTTCTCATAGACTTCATCATACCCGCTCTTGATGTCGGCCAATGTTTCGGGCATGTGCTTCCGTGCAAAGTCAAGCAACAGGGAGGCCACTGCATTGCCGCCACGGGCTTCCTTGAACTTGGCAATCAGAAAATCCCTGCGGATGACGGCTTTTGCCTTGGCCGTGAGGTTGGCGACAATGTTCATTTTCTCCTCGTCTGTAAGGTATGGCACTTCAGTGTCAATGCCGAGTGTCTGATAATGCTCTTTACGGAGGTCGGCCAACAGAAAGAAGTATATCATCTTGTCCTCGTCCGCACCAAACTTGGTTTCCGTGATGTCTGCTTCCAAAATGCGTTTCTTTGTGTCCTCCACCGTCTTTTCAAGGGCTATCTCCTTGTTGCGCTTGTCTTGCTTCTCCAGCTTCTCAATGGGTGAGGCTGGCTTCCCGTCCGTGCCGTCATTCCGCTCTGCCTTTTTATAACACAAAGTGATGTCGTTCCGCTCCACCCTCGCATAGAGTATGATTTCCCCTGCATCGGCCTTGCTGTTTATTTCTTCGCACCTCTCGTCATAAACGGCCATGTCCTGCCCGTAATCCTTGCAGGCCTGCTCGTACTCCTCTTGGGTGTCGTATTCGTCCGTCTGCGGTTCTTCGGGGCGGCTGGGATAGGCTGACAGATAGCCTTGCATATTTTCCACCACATATCCCATGCCTGCAAGACGCTCCACGGCTTTGTCGTTGCTGCCGTATGCTTCACGGCAAAGGACGACGGTAGGCTGCCGCTCCATAACCTGCATGGCCTTCTCCACCAAAAACGACACGTTCTTTTCCTCCAGACAACTCCGCTTGGCGCAATTTCCACATCCCTCCTCGTGGAACAGGCTCATATTGTTGGTGTTAAACGGACATGTGGCGCATGGGGTCTTGTCGAACAGATAATGGCGCAGGTCGGTGGTGAAGTCACGCTCGATGTTCCTGGCCACCTCGGATGCTTTCAGTCCTCGCCAACTGCCATATACGCCCTCTTTCAAATGACGGTCATACACCTCTTGCTGGATGTCCTCTCCGTAACGGCAGATTTCACTTGCCACGCTGACGGACAGTTCGTCCGTTTCCAGCAATTCGGCGATTTCGGGTATCAATGCCGTAAACTTAAGGCGTGTGCGGATGTAATCCTCCGACTTGCCGAACTGCACAGCTAAAGACTGAACGTCATAACACCCGCCCTCCAGCAACTTCTGATAGGCTCTGGCTTCCTCCATAGGGGTAACATCCTTGCGCTGGAGGTTTTCCGTCACGGCCATTTCCACGGCTGCGTCATCCGTGATGTCAAGGACTACCGCCGGGATTTCATCCGTTCCTGCCATGACTGACGCACGGTATCTGCGCTCGCCGAACACAATCTCAAACAGGCCGGTGTCCGCGATGGGGCGCACTCCGATAGGCTGCAGGACACCCTGCTGGCGAATGCTGTCGGCAAGTTCGCCAAGACTTTCCTCGTCAAAATGCTTGCGTGGGTTGAAATCGCTCGGACGGATGTCTGCCAATGCCAACGATACGATGTTTCTCTCTGCTACGGTCTGAATGTCTTTAGTTTCCATACGTTTTTGTTTTTAATTGTTGATGATTGAATTTCTTTTATTTCCCTTATGTAGCCATTTTCACGGCCTGCAACGGGGTTATTTTTCTGCCCAATCAAAGGGCCAAAGGACATAAAGGCAAATCTGACGGCGGAAATACGCTTTGTACGCAAAGGAAGATTTCCGGCAGGCACCTTTGGCGGAACCGGATTTGCTGACTGGACGCAGCCCGTTACCTTTGCGGAAAAATAATCCGTGGCTGGCCATGTGAATGCGAAAGAAGCCGGAATAAACGCTTGTATAACCGTAGGATGAACGCTTAAAACGGCCAGGTGAAAAAAGTGACATATCTGTCAACTTTTTGACATAGAAAAGGTAGAAGGATGGGTATAAGGGGAAAATACAAGTGGATACTGACGGAAAATGACATTTCTGCCATTTTTTGATAATAGAAAGGATTTAGGAAGAGCCATTTCATGGCTTCCATGTTAAAAAAATGACATTTCTGTCATTTTTTTAATGCAGATTGCAGACAGTATAAAAGGAATAGCTACCTTTGCAGGTGATAAAAATGACATTTCTGTCAAAAATATGACGTAGTGTATGAACATATCAAGGAACTCATACCTGAACCAACTGGCCGCCGGACAGGGGAACGGGCTGATTAAGATTGTGACCGGCATCAGGCGGTGCGGCAAATCGTACCTCCTTTTCAAGCTGTTCCACGATTACCTCATTTCCAAAGGTGTCAAGGAAGACTACATTGTAAAAGTGGCTTTGGACGACCTCATGAACGAGGAACTGAGGGAGCCTCACGCCCTCCTCAGGCATATCCGGGAGCGCATCCAAGACGAAGGGACGTATTATGTGCTGCTTGACGAAATTCAGCTTGTCCCAAATTTCCACGAAGTCCTTAACAGCCTCCTGCACGTGCGAAACGCGGATGTCTATGTGACGGGGAGCAACTCCAAGTTCCTTTCCAAGGACGTGGTCACGGAGTTTCGCGGCAGAGGGGATGAAATACACCTGTTTCCTTTGTCGTTTTCCGAGTTCATGCAGGGGTACCAAGGCGACAAGTGGAACGGCTGGAGGGAATACTATACTTTCGGCGGTCTTCCGCTTATCCTGTCATTGGAAACGGAACAGAAAAAATCCGAGTACCTGAAGAATCTTTATGAAAGCGTTTACCTGGTTGACATATTGGAACGGAACAAGGTAAGGAACAAGGCCGAGTTTGACGAGCTGACACGGATTATCGCCTCTTCCATAGGCTCCCCATGCAACCCGACCAAGCTGTCCAATACGTTCAAGAGCGTAAAGAACGTTACGGTGTCATCGGCGAGCATCGCAAGATACCTTTCTTATATGGAATACGCCTTCCTGATAGAAAAATCCGTCCGTTACAACATCAAGGGGAAAAAGTACATCAACACGCTGTCCAAGTATTATTTCTCCGACCTTGGAATCCGCAACGCCTTGCTGGGCTTCCGCCAACAGGAAGAAAGCCACATTATGGAAAACATCATCTACAACGAACTGCGTACAAGAGGGTATCATGTGGATGTCGGCATGGTGGAGGAACGCACCACGGACAGGAACAACAAGACGATACGCAAGCAGTACGAAGTGGACTTTGTGGCCAACCAGGGCAACAGGCGTTATTACATCCAGTCGGCATTCGCCATGCCCGACGAGGCGAAAATAAGGCAGGAGACCGCCTCGCTGACACGCATCGACGACTCGTTCAAAAAAATCATTGTGGTGGGGGGCGACATCATGCCCAAAAGGGATGAAAACGGCATCGTGACGATAGGCATCATGGACTTCCTGTTGCACCCGGACTGCATGGACTATTGAACGGCTTATGGACGAGGTGACATTCAGGTTGGCCGGGCTGCTGTTCATCGGTTGGTCGATGCTCCTGCTGGCCTATGCCGGATTCTGGAAGCGAAGGGCAGGAAGGGCGTACTATCACGCCGCCGTGCAGGCATCGGACGACAAGGAGAGGAAGGAACTTGTCATGCGAGGCGTGCTGGCCGGAAACATGGAGGCAGCCAGGCTTTATGCCGTCATGCAGCCCGACGAGTTCTCATCCAGACAAGGCATTCAAACGGAAAGGTGTCCGCTGCGTGTTCCACCGCTTCTACTACCCGAAAAGATACGAAACCTACTTGGATTTTGAGCAGTGCTGCGCCTGCAAGGACGTGCTTGACTTCAAGGACGGCCAGGCGGACGGCGTGGATTTCTTCAGTTCGGGCATATCCAAGTTGAACCCCAACCCCGGAACGGTCGTCCTGTTCATGCCGTGCAGCACAGGTTGGAAATACTGGAGACGTTTCAAAGGCATGTCAAACCACATCAGATGCCAATGCCCTGACCTGGACAGCGGCATTTCATACCTGAAATACACGGGAGAACGGCAAAGCCTGCACCTTCAAAAGGGAAGGGCGGACATACAGATGGAAAAGAACTACGAGTTGACCGAAAACCTGAAAGGCAAGGAAATCATCATCGTGGACGACCTCCTGACGACGGGCAAAAGTCTGAAAGCCTTTAAGGAAGAAGTCGAGAAGAAAGGCGGCAAGGTTGTCGGGGCCATCTTTGCGGCGCACACATTCAAGATGCCCACCCGGATGGAGATTTTCATACATGCTCTTTTCTCATATTGGGACCAGCGGAACAAGGAAAGGTGAGCCTGTCCGTCACGGACAAGCCCACCGGTACCAAAAAGCAAAGAAAATGTATATGGCCGTGCCGACTATCGGGGAATGGACAGGCGCACCTGCGTATGCCGATTGCCTTCCAAGGGAGTGTAATCGGAAATGCCACCTATGTCCGCCTTTTCAATCCTGTCCGGTGCGACACCCCGACGGACAAGTTCCCGGGCGATGTATTCCGCCCTTGCCCTGCCGAGGCGGTCGTTGATTTCCTCCGTCCCGGTCATGCTGTCAGCCGCTCCCGTAACGGTCACATGCAGGCTATGCCGGATGATTACGTGCGCCAGCGCGTCGAGGTTGATGCTTTGTGAAGGCTCGGTCAGATTGGTTGTTCCCAATTCAAAGAAGAAGTAAACCGGGATGTCCATGTCGCCGCCATCGGAACTTGCCGACTGCCGGATGGAACGCGCGTCCGTCTGATTGGAAACACCGGCCATAGCCGTGCTGTCTTGTACGCCTCCCATATCAGGCTCCTGCCGTGTATCGGCATATTCCTTTTCGCCAACCGTATCGGTCGGCGAGGCCAACGGGTCCGTTCCGTTCCAATGCCTGTTCCTTAACCGGGCCATGAGGGAGTTCAGCCCGCTGTAATCGTTCCCAGGATTGCCCGTGTCGCTGCCATACAGGCTGTCCGCAGCCCATCCGTATTTGTCAAGCAGGCCTTCCAACTCCAGTATCTTGCGCAACTCACGGATAATCCTGCCGTCTTTTTCGTGGCGGCTTTCGTAACGGCGGGGGGGGGCGGGCGCCGGGGGGGGGGGGTCACCGAC
>ERZ780076.91-NODE-91-length-50916-cov-7.822418_pt1 | contig 50916 bp, 45 predicted proteins | sample MGYA00511022_ERZ780076 | MGnify/ENA primary metagenome ERZ780076 (study PRJEB29588, sample SAMEA2148733) | human gut metagenome | biome: human gut; feature: human-associated habitat; material: faeces | place: Denmark | collected 2008/2010 ... | reverse complement strand
ACGGAACTCGTTCTGAATCCCGTATTTCCATTTACACAAAATATTTTATAGTGCCATAATAACATTGAATCCGTTTATAGCAACTTATGCATAAGGCCATGGTAAAAAACAAAACGGCGAAGGAAAAGTCCTTCGCCGTTTTGCATTATAACAAATTAAATGTTTGTTATACAAAGTCAATACATCCTCATGCTTCAGCCGGAGCTTCTTCTGCAGTAGTTTCGGCAGAAGCCTCTTCAGAAACTTCACTCGCTGCCTTTTCCGCAGCCAAAGCCGCTTTCTTGTCAGCAACTTTCTTTGCTACAGCCTCGTTTGTCTTTTTCTCCGCTTCCAGGTTCTTGGCATAGGCTTCTTTCTTGCTCTTTGCCTCATTCTCACGGATTTGCTCCAAGCCCTTTTCTTTATCAGCCTTCCATGCCTCAAACTTAGCCTGAGCTGCAGCTTCATCAAAAGCCCCCTTCTTTACTCCTCCACGAAGATGCTTCATCAAATACACACCTTCACGCTTCAAGATGTTGCGGACTGTATCTGTCGGCTGCGCACCCGTCTCAACCCAATACAACGCACGGTCAAAGTTCAAATCTACCGTAGCAGGATTTGTGTTAGGATTGTACGTACCGATTTTCTCTGTAAACCTGCCATCACGTGGCGCTCTTACATCAGCAATGACGATGCGGTAAAAAGCATAGCCCTTACGGCCGCCACGCTGCAATCTGATTTTTGTTGCCATTCTTTAATGTGTTATTAAGTTTGAATAATGCTACTATCTCGTAATAGCGGCTGCAAAGGTAATATTTTACACGATAAAAGCAGCTTATACTCTGTACTTTATTAAGTTTTTTAACTCTTTTTATCGACAATCACTCTTTTACAAGCTTTAAGCCGCACTCCAAACCATCCATGCTGTCTAAAAAAGAAGTAGCCGTCCCCAACACGGAGTTTTGTGTTATATCGCCAAGAACATTGACATATTTCAACAACTTCGAAACATCCATAACTATAAGAAGATTGTTGCCATCAAGTTGTGTCGTACCTATCACTTGTGAAACCTTGCCTCCATATTTCAGCACTATGTTCTTGTCTTCTATTGTATAAGTACCCTTGAGGTTCTTACCAAGGAATGTTTGAGTAAAATTCCCTTCACTGTCAAATTCCATCTTAACACTTCCTTTTTTGAAACCATATCCCTCAAGCTTCGTTCTAAGCTTGTTTTCAATTGCAGCCGAAGCCAGCTTACCGCCCAAATTATTCAATTTGTTTTCGCTTGAAAGAACTACAGCCGGCTCTTCATAAACCCATGTACCAACTATTTTGTCCTTCGTTGCAACTTTACTATTTGAGAATACGCTCGTCAAAGCCGACAAGATACCGCCCGATTTGCTATCGTCTTCAGTTGTTGTAGTTGTTTCTTTCTTGTCGCCAGACACTACATTCTTCAAAATGTTGCCAAGACTAATCTGTGCATCTGCCTGAACACTGGCAAACACAAGCGTGCACAACATTGCACTTTTAGTTAAAATCCTTTTCATAAACATTATTTATTTAAAGTCATTCAAGTTCGAACATCAAGCTTGGAACATTCCTTCGAAAAACATCCACGCAAACTTTGCCCAAGCCTTTTCCATCAAATTCCTGTAGCCTGGTCTCCACTGTCTTACGTGCAAGTTCCGGGTGATTGTTTTCCTCGCTCAAGTGGCACAGCCATACATGGTGCAACCTATCCGACGCATAATCCCGTATAGCGCATGCACATTGCTTGTTCGACAAATGTCCCATGCCGCCGGAAACACGCTTTTTCAGATAATCGGGATAAGTTCCCGACCAAAGCATCTCATCGTCGTAATTGGCCTCTATCACTAGATAATCGGCTAAACCGATAGCATGCGACACCTCATCTGTAACATGGCCTATATCTGTCATCAGGCAAAACACCAATCCACCATACCTAATCGTAAAACCGACATTTTCAAGGCTGTCATGTGGCACATCGAAAGCCTTTATCATAAATTCGCCTAAGGCAAACTCTTCGCCTTTACCTATAATCCTGACATTGTCCGCGGCAACTTTCTTGTGAACACAATAATTGCGCCTTATACCTTCATGCACTCTCACTGTTGCATATACTGGCAGGTTGTAAGCATCACTTAATACCCCCACAGCCTTTACATGGTCAGCATGGTCGTGCGTAACAATTATACCTTTCACGTCATCGAAGCTAAGGCCATAATCGGAAAAATACTTTTTCATCTTACGGATGCCTATGCCTGCGTCTATCAGTATGCCATGATTGCCTGTACATATATAATAACAGTTTCCACAACTTCCGCTGCCGAAAGACATGAATTTCAACATTTCTGATATTTTTGACTGCAAAATTATAAAGAAATGGATTTCCGACAAAAATAAATTAATATCTTTGTAAAAAATTAAAACTTTGATATGAAAAATTATATTATGGTTTTCTTCTGTTCCATCATAATGCTCGCCGGTTCATGTTCGCAACCGGCAGAAGAAAAAGAAAAGAACAGAATAAAATCAACGGCCGACAACTTTGCAGAAAATTACTTCAATTTCAGATTGGCAGACTCACGTATGTTCTGTACCGAAGAATCTGCCGCATGGCTAAGTTTCTTGGCCAGTAACATGCAGCAGGAAGACGTTGACATCCTAAAAGCACAAGACAAAGGCGCCACTTGTAAGGCATTGAGCATAAACATCATCAATGACACGACCGCCACAGCATGTTACAGGGTTTTCAATTTCATGCGTATCGACACTCTTGGCAGAGCCGGAAAAATGACAGAACAAGCCGACTATACAATAACTTTGGTGAAACGGCACAGCAAATGGCATGTCAAAATGGAAGGCCTACTGCAAAGTGAAAGGCAAAATCGCGGCTGAAATCAGGGTGGAATATCGCATAATGCTCTTCTTTTGTATCGTAAGCGGGATTGATGGCTTTCATTCCCATGTCGAAACGAAGGATGAAGAAATCGAAGTTAAACCTTATTCCAAGTCCGTATGAAACAGCTATCTGCTTGTAAAAGTCTTTGAAACGGAACTGTCCACCAGGTTGTTCCTCATAAGCGCGCAGTGTCCAGATATTGCCAGCATCGACGAACAAAGCTCCATAAACTTTCCAAAACAAGAACGAACGCAGTTCCAAGTTCAAATCCAGCTTCAAGTCGCCGGTCTGGTTGATAAAGTCTATCGCCCCGTCTGTTCCCTTAAAACTTCCAGGCCCAAGCCCTCTCACACTCCATCCCCTGACAGAGTTTGCACCGCCTGAAAAGTAACGTTTCTCAAACGGCAACACCTTACTGTTGCCATATGGATAGGCTATGCCCAAACCAAAATGAAACGCAAGACTGTTGTTTCTGTCTATGTCGAGCACTTTTGTATAGTCAAAATCCCCTTTCACATACTGTGCAAAAGCGATGTTGAACAAAGTGTACTGGTTCTCGCTATTACGTTTACCCCCAACAGCGTGCGATATTCCACTTAACAGGTTTCCAGATGTTTCCACATTAACCTTGAACGCCTCGCTGCCGTTGTTATACGACATTCCGAAGCCAAGCTTCATTATGAATAAATCCTCATAATTATAACGCAATATGGAGTTTATGTTGTTTACATCATTAAGGTATTCATCCCTAAAAGTGTTTGAAATCCAAGGCATATAAATATAGTTCAAATCAAGCAAATCAACCTTGTAGCTTCTCCGCCCGGACGTATCGTTCCATCTATAACGCCATCCGGCGGAAAACACACGCCGGTGAAATTCAGGCCGATTCTGCATGTTATAGCTTACAAACAACTCCGAAACGGCGGTTGACTGCCGTCTGAATTTCTTTGACAAAAAAGGAACAAGGAAGCGCGGGAACACCAGTCTTGTCTCAAGGCTGTACTCCTCATAGTTCTGGTTCTGGTATCCTTCAAGGCCTGTTATCGCCTCGAATGCGCCACGCAACTTTATACTGAAATGCTCCGCACCATTGAAAAGGTTTCTGTTTTCGTAAGCCAACGAAGCGGCTGCGCCAAAATCGCCAGCTGTATTTGTACCTTCAGGCTGAAAACTTATGCTGTTTATCTTGTTGGTACTTATGCCGATGTTGCAGTCGAGAACATTGGTGTCAGGCCGTTCTGTAAACTTTATATTGGTGTATTTCACTATCTGCAGCCGCCCGAACCTGTTGTATGTCCTCTGTAAGTCGTCCGCATTATACAGATTTCCCGGCTGAAGCAAGGTGTTTTCCTCCAACACAGAACGGCGTAACGGTATTTCGTCAAGTTCGCCCGTTGCATGATACTTTATGTTGCCTATTGTGTATTGCTTATGTTCACTCTCCTCTCCGCCACCTGAAGCTATAAACTTATGCAGATGGAGGGTCAGGCCTATATCCGAACTTCCCCTGACCGTATCGGCAGAAAACGAAATAAAGTCCTTGTGGAAGTTTACATATCCGTTGTTGTTAAGCAATTCTGTTATGCGGCTGCGCTCTTCATCAAGCACATTGGCAATGAACGGCATTCCCACACGCAACTTCGAATGGTTGTTTCCCACAGTCTTCAACAACGAATCGATGCGTGCATCCTGTATGTCGTAATCGATGCTGCGCACATGGTATCTCACCCCTGGGTGAAGATTGTACACAACCTTCACCTTTTTCTTCTTGCCGAACTTCAAACTATAATCGGCACTGCCCCTGACATATCCCAAACCACGCAACACGCCACCAAAATCGGCGCACGTAAGTTCAGCCTGCACAGAATCGAACAGCACCGGACCTTCGCCCATCGCCCTTAACTTACGGTTTATCCATTTAGTAGTATCACGACCGGCAAGAGCATAAGTGCCCAAAGGTATCTTAAACAACGAAAACCATTTGGAATTGCTTTTTTGCCGCACATACTGCTCGAACTGCGACGTGTCAAGGCCCTTTACGTCTGATTTTATTTCAACATCGTCCAGCATATAGCGTCCGTCAGGTATGAACTTTGACACGGAACATCCTGACAGGAGTACCGCAACAAAAGCCCCACACAACAAACAGGCTACCGCATATGACGCTTGTTTTATCACTTAATCGTTTTTTATCATGCAAAAATAATAATTATTTAGTATTTTTGTTAGCCAAAAGCAGGAAAACAATATGATTAGCAAAAATCTGATAAAATTCATACGTTCTCTTGAAAGCAAGAAGAACCGTGAACGAAGTGGCCTTTTTGTTGCAGAAGGACCTAAAACTGTAGGCGACCTGGCTGCCGTATCGCAGCCGAAAACCATTATCGCCACAGAAGAATGGTTTGACAAACACGCAAGCAGCAACGCAGCCGAATGCATCGTTGCCTCCGATGATGAATTAAGGAAGGTAAGCTTCCTTCAGCATCCGCAACAGGTTATAGGCATATTCCATATTCCTCAAAACACATTCAACGCGGAAACATGCAACAAGGAATTGTGTCTTGCATTGGACAAAGTGCAAGACCCGGGCAACCTTGGAACGATAATACGCATAGCCGACTGGTTTGGCATATCCACAATACTATGCAACGAAGGCACTGTCGACGCGTTTAATCCCAAAGTTGTACAAGCAACGATGGGCAGTATTGCACGTGTAAACATCGTTTACACCGACCTTGCAAAAACTTTGGACAACCTGCCCGACGGCATTCCGATATACGCCACATCGCTCGAAGGCGGCAACATATACAGCCAAGAACTATCAACAAAAGGCATTATCGTCATGGGCAACGAAGGAAACGGCGTATCACAGGAAATCATGGAAAAAGCGAACCGCACACTATACATACCCTCGTACAGCAAGACAGACGGCATTGACAGCTTGAACGTCGCTATTGCAACGGCCATAACATGTGCGGAATTTAAGAGAAGACGCAACGCGTTGTAAGCCAAATGTTTATGAGAAACATCCCCAAGGGCGGCCTTTTGGAATATGAAAGACGGTCTTTGACAACATAAAAGGCGGCCTTTTGCAAAGCAAAAAGCCACCTTTTAGAATATCATAGCCAGCCTATAATCGGACTACCATACTGTCGTTTTACCATCAATTGTTAACCGAACCTCCAACAATGTCAAGCAACTCGTTCGTAATGGCTTGCTGACGGCTCTTGTTGTATTGCAGGTTCAGCTCACGCAAAAGTTCGTCGGCATTGTCGGTCGCGGTCTGCATAGCAACCATACGGGCCGCATGTTCGCTGGCGATGCTGTCAAGCAAAGCTGTATAAACCATCAGGTGCAACAACTTTGGTATCAACATAGACAACACTGTATCCATATCCGGCTCTACAATGAAATTGTCATTGAGGGGTTTTACCTCTTCCCTCTCGGATGCTGTAGATCTCTGCCCTTTCTTTCTCAAATATTCCTGTGCCTCGAGAGTTGCAATATTCGATGAAAGGTCGCGCTCGTCGTCAAACTCAAGTTCACTTTTTACGTCAATCGGAAGTAACGTTTTACGCGTAAGAATTTGCGAACCGGCACTCTTGAAATGATGATATATAATTTCAACACGGTCTATCTCGCCGGCGACAAACTGCTTGGCAAGCGTTTCTGCCAAGTCTATACAAGGATTTACAGAAGGCTTGTCAGCCATGCCCGAATAGTCACCAGAGCATGAAAGCCCCAGCTTGGCGACTTTTTCTGCCACCTTGCGACCAACGGGATATAATATCACGTTGTCCTTACCCAAATCCTTGTATTCGTCGACGACGTGCTGCATCATCTTGATGACATTGGCATTAAAGCCGCCACAAAGGCTGCTGTTTGAAGAATACACTACCAACGCGACACGCTTGACAGGACGCTCGACACTATACACTGTCGTGGCATCTACCTCTGAAGCCAAGAAACTTTTGAGGATATGTTCAAGCATCGTCTCATAAGGCAGCATATTTTCAATCATCACCTGTGCATGATGGAGTTTTGAGGAAGCCACCATCTTCATCGCACTGGTAATCTTACGCGTGCTGTTTACAGACGATATGCGGTTTTTTATTTCCTTTAACGACGGCATAAATCAATCAGTTTTTATACTGGCCTGCAATGTCTGCCATTACAGACTCGATGACAGTAGTCTCCTCATCGCCAATCTTGCCGCTGGCAAGTGTATCGATGACATCGGAATGCGATGAACGCATCTTCTCCAAGAATGTATCCTGGCATTCACGGACTTTCTCCACCGGCACATCGTGCATCAAACCGTGTGTACCGCAATAAAGAATTGCCACTTGCTCACCTACAGGCATAGGGCTGTACTGCGGCTGTATGAGCAACTGATTGTTCTTTCGTCCACGGTCGAGAGTCATTGCCGTGACAGCATCCATATCACTAGAGAACTTTGAGAATGACTCCAGCTCCCTGTACTGTGCCTGGTCTATCTTCAGCGTTCCGGCCACTTTCTTCATGCTCTTTATCTGCGCAGAACCACCGACACGGCTCACTGAAATACCAACATTTATTGCTGGACGGAAACCTTGATTGAACAAATCTGTTTCAAGGTATATCTGTCCGTCAGTGATGGAAATCACGTTAGTAGGAATATACGCTGACACGTCACCTGCTTGCGTCTCGATAATCGGCAACGCCGTAAGCGATCCTCCGCCCTTTACGTGCCCCTTCATGCACTCAGGCAAGTCGTTCATCTGCTCCGCAACTTCCTGTTGGTCGTTAATCCTTGCGGCACGTTCAAGCAGACGGCTGTGCAGGTAGAACACATCACCTGGATACGCCTCACGTCCCGAAGGACGGCGGAGGATAAGTGATACCTCACGATATGCCACAGCCTGCTTTGACAAGTCATCGTATACAACAAGCGCAGAATATCCCCTGTCCCTGAAATACTCGCCTATTGCAGCACCTGCAAAAGGTGCATAATACTGCATGGCGGCAGGATCGGCAGCCGTAGCGGCCACGACTATGGTATAAGACATCGCCCCATGCTCCTTCAAGTTGGCAACCAATGCCGCCACTGTTGAAGCCTTTTGCCCTATGGCCACATAAATGCAATATACAGGCTTGCCTGCATCATAGAAACTCTTTTGATTAATTATCGTATCTACAGCTATCGCCGTCTTTCCCGTCTGGCGGTCGCCGATAATAAGCTCACGTTGCCCTCGCCCGATTGGAATCATCGAGTCTACGGCTTTAAGTCCGGTTTGCAGAGGCTCTTTCACTGGCTGACGGTAAATCACTCCTGGAGCTTTACGATCCAACGGCATTTCAAAAGATCCGGTCAAGTCAATATCACCTTTCCCGTCTATGGCCTGTCCAAGGGGATTTATAACTCGCCCCAGCATATTGTCATTGACTTTAATGCTGGCAATACGCTTGGTACGCTTTACGTGCATTCCTTCCTTAATGTCTGAAGTAGGGCCTAAAAGCACACATCCGACATTGTCCTCTTCAAGGTTCATGACGATAGCCATCGTACCGTTCTCAAACTCAAGCAATTCGTTAGCCTCCGCATTGCGCAGTCCGTAAATACGGGCAACGCCATCGCTGACCTGCAACACCGTGCCCACCTCGTCGAACTTGGCACTGCCGCTTATGCCCTTGAGTTGGTCGAGAAGGACTTGTGAGACTTCGCTCGGTTTAATTTTATCTGACATATTATAAACTACAATCGTTTGTTACTTAAGTTTTGACAAAATGGAATTCAACATAGATTTGACGCTCAAATCCAATCTGTATGTATCATACTCCAATATGAAGCCTCCTATCAATTCAGGATTTGTCTTAGTTTCAAATTCTACAGTTTCACTCGTCTTACTTTCCACCAAATTCCGTAACTTCTGTTCAATGGCAGGAGACACGGTAGTAGCGGTTAAAAGTTTAGCACGGATTAGATTTTTCTGCTTCCGGTATAATGTGATATATGAATTAGCAATAAATTGCATAACACTCTCGCGGTCCTCCTTCAATACCAACTTGAAAAGCCTTTTTGTCAGTTCGCAAGGATTTCCGCCTGATGCCGTAAGGAACAACTGTTCCTTGTCAGCCTTTGAGAGCATCGGATTATCTATGGTAAACTTTAGTTCTGGAACATTTATATAGCTGTCAGCCAATGTCTGCATCTCAGTATAGACATCACCGTCACGCCCTTCTTCAATGCCAGCCTTAAGCAAAGCACGCGCATATCTTACCGATATTAATCCTAAATCCATAAACAATTACCTTTTTTCAGAAGAAACTTCATCCAGCATACGGTCAATCAAATCCATCTGCGCCTTATCGTTGCCAAGCTTTTCACGGAGTATCTTCTCCGCTATTTCGACACTTAACGTTGCAACTTCCCTTCGGATGTCGCCAACTGCAGCCCGGCGCTGATTATCTATTTCAGCCTTGGCTTCCGAAAGAAGCCTATTGCCTTCCTCACGCGCTTTACCTTGAGCAGACTCTACTATTGCATCACGCGTAGCAGCGGCTTCTTTCAACAACAAGGCCTGCCTTTCACGGGCTTCCTGCAAGATGGATTCACTCTCTCTTTGTATATTGGCCAACTTTTCGTTTGCCTCATGCGCTTTTCGCAGACTGTCATCGATGTAAGCCTTCCTACCATTGACCATTTTAATTATCGCCGGGAAGCCGAACTTACAAAAGATGCCAAGAACCACGAGAAACGTGACGGTCATCCAAAATAGCAAGCCTGTACTTGGAACCAATAAATCCATACGCTGTTTTTTGAAAGAGCAACTTCGCAATCGTCATTACAACCGCGAAGACAGACTCGTCTTATTAAATACACAAGAATGCAATAACCGCAGCAAAAAGGGCAACACCTTCTATAAGAGCGGCTGCAACAATCATGTTGGTAAAAAGTTTGTTCATTACTTCTGGCTGACGCGCCATAGCATCCATTGCCTGACCGCCAATCTTACCAATACCGATACCTGCACCAATGGCTGCAAGACCTGCGCCTACAGCGGCACCCAACTTTGCAACTTCCGTTGCTAATAATAATGAAATCATAATCGTTTGTGTTAATTTATTGTTTATTCAATTTTATTTTTACACTTACTTGCTATGTTCCGGCTCAACCCTCGCCAAACCAATGAACACAGCACTCAACATGGTAAACACCATTGCCTGGATAAAGCATACCAAACACTCAAGACACATCATGAAAATGCTCATTACAACACTTACCACAGACATGCTGAAGAACACTACCATCGCCTTGCTCGCAACAAGGAATATTATACAAGTTATAGCCAATGCTATCGCATGACCGGCCATCATGTTGGCAAAAAGTCGGATCATTAACGCGAAAGGCTTGGTGAATATACCAACGAATTCTATTACAGGAATCAATGGTATAGGCGCTTTCAGCCATGTCGGCACATCCGGCCAAAATATATCTTTCCAATAATGCTTATTGCCACTGAACTGGACGATGATAAATGTACACAATGCCAAAAAGAATGTGACCGCAATATTGCCCGTCACATTTCCTCCCCCAGGAGGAAACGGCATCAGCCCCATAACATTGCAGACGAAAATAAAGAAAAAGCAAGTAAGCAGATAAGGAGTGTACTTTTCGTATCCCTTGCCTACGCCTGGCTTTATTATCTCATCCACAACATACATTACAAGCATTTCTATAAAGCCCGTAAAACCTTTTGGAGCAGGGTCACTGACCTTTCGGTTGCGATACCAACGCGCCGGAATCAATATACAACAAAACAGAATGATGACATTTATAAACATGACGGCTACCGTCTTCGTTATGGAAATGTCAAACGGACGCGACTCCTTGCCTGCACTATCAATTTCTACTATCTTTCCAGCATTATCACCTTTTGTCGCTATTGCAAGGTTAAAAGGGCCATGCTTGTATCCATTGGCATCGGCTTCTTCTGAAAACCGTGCGCTGCTGAACACATGGAAACCTGTAGAGCTGTTAACAATTACAGGCAAATGTATAACCAACGGTTTGTCACCGATATCGGTTATATGCCAGTAATAAGAATCTTTAATGTGCTCAAGCACGACTTCTTTTATGTCAGCATCTTGGCCTGCAGCCTTAGCCGTGCCCACAAATGCCTGCAACATCAATGCCGTCACACACAGTAACCTTATTATATGGTTCATTCTCTATTAATGTTTTAATATCAGTGTCACAACCATCATCACAGCATACATTGACATGAACATTGCCGCAAATCTGATTGAATCAGCCCTGTTGTCGGATAAAAGCACATATACAACCACTATCGTTGCCGTCAAAATCATGCGTATGGCCGCCATAACGAGATAGAAATGCACCAGATGGCTCGGAGAATAGCGCTTTACAATATCATATCCCTTAACATAAGCCAACCCTATGACAACAAAATAAGATATCGACAAAGATGCAGAAAGTACGCTCATTGTGTTTTTTCAACGCATAACGATACCTCGTTTTTATGCACCTCAACGAAACCTCCCGAAACAGTCAACTGTCCTTTGTCGTCCTTTGTGGTATATTCAACGATGCCATTTTGAAGCACAGAGATAATGGGCGCGTGATTGTCAAGTATTTCAAAATTGCCCATCACGCCCGGAACCTTTACGCTTTCAACGTAATCGTCAAATTCCACTTTCTCGGGTGAAACTATTTTAAGTTTTAAGCTCATATCCGTATATGCTATGTCAGCCTTTGGCAGCTTCAAGAAGTTTTTTGCCTTTGGCTATTGCGTCATCTATAGTACCAACATTCAAGAAGGCTTGCTCCGGAAGGTCATCCACCTCGCCGTCCAGTATGGCATTGAAGCCCCTGATGGTTTCCTCAATGGGAACCATTACACCAGGCAGTCCGGTAAACTGTTCAGCCACTGTAAACGGCTGCGACAAGAATCTCTGAACACGGCGCGCCCTGTTTACGGTCAACTTGTCTTCATCCGAAAGCTCGTCCATTCCCAAAATTGCAATTATATCTTGCAACTCCTTGTAATGCTGCAATATTTCCTTAACTCTCTGTGCGCATTCATAATGTTCTTTACCCACAATCAACGGGTCAAGTATTCGCGATGTACTACCTAACGGGTCTACCGCAGGGTAAATACCAAGTTCGGCAATCTTTCTGCTCAACTCCGTAGTCGCATCAAGATGGGTAAACGTTGTCGCCGGCGCAGGGTCTGTCAAGTCGTCCGCCGGAACATATACAGCCTGTACGGATGTGATACTTCCATTCTTTGTTGAAGTAATACGCTCCTGCATTGCACCCATCTCACTCGCAAGCGTAGGCTGATAACCAACAGCCGAAGGCATACGTCCCAACAATGCCGAGACTTCTGAACCTGCCTGTGTAAAACGGAATATATTGTCAATAAAGAACATTATGTCCGTAGCTTCTCCGTCCTTGCCTCCATGGTCACGGAATTCCTCCGCAACGGTAAGACCTGACAATGCGACCGAAGCACGTGCTCCTGGCGGTTCGTTCATCTGGCCATAAACAAGCGTTGCCTGTGACTTCTTAAGCTCTTCCGGGTCTACAAGGGACAAATCCCACTTGCCCTCTTCCATCGCCTTTTTGAACTTCTCGCCATAACGTATAACGCCAGACTCCAGCATGTCACGAATCAAGTCGTTGCCTTCACGGGTACGCTCGCCGACTCCGGCAAATACAGAATAACCGCTATGTCCTTTGGCAATATTGTTGATAAGCTCCATTATGAGCACGGTCTTCCCCACACCGGCACCGCCGAACAAGCCAATTTTCCCGCCTTTCATATACGGCTCAAGCAGGTCGATAACCTTTATTCCCGTGGCAAGCATTTCCTTATGAGTAGACAACTCATCAAACTTTGGAGCCTCACAGTGGATAGGATAAGCGCCATCCATATCCAGTGGAGCCATACCGTCGATAGGCTGCCCGATGACATTCATCATCCTGCCCTTAATTTGCTCGCCTGCCGGCATCAATATAGGACGGCCTGTAGACAACACATCCAACCCACGTTGCAAGCCGTCGGTATTATCCATTGCGACACACCTAACCGTATCCTCGCCGATATGCTGCTGCACTTCGATTACAAGGTCACGCCCGTCAGGACGTTTCACTACAAGCGCATCATAAATTTTAGGCAACACTTTCTCAGGATCTCCACCATTTGTGTCAAAAAACACATCGATGACAGGACCGATAATCTGGGAAATATGTCCTTTAATTTGTTCCATATAATTATTTTTTAAGTATATCTTTTCGAAAACGCAAAATTAGCAAATAGTTTTTCTCCTGCAAGTATCTGTCAGTTAAAAAATCGTTCTATAAACTTTTATTTGCATTCAAAAGATACCATTTTAACAACTTTAATGTTCACACTGTTCCTTATATGCTCAATTCATCAAGAACTGTTATTAATTTCTTGTCAAACGGTTTGTCCGAACGTATGGCTTCACTCAACGGAACATATACGACTTCATTGTTTCGTACACCTATCATCACATTGCGCTGCCCCTGCATGATTGCGTCAATTGCGCCTACGCCAGTACGGCTTGCAAGGATTCGGTCATGCGCAGTAGGCCTTCCTCCACGTTGCAAGTGGCCAAGTATAGACACCCTCACATCATAATCGGGAAACTCATTACGTACACGGTCTGCGTAATACAATGCTCCACACTTCGGGCTTTCCGACACAATGACAATACAGCTCTTCTTACTTTTTCTTATTCCACGCTCCATGAAACGCGCAAGCTGGTCTACATCGGTTGAATCTTCAGGTATGATGGCAGCTTCGGCACCTGAAGCAATGGCACTGTTCTGTGCCAAGAACCCGGCATCACGCCCCATGACCTCAACAAAGAAAATCCTCTCATGGCTCTGCGCTGTATCACGGATGCGGTCAACACATTCCACAATAGTATTGAGAGTAGTATCATAGCCTATGGTAGAATCCGTGCCATACAAGTCATTGTCTATCGTTCCGGGCAATCCTATACAGCACACATCATGCTCCTGCGCAAACAACATCGCGCCTGTAAGCGAACCGTTACCACCTATTACCACAAGGGCATCTATTTCGTTTGCCACCATGTTGTCATAAGCCTTCTGCCGGCCTTCCGGAGTCGTGAACTCCTTACTGCGTGCAGTTTTCAAGATAGTACCGCCAGACATGATTATACCGCTGACGTTTTCTGTAGTGAAATCGGCTATCTCATTGTTTATCAAGCCGTCATATCCACGGTAAATACCCTTGATTTTGAAACCGTTGCATATGCCAGCCCTTGTAACCGCACGTATGGCGGCATTCATTCCGGGAGCATCACCTCCAGAAGTCATGATACCTATAGTCTTAATCTTCCCCATAATATTTTTTGTTTTTCACAATTCAACTTAAAACCCACATGGCGGCAAGCCCTAACAGCCAGCCTATCATGGCCACAAAACCAACATTTTTGAAATACCATCCTACATGGACGCGTTCCATTTTCATAAGAGCGAGACCGCTTACAGATCCCAAAGGAAGGATATTCCCGCCCATTGCGGAGCAGAAAGCTATAATCTTCCAATAAATACCGTTCTGAACGAACGACGACATATATTCAGAATCAGCTAAATGCTGAAGGTTCCCAGCGTCGACAACCGGATAAAGCGAAATAAAGCTCATACATGAAGCAAAAGCATCAAGCACGCTGCTGACTGCACCGGTCACCACTCCCATTATCCACACATTTTGTATATTGGCGTCGCAGAAAGCGGCCATATGCGATATTACGCCTGTTTCACGCACTGCTCCAATGGCAAGCATGATACCCATGACAAACAGCATAAGCTGTATTATCCCATATTGCAACACGCGCGGTACGGGCCGTTGCATCATCTGGTCCACATTCATCAGCTTGCGGTTGAATATCTCATTCACAATCCATAAGAGCGAAAGCACACACAATGCGCCGAGGAACGGGCTTAACTTTGTAATGTTATGAAATGTCGGGATGAACCATAAACCGCCGATGCCGAGTATCAACATCAGCACACGCTGCCACTTGTTCAGGTTCGTATCGTCCCCACGATAAGGCATGGTTGACAGTTGCAAATCAATATGCTCCGGCAAACTGCGGCTCAGCCAATAAGTAGGCAGGCACCATGCGATAAGGCAAGGCAGCGCAAGTGACGCCGAAAAATCTGTTGCGGTAACAATCCCTGTACTCCAAAGCACAAGCCCGTTGGGGTCGCCTATTACGGTCAACGCACCTCCACAATTGGCAGCCAACACTATCGCACACCCGTAAATCATGCGTTGCCGACGGTTGGGCAGCAGCTTGTGCATTATTACAAGCATCATCGTTGTTGTCGTCAGGTTGTCAAGGTTGGCAGATATGGCAAATGTCATTATCGACATTATCCACAGCAGTTTCTTGCTGTTGCGTGTCTTCATCAGCTCTTGCAAGAAGTCAAAACAGCCATTGTTGTTCAATATCTCGACAATAGTCATCGTGGCAAGCAGGAACAACACTATTTCCGCCCCTTTGCCCACATACTTTATAAATATGTCTTCCGCTATGTACTGCTTGACATTCGAGCTTGTCGGTGCGGCACCGGCAAGGAAATCGGCATATTCCCCGGCGTGCTGCCCCATGACAAAATCCGTACCGTAACAGATGTAAAGCACCCACCCTGCCGTACCGGCAAACATCGCTATCGCCGCCCGGTTTACCTTGGTAGCATGTCCGGTAGCGATAATGATATAGCCTATCAGCAAGATGGAAACAATTACAAGTGACATGATATTTTCATATATTCAGCCACAAAATTACGAAATAATATTAAAACATGAAAGTTTGTCGCACGAAAAAATTTAATGTTTAACGAGAATTTAATCAAGTACGACAAATCCAAACGCCTTCCCCTCTACACCTGTCGCAATCTTCCGGCAATACATATTCAATAAAACGTTCGAGGGGTACGGTTTTCTTGGCCGTACCCCTCGGAATAACGCATATCTGCCTTACAGGCCGGCATCTTTGTAAAGATACCGCTTGATGCTCTTTTTGGGAGTTTTCTCAAACTCTTCATCCATCAGCCTGAAAGTCGCAATCTTGCTGTATGACGGTATAAGCATGTTCAGTTCTATGATGTTCTGCTCCATTACATGCCTCAAATCTTCTTTGGAGAAGCCTAAATGTTTCGCCTCTTCATAATCGGGGTATATAAGGGCTACAAGCTTGTCGCCGTTCTGCACGATAAGACTTTCCACCACAAGTGTCATGCTGTTGAGCTTGTCCTCGATTTCCTCCGGGTAGACATTCTGTCCGTTGGCGCCAAGCAGCATGTTCTTTATGCGTCCCTTGATGTACACATATCCATTGCTGTCCATCAGGGCAAGGTCTCCGCTGTGATACCAACCGTCACTGTCAAGAGCCTGCCGGGTGGCTTCCTCGTTCTTATAATACCCGAGCATCACGTTTGTTCCGCGTGCGAGCAATTCGCCCGGCACGTTCTCAGGGTCATGGCTGTCAATCTTGACCTCCATGTGAATTACCGGCTTTCCACATGAAGTAGGCACAAATTCGCTGTAATCGGTATATGTTATGATAGGGGCGCACTCTGTCGCTCCATAACCCACCGTAATCGGAAAGTCGATACTTTTAAGGAAAGACTCCACCTCCTGGTTGAACGGCGCGCCTCCGACCACAACTTCATATAGATTACCGCCAAAAGCTTCCATAACTTCCTCGCATATTCCCTGCTTCACCTTCTTGCTTATTACTGGCATGTTCATAAGCAGGCGCATCTTGTGCGTCTGAATCTTTGGGAACACCTTTTTTCTTATGATTTTCTCAACCACAAGCGGAACGGCTATTATTATCGCCGGCTTTATGTCAGTGAATGCCTGTGCGATTATTGCAGGACTTGGCACACGTGTAAGGAAGAATATGTGACATCCGTGGCAGAACTCGAACAGAAACTCGAACGACATTCCGTACATGTGGGCCATCGGCAATATGCTCACCGTGTTCGAACGTTTGGGGATGTGCGTGCCAAGCATCTTGATTGTCATGTCAAGGTTGCCCCACAATGCACGGTAAGGCAGCATGACACCTTTCGAGAAGCCCGTCGTGCCGCTGGTATAGTTGATTAGGGCCAGCTCGTCCGGGTCCGTTTCCCTGTGGTATGCCACATGGTTTGCACGGAACGCCTTGGGATACTTTTTCCCGAACAGTTCATTCAGGTGTTCACGCGCGAATGTCAGCTTGTCTGTCCTCGATACGAGCAGCGAATAGTCTGGAATGTAGATTACGCCTTCGAGGTTCGGCATCTTGGTAGCATCCACCGACTTGGCCACAACGTCGCCGACAAACAGCAGCTTGGCCTCGCTGTGATTGACAACATTGTATATCTGGTCGGGCGTAAACTCATGCTGTACGGGCACGGCCACCGCTCCGTATGTCAGCGTTGCAAGGAATGCAACAGCCCAGCTCGCACTGTTGCGGCCGCAGATGGCAATTTTGTCACCTTTCTGCACGCCACTGTTCTCAAACATGATGTGCAGCTTTTCTATCTTGCGCGCCACGTCCTTATATTGCAGGGTGACACCCTTGTAGTCGGTAAGTGCGTCACAGTCCCAGTTGTCTATCACGCTTTTCTCGATGTACGAGTTGAAACTTGGTATTGATTCCATTGCACAAAATTCAAAAATTTGTGCAAAGATAGACTATTTATTGCACACAAGCAAATTATTTGTGCAGTTTTTATATGTATCCGGCAACAAACATGCTGTCAGCGAAAAACATCCTACGCCAATCGGCATGACTTCCGGCTACACGATGTTTCACATCATGCAGCCACAACTACAGGATGTTTCAAAAAACCGTCCAGGCATGACATAATGGATTTTCCAAACGCTCTCACAATGCGGTATTCTGATAACTATCAGGCTAATCCGCAAAAAACGAAAAGAAATGTGTGCAAACCTAACATCCGGAAAGTCAACAGCTTACATGCCAACGGCCATGCAGTGTGCAATGAAACACGCCTGATTGGCAGCCAAAAGACCGTCTTTTACACAACAAAAAGCCATCTTTCGGCTTCCTGTCGACGGCCTTTTACAACCATTTTAGCCGCATTTTCTATGGGGACAAACAGTCAGTTGTTCTTAAAAAGAACACATATTGCGACATTTCGAAAACGCCACCGGAGGCACAACAACCTACTGCAAGTGTCACAACTATGTAGTTTGGCCGTATTTCAAGACATTTTCCAATTGACACTTTGTAATGTATACAAAGCTTTCTGTGACATTCCGTCAAATCTTAAAACATAGACGAGGTTTGGGAAAAACGCCGTAAAGACCGTGCAATCCATACAAGAGAGCCTGCTGGCAAGAATGCCTTGACTGTAAACAAATATTGGACAAAACATTCCAAAATTAACTGTAGGGTTTTAATATGATTGGAAAAATACTCGTATATTTGCATTATGAAACTCCGTTTTGGCTTCGTCGCACTGTGCGTCTTGCTGTTGCTGTTCCGCCCATCTGCAGCCGATGCAAAAGCCGCCACCGACTCGTTGACACTGCAACGGGTGCTGGCTTACAGGCAAAGTATGCCCGTAAGCCTTAACGGAACGCACACGAATATATATATAAGGTATTACTTCAATACCGAAAAACGCAACTTTACGCTCATGACGGTGCCGTCAATGTATGCCATATCACGCGGCCACAGGGAGTTCGCAGGCGAATCATACAGCACAATATACATTAAGGACAACACGGTAAAGGACGCCGTGCTGCAACTCAACACCGGCACAATACCGCGACACAAAAACGCGATGACGATACTCAACAAATACCTGCTGCCAGATATTTACGGAATAACCATCATCGACAACCAGCTGCTTTCGCCGTTCAACCGCCATAACGTTAGCCTTTACAGGTATACAATAACCAACCTTACAGGCAACAGGGCTGAAATAGTGTTCCGCCCGAAACGGTACAATACGCAGCTTGTAAGCGGCTCGGCGATAACCGACAGAAATACGGGACGCATCATAAAAATCAACTTCAGCGGAGAATTCGACATGTTGGAATTCCACGTTTCCGCTGAAATGGGCAAAAAAGGCATACGCTCACTGCTACCTAAGACATGCGACATTGACGCATCGTTTCATTTCATAGGAAATAAAATCAAGGCATCGTTCCATTCCGTCTACGACAATCCAATATACCTCCCGGATTCTGTGGTGAACTCGCACGATGCACGGATGATGGCAGGAATAAGGCCCGACCCTCTCCCCGTAGAGATAAAGGAGCTTTATGCCAGGAACGATTCTGCACGCAACAAAGCCGACTCCACAAGGCTGAAAAAAGAAGAGAGCATGTGGAAAAAAATATTATGGAACTCGTTTGGAGACTACGTCATCAACAGGACAAAAGGCAACTTCGGAACAAACAGGCAGGGAGCATTCAGGATTTCGCCCATACTCAACCCTCTATACTTGAGCTATAGCGGACGGCGCGGCCTTACATACAAGTTCAAGATTAACGGCAGTTATAAGTTCTCGCTCAACAGCGACTTTTCCATAGCCTTCAACGCAGGCTATTCGTTCAAGCAGAAACAACTGTACTTCAATATCCCTGTAAAGTTCAATTTCAACAAGAAAAGGAACGGATACGTCGGTTTGGAAATAGGAAACGGCAACAGGATTACCAATTCCAGCATAGTAGACCAGGTGAAACATGAGACTCTCGACTCGATTGACTGGGACAAGATGAACCTCGACTACTTCAAAGATTTCTACATAAAGTTTGCCGCCAACTACGACTTGTCCGACCAATGGAGCGTAAAACCCGGTCTCGTATTCCACCGACGTTCAGCTGTAGACAAGGCTGGTTTCGAGATGGCAGGCCGCCCTACGTCGTACTATTCGCTTGCACCGTCACTGCAAGTACAGTTCCGACCGGCCGGATGGGGCGGCCCTATAATCACCACAGACTATGAACGCGGCATACATGCAGGCAAGGCTGACATGGAATACGAACGCTTCGAGCTTGACGTGGCATGGATAAAAAGGCTTTATTCACTTAGAAGTCTATCGCTAAGGTTGGGCGGAGGATTTTATACTTCAAAGAGCCAAAACTCCTACTTCCTCGACTATGCCAACTTCAGGGACGAAAACATACCCGTAGGATGGAACGACAACTGGACGGGAGAGTTCCAACTCCTGAACAGCAACTGGTACAATGTGTCGGAATATTACGCAAGAGCCAACGCCACATACGAGTCGCCGCTAATGGTATTGTCACGCATACCTTACATCGGCAGGATGATTGAGATGGAACGGATATACGTCAACGCCCTGTTCGTAGAGCATCTCACGCCGTACATCGAATATGGTTACGGCTTCACAAACCGCTTCTTCTCGATGGGCATCTTCATGGCTACACGCAACAAAGAATTTGACGGCTTTGGCTGCCGCTTCGGCTTCGAACTGTTCAGAGACTGGTAAGGAACGGCAAAAAGTAGAAATGGCGAAAAGTAGAAAATACGAAATAGAAACTGTAAATACATGAAACCATTAACCGTATACAAGGCAAGTGCGGGCAGCGGAAAAACATTCACACTGGCCGTAGAATACATAAAACTGCTGATTGACAATCCTGCCTGCTTCAAGAACATCCTTGCAGTAACCTTTACAAACAAGGCTACAGAGGAAATGAAGCTGCGCATACTAAGCCAGCTGTACGGCATTTGGAAGATGCTTCCCGACTCCGCAACATACATGAAGGCCGTGTGCAGCAGCCTCGACATAACCGAGCAGCAGGCCAGCAGACAGGCAGGGCTGGCTTTAAAGCTGCTTATACACAACTATCATTACTTCCGCGTAGAGACCATTGACTCGTTTTTCCAATCGGTGCTGCGCAACCTTGCACGTGAACTCGACCTCACGTCAAACCTGAAAATAGGTCTGAACGACACGCAAGTAGAAGAACAGGCCGTTGATCTGCTCATTGAATCGTTAAGCTCAACCAGCGAAATGCTGCAATGGCTCATAAGCTATATATTCTCGAACATAAGCGAAAACAAGGGATGGAACATCATAGGGCAGGTTAAGAAATTCGGAAAGACGATATTCCGGGACTTTTACAAGGCAGTGAGTGCCGACCTTGGAAAAGCCATGTCAGACCAAAACTTTTTCGACAATTACACCAAACGTCTGAAAACAATACGAACGGACGCCCAAAAGCACATGGCCGGATATGCCCGGGAATTTGAGAAAACAACCGCCGAAGCAGGGCTGACACCTACGTCATACGCCGGCAAGGCAAAAGGCATCTGCAGCTATTTCAACAAGCTGAAAAGCAACAACTTCAGCGACGACAATTGTAAGAAACAAATAGTCGGGAAATGTATGGACGACGCTGAAAACTGGGCTTCGAAGACAAGTCCTGACCGTGAGGTAATAATCGAGCTGGCAGAAAGCAGGCTGATGCCTCTGCTGCACAAGGCAGAGGCCGACAGACCGAAGCAATGGAAGCTGTATGCCACGGCGGAATGCACTCTGAAGCACCTTGACAAACTGCGTCTGCTGGGCAATATCGAGAGCAAAGTCAGGGAACTGAATAACGAGGCAAACCGTTTCCTTTTAAGCGATACGCAACACCTGTTGCACACATTGATTAAGGACAGCGACACCCCGTTTATCTTTGAAAAAGTGGGATGCAGGCTTGAACATATAATGATTGACGAATTCCAGGACACAAGCGCTGTGCAATGGAGCAACTTCAAAATACTGCTGAAGGAATGCATGAGCCACAGCCAAAGCGACAGGCAACTGACAAGCAACCTCATCGTAGGCGACGTGAAACAGAGCATATACAGATGGCGTGGTGGCGACTGGCGACTGCTTAACAACATCCAGTCACAATTCAATCACCCGGACAGCAGTCTGGAAATAAGGACTTTGCAGGCCAACTACCGTTCTGCATGCAACATCGTCGACTTCAACAACAGCTTTTTCAAAGCCGCAGCCATAACCGAATACGACCAAGAACAGGAAACAGGCGGCGAGCAACAAGCCAAGGAACTGATTTCCGCATACTCGGATGTACACCAACAGCCGAACGGAAGCCGTGGAGGCTATGTCAAAATTGCCATGTTACCTGACGAGGACTACGAACAAAGTACACTGGAACACACCGCACAAGCCATAAAAGAACTGCTTGAACACGGTGGAGCGCAGCCTTCAGACATAGCTGTAATAGTCAGATACAACCGCCACATACAACTCATAGCTGACTATCTCGGTGAAATAATGCCCGAACTCGACATTGTAAGCGATGAGGCATTCAGACTCGACGCCTCGCCTGCGGTCAATATCATCATTCAAGCATTAATTCTTCTGACCCGTCCGACTGACATTCTGGCAAAAGCAAAACTTGCGATAAACTATCAGAAAACCGTACTTGGCTCGCAATCGGGACATGAAGACCTGCTCACACCCACAACTGGAACGGAAGGATACCTCGACAAGCTGCTGCCTGCAAGCTTCACAAACAACATCGACAGGTTAAGCAAAATGCCGCTTTCAGAAACAATCGACAACATCTGCTCCGCTTTCCTGCTCGAACGGCTAAACGACCAAGGTGCGTACCTTTGCGCATTTTACGACAAGATGGCCGACTTCACGGCCAACAACCCTGGCAACATCGCGAAGTTCATCGAGGCATGGAACGACGACATCTGCAGCTCTACAATACAAAGCGACGTGACATCCGGACTGCGACTGATCAGCATACACAAAAGCAAGGGACTTGAATTTGCACACGTAATCATACCTTTCTGCGGATGGACACTGGAAAGCCGCGACACGACCTTATGGTGCAAACCCGACGAACAGCCATTCAACAATCTGCCGATAATACCGGTAGACTATTCAAAAAAACTGCTCGACACCATATACGCCGACGACTACAGAAACGAACACATACAAAACAGCGTGGACAACCTGAACCTTTTATATGTAGCATTTACACGCGCAGAGCGCAGTTTGCACGTAATCGGACGCAAAGGAAAGAAAAAAGGCGGGCAGGCCAACCGCTCCGAACTACTGGAGAAATGCCTGCCCGTTGTAACAGGAATGCTCAACGGAGCAATCCTCTACGGCGACGGAGAAGACGGGAAGCCGACAATATTCGAATACGGGACGCTCCTAAGGCGCGACAAGGATAGCCATATAACCGACAGCAAGCCAACGTTAAACGCGTTTCTTATACCTGCCGTACAGCACGAAGTCAAGATGGCAACGCCCCACTTCACCGCGCAATTCAAACAAAGCAACAAGAGCCGGGACTTCATATCAGGCGGAAAGAGCCGGCGCAGCCAATACATAGAGGCCGGTAACGTGATGCACAAGCTGTTTTCCAGCATACGGACAATCGACGACATAGAGCCTCAACTCAGGCAAATGGAGTTTGACGGTGTCATTTATGATGAAAACCTGACCGTTGAAAAGATGCGGAGCTTTCTCACGGAACGCTTTAACAATAAACAGGTAAAGAACTGGTTTTCACCGCATTGGCACACGTTCAACGAATGCTCGATATTGGAATATGCCCCGTCTACAGGCAAAGTGACCGAGCGGCGGCCTGACCGTGTAATAACCGACGGGGCGCAAACCATAGTCATCGACTTCAAGTTCGGCAAGCCGCAAAAAGCCCATATAACACAAGTGGCCGAATACGCCAGCCTACTTCGCCGAATGGGGCATGCTGAAGTGAAAGGTTACGTATGGTATGTAATGGAAAACAAAATATCGGAAATAAACCAAGCCATATAATAAACCGCTCAACATCGTTACGCAAATGAAACTTAGCAACAAGACATTCTTCATCTTTTTAGCAATGCTTTTCGCTTGCGGATGCCTAATGCCGTTGATATTCATAGTTATATTATTAACCGTTGACAATTATTGGATTAGCCAAATCTCCGCCTTATTTATCGTATTTAAATTCCTCCCCACCATATCTTACCTCATAGGCGGCCTTTGTGCGTTATTCTTTTACAAAGGCAACCATTGGTTGAAATTAGCCGGTTACATCTTACTTTTTACCTCTTTGATTGTATTTATAGTAACATCGGCTATTTCTTCAGTAAGTTGCGAAATATCCACGGATATTTTTTTCATGCCATTATGGCTATCGGGAATATGGATTGTCACCTCAATCATGCCGACAATCATTGTCGCATTTATAACAAAATCATTGATTGACAAGCACAAGGACGAAACACACAAAAGTATTTAGCTCGACATGTTTAGACATGGCAATCATTCAATCACACGTTCATACATAACCGGCTGAAAATCAGCCTGATACTACCGACATTGCAAAACATGGCATATTGGGTTGTGAAAGGTCGTCTTTTACAATGCAAAAGGTGGTCTTTTGCAGCCCAATATGCCATGTTTTACATTATTGCCTGCGACAAGACATTTCACAAAGCATGCCAACCCTTTGTATGTCAAGACATTATGCAGCGAAAAACTATCTCCAAATCATTCATCCTTCCCTGACCACAGTAAACCTTGCAAACTTCACCAACAACTGCTTTACGCCGGCGTTCTCAAACTGTACGGTCGCCTTCATGTTCTCGCCAGAACCCTCAAGCCGTATAACCTTGCCCATTCCAAAGCGTTCATGTTCAATCACACAGTTCTCTTTCAGGCTGCCGACCGTTGCCTTGCCGCCATCATCACCCGCAACTATGCGGCGGCTTTGCATAGAAGCAACGGCACGAAGGCGCTGGAAACTTGGTGAAAAAGTATCATGCACAGGCGGTTCTTCGCGGTGAACGGCCACCCTCGGCTTAGGGTCTGCCCTGAACTGCGAAGCCACCGGACGGCTGTTCTGCCAACGGCTTGCCGTATTGAACGGAGAAAAAGAACGCCCTCCAAAATTTGATAAGTCACCAATACCGCTGTCAAGTTTCAGCAAATCTGGAGCGATGTCACGCAAAAAGCGGCTTGGAGCCTCGCTCTCCATCCGTCCGTAGCGGTAACGGCTCTTGGCGTATGTAAGTATGCAATGGCGCTCCGCACGTGTTATTGCTACATAAAGCAAACGCCGTTCTTCCTCGATTTCGCGCCTGCTGTTAAGAGACATAAGGCTCGGAAAGATGTTTTCTTCCAACCCTACAATAAAAACTGTAGGAAATTCAAGCCCTTTCGCACTGTGTACCGTCATCAACGAGACACGGCTCGCGCCGTCATCAGCCGTCTCACTCTCAATATCTGTCTGCAAGGAAACTTCCTTGAGAAAGTCAACCAGTCCTATCTCATTCTCTAATCCCTCTTCCTTACGGCTTTCAACAAACTCCTGCATGCTTCCAAAAAGTTCCTCAAGATTCTCCTGACGCGACAAATTCTCCGGCGACATGTCAGCGTAAATGTCAGCAGACATTCCGCTGGCTTTCACCAAATCCAGGCCCAAGGTGTACGCATCAACGGTTACGAGCTTGTCGATAAAGCCCAATACAAGTTCCTTGAAACCGCCAATCTTTTCCATCGTACCCTTGCTTACCGACAAGCCGTAACGGTCGGGCTCGCAAATGACGTTCCACAGACTGACACCGGCTACTGACGCAAGCCCTGATATCTTATCAACTGTTGTGCCGCCAATTCCACGCTTAGGATAATTGATTATGCGCTTGAACGCTTCCTCGTCATCAGGGTTTACCACCATACGGAAGTAAGCGATGACGTCCTTGATTTCCTTACGCTGATAAAAGCTCAAACCGCCATATATTTTATAAGGTATTACGGCCTTACGCATAGCCTCCTCGAAACTGCGGCTCTGCGAATTGGTGCGGTATAGCACGGCAAAGTCACCATACTCGCAATTCTCTTCACGGCATATCCGCTTTATCTCGTTACATACTATCAGCGCTTCTTCCCTGTCGCTGTATGCTTCTTTCAACACAAGGCGTTCCCCTTCGTCATTACGGCTGTAGACATCTTTGGGTATCTGCCTTTCATTATGGCGTATAAGGCTGTTCGCGGCCTGCACTATACGCTGCGTGCTACGGTAGTTCCGCTCAAGCTTGAATAGTTGTGTACCCTTAAATTGGTCTTTAAAATCAAGAATGTTGTCTATGTTTGCACCACGGAAAGCGTAAATGCTCTGCGCATCATCACCGACAGCACAAACATGCAGATGATCCTTTGCCAACTGCCATACGATTTTCTGCTGCACGGAATTGGTGTCCTGATACTCGTCTACGAGTATATACTTTAACTTGTCTGCATACTTCAGGCGGATGTCTTCATGCTCATTAAACAACGTGTACGTATTGGTCAGCAAGTCGTCAAAATCCATCGCATTCGCCTTCCGGCACCGTTCACAATATGAAGAGTAAATACCGCACATGACTGGAACACGCTGTTCGCGGTCACGTTCCAACAGATTTCTGTTTATTGCATAGTCCTGTGGCAGCACAAGATGGTTCTTTGCCATGCTGATACGTGAACTTATGGATGCAGGCTTATACAATTTGTCATCGAGTTGCATTTCCTTGATGATGGTTTTAATAAGGCTACGCGAGTCGCTTTCATCATAAATGGTGTAGTTCGGGGAGTAACCAAGAGAGGCTGCCTCCACCCTCAATATGCGCGAGAACACGCTATGGAACGTCCCCATGTTAAGGCTGCGCGCCATGTCATTGCCAACCAATGCGCCGATTCGTTGTTTCATTTCGTTGGCTGCCTTGTTTGTGAAAGTCAGGGCAAGTATATTCCACGGCTTCATGCCTTGGCTAAGAAGGTATGCTATCTTGTAAGTAAGCACACGGGTCTTACCCGAACCCGCACCGGCAATCACCAATGAAGGGCCGTCGCAATACTCAACGGCTTTACGCTGGCTCTCGTTCAAATCATCAAGAAAATTCATTTCTGCATTCTTTTTATCATATAATTGAAGCGGTTAGAGGAAGTTAGAGTAGTTAAATACACGTGCTTTGCCGATTCAAATGCATGATGAAGGCATTGCCCTTAACTACTTTGACTTCCTCTAACCTATTCAACTACTTACCACTGTATATTCCGCCGGAAGATGTGTTTGGGTCATAGTCTTCTCCCTCTGCCGGAAACGACGGTATGAATTTCATTTGCCGCTCTATCTGCCGCTTGCGTTTCAACATATATGCACTGGGATTTTTGGAGCTGAACTTCAACGGATTAGGCAACGTAGCGGCTATCAACGCACATTCATCCCTGAACAGGTCAGCGGCATCTTTGTTGAAATTGTCGTGCGCCACGGCCTGTACGCCATATATTCCATCCCCCATCTCGATTGAATTAAGATACACTTCCATAATGCGCTGCTTGCTCCACATAAACTCTATGAGCACCGTGAAATAAGCCTCAAGCCCCTTGCGGAGCCACGAACGGCCCGGCCAGAGGAACACGTTTTTTGCCGTTTGCTGCGATATTGTGCTGCCGCCACGTATTTTCCCGCCTTTAAGATTGCTCTTGGCGGCTTTTTCTATGGCATCATAATCGAACCCATGATGCAGCAGGAAACGCTGATCCTCGCTCGCCATTACCGCTACTGGCATGTGGCGGGATATTTCTTCCATCGGCACCCATTCGTGATGGAGTTTCACACTTTCACCGCGCTGCATTTGTTCCACGCAGCGGATAAACATCAATGGAGTGAAATATACCGGAATGAAACGCAAAGCCACAACAGCGAGTATGGTAGAGCCGAAAAAGAACACGAGCACCCAACGCACTATGCGGCCGAATATCCTAAGTCGTAACATAATAATTTTGGAATTAAGAGTTAAGAGTTAAGAATTAAGAAAATATGCTGTCGCTGCGAACAACACAAGTGACAGAAGCATATTTTCTTAATTCTTAACTCTTAACTCTTAATTAACGGATGTCATTGCAGCGTTCCGTTATTTGCTGCGTCAATCATCTCCTGACTTGCATACAGATACACTTCCACGCGGCGGTTCTGCTCACGGCCTGCCTCCGTGCTGTTGTCAGCCACGGGGTTAGCTTCTCCAAGCCCCTCCACAGTTGCTATCTGGTCTGCTGCCGCGCCACATGCCATCAGGTAAGAAGCCACGCTCTGCGCGCGCTCCTGCGACAAGTCGATGTTTTTCTGCACGCTCTGTTCTGCCGTAGAGTTCTTCCATCCCTGATTGTCCGTATATCCGTAAACGTTGACATCCACGCTTGCATTCTTCTTCAACACATTATTCGCGAACTTGCTCAACGATGATTTTGCCGACGAATTCAGAGTTGAGCTGCTTGTTGCGAACAGCAATCCAGAATCGAATGTAACCTTGACGGCCTTCAGGCCGTTTTTGTCAGTCACTTCCTCTACGGTTGCGGCCTCGGCAAGCTGTGCTTCCGTTTCCGCCTTCACCTTGTCCATATGGCGGCCGATGAGAGCACCTGTACCGGCGCCGACTGCCGCGCCGACTGCCGTATTGCCTGCTATCTTACCTATAATGCCTCCAACAAAAGTTCCGGCACCTGTGCCGATAAGCGCGCCTGTGCCAGTCTTGGTACTACAACTCAAAACCAAAGCCGCACACAAACCAAGCGTTATAAACTTTAACTTCTTCATAATCCTAATTTGGTTTTAATGGTTTAACATGCACAAAATTACAACTTTTCCAGAACTTACCAACAAAACGCAGGCTTGTTTTATCATAAAAAATCTTATATTTCAGCATTACACGACTGTTTTCCCGAATTAAAGGACAATGTAACAGCATCGACGAAACCGACAGACACGCCGACAGACACCTTGACGCATAAAACGCCTGACAGCTGACATTTTGATTTCAAATGACACTCCACTGACGCGTTATTTTGAAACAAATGCCGGACGGACGAAAATACGGTCAATAAACGTGTGCAAACGCAACCACCTAACGCTCAATGTTTTAAGCCAGAACACAACAAAACTGTGCATAAAATACGACTTTTTCAGGTAGTAAAAACCGCAGTTTACGGTCAGAAAAGCCGTTTTTCCACACAGCCTTGACGGCTTTTCAATCAAGAATGTACGGCTTTTCGCCTTGCGTTTGGCCGTGTTTTGCATCGTAAACGGTCATGTTTCACAATACAAAAAGCCGTCAACCGCATTAAGCGAAGCCCTATCCCTGCCGCTCAAAATCCTATTTTGCAAATTTCGGCGTATATTTTTCAAATGACACATTGCCATATTATGAACTTTTTTAGTTTATTTTTGCCAAGTGCATGCCTGTATGGCACAGCAACGTAAAAGCACAGAATGAATGTCCGAAAAAAATAGTTAATTTACACATTGGCACAATGTTTGTATAAATAAATGTGTACCTTTGCAGGGACAAGACATTATAATTTTAACAATTAGGAGAGTTAAATGACAAGTCAATTTTCACCGAAAGTATCGCAAATACTGGCTTTCAGCCGTGAAGAAGCGGCCCGGTTGGCCAGCAGGTCGGTCGGCCCGGAGCACCTGTTGTTAGGCATGCTGCGCGACAAAACCGGCCCAGTACACGAACTGTTCGTAAAATCAGACATCAATTTCCAGACAATAAAAGAAGAATTGGAGCAGAAAGTGCACGAAGAAGACTTTGCGCAGCCGCTCCGTACTCACGAACTCGTGCTGAACGAAAAGGCAAGCAACATACTTAAACTGGCCGTGCTCGAAGCACGCATACAGGCGACACAAATGGTTGACGAACAGCACCTGCTGCTCGCAATACTGCACGACCACGTGGACAATGGGGCAAAAGAAGTGCTTGAATTCAACAATATGAACTACGAAGACGCACTGACATATTTCCGGCAAAAGGCAAGCAGCGTAAATGACGGCATAGGGCTGCCCGACAAGGAGGAAGACGAGGACGACGGAATGCTTAGCATCAACGGCAACAATTCACAGAAGTCGCGCACTACGGGCACAGCCACCACGCAGCGCACTACGGGAAAGACACCCGTGCTTGACAACTTCGGCACCGACCTGACGAAAGCTGCCGCCGAGGGAAAACTCGACCCCGTTGTTGGCCGCGAACGCGAAATACAGCGTGTCACCGAAATATTGTGCCGCCGTAAGAAGAATAATCCTATCCTTATTGGCGAGCCTGGCGTAGGCAAAAGCGCCATTGTAGAAGGTCTGGCGCAGATGATATGCAAGCATCACACGTCGCCCGTGTTGTTCAACAAGCGCATAATAAGCCTTGACATGGCAGCAGTAGTGGCCGGAACGAAGTACCGCGGACAGTTCGAGGAGCGCATACGCGCCCTAATCAAGGAAATAGAGCAAAACCCGGACGTGGTTATTTTCATCGACGAAATCCACACGCTGATAGGCGCAGGCTCAACACCCGGCTCCATGGACGCTGCCAACATACTGAAACCGGCACTGGCACGCGGCACGATACAGTGCATCGGCGCCACCACGCTTGACGAATACCGCAACTCCATAGAAAAGGACGGCGCACTGGAACGGCGTTTCCAGAAAGTGATAATCGAGCCTACCACAGCCGAAGAAACCGTCGAAATACTTAACAATATAAAAGAAAGATACGAATATCACCACCACGTATCTTATTCTGACGATGCCATTATGGCGTGTGTCAAACTGACAGACAGGTATGTCACGGACAGGGCGTTCCCCGACAAAGCCATCGACGCTATGGACGAAGTCGGCGCACGCGTACACCTGCAACACGCACAGATGCCGCCAGAAATCGGTGAAAAGGAGAAGGAAATCAGCTATGTAAAGGAGAAGAAGCAAGCGGCCGTTAGGAACCAGAACTTCGAACTGGCCGCAAGCTACCGCGACAAGCAAACCGAACTTGAGGCTGAGTTGGAGGAACTTCAGGACAAATGGGCGAACAACGAGATAGGCAAACGTGACACAATAACCGAGAAGGACGTGGCCGACGTCGTTTCTATGATTACCGGAGTACCCGTGCAACGAATGGCCGAGGCCGAAGGTGTGCGCCTGAAAAACATGGGTGCGGAACTAAAGAAGGCCGTAGTGGCACAGGACAAGGCCATAGAGAAAATGGTGAAAGCAATACAGCGCAACCGTGTTGGCCTGAAAGAGCCTAACCATCCCATCGGCGCGTTCATGTTCCTTGGCCCTACAGGCGTGGGCAAGACATATCTTGCAAAGAAACTGGCCGAGTACATGTTCGGCAGCAGCGACGCCCTTATCCGCATAGACATGAGCGAATACAGCGAGAGTTTCAACACGTCGCGCCTTATCGGAGCACCGCCGGGATACGTGGGTTACGAAGAGGGAGGCCAGCTTACAGAACGTGTGCGCCGCCACCCCTATTCCATCGTGCTGCTCGACGAAATCGAGAAGGCTCACGGCAACGTGTTCAACATGCTGCTGCAAGTGCTCGATGAAGGGCGTCTTACTGACGGAAACGGGCGTCTTATTGACTTCCGCAACACGGTAATAATAATGACCAGCAACGCCGGTACACGCCAATTGAAGGAGTTTGGACGTGGAGTCGGCTTCACCGCAGGAGGAAGTATGGGGCTAAGCCTGAACGAAAGCGACAAGGAATATGCGCGCAGCATTATACAAAAGAGCCTGAGCAAACAGTTCAGCCCTGAGTTCCTGAACCGTCTTGACGAGATAATAACCTTCGACCAGCTCGACCTCGACGCAATAAAGCAAATCATCGACATCGAACTTCGCGGCCTTATAAACCGCGTAAACGAACTTGGCTACAAACTCGAGATAACCGACAAGGCCAAGGAGTTTGTCGCAACAAAGGGCTATGACGTACAGTTCGGCGCACGTCCGCTGAAGCGCGCCATCCAGACTTACATCGAAGACGGCGTGTGCGAACTGCTGCTTGACGGCAAACTGACCACCGGCGACACCATCGCAGCAGACAAGAGCACAGACAAGGAAGAGCTGACATTCACCCCAATACAAGCTTCAATACAAGAAGAAAGTCGACCTGAAGTCAGTGAATGACACACAGGCACAGGCCGCAAAACAGCAATACCGACCGCTGGCGGTAATGACATACAATCATTCCTGCCTGCGGCCTTTTTAGTTTAAGCCTCAGACTGCCATAACACTAAATGCCACATAATAAATTTATCAACGTTAATAGTGGTTTTCTGTAAAAGTTTCAGTATATTTGCAAAACTGAAGAAACGATTAAACAGTATCACCCTTAAAATTGAAATAGAAGAAACAGACATAAGAAACAACAAAGATAATGGTGCGTGCAATATTGCATTACTAATGCACCAACAAGAAGTCATATTATAAAAAAATTACAGACATTGGGCTTTTGGCTCTTGTTCTCCTATCATGTGAATACCGCCAAACATTCACCACTTAATCCGAGGACAAGCAGACTGAAGGTTCACGCCCTGTTAGGCGTGGACTATTCTATGCTTGCAGGATTAAAGGTCACTTGGCGGTAACCGACATGATAAGGCAAGCAAAAGAATGGTTAACGCCTATTTTCGTACTTATAAAGCCTTTGTTACATGAAAAAGACAAACAAGCGCATCACTCCCGAACTGATAACCGAACTGTCACGATGCGAAATTTTCGTATTCGGAAGTAATCTTGAAGGGCAACACCATGGTGGCGCAGCACGCACAGCTCACGAGAAATTCGGCGCGGAATGGGGAGTTGGCGACGGCCCCACAGGGCGGTGTTACGCCATACCGACAATGTTCAAGGACATAGAAGACATAAGACCTTACGCAGAAAAATTTATCGATTACGCAAAAGCGCATCCGCAAAACAGGTTTTTACTGACACGTGTTGGCTGCGGAATTGCCGGCTTTAACGACATAGACATGGCTCAACTGTTCCAAGACTGCATAGAAGTTCCAAACATAACGCATCCAAAAGAGTGGCTGGCAGGGATGCTGATTGACGTTACGCTCGGTCTGAAAATACCCCAAGGCAGGGATGAAGCACCAAAAGTGATAACGGATGACACGTTGGAACAGCTCTGCCGCAAGTACCAATACCAGATTGGAGCAGGAATAAACAATCTTGTGCCGCGTGTAAAAGTGAGGTATGTCTTAGACCGAAACAAGTTCGGATACGCCTATCTCGGCGACTTCTTTTTCCACAATGGAAAGTTCTTCGTGTGGGACACTGACGACAAATGGGCAGGCGAGCACGACCAAAAGGCCGTACTCGACACGTTCAGCGACGAGTGCTTGGGCCGCGGCTATGCCCACAAGGCAATCTTTGCAGGAGTGCAAACAGGCTATAAAGACAGCGAAGGCAGCTTCATTTACACGGGTGACGTAATATGTGTGGAAGATAAAGACGGCAGCCAACCTTACAATATCGCCCTCGGAACTATTGGTTTTGGCGAACAAGGTGGCGAATACGCTTTCATGCTTGACAACCATTCACTGTACCTCAAAGAATGTTTCCGTCAGGAAATGAAGCTGACAAGAGTCGGCACCGTATTCTTCCAGCTGGACAATAACGCGCCCCAGGAAACCGTAGCCCGGCGCGCCAGCTCGTTCAACATGAGCCGCACAGAAGAAGACATCGTGCTTATGGCAAGATACACACCAAACTTTGACCAAGAAGAATGGAAATACAAGGCACTTGAATTAATCGGTGCAGAGTTTAACTGGAATAAATAAAAACTATGAAACAAGTAAAAAACAATCAGGACGCCAAGGCACGCATAGGCGCAATTGGCGAAAATTTAGTCGTTGCAAAGCTGATGCAACAAGGCTGGGATGCTTTCAATGCCAACTGTACAATCAAGAATTACAAGTCTATTGACATCATTTGCCTCAATAGCGACCTACGCGAAGAAGGTGAATTAAACTGGAAGCCAAAAACAGCTTTGGTACAAGTAAAAACCAGCTGCCAAAAGAATATACCTGTTGGCTTTTCAATTGAGCAAAGCCAAGATATTGAATATTTGGAAAACAATGTGAAAGGGCCTTATGTATTTATACACATGCAAGAAAAAGACAAGGAAATTTCATTCCGCTATTTCATTATTTCACGTAAAAACTTCATTAAACTTGTGTACGAATTGCACCATTGGTACATACATGACTACAAAAGGGAAAAGTCTTTAGTGATGTCAGCTCCAGCCGGACTTTCAATAAAGCATCTCATGGGAGAAGACGAAAAGGAGACTTCGAAACACAAAGCTTTCCACAATCCTCTTAACGGTGTTTCGTGCGAAGACTGCTGGGAAAACATCTGGAAGGAATAAACGACAAGGGTTCAGGCTAAAACAAACAGTTTAACCCGAACCCTACCTGACGCTTCAAACGTTGTCATTATCTTGCCGTTATGTGGAAACAGCCCTGCTTCACCTCATACTTTACGTAGCAACGATTAGCCTCGCGCATATCACGCAGCACTTCACTAAGCACCCATTTCAGTGTGTCGTTACGGACAGCACGGCGAGGACGGCCTTCAGATGGACTGACGGTCTTATAGCGATTGTAACAGATGTCGAACGTTGTGCCATAAAGATGGCATGAGTTTTCGGTAGCGTTGGCATTATGTCCACGAAGTTTCTCCACGTCATTACGGGTGCGAAGCACGCTCGTAACTATTATCTGATGAAGCGGAATGCCCTTTATTTGAAGACTGTCGTAATACGCCCGCCCTATGTCGCTCAACAATATGGCCGCACGTGGAACAAGATATGGAATGCTGCTCTTCAACGGGTCGACATGAAAATAAGGACTGGCACCGACAAAAACAAGGTCTTTCTTGCGACGCTCCGCCTCTTCGCGGTCACTGACAGGCTTTACACCATGAGTATTTGCAGCTACTAACTGCACGTCATTATTATCCGGAAATGTACGGCTGAAACCCGGAACACTGTTTATCCTATGCTTGACAATACGACCTGTATTGTCAAAAAAAGAGGCCAAAGGAAGAACTTGCATTTGCGTAATAAAACGTGGCTTTAACGTGTCTTGCCGATTTGCTTTTACAATATCAACCGAAGATGCATCTTTATCATGTACAAATTCAACATTCTCATGATTGCCTGCCACGGATGGAAATATAAGTCGCACTAAAGCCAAGATCAACACAACTACCGAGAAACCGGCTAAATATCTGTTCTTTGTTATTCTGTATTTATTGCGGAGAAACATTGCTTCTATATGTTTGGCGACTACGCCAAGCACCTTGATTTGCCACTCAAAAGATGTTGCCGCATCGCATATTGACTGCAAAGATAAGCCTTTTTTACCTCGAACAAGATTATTAGAAGCATAAAATTAGCTAAATTGCAACTTTTCAATACTACAAAAACAGTAAAGCCCCTACTTTAAATAGGTAGGGGCTTTAAATAAATGGTTCAGCTATGAAACTTCCTTCAAAAAATGGAAGAATGCAGTTATACCGTTCGTCATTCTGTTTTTTCAGTTTCCGCCGTAGTTTTTTTTGTTGCAGCAGATTTTGCCACAGGCTTCTTCGCCGTCGTCTTAGTCTTTCCGACTTTGGCCTTCAGCTTTATTTCCGCAGCCTGCATCTTTTCAACCTTGGCTTTCAGGCGGACAATTTCTTTGTCTTTCATCTCAATCTCGTCACCCTGATTCTTAATCGTTGTAAGCAATGAGTTAAGCTCATCGTTATCAATTTCTTCAGGATATAACGAATTGACACGGTTAATGAAATCGCCGAGAATATTCATATAATTTGTAAACGCATCAAACGGTGAACTATAAATGCCACGGTCTAGGCCGACATTTGAAGGCTTCGTCGTCATGAAGCGGAAATTATTGCTTGCCTGCAAATAGTCCCAATCCTGGTTTATCCTCGGGTCATTGGCTATCCTCACACGGTCAGCCACGCTATAAAGCTTGTTAAAAGCTTCACGCTGCATCGGATTGCCGAGCCAGCAGCTAACGTCACGTTCCTCGTCAACCCACGATAAAGTGTCTGGCACATCAAGATTTCCAACGCTGTTCATCTTAAGGCAAATCTCAGTTGGCGTTGAGAACGTTATGCCTTTTTCTTTAGCATACATCGGCAAAGCCTTGATAAAATCAAGAATGTTTGACGACAATGGCTGTGCTATGCCAAGCGCAGAGAGTTCCATGAATATGTTTATAACCTGCTCGTTATCAGGCAAAGACGCTATTCTATTAATGTAATTGTCTGCAAACAATGGGTAGCCATCCCATTCTGTATTGTTGAAGCGCAGGCTGATGTCGTCGCTAAGGTCAACATCGCGAAGCAAAAGCTTAAGATTGGGAGCTATCGCACAATTATAGACATAATGCGGAGACTTCCATCCGAGCACATGCTTAGCGCCCTCAGTCAGCATGCCTTTGAAGCCCATGGCTGCGGCCTGACCGCCAATGTCATCGCTATATATGAGAGACGAGTTTCTCAGTACCGTAGGTTTCTTTCCGAAATACTCTTGCATCTTTGCTGCTTGTTTCTTAACATCGGCTGCAAAAGCCTCCTCATTGACAAGAGAAGACAGTCCGTGAGAGTACGGCTCGGCCAAAAACTCCACACAACCTGTATCGTTAAGCTCCTGAAGCTTCGTTATAACCTGCGGTGCGTGCATCTCCAACTGTTCCAGACCTACACCTGAAATGGAGAACGCCACCTTGAAATATTTGCCATTGCTCTTTATCATTTCAAGGAAAGTATCCAACGCAGGCATATACGAACGCTCTGCTATGTCGCTGATGCTGCGCTCGTTTTCATAGTCATCATAATAATAATGGTCTGTACCTATGTCAAAGAAACGATAGCGTTTGAGATGTATTATTTGATGAATCTCAAAATATAAGCATATTGTTTTCATTGTAGTATTTCTTATTTTGGTTAATTGTTGATTTCAGTTATTTATCCCTAAGTCCAAGTGTACGCTCGTAAAGTTCACGAATCCATAAACCGACTTTCTCCCATGTGATTTGATCTACCTCATGCTTTCCTTCCGCCTGCAAATAATCGAACAGACTATCATTATGGCATATTGAATAAATCGCATCAGCTAAAGCGTGGATATCCCAATAATCCACTTTTATACAATTTGTCAATATCTCGGCACATCCGCTTTGCTTTGATATGATTGTCGGCGTGCCACATTGCATGGCTTCCAATGGAGAAATGCCGAAAGGCTCACTCACTGAAGGCATTACATACACATCTGAATCTTTAAGGCATTCATAAACCTGTTTACCACGCATGAATCCCGGGAAGTGGAAACGGTCTGCAATGCCACGTTCTGCGGCAAGATAAATCATCGCATCCATCATATCGCCACTTCCTGCCATACAAAAACGGACATTACGTGTACGGTGAAGAACCATATTTGCCGCTTCAACAAAATACTCCGGACCTTTTTGCATTGTTATACGGCCAAGGAACGTTACAACCTTTTCCTTATTGGTATGGTCTGGACGAGGTATATCTTGCAATTCCTGCCTCAACGGATAAACCGCATTGTGTACCGTGAAGCACTTGCGTGGGTCTTGATGATAATGGTTTATGACAGTCTGACGGGTCAATTCACTGACACACATTATACAGTCTGCATTATCCATCCCATCCTTCTCTATCGCGTAAACCGTCGGATTTACGTTTCCGCGACTACGGTCAAAATCAGTAGCATGTACATGGATGCACAATGGCTTGCCACTTACATTCTTCGCATGAATACCGGCCGGATAAGTCAACCAGTCGTGGGCGTGTATGATGTCAAACTCCTGTTGACGGGCCACTACACCTGCAACGATAGAATAATTGTTTATTTCACTATGCAGATTGTCCTGATATTTACCTGAGAACTCAATACAACCAAGGTCGTTCACCAACATGTAATTAAAGTCGGCATAGATATGGTCTCGCAAGCTATAATATGTTTCAGGCGACATTACATGTCCAATCCGCTCTTTAACATAATCATAATTTACATCACGATAAACTATCGGGACTGTATTCATGGATATTATGTTCATGAAACTTTTGTCCTCATCACCAAAGGGTCTCGGCAGACAGAATGTTATCTCCATGTCTCCTTGCTCAGAAAGTCCCTTTGTTATGCCGTAGCTCGCTGTGCCAAGACCGCCAAGAATGTGAGGAGGAAACTCCCAACCAAACATTAAAACTTTCATATAGACCCTCCTTATTATTTAACGTAAGAATATTTTTCAAGTAAATTCAATGTTCTTAAAATTTCCGCAACGTTCATAGCAAATGATATTGCTCCACGCGCACGGAACGGAGGGTTCCCGTCTGACAGTTCAGGTATAGTTCCGAGACAGTTTATCAACATCTCATCCTCATATCCCACCATCTGACGCTCAATAAAGCTCAAACGTGTACGCTTGTATAATTTCAGGCAAGCTTCCATATAGAAACCGCCGAGCCACGGCCACGCCGTACCCTGATGGTAGGCATAATCACGCTGCGGCCCTACATACATGGGATTATATCCACCGCTTTTTGGTGACAATGAACGCAGCCCTTTCGGAGTAAGCAGTTCACGCGTACAAACATCGAGCACACTTTTCTTCTGGTCTTGCGACAAAGGAGAATAGTCGAATGCAACGGGAAATATCATGTTCGGACGGACACTCCAATCCATCATGCTTCCGTCTACATAATCAAACAAATAACCATAATCGTTAAGGAAAGTATCAACAAACGACTGTTTGCATAGCTCCGCCCTTTTCTCCCAATCTTCAACCTTTACGTTGTCATCTTTCAATGCCGCCAACTTTGCACCGAACTTTAGAGCATTATACCATAAGGCGTTAAATTCTACAATATAACCTGTCCTCGGTACAACTGGATGTCCATTGACAGTAGAGTTCATCCAGGTAACAGGATTATTGCGGCCCTCAGTATAAATCAAACCGTTCGGATCAAGACGCAGATTCGGATGTTTCCCTTCAATTATGTAACAAAGTATATCCTTGACAAACTTTCCATACATTTCCAGACATTTTTCGTCACCAACGAACTTGGCATACTGCTGGATAGCCCAAATAGCCCACAAGAATACATCCGGTTGCTCCATTTCCGTGATTTTCACAGTAAGCGGCTCACCATTCATAAACTCACGCACTCCCCTTTCTGCCGTCTTCATTACCAGCTCGAAATAATCTTGCTCGTCAATAGCCAGCGTCAAGCCCGGAAGGGAAATGAATGTGTCACGCGCACGGCACTTGAACCAAGGATAACCGGCAAGAATATAACGTTCGTCCTTACTTGTCCGGTTATGGAACTGATGAGCTGCGTTTACGAGACAATGGAAGAAGTTATCACGAGGAGAGCGGTCTGCCACTTCTTTTTCAAAGAGATGCTTCAGAGTGTTCGTCTTGATGCTTGAAGTAGACGCGGCGAAAACGATGCTCTCACCTTTCTTTATATTCATCTCGAAATATCCCGGAACATACAAGTCCTCATTTGAAGCATATCCATATTCCTGCTCCTTAGGATACTCTATGCCCCTATACCAGTCAGGCACAAAAACAAACTCGTTGGCCTTACTGAATTGCAAATATAAATCTGGATAACCGGCATACATACAGGTCTTGATTCCATTGTCAACCATGTGGTACTCACGGCTCGCCGTCGCATTTTCGTGTGTCACCTGCCTTACGCTGCGGAATGCGAGAAACGGTCTGAACCTCAATATCGTCTCGCTATGTGCGTCCTCAAGCGTGTAACGTATCAGGATGCGGTTCTCATAATGTTGAAACACCACTTCCTTCTTCAACAGCACCCCTCCGACACGGTAAACCGTTGTAGGTACTTTGTCGCAATTGAACTCGCGGATGTACTTATGCCCTTTCGGGCTGTAATTGTTCCCCTGATACTTGTGAAGCCCAAGGTTGAATTCCGCTCCGTGTTGGACTACTGTGACATCCAAAGAGGAAAGCAATACATGATTGTCATCGTCCATCTCGGGAATTGGTACAACCAACAAGCCGTGGTATTTGCTCGTGTTGCAGTCCACAACAGTTGAGCAAGCATAAGCCCCCGAACGGTTGGTACGTAACAACTCCCTTGAAAGCGATTCCTCCAAGTTTGTCATCAGAGCTTTTTCAAATTTAAGATAACTCATGGTATAATTCAGAAGATTTAAAGTTTTTCGAATATCAAAACAATCTGACCTGCCAATATTAAACAAGCACGTCAAATGACCTTTCAAAGGTAATAAAATTATTTTTTTTACGGCAAAAAAATATACTTTTTTTTCACCTTACAACAAATTACGCACAGAAAAAGCATAAAAAATACCAGCACTGGTTCCAGTACTGGTACAAAGAGTTCGCTTTAAGCTGGTATTATAAAATTTATCACCTCTTGTTCTACCATTATCTTATACGGTCCTACAGGTTTCTTTATCAGCCTTCCGTCAACGCTGACAGGGGCTTTCACGGCTTCATTAACCAATACTTCCGGTGTCCGGTATGGATGAACACTATGGTGATTTAAGAACTTTCCCGTAAAAAGGAGATAGAAGCCCTCAAATAATTGTGTTATTTTTGGATGATATACAACGGAAACATCCAGCAGTCCATTGTAAGGCACGGCGTTAGGAGTCTGTCCATAGCCCAACGCATTACCGACACATACGGTCATGACCTTACGGTTGATTACATCTGAATTGATTTTCAGCGACATTTTATAATCAAGCCGTTGAAAAACCATCAATACCAATGAGCTGAAAAACGACAAGGTTCTATATCCCAATAAACGGCGTGTACTCCTGCGTAACTTTATTATTGCCGAAATAAGACCGACGTTCACGCAATTAAGAAAATACCTGTGGCATTTTTCTCCTTTTGCGTTAGTGTATCTGATACAGCCCAAATCAATCTTCCTTATCCTGCGTTCTTTCAGCCACTTTACGGTCTGTTCAAGCTCACCTTCCTTTATCCCCCAATATCGGGCAAAGTCGTTCATCATACCATTGGGGATAAGTCCGAAGGCTATGGATTCACGCACTTCTTTATTTGCGGACATAAGGCAGTTCACCGCATCGTTGAGAGCAGAGTCTCCTCCTACAACAACTATTGTCTTATAACCATTGTCTATGAACATATTGACAAGACGGACTACCCCCTCCTGCCGCTCACATTGCACGAAGTCAAAATCAATTCCGTTGGATTTCAGGCTACTTTCAATCTTGCTCCAACGTTTTTTCGCTCCTGACACACCGTGCTTCGGACAGTATAATATTCCCCAACGAGTATTTGACATCGTCATTTTACCTTACTTTTAGTATAACTGAATTACCTTTCTATTCCTTATTATATATATCAACTATACGTCTTATCTTTTCTTCCAACGGCAGCATCGCGTCAATCCAGTTTATTTTGAAACCGCGTCGCTCCATCCCACGAAACCATGTCATCTGCCGCTTGGCAAACTGATGTATTGCTATTTCCAATGAACGGAACATCTCGTCATACGTGAGCTTGCCTATTATATATTCCGTCAAGAACTTATATTCAAGCCCGTAATACATCAGGTCTTCTGGAGATATGCCTTCAGCAAGCAATCCCTTGACCTCGTCTACCATGCCATTGTCGAACCGCTGGCTCAAACGTGCGCTTATCCTACGCCTGCGCTCGTCACGGTCAACATCCACACCTATGATGACCGAACAGACTTCGGGGAACGGCTGTACCTCTTCCTGAGCATGTTCTTTATAATAAGTCTCGATTTCTATGGCGCGTATGGCACGTTTCGCAGTATCCACATCTGTCGTATTGTGCATGGCCGAACCGTTTTCCGACTTCAGTTTTTCAAGCAACCCGGTCAACTCCGCCAACGTCTTGCCTTCAAGGCTGTGGCGCAATTCCTTGTTTTCCGGTACAGGCAGAAGCTTGTATCCCTTCAAAACAGACTCAATATACAGCCCCGTGCCGCCGCACATTATTGGCAGACGCCCACGGTTGCGGATGTCGTCATAAGCCTTGGCGAAGTCCTTTTGGTACTCGAAAACATTATACTTTGTGCCCGGCTCGACTATGTCTATTAGATGGTAAGGCACATGCACGCCTTCTACATTGTAGTCGGCAAGGTCTTTTCCTGTTCCAATGTCCATCCTACGGTACACCTGGCGGCTGTCGGCACTTATTATCTCACCGTCGACTGAGACTGCCAAAGCCGCCGCCAAAGCCGTCTTGCCGGAAGCTGTTGGACCGAGTATGGTTATCATCTTATTCATAACATGGAACTATGGAGCAGACTTTTTACATTTTTTCACCTTGCAAATATACAAAAAATAAACCGCCGTGCAAATGCCTGGCGGTTTATTTTATTCATATCGGTAATTTTAAGATTAGCCGTTGTGCTTCTTCATTATCTTGATGAGGTCGATTACCTTGTGAGAGTAACCAATCTCGTTGTCATACCAAGATACAACCTTAACGAACTTGTCTGTCAGGTAAACGCCTGCGTCTGCGTCGAAGATAGATGTCAACGGGCAGCCGAGGAAGTCTGAAGAAACGACCTTGTCCTCTGTGTAGCCGAGCACACCCTTCAGTTCGCCCTCTGCAGCTTCCTTCATTGCGTTGCAGATGTCTTCCTTAGTTGCGGGGTTCTTCAGGTTTACAGTCAGGTCAACAACTGATACGTCCAGAGTAGGAACGCGCATTGAGATACCTGTCAGCTTGCCGTTCAGTTCGGGAATAACCTTGCCTACAGCCTTAGCAGCACCCGTAGAAGACGGGATGATGTTGCCAGAAGCAGCACGGCCACCACGCCAGTCCTTCATAGACGGGCCGTCAACGGTGCGCTGTGTAGCGGTAGTAGAGTGAACGGTTGTCATAAGACCAGTCTCGATGCCGAACTTGTCGTTCAGGACTTTAGCTATAGGAGCCAAGCAGTTGGTTGTGCAAGATGCATTTGAAACAATCTTCTGGCCAGCGTATGTGTCGGTATTTACGCCGCATACGAACATGTCAGCCTGACGGCCGTCCTCGCCCTTCTTTGAAGGAGCTGACAGCACTACATATTTAGCGCCAGCCTGGAGGTGCTTCTCTGCACGGTCCATTGTCAGGTAAAGGCCGGTAGACTCAACTACGTATTCAGCGCCGATTTCGTCCCACTTCAGGTTTGCAGCGTCCTTCTCTGCTGTAACGCGGATGTGGTTGCCGTTTACAATAAGCTCGTTCTTCTCCACGTCAGCCTCGATAGTGCCATCGAAACGGCCGTGCATCGTGTCATATTTCAGCATGTAAGCCATGTAGTCAACAGGCAGGAGGTCGTTGATACCTACTACTACTACATCGTTCTTGTTAGCCTCTTCGAGAGAAGCACGGAAAACGAAACGGCCGATACGGCCAAATCCATTGATACCAATTTTAATCATCTTTGTTTATTTTAAAAGGGTTAAAATAATTTCCTTAAATCATACCTATTGCCTTGAAAACGGCCTTGCTGCAAGAGCCTGACGATGTTTACGCTCAGCATCGGCCCGTGCTCTTCTTTTTTCGACCGCAAAATTACAAAAAATATTTCATTCGAACAGCGGTTTACACTATTAAATAATATAAAAAAATCGCCTGCTCTTTACTTGTCCTTTACCTGCGCAGCTGCATCAAGCATGCTATGCAGCTGCATTACAATGTCAAAACAACACGTCTTATGGAAGATTGCTTGTCAAAATGTCACTTAAAGAATGTACGGGAAAACCGTCAAACTAAGTTTTCCAACACACAACCGCACACGCCAGACATAACGAAACAGCACCTTTGATTGTATAAAAGACCTCCTTTCGGCCTGCAAAAGACGGCCTTTCAGCTTGCCGAAAAGCATGGAAATAGGTCTGCTGCACCGTATAAAAAGCCCGGAAAAGTATACTTCGCCATTCAAAATAACGGTTTTCCGCCTCTAAAACAGACATAATAATTGCACACTAAAGCCGTATGAAAATGCAATGGTCTGTAACAACGGCACTTGCGTTTGCACACATTTCTCTGGATTATTTCCGCAAACATTATTCTCATTCAGAAACAAGGCTGTTCTCAACACCCAACGGAAATCAAATTGTAAGACAACCCCCTGCTTGTCTTTCATTATGCCAGAACAAACAGGACACAGCTTTGCCAAAACTGCAGCACCTGACAAATGCCGCACGTCTTCATTCATTCAGCATTTCCCCTGCATACCTCAAACATTTGGCGCATGGCCGCACTAAAAACACAATACATCAGTGAAGTGCAAAATAAAAAATCTTTTCATCCATTTTTATTTTGCACTTCATTCTATTTACACTATCTTTGCAGCATTATTTTAAAATATAATAATATGAAAATTTCACGTATTGAACATTTGGGCATAGCCGTACAAAGCATTGAAGAAGCTCTGCCCTATTTCGAGAATGTGTTGGGACTTAAATGCTACGCAGTTGAAGAAGTGGCCGACCAGAAGGTAAAAACGGCTTTTCTCAAGTGTGGCGAGGTGAAACTGGAACTGCTTGAGCCTACATCGCCCGACAGTACAATACAGAAATGGCTCGACAAAGGCAACCATGGCGTACACCATGTTGCTTTCTGTATAGAGGACGGAGTTGCAGAAGCTTTGGCCGAATGCGAGGGCAAAGGACTTCGCCTGATAGACAAAGCTCCACGCAAAGGCGCGGAAAACCTGAACATCGCGTTCCTGCATCCGAAGTCTACATGCGGCATACTCACAGAGCTTTGCGAACAATAATTATATAAATAAGGTTATAAGACAAACCTTGCCGCCTGCGGATTTTGCCACAAACGGCAAGGATTTCCAACATTAACCGTTGTAAAAACACAAATACCAATGAGCAAACAAGTAGAAAAAATCAAGGAGCTTATCGCAAAACGCGAAAAAGCACGTCTTGGAGGTGGGGAAAAAGCCATAGAGAAACAGCACGCACGTGGGAAGTACACAGCGCGCGAACGTATAGACATGCTTCTCGACGAAGGCAGCTTCGAGGAATTTGACATGTTCAAGCTGCACCGTTGCACCAACTTCGGAATGGAAAAGAAGCAATATCTCGGCGACGGTGTCGTTGCCGGATGCGGAACGATAGACGGCCGCTTGGTTTACATCTTCGCACAGGACTTCACCGTAAACGGCGGTTCGCTGTCTGAAACAATGGCGCAGAAAATCTGCAAGGTCATGGATATGGCAATGAAGATGGGTGCGCCCGTTATCGGAATAAACGACTCTGGCGGCGCGCGCATACAGGAAGGCATCTGCGCATTGGCAGGATTTGCCGAGATTTTCGAGCGCAACATCCTCGCTTCTGGCGTAATTCCGCAAATCAGCGGCATCTTCGGCCCGTGTGCGGGCGGTGCGGTTTATTCACCGGCGCTGACCGACTTCACCCTGATGATGGAAAACACATCATACATGTTCCTTACCGGTCCGAAGGTTGTTAAGACCGTAACCGGCGAAGACATCGACCAAGAGCACCTCGGCGGAGCGAGCGTACACTCAACAAAGAGCGGTGTGACACACTTTACTGCCGCTACAGAGGAAGAGGCAATGGAGATGATAAAGACCCTGTTGAGCTACATTCCTTCAAACAACATGGAAGAAGCTCCGCGCAAGGAGTGCACCGACCCCATCAACCGTATGGAGGATTCGCTCAACGAAATCATACCCGAAGACCCCAACCAGGCTTACGACATGTACAAGGTTATCGGCGCAATCACCGACAACGGCGAATTCTTCGAAGTACAGCCTAAGTTCGCACGCAACATCATCGTGGGTTTCGCACGCTTCAACGGACAGAGCGTTGGTATCGTGGCCAACCAGCCTTCATGCTACGCCGGAGTGCTTGACGTTAACGCAAGCCGCAAGGGTGCACGTTTCGTCCGCTTCTGCGACGCGTTCAACATTCCTATCGTGAGCCTCGTTGACGTACCGGGCTTCCTCCCCGGCACAGGTCAGGAGTACAACGCTGTCATCCTGCACGGAGCACAATTGCTTTATGCTTACGGCGAAGCCACTGTGCCCAAGGTAACAGTTACGCTGCGCAAGAGTTACGGCGGAAGCCACATCGTCATGGGATGCAAGCAGCTGCGCACCGACATCAACTACGCTTGGCCGTCGGCAGAAATCGCAGTCATGGGTGCAAGCGGTGCTGTAGCCGTACTATGCGCAAAAGAGGCTAAAGAGCATGAAGACCCCAAGGCATTCCTTGCAGAGAAAGAAGAAGAGTACACCGAAATGTTCGCCAACCCGTATCAGGCTGCCAAGTACGGCTACATCGACGATGTGATAGAGCCGCGCAACACGCGCTTCCGCATCTGTCGCGCATTGGCCCAGCTGGCAACAAAAAGGGACGGCCTGCCCGCAAAGAAGCACGGCAACATTCCGATGTAATGTTTCCAACATATAAAATCAACGACAATGAACAAAAACGAGGTTTATGCAGCCATTGCATTGGCGTTGCATGAGTTTAACGGCAACAATGTGCATGACAAGGAAACAGGCATTATCACAATAAAGAAAAAATGCTCTGAATGGGAAATGCGTTTCCTATCAATGACACAACGCCCTTAAAAAACGAAGTTTTATGAAAGAATATAAATATACAATAAACGGCAATAAGTATGAGGTTACCATTGCCAGCATCGAGGACAACATCGCGAATGTGGTTGTCAATGGTGAGGAATACAAGGTTGAAATGGAAAAAGAACCTGAACCTCAGAAGAAAAAGGTCGTTGTAAAACCCGTTGCACAGCAGCCGGCGGCAGCACCAGCCTCAGCTGGTGGGAACAGCCCACGTGTGAACATGAACAACGCTGTAAAGTCACCGTTGCCAGGAGTCATAACCGAAATAAAGGTTTCCGTTGGCGACGAAGTCAAAGCCGGCGACACCGTTGTTGTGCTTGAAGCCATGAAGATGGCCAACAACCTTGACGCAGAAAAGGGCGGAAAGGTTACAGCCATACTTGTGAAAGAAGGCGAAAGTGTCATGGAAGACACTCCGCTCGTAGTCATTGAATGATGCCACTCTACCAAGAGGATATAAGAAAGCGGCAGGGAATGATTGAAATCCCTGCCGCTTTCTTTATTTCTATTATTCGTCTATTTCTATGAAACCATCTTATTTATCGTTACTTAAACGTCTGTGAGATGACACAGACTTCGATTTGGGAATGTGTTTCTTCTTGCGCAACCATTCATCCTTGCGCTTCTCATATTCCTGATAATGACGTTCGAGAAAATTATCCGCCATCACTCTTGACCGAATTTGCTGTACACAACACTGATGGTTATTGGAGAATTATCATCCTTTGTCCCTCGGACAAGGCGCGTGCTCGTTAAACTCATGTCATGTACAACCTTTACAATCTGCTGCGAACTGTTTGTCGTTATAGTTACAGGAATAACAACAACCTTATTCCAGTCTTCACTCGCAAGCCCGTTGAGCTTGGAATTATACATACTATTTATAAGCTCGGAAATGTTATTAAACGTATATGTATTGGTATTGCGGTTACTCGAATCCGTGTCAAAGCTCGCATAAAAAGATTTCTGATAATCAATTATGTCGCCATTCTCAAAGAAGCTGTAAAGACTGTCTTTCGGTATCATCAACAGAGCTGTCGGTATATCCAAAGAATAGTCGCTCGCCGTAGTATTGTTCAGGCGCGTAAGGACTAACTTGGCTGTGTTCAACGTATCGTTCTCATGCCCGTTCTTGATTTCATCAACAGGCAATTCAAGTTCTGTAAATATTCCGGAAGGTGTTTTCAGATACGTGCAGCTTTCGTCTTTAGCCAATGCATCTAACGCACCACCGTCATTCTCGATATTTGTAGTCTGCAAAACCTCTTCAGTTCCTGCGAAAGTAGATGTGCCAACATAGGTTGTATCGGCATTATACTTGAAGTATATGTTAAGCTGGCTCACTGTAACATAGGCCATTGCCCCTAACCCGTCATTCATCTCAAAATAAAATCCCGGGCACACGTCATGTATAAAACTATATGAATCTTTGAAACTATTAGGATTTTCATAATACTTGCGCATTATGTAAGTTCCGTAATTATTATATGTAACCCCATCCTTATCGGTATAAGGCATATTAAGGTTTATCTTTATGTTCGGTGTATAAGAACCTGCGTCTGCACGGTCTTCATCGCTTACGGTAAAGTCTGTCAATGCATAAGTTTTATTTACCTTAACCCCTGCATCATCAACAAAGCCCTCCTTTTTGGGGTCAAAATTTGAATAATATTGCACCCCGTCTTCCATAGCATTCGCCATTTCATGGACAGTCATATTCATAGTCGCAAGCGAATCACCATAATAGCTTTCAAAAAATAACCTGATATGGCAAGAATCCGCCATCACCTTACTTATTGAATCCGCCCTGTTGCCTGTTTCAGGAAAATCCTCCGTAAGGCTGACAATACTGTCCAATTCAGGCAAACCGTAGTCTTCAAGCGTTCCGAACTGTGCCATGAAGTTGCCAGTTATATAATTCCCCGTTTCCGGGTCACGGATTATACCTAAATACCCAGTCGTATTACGTGATAAGACCGAGTCTGCAACAATAGACTGTGAGGCCACCGGGAACGTGTCTGTTGAAACCTCAAGCATGTCCATTCCATCTGTCAAAGAAGAACCTATCGTACTTGTTGTATCATCACATGACGCGAACATTACAGATACGAACGTTGCGATGAACAATAAAATCCTATTTTTCATTTGGATTAATCTTATGAACAATAACAATTATCCTTTATCTTATTTTACCTTTCCAATACCCTGTCATAAAAATCTTCGTACACCTGGCATAAGGCCTCATCGTCAGGATTAACCAGGACAGGAAGACCTTTCTCTTCGGCATATCTTATCAGTTCCTGATTTACATTACTACCGGCATTCACCACTCCGTCAGAATAATCAATGGCAAGCTTCTCAAAATCAATGAAACTGAAATTCTCACCATAACGGTCAAGTATCTCCGGCTTGACATCCTTGAACTCTATGCTGTTCCTGAAATTGGCGCCAAGGTCTCCATGTAGCTATTTCGAGAATCATGAAGTTACAATCTTGACATTGGCAAATGAAGGCTCGTCATGGTAAGCTGTCTTTATATATAAAGGTATAGCCGAACACATCCACCCCTGGCAGTGTATTATGTCCGGCGTCCAACGCAGCTTCTTAACTGTTTCAAGGACACCACGGGCAAAGAAAACCGCCCTTTCACCATTGTCGTCATATTCATTGCCGTTTTCATCAAAAGCCATAAGGCGCTTTGTGAAATAGTCTTCATTGTCAATAAAATATACCTGTATCCTCGTGGATGGAATCGACGCGACCTTAATTATCAAAGGATGGTCGGTTTCATCAATGATAAGCATCATCCTTGAAAGGCGTATCACTTCATGCAACTGTCCCCTACGCTCGTTGATATTGCCCCACTTAGGCATGAAAGTCCTTATCTCGTATCCTTTTTCCTGTATTGTCTGCGGCAATACCCTGCCTAAATGCGACATTTCACTTTCCGGAACATACGGAGTGATTTCCTGATTTATGAATAATACTTTCTTTGCCTCCATGATGTTTATTTTTATCCTTGCAAAGGTATAAAAAAACTTCGTAAAACGAGTATTTTTTTTCGTTTATTAGGCAAAAGGGCTTTCTTAACGACATATTTTCCCTATTATTCTTCTTTATTTAAGAAATTTGTTGTTATTTTGCACGCCAATTCAACAAGCATTGAAACATCATATATCATGCAGGTTTTTCATAAGATAGTCGAACTTCAAAACACTTTGTTCGACGACAGGAAAAAAGGCAGGAGCGTAGGGCTTGTCCCTACTATGGGAGCACTCCACGACGGACACGCTTCCTTGGTCAAGAAAAGTGTAAAGGAAAACAACATCACGGTTGTTTCCGTTTTTGTCAATCCAACCCAATTCAATGACCCGAAAGACTTAAGCTCATATCCACGCGACCTTGAAGCGGATTGCAAATTGCTGGAAAGCGTCGGTGCCGATTATGTATTCGCGCCATCTGTCGAGGAAATGTATCCTACACCCGATACAAGGCATTTTGAATTCCCCCCTATATCCACAGTAATGGAAGGCGCGCACCGTCCCGGACACTTCAATGGCGTTTGCCAGGTTGTCAGCCGTCTTTTCTATATTGTACGCCCAGACAGGGCTTATTTCGGGGAAAAAGACTGGCAGCAGATAGCCGTAGTAAAAGCTATGGTCAAGTCGTTAGGGCTAAATGTGAACATAGTTGAATGCCCAATAATACGTGATACCGACGGACTTGCACGCTCGTCACGCAACACGTTGCTTTCAGCTGAAGAGAGAATGATTGCCCCAAACATATTCAAAGCGCTGAAAGAAAGCGTTGAATACGCTAAAAAACATACGGTGCAGGAAACGCATGACTACGTTGTAAATCAAATAAACGCCGTGGAAGGACTTGACGTTGAATATTTTGAGATAGTTGACGGCAACAGCCTGCAATCCATAAACAACTGGAATGACACGGACTATGCAGTAGGCTGCATAACCGTTTACTGTGGCGCAAGGCCGGTAAGGCTCATCGACCACATCAAATACAAAAGTTGAAAAAGCCATGATGATAGAAGTATTAAAAAGCAAGCTGCACTGTGTACAGGTGACTGAAGCCAACCTCAACTATATGGGCAGCATTACAATCGACGAGGACCTTATGGACGCAGCAGGTCTCATTGCCGGGGAAAAAGTCCAGATAGTCAACAATAACAATGGCGAACGCTTTGAAACGTATATCATTAAAGGCGAACGTGGCAGTGGATGCATCTGCCTGAACGGAGCTGCGGCAAGGAAATGCCAGGTAGGAGACACGGTGATAATAATCGCCTATGCCTTAATGGATTTTGAAGAGGCAAAAACATACAAACCGACCGTAGTATTTCCAGAGCACAACAAGGTTGTAAGCAGATAAAATTTACATAGAGTGCGCGGTGCGGCGCGGCAATAATCA